>JGI26340J50214_10000103_pt1 | contig 29512 bp, 18 predicted proteins | sample BogFormECP12_OM2_FD_50214 | JGI IMG/M metagenome (IMG submission 50214)
CGCGCGGACTCGGACATCGCACGATTGACCCGCGCCTCCAGTTGATTGGGGGTCGACAGCCCGTAGCCTACATCGAAGCCATCGACGGCCAGGAACAGCATGTCCGCGCTGAGTTTCCGCAGGGATTCTTCTGCAAGCGGGCCGACGAGCGAAAAGGACCGCTTGCGCAGTGAACCACCCGTCAGAATCACCTCTACATTACTATCCGCCAATTCCGCTGCAATATTCGTGGCGTTGGTGATAACCGTGAGGCTTCGCAGTTGCCGGCAGCCGCGCGCGATAGCCGTTGTGGTCGTACCTGAATCCAGAATGATTACCTGACCTGGCCGGATCAGGCGCAATGCCGCGGCGGCGATGCGCATCTTCTCCTGGCGGTGGAGGCGTTCCTTTTCCCGCAATGTTTGATCCTGGATGGCCCCGGTTCGAATAGGCAAGGCGCCGCCATGGGTGCGCTCCAACATTCCCTGGTGGTGCAACGACTCTAAATCTTTACGAATGGTAATGAGCGAAGTTCGAAAGCGCTTGGAAAGATCGCGGACGAGGACCCGCCCATCATTGCGTAACAATTCCATGATTTCGCGGCGGCGTTCCTCACTGAGCATCGAAGTCTCTCCGGAGGATGAGGTTTCGTTTTGTTTCCTTTTTGACTCTCTCAAACTTTGCAGGGAAAGTCCACAAAGGGCGTGAAGCGTGCGCTTCACGCTTTGACGGAAGACCGATGCAGGCAAAAATTGTTATTAGGATGGAAGAGGTAGCCGGTGCTGGGGCGATGCTTCAATCAAGTTCGCCTGGCCACCTTGCGGCATGCTACTTTCGGACGGACCGAAATCGCAATCTTTGTGGAGGCTCGAATGCCAAATTTGAAATTCTCCATTCCGCACAAGCTGACGCAGGATGAGGCGCTCAAGCGAATTCAGGACGCTATCGCCAAGGCCAAGGCGCAAAATTCCGGCAAGGTGCAGGATCTGCAAGAGAGTTGGAATGGGAACGTAGGCACACTCAGCGGATCCGCGATGGGCCATGAAGCTTCGGGCACGATCACCGTCAACCCGTCTGATGTCGCAGTGGACTTGGCGCTGCCGGCGATGGCGTACTTTTTCAAGGGCACGATCGAGGGAAAAATGAGTGAGTTTATGGCGCAACTTCTGGCCTGAAGGTTGCAGCTACGCCGACGTGCCCCGCGGCCATCGGCGACGCAATGGCCATTGCAGCCGTTGATCTGCAATCCGTGAGCGATGTCACCTGGTGGGCGCCAGGCGCTAATGGGGCGCCGTCGGGCTGTGCATGTCGTCCGATTGTTTGTCCCGTAAAGTCACGACATACCCTTTGCTTCGAGGGTAGCGCGGACCAACAATGCCGGTGTCATGCGCGCCCCAGAGGGTAACGCATGGCGACTTGGGCGCGTCGGCGGCGTGACCCGACGCGTCCCGGCCAATCCACTGTAGTTCCTCCTGTTGCCGTTATTTCTCACTAAGGACTCTACAAGGACTGGAGGCGGCTCAGGATTTTGCCGCCGCAGCGCTGTGTTGCGGACGGCTGTTGACCCAGCGCAGGAGATGGTAGAGAGCGGAGAGAATGGGTGCGATGATCAGGACACTCAAACCGAAGAGCGCCCAACAGTTGTCCCGGAAGTAGGTGGTGTTGGACATGCGATCAAGCACCACCAGCGCAAGGAAAACTGCAAATCCGATTACCAGTGTTTCGGAGAGTCTTTCCAAGACTTTTTCTGAGATGGACATACTTGGCCTCCCGGGGACGTGAGATCCGCCTACATCTGTGATGGTGGAGTGGCGAAGGGTTGGCGTCAAACCGTTTGTTTGCATGCAGTACAGTAAAATATTCGGGGGAGCCACTGCGCCTAGCAGGCAACGCACCGAGCGAGGCGGGGAGGGCACGATGTCCGATGCTTGCGGCTTAAGGCGAGCGCGTCCGCTGCTAAGGCGTTGCAGAGCCTTACTGCAAGGTGACCGTGACGTTCACGGGATGAGTAATACCGGGGGCCGTGGCCATGACCTGGAATGAAAATTGGCCGGTGATAGCCTGAGCGAAAGGATTCGCGGTGTTGGCCGGATTGGTTCTCGAATCGCCGGAGTACTTGGCAGTGATGGAGTGAATGCCCACCACAAGGGTGCTGGTGGTGTAGGAGGCGCGTCCGGTGGCAACAGCGACGCCTTGTGCGAGTGGGGCGCCCGCGTCAAAAAAGTCCACCGTGCCGCTAACCGTGTGGTTTGCGGAAACGAAAGCGCGCAGGTCCACGGGCGTGCCTTGCGCGGCTTTCGAACCGGAAGAACTAAGCGTGAGCGTCGAGGCCGCATTGAAATTACTCGGTTGGTTCACAGACGAGCAACTGCCAGCGAAGAGGACTACGGCGGCGGAGGTGGCAAAAACCAGGACCCTGCGGCGGAGTTGCGATACGCGAAACTGCCAGACGCCAAGGAGCAAGACGCTGGATAAGAGCACCAGATATAGGGCAACAACGGCCAGGGGGCCGCGCGGGAATCGCAGATCGCGGGGATGGTAGATCAACTGTGCGGGCGTGTTAGGGATGACACTCGGGGCCTGCGAGGTGATGGTCAGCGTGGTGGACACTGGAGTTCCATCGCCCGGAACGGTTACGGGTGACGGGTTTACGGAGCAGGTAATGCCTGGCGGCAAGGATGCGGCGGCGGGACAAGCGAAGCTCACGCTACCGGTGTAACCCAGCACGGAAGTCAGAGTGAGTGTGGCCGAGCCTGAGGAACCGGCGTTGACTACCAGGGGGTTGCTGGGAGCCACGAAGGTAAAGTCCGGATTCCCGCTGGTGATAGTAACCGGAGCGGCTTGCGAACCGCCGTAGTTAGTATCGCCATTGTAGTGCGCGGAAATCGTGACAGTATTCTGTGGTGCATAGGTGAGGGTGGCGACGCCTGCGATTCGGCCGCTCGGAAGCATCATGGGGACAAGGGACGCGGTGCCGATATTGCCGGAGGGGGAGCTGAAGAAAATCGTCCCGGAGGGTGCGGCTGCCACGCTCGAGGTATTTACGGTGGCCGTGAGCGTAACGTTGGTGCCAGCAAGGACAATCGTGGCGGAGGAGGCCAAGGTCATCGTGGTTTGACCCTGCGTGACCGAGATGCTCAAGGGTGCCGTAGTGGTGCTGGCACTGTAACTGGGATCGCCGGAGTACTGCGCGGAAACATTGTGTTGTCCGGGGGTTAGCGATTCCGAGGTGTCCTGGAAATGACCGCGTGTATTCAGGGTGTAAGTTCCGGCATCCAGCGGAGCGCCATTGTCGGTGAGAGCGACAGTGCCCGTGGGCGAATTGGTGGTATTGACGCCTGTGCACGCAGTACCGGAAGTGTTCACGATGCCGTAAATGGCGTAGAGGGGATTGCCATAGTCGTAGCTTGGCGGCCCGTTGTCGTTGGTGATGCAAACCAGCGAACCGCCACTGGTGAAGGCCAGGGCCAGAACGATCTGGCTGGCTTGCGGCCCAACGGTGATGGTGATGGGCGCGGAGTCGCTGGTCGCGAAAGTGGAGTCCCCTGCATAATGTGCGGAAATTTGATAGGTGCCACCGGGAAGAAAGGTGGTGGATCCGGAGATGGTGCCATTCTGCAAGGTGAAATAATCGGCGGCAAAGGAATTTCCGGTGGAGGGCTTGACGATGAGGGCGNCGTCGCCGGTTGGCGTGCCGCCTCCGCCGTTAGCGGTCACATTAATCGTGAAATTGGCTGGCTGGCCGTGCGTCAAAGTGGTTGGCGAAAAGCTGGCCAGCGTAGTGGTGGTGGCCTGAAACTTAATCGAGGACCATTGGTTGACCAAAACATTGGCGTCCACCGAGCCCCAGCCAGTGGCGACGTCGTAGCCCGTGAAGGCCGACCAGAAAGCGTCGTTGGCATCGCCGAGGTACCCGTATTGGCCTTTGGCGCTACTGGTGTTGCTGCAGTAGGGCGAGCCGCCAATGCAGGCGACAGAATTGGATCCCAGGGTTACATCGTGGAATACGCTCGAACCAGGAACGGCGGCAAGACCGTAAATGACGAAATTTGCGTTGCCCTGACGCGAGCCGGTCTGTTGATTAACCAGCGCCATGATGCCGGCNAAGGTGGCAGCCGCGCCGGTGGTACCGCCGATATTGACAAAATCCAGGTATGGCGCATTCAGATCGCAGCCCGGCCCGCCGGCTTGCCCGTCCTCTTCGCAAATGATGTAGAAGCTGCCGTTGTTGCCGTCGCCGGCAAACATCGAGACGTCGGGAATGCCACGGGAGCCCTGTAGCGGAAAGGAGCCCACCAATTGCCAGGGAGGCTGCTGGTTATATTTGCTAAAGCCACCGCCGCCGGCGAACAGATCGGAACCCGTGGTGGACGGGGATGCGCAGCCGTTTACCCCGTTTTCCGTGCAGGTGTCGTTCCAGGTGGTTTCCGGAATGTACGAGATGGCCGAGCTGCCGTTAGCGCCGTTGCTGCTGTCCCAGTAGGTAGACCAATTGCCAACTTGATTGAAATCCGTTCCGCCGACGGCCACGTTGAACGGAGTGGACGCGACGCCACTAATGGCCACACCTTTGGTGGCTGCGAATTCCGTAATCGGGTTGTCGCAAGCGGCGGAGCCCGTGTCTCCGGTGGGGATGACCACAGTGATGCCTTCGGCGGCGGCTTGTTCCCAGAGCGAGCTGTAAAACACCGTGCCCGAGCTGCCCAAGGCGTCTTCGCACTCGCTGAGGCTCTCCGTGAGGATAGGAGCGAGGTTATTGTCCACGACGTATACGGCAGCCAGATCGACGCCGCGACTGGTGAACGTGCTTTGCGAAACCACCAGTTGGATGGTGGCATTCTTGGCCACGGCGCCAGCCCATTGCACCGCAAAATTGGCCTCGATCTCTTCGCCGACGACAATGCCGGGATCCGCGTCCGCAACGGTGATCACCGTGTTGTTGGCCGGCAACCCGAAGAGGGTACGAAAATTCTGCACGTCGCTGAGGTGAATGTTCGAGCCGCTGGCGACAGCGATGGTTTGCCCAGAGCCATCGATGCCCGCGGTGTAGAGCGGCGCGACATCATAAATAGTGGCGAAATCAGCGGGCGTCACGCCATAACAATTTCCTGCCGAGGAGCAACCGCTCTGCGGGTAGGTAAACAACGGTTGAGGACCGGATTTTCCCGCCATGGAAGACGTCGCGGCCAGCCGGGCATAACGCATTTCCGAGGCCGTGGGAAAATTATTGAGGGAGACGAAGCCCTTTAGTACGGGAGCAAGACCAGCGGGAATCTGCGGGTCGGATTGGTTGGCGAAGTATTCGTTGCCTTGAACCTTGTACTTATGAATTTCCGTGTGGAACGCGGATTTGACTTGGCCCGCGGTGCCGGAAATCTCCAGGATGTTTCGGCCTGCAGTGGTACGGGCGACTTGAAAACCCTGCAAAGCCAGCCAAGCTTTCACCTGGTTCAGGGTATCGTCCGGCGGACCAAATTGCTGGCCGAACTCCTCCGGCGTGAGCCATTTGTGATACGAGGGCGAATTCTTATCCTGCTGGTCCTGCAGCAATTTCTGCAACGCGGATTCCTGCTCCGGAGTGCGCTGAAGAAGCAACAGCATTCGATTCATGGCGAGAGAATCGGGAGCCGGCCCAGAGTCGTTCTTGAGCGTCGCAAACGGGTGCACGTTGCCCTGGAGGGTAACAAAAGCCTTAGACGACGAAGCACCAGACTGCTGCTGGACAGCCGAGCTTTGCGCGACGCATGTCCATGAAAACGCGGACACCAGGAGCGAGANGATAAGACAAGGCACAAGACTGTGACGGATTCGATCGATCATTCGCATGGATAGTTCGCAAGAAAATATGAGCTTTTCTTTCCCAAGAGGCGGACTGACCAGGACCGGGCGCCCCAATTTAGGGTCCGGGTAGTCTATCCGTCTCTCAAACAGCGATTGTTACTGGCAGCTTAAAAGTATGTGTCTATTCGGAGTCGCTCCGCACTGCCCTGCGCGCGGCGGCACCCCCGCGCGCCTAGAACAAAAACTTGACGCCTAGCTGCACGGTGCGCGGACGATGCGCATCGACCGGGTGCAGAAACGAACTGCCCGAAAGGCAATTCGTCTCGTCTGCCGCCGTCGGTGTCCAGCCGGCGGTGTAGTTTGGGCCGCCGTAACACGAGATGGTGTTGTTCACGTTTCCTCGGTTGGGGTCGAAGATGCGGAATTGCGTGTGATTAAAGGTGTTAAACGTCTCCGCGCGAAATTGCAGGGAGCGCGATTCGCCAATGCGGACGGTCTTGAAGACCGAGGTATCGAAATTGGTGCGCGCTGGATTGTTGAAGGAGTTGCGCCCGACGTCGCCGAAGGTCAGGCCGCGGGGCGCGACGAATTCATTGGGATTACCCAACAGCGGGCCGAAACTGTTGGTAATTTGATTGGCAGATATCGGCGTAGGGGCATTGGGATTGTAGTCGGCGTAGGAGCCAAAGCTGATGTTGTTGATCGCGCCCGCGCTATCCGCGATCGAAGCTCCATTCGGACTTGCGCCATTGATGATGCTGAACGGCGTCCCGGATTGATGAACAATCACTCCAGAAAGTTCCCAGCCATCGATAAATTTACCCGGACCAGACTTTGAAGCCACCTGGTTGGTGGGATCGCTGTCGGCCCAAGAATTGAGAATCGTGGCCAGGCGCCGAAGTGGCAGTTGATAGATGTAACTGATGGCCAAGGCGTGCCGCTCGTCGAAATCCGAACTGGCATGGTTGGCAGCAAGATCGTAGGAATTAACCAGGCTGGCGTCCGTTCGGTCCGACGAGTCGTCCAGCGAATGGCTGTAGGTATAGGAGACGCTGAGAGTTAGAGGTCCCGCAACTTTACGAAGAGTGGCCTGCAGGGCGTTGTAGCTGGAGTTGGCTATGTTCTGCAGCGAGGTAATATTGCCAAGATTGGGCGCGTTGACCGTCAAGCTGCTACGCAGGGGAAAGGAGGTCTGAACGGGAAACGCTTGGTTACTGCCGGAACAGGCGGCGAGGAGGTTGACGTAGGCAGGGTCACCCGGACCGATGAGCAGGCCGTTGATATGGAAACTGTCACCGCCGCTGCCCACGGCGTCAAAACTCCCAAGACCTGGATTGGAAGGGTCGTAGCCCAGGCAGGTATGAAAAGCAGTGATGGGTTCGTGAGGACCAAAGGGATTTAGGGAAGCGGGGACGGGCTGTAACTGATTCAATTGCAGTTGCGCCGTCAGATGCGTGCCTTTGCTGCCCACGTAGGCGGTGCCAAGGATGAAATGACCGGGAAGTTCCTGTTGAAACCCGAAGCTCCATTGTTGGACGTATGCGAAAGGCGTATTTTTGGGGATGGAAGTTACGTTGAGGGGATAAGCCAGATTGGTAAACTGAGGACCGTTGTTTCCGATCCCCGAATAGGTTCCCGGAAAAATTTGCGTGGCGTTGAGGACCAACGGGGCGCTGCCTTCCAGGGACCCCGTGTTCGCTTCGGCGCCGGTACCGTGCTCGTAAAAGATTCCGTAGCCGCCGCGAATCGAGGTCTTCGCGGACTTAAAGGGCGACCATGCAAACCCGATGCGTGGCTCGGGATTAAAGACATGGCTGTTGATGCAACTGCTAGGAACGCCGTTATAGCCGCAATGCACCAGACCGTTGGTAAGCCGGGGATCCAAATTGTTGAGATCGTAATGTATAGGCGAGCCCGTAGCGTTGTCGATCAGGAATCCAAAAAGTGGATCGACATGCATGGTCTCCGCCAGAGCCACGTTGAACTTCGCGGGATCAAAGTTGTAAACATTATTATTCTTTTCACGNTAGTTGCTGAATAAACTCAAGCGCAGGCCGAGGTTGAGGGTCAGTCGCGGGGTCACGTGCCAGTCATCCTGCAGGTAAGGCTCAGCGATTTTGTAGCGCTGGTAATATTTCAACTGCGCGCTATCCTGCTGAAAGCTGGCGATGTGCTGCCCAATCAGGAGATCGGCGAAGGCATTGCCGCTGCTGCCGTTGTTGTTAAGATTGTCGTAACCGAGAATGCCCTGGACGTCGCCGGTCACGCTGCCAACGGGCGGGTTGACTTCGTTGCGTTGCGCAATCAGCAAGAGGGCCCCGAACTGGAGGGTGTGCTTGTTCCAAACCTTGGTCATCTCTTCGCGAATCGTATAGGTCGGGTTGGAATGGTGCCAGGGCGTGAAACTAGTGTCGGCGTTAAATCCGGTTCCCCCGTACGCGGCATTGTTGCCGCCAACAGCAATTCCTGAAATTTTGCCGCCGAAGCCGTTATTGAAAATGTAGCCCTGGCTGCTAAAGGCTGGCGAGGTGCGTGCGATGGAACTTCCGTTGTAGCCCGGGATATTCGTCAACGTGATGTGGTCGGTGGTGTACCCGAAAATCAGCTGGTTCAAAAGCGTACTGGAGAGCGTCTGCGTCAGGCGCGCCTCGGTCGCCAACCCGGGGCCCTTAAAATCATTCTGCACCGTGGGAAAGCTGTTGACCAGGTACGCCCACTGGGGGATGGCCACGGTGGTATCCCAACTGTCGTGAATATAATTNAAGCTGAGACGCGTGTTTTTGGTGAAGTCATGGTCCAAGCGAATCAAATCCTGATGCCAGGTTGTCTGCGGGGAGACCGTGGCGTTGAAACAAGAGTGGGTGGGAGTGTTGCAGCCGCTGGTGGAGTTGGCCAGGGGGATCAGTCCGGCGTCCAGAATGGCCTGGGCCACAGGATCGATGGGCACGTTGTTCTGTGCATAGGTGGCGAACAGCGGGCCACCCGTGGCGGGGTTGATCTGATTAATTCCCGTGGACGGGCAATCCGGATACGCGCTCCGCGCAAATTCCGCGGGGCTCAAAGACTTGGGGCAGACGTCGTTAAAATTGCCTTGCCGCTCCGCCAGCGAAGGAACCCCGCGGTTGTAGGTGAAACCGGTGGGGTCTTTTTCCAGACGCCCTTCCTCGGAAATGAAAAAGAAGGTCTTTGGGTCGCTGCTGGCCGGCATTAACCAGGGGATGCGCAGCGGACCGCCGAGCGTGGCGCCGATATCGTTTTTACGGTATAGCGGCGCATGCGAAGTTTCGTCGAAAAAGTTTCGCGCGTTGAAAATTTCGTTGCGGTTGAAATAATAAAGATCGCCGTGAAATTGCGGCGTGCCGGTCTTCACGCTGGCTAGAATGGTGCCGGAAGCGGTCTTCCCGTATTGCGCGCCGTAGTTGGAGGTCAAGACCTGCACTTCGCCGAGGGCGTCGAGGGAGGGATAAACAATCAGCGTGCTCTGCGAACCGTTAATGCCTGCGTTCAGAACGTCGACGCCGTCTACTTCGAAATTGTTGTACTCCACGCGCCCGCCGTTGACGCTGTACTTCACGCTGCCCTGCACTCCGACTTTGGCTTCATCCTGACCGGTCTGGTTAGTGACGCCGGGGGCCAGGGCGATCAATTGCGTGAAGTTGCGGCCATTCAGACCAAGGTTTACCAACTCCTTTTGGGTAATGGTTCCGGCGATCTGCGATTGCTCGGTTTCCACCGCCGCGCCAACCTGCCCCTCGACAGTGGTGGATGTGACCACCTCGGCAGCCACTAGCGCCAGGTCTTGCCGCAGGCTCTGCCCGGCAGCCAACACCAGGCCTGGTACTTTCAAATCCTTGAAACCTTGGACGCTGACGGAAATGGTATACGTGCCGGGGGTGAGGCCCGCAAAAAGGTAGGCGCCTTGATCGTCGGTGACCGCCGTCTGGGAGATCGCGCCTTTGTCATCAAGAAGGTTTATGGCTACGCCGACCACGGCACCGCCGCTGGAATCTTGTACCGTGCCCGCGATGGTGGTGGGAGTCTGCGCCCGCGCCGGTCCGGAAAAACACAAAAGCAACACCACCACACACACATAAGCTCGCAACAATTTGAGAACCATACCTTTCGGAAAAGTAGGGCATATTGACAGCGCGTGTGTTACAACCGAATGAGTTCGCGATTACAGTCGCGTCAAATGGGCAGTGCTGCACGCAACGCGGACAAACAATAGGTGTCAGGTCGCAATGTTTGTCGTTTAACAAAATTTCCACAGGCAAATCCGCCCATTGTAGTTCCACGAAATGTTTTAACTCCGATTGAATGCATTCTCATCGTCCTGTAACAAACGACTGGTACTGTGCACTCACCCTACAGGTTTTCTTTAGATTGCATCCGCTCGATTACATGTCGCCGGAGCACTTGTAAAGGGACGTAACGGCTTCCCATATTTCCAATGGGACCGTTCCTTAAACCAAACCCAAAGTGTAGAGCGGCAACCAACAGAAGCAAAAAATGGACCGTGTCCCCTGTTCACCCCACCAGCAATGCCGGCTTAGGCCGGCGGCGCCCGTACACGAGGTGTGCAAACTCCGGCCCGATCGAGAGAGAAGTACGCAATCCAGCAGTGAAAATCTGAGAGGAGAAACTTGATGAAGTTTTTAAAGCCACTCGCATTAACTGCGACGCTTGCGGCGGCGGCACTTTTCGCCCCCCAGGCCGATGCAGCAATCGCAGTCAGCATCGCGGCCGCAGGTTCCTCCGCAGTGTTTAACGCCATCGGAGACGATGCCGTGAACACCGCGGGAGCGCACTGCGGAACAAACCACTGGAGCAAGAAAAACGGCGGCTGGATGCACGACAACCGCACCGGCCTGCACGGCACCAACATCGTTGACGAACAGGCCAACGTCTGGGTCACTTGGGACGGACTCCCGAACGGCACGACGGCAACCGTCGCGTGCCTTTACGTCGCAGTGGACTCTGGTATCGGGGTTCGCGGCTATATGGCCAACCCACGCGCCGACCTGTACATCGACGCCGCCAACAACACCGGCTTGGTAAACGGTGACAGCCTCGTCGGCTCTTTGGCCAGCGAAGCCGCTGTGCCCCTTCCGCAGGTCATTTTCACCGCCATCAACGGCGGATTGAACGCTCCCTACGCCGGCACCACCATGAACATCTGCTTCTCGGACATCCGTCCCGAAGACGCGCAGTATGCCACCGCCCGCGCCTTGTCCAAGGTCCCAGCTGCCCCGCAATCTCGCGGCGGTTTGGGCTATGGCGATTGGACCGACCCGTTTACCTTCGGAAGCACGCTGGTCGGCACTTCCATTCAGAGCAGCTACGGCGGACAGCTTGCCACCCCGGTGGACTTTGAGATCGCGCCGCTGGGCTTGGATCCCATTTCTGGACTTGCCCCGGTTCGCTGGCAGACCTTCCCCGTTGGCGGCATTCCAGTCATGATCATCGTTAGCAACGCAGACAACTCCGTTACCGGACTGGGCAACGGCTTGGTTCCGGCGGAAACCGCCGTCGGCCCGTGGACCGCAGGCCCGTACCTGGCGAACAACGTAGACCGCTTCACTGCATCTTACGTGTTCGACGGCAGCCTGACGCGCACCACCGACGTACTCTCCAACGGCGCTGCCGTGGCCGCCAACTGCGCCCAGGGCCCTGGCGCAACCGGAGCCAACCTCTGCGGCTTGACCGTAATCACCCGCGAACCTCTTTCCGGAACCTACAACACGTTTGAATTCACGGTTCCCCGCACCCACGACGTGCAACTCTCTCAGGAAGATTTCGTGAACCCGCCTGCTGGCGGCGTCAACAACGCCCTGAACATCGTTGCCGCCTCGGGTGGCACCCGGTTGCGCGTCATCGGCACCGGGCAAATGGTTGCCGCCGTTTGCGGTAACATCGCACCCTGCAACCAAGCTGCCCGCGCCGGCTTCGTTCCGACCGCTAACCGCATCGGCTACGCGTTCTGGAGCTACGGCAACCTCAAGAACCTCCGTGGCACGCACGGCGGCCTCACCGGCAACCAGTACAATTCCGTTGCCAATGGCGGAGCGCCCCCACTTGGGCACTACCTGCTGCTGGACGGAGTGGACCCCGTCTTCACGCATTCCAACGACAACCCCGACGGCGCGCTGAATCCGCCGATCTGCGGGACACCCCCTTGCCCGGTGCTGCCCTTCACGCACGTCATCGACGGATCCTACGGCTCCTGGTCGCTCGTCCAAGCTATCGTAAACAACAACGTGTCGGTTGGCGATGGCTCGGTCTTCGACGACCTGCTGGGCGGTTTGCCGGCGTCGGCGGTGAAGTTCTCTGACTTCGTACCCGCCGGACAGATGCTGGCCTTCCGTTCGCACCGCGATGCCAATGTTGCCGGCATCGGCGCGCGCAACGGCAATGGCTGCGCCGTCGGCTACGGGAACGACCTCGGCCAGGCTATGGGCGGAGCAATCTTCCTCATCCAGAACGACGTCAACTACCAGTTCGATGCCACCGGCCGCACCAACACTTGCGTTGGCACCAGCAACGCCGATGACGGCCTCACCAACCTCGTACAGTAATTTTTACTGTCGGCGAGATAACGGCAGGCGGCTTTTCGGAGCCGCCTGCTTCTTTGTTTGCACCTATCTGGGGAGCGAGGATTTGGCGATGAACCGCATTAAGAACGAGAGCATTCGACGATTTGCTGCAATACTACTATTGGCTTCTGCTATGGCCTCGCGCGCCCACGCGCAACAGCCCGCGCCACCACAGCAAGCTCCGCAGCCGACTTCGCCGGCCGCCCCGGAATCATCCGTGAATCCGCCGGATCAAAGCCAGCTGGAGAACTATCATCTGCCGCGCACGCCCGAGGATTTCAGCACCCTGACGTTGGACAAGAGCGAACTTAAGACCTTCCCCCCAATACCACTGAGCCACGCAACGCATGACAAGTTTACGTTCGAGCGCGTCCGCGTGCAGTGGCGGGAGCTGGATCCCTTTGAGCTATATATTCTCAAGCCGGTGGGCGTGGAAAAGCCTCCCGTGATCGTATACCTATACGGATATCCAGCGGGAATCGATGCTTTTAACAACGAGAGTTGGGCGGAACGTGCGACCAGCGGGGGTTATGCGGCGGTGGGATTTGTGGGCGCTCTGACCAAGGATCGCTTCCAGAGTCGCCCGATGAAGCAGACTTTTTTGTCGGAATTGCCAGAATCCCTCGGTACCACGGTGCACGACGTGCAGATGGTCCTGAACTATTTGCAAACCCGCGGCGATTTGGACATGAGCAACGTGGGATTGCTCGGCAACGGCTCCGGCGCCACCGTGGCCATCCTGGCAGCTGCTGCGGATTCACGGATTAAAGCAGTCGATGCATTGGAGCCCTGGGGCGATTGGCCAAATTGGGTGGCCAAGACAATTAATCTTGCGAAAGGGGAACGCGAGCCGATGCTCACACCGGAATTTCTGGCCAAGCTCGCGCCACTGGACCCCGTGAAGTGGCTGCCCAAATTGACGACGCAAAAAGTATTCTTGCAATTCGTCGACACCGAAGACGCGCTGAACCAGAAGGCCAAAGCGGATATGGAAGCCGCGGCACCGAAGAATGTGGATGTCTATCACTACCCCAGCAAGGTGCAACACATGGCAGCCGTTGTTGGCGGGCGAAGGTTCGAATGGCTGAAGGGCCAATTGCAACCGCTCGGGCAGGTGAGCACGTCCAGTCAAGCCCAAAAATAATAGCCCTCAGTTCGGCTCACAAAATACCGCGCACGGCCAGACAATGCGCGGCACTTCTTTGTATCCGGAACGGATGTCGAAGGCGTTTGCCCGGCTCCCACATGCGGTCCTCGCGCTAGTCTGACGCGGAAGCGGCACAGGCTTTCAATCCTTGCGACTGGAAACCAAGTCCCATATCACTCAGGATTCGGTGCACCTCCCGATTATCATTATTCTTCGCCATTGACATAAGCCTATCCACCAGTTCGCTGAGCAGCTGCTGGTCGCACGGCGACGGTTCGATCAGAGAAAGTTTCTCAAACGATGTTTGCAGCAATCTTTCCGACGGAGCCACGAGTTCCTCGAACAGCTTCTCGCCCGGCCGCAATCCAATTATCTTCGTCTCAATGTCCTTTCCGGGCTCCAGCCCGGAAAGCACAATCATTTCGTTGGCAAGTTCCAGAATGTTGCGGGGGTTGCCCATGTCCAGCACAAAGGTCTCGCCTCCCTGCGCCAATGTGCCAGCGCACAGAATGAGCTGTACCGCTTCCTGGATAGTCATAAAGTAACGAACCACGTCGGGATGCGTGACGGTGACTGGTCCACCTTGGGCAATTTGCTTCTGAAACAACGGAATCACACTACCCCGGCTGCCCAGCACGTTTCCGAAGCGGACACATGCAAAGCGTGTTCTGCCTGAATGGATCGAAGATTGCACGAGCATCTCACCAATGCGTTTCGTCGCTCCCATAACGTTCACTGGATTGACTGCCTTATCGGAAGAAATAAAGACAAAGCGTTCCACGCCGAATTGCGCTGACGCGTGGAGAACATTGCTCGTGCCACCCACGTTGTTCAGCACCGCTTCGCACGGGTGCAATTCCATCAACGGTACGTGTTTATGCGCCGCGGCATGAAATACCATGTGCGGACGAAATCCAGAAAAAACCGCTTGCAGCCGGCCCGCATCACGCACGTCGGCGATCTGCGGTTCAACGGCGACAGTCGACTTGCGCCGCACAAATTCCTGCTCCAGTTCATAAATGGAGTTTTCGTCCTTATCAAGAATCGCAATGCTCGAGGGCGACAAGCGCGCCAGTTGCCGCACCAATTCACTTCCGATGGAGCCTCCCGCCCCCGTAACCAAGACACGTTTCCCCCGGTACGTGGAACCAGCGATCTGCTCGAATTCCAGCACCTCCACGCTTTCACGCCCCAGCACTTCCTCCATGCGAGTTTCTCGCAGTTGGCTGATGTGCATCTGGCCAGTGAGAATCTCCTGCAGGCTGGGTATGATTTTCGCCGGAATATTTGCGCGACGGCACTTGGCAAGGGCCAGCGCCAGCGTCATGCGGCTGGCGGTNGCCATGCTAATGATGACTTCGTCTACGCGATACTTTNCAACGAGTCTTTCAATCTGGTCGCCGCTCCCCGCCACCCGCGTATTACTGATCACGGACCCCAGTTTCTTAGGGTCATCGTCCACAAATCCCACCACATCGTAGGCGAGATTGGTCTCCAGTTCCTTTCGCAGCATGATTCCCGCTCTGCCGGCGCCATACAGCAGTACTCGCTTGGCGGGGAGTCCAGTTGCGGCTTTTGATCTTCTTTGCCTCGCATACAGAGCCCGGCGAAGCGCGCGCACGCTCATCGACAGAGTCAGGGAGAACGTTCCTTCCATCGCGATTACGCCGAGCGGGAGTCGCAACCATTCCTGCAAGGCGCCGTGACCGGGTGCAAAAAGTCGTAACGCCACGAGCGCGAGCGAAACAATCGCGGTCGACTTCGCCATCTCGATGGTGTCAGAAAAGGATACAAATCTCCAAACGTGCCGGTATATTCCGCATAGTACATGGACCAGCAGCCGGGCGGCAATGAGCACCGGCATCCACAGCAATAGCTGGCGCATGTCAGCGCCCGCCGGCCAAGCCTCGAAACGGATGGCGTACGCCGCAAAGAGCGAGAGGACGAAGGTTCCGCTATCCAGAATTACCTGGTTTAAGCGGGAATAGAGCGTGAATGATTTGTTCATAGATGACCCGCGAGCCTGTCTCGTCAATGGTGTATCACTGCTCGGCATGTTTATTTTTCGAGCCTACGTCTTCAGAGGTTTTTCGATCTGCTTCTCGGACGAAATCGCGGAGGCGCCCGTGGAACCAAAACTCGCGAATATCTTAAAAAACGTCGCGAATATCAGTCGCAGGTCCCCCAAGAAACTGACGTTGTCACAGTAAATGCAATCGATTGCTAATTTGGGAGGTAGAATCCTGTGGATATAGGCGCTTTCTTGATCCTCCTCACCCGCGAGTAGCTCCTCTTCATAGACATTCGCGCTGGGCCCTGTGATGCCCGGCTTCACCTCAAGAACTCGTTTTTGCCCTTCGGTGTATAGCGCTACATAGTGAGGAATTTCGGGCCGCGGCCCCACCAGACTCATTTCTCCAGAGGCGACATTCAACAGTTGCGGTAGTTCGTCGATCTTTGTCTTCCGCAGCCATTTACCCACCGTCGTGATTCGCTCATCCCCAGACGCGGTCAGCAAAGGGCCCGTTGAACCTCGCTCGTGGAGCATCGACCGAAATTTCAAAATTCGGAATTCGCGGCCGAACTGGCCGACCCTGGTTTGCCGGAAGAAAACCGGCCCGCGATCGGTCATCTTAATAGCGATCGCCACAACTAGAAAAAGCGGCCATAGAACCGCAAGCCCCGCCAACGCCGCCGCTGCGTCAAAATACCTCTTGCCGCTCCGGGAATAAAACGTCTCGCTCAATTCCGATCACTCGTAACCTATCGAATAAATTCGCGATTCACGTCTCGCAGCGCTTCAATCACTCGGCCGACATCGGCGTCATCCATGCCCGGATAGAGAGGAAGCGAAATCGCTCCAGAGAAGCGCTCTTCCGCATTCGGAAACTGTCCCTCACGATACCCAAGATGCCGTTGATATAGAGAGTGTAGGTGCAACGGTATGAAATGTACCGATGTTCCGATCCCGCGATTCTTCAATTCCTCGATCACCTGGTCACGACGGATTCTCAATGCCGCGGAATTCACGTGCACGACATACAGATGCCAGGCGTGACCCTCATCTGATGCCGTGGCCGGCGCCGTAAACCCCTCGAGCGTCTCCAATTCCTCGGTGTACTGCTCCGCAATCTCTCTGCGGCGTGCTTGCATCGCGTGGCACTTTCCGAGCTGCACCAGTCCGATAGCCGCTTGTAAATCTGGAAGGTTATATTTATAACCCGCTTCCGCAATGTCGTACTTCCAGCTACCTTCGGCGGTGTAGCGTTTCCAGGCGTCCTTGCTGATGCCGTGCAGGCTCAGTCTGCGCATCCGTTCCGCATATTCCTGATTCTCTGTCGTAGCCATTCCACCTTCGCCAGTCGTCAGCGTCTTCGTGGCATAAAAGGAAAAGCAGGTGATGTCTCCGATGGCGCCAATCATCTTCCCCTTGTAGCGGGACGGCATCGCGTGAGCCGCATCTTCGATTACCTTCATTTTGTTACGACGCGCTATTTCCAAAATACTATCCATTTCGCATGGATACCCTCCATAGTGCACGGGAACGACGGCCCGCGTGCGGCTGGTAACAGCTCTCTCGATCTCTGCCGGATCCATGTGAAAGGAACCATTTATGCAGTCCACGAGCACGGGTCGCGCCTTAAAGTACAGAACCACTTCGGCTGATGCCGCGAAGGTCATGGTCGGCAGAATCACCTCTTCTCCCTCCTGAAGACCAATCGCTGCGAGCGCCAGGTGCAACGCCGCCGTACACGAATTAACCGCGACCGCGTGCTCCGCTCCCACAAATCGCGCAAAACATGCTTCAAACTCCTTCGCGCGCGGACCGCTCGTCAGCCAGCCACTACGCATTACCTCGGCAACGCTTCGAATTTCTTCTTCCCCGATAAACGCCTGGTGAAACGGTAGAAATTTTGTTGCCAACAGTGACATTAAGAACTCCTCCTTGGCATCGTGCTCTAGACGCGATCGGTCGTGCGCGCTGGTTCTAGGCCAGACGATTTTGTTTGCGCCCCGCAGGCCGGCAAGCTTGCTACCCAGTCGGTTACGAGCTTGGACCATTGGTGGTGCAATTCCACGAATTTCCTGCCGTTGGCGCCGAGCTGCACCGTCAAATCACGATCGCTGAATAGCCGTGAGACCGCTTCCGCAAACGCTGGCGCATTTTCCGCCGGCACCACGATCCCGGCGTTGGCTCGCTCGATAAGGCGCGCTCCCTCCCCGTTCCCAAAAAATATGATGGGTTTTCCGGAAGCCAGCATGGGGAACATTTTTGATGGCCGGGCGCCTTCGAATATCGGAATATTTCGCAACGAAACCAAACCGCACTCGGCTATCGAATGGTACGGGGCCAACTGTTCGAGGGAAACGGGGTCAAGAAAAGTCACGTTGCTAAGCTCCAATCGCTTTTGCAGACTCTCTAAAGCCGCGCGCTCCGAACCGTCGCCCAGAAATAGAAAGTGTATGTTCCGATGGCTCTGCAGCAAATGCGCTGCTTCCAATACGTGTTCCAGACCATGCGCGCGTCCCAGCGTGCCAGCGTACAAGACGATTTGTTTCCCGGTTAGCCCCAGCCGTTCTTTCAGCCCGGCATCCTCGGGTTCCGGCCGATAGCGCCGGGTATCCGCCCCGTTTGGCAGAAAGAGGACTTTTTCGCGCGGAACATTTTTTTTCTCCAACAGGTCATTGCGTAGTCCCTCCGTTACGGCATTGACATACGCAGCTTTGCGATAGCTCCAACGCTCCAGCCAATAGAGTAGATCGAGCGCGATTCCCTTCCCCAGCAAACCCATTTCCGCGATCGTGTCCGGCCACAAATCTGCTATGTTCAAGATGAATGGAACTCCGCGTACCACCGAATATAAATAAGCCGGGACGCTCAGCATCAATGGAGGTGATTCCACAAAAAGGTAGTCCGGCTTTTTGGCGCGGGATAGCCCAACAATTGCGGTGACACAAAATGAACAGTAGTTCAGCATCCGCACCATGCCACTGCCAACCGAGGCGTAAACCCAAACGCGGTGGACTTCAATTCCATTGCGCATCTCGCGGCGGTAAAAACTCCCGCGATATTCGGGAAAGATCTCGCCTTTCGGATAGTTAGCCAACGCGGTGACAATTTCCACCTCGTGCCCGAGATCCCTCAGCTCCCGCGCCATAGCATCCAACCGCGTGGACGCAGCGCCAATCTCCGGCGGATAATATTGCGTGAAAATCAGAAATCTCATGACCTTCGTATTCTCCAACCCTGGCTATGAATCGCTCGGCCGCTCACGCAGTTACAAATTCCCGCCAGTTGATTTACCAGATGATGCTTCGCCGCGGCTTAGCGTGGTCGCGCGATTGCGCAGCGAAGTCGTGAACGTCGCGAAATCTTCAGCCAATCCAGGCTTGAACTTAGCCAGCGCGTTCTTCGCCAGCCAAATCGCCGGAGAGGAGAACAACGGTCGCGCCAGCGGATTTATCACCACTTTTCGTCCCAAGGCTCTTTTGCGAAATCCCAGGCCCAGCTTAAACTTTTCGACTTCCGGCAGCGGCTGAAACGACTCCAGCCCTTGCGAAACGTTTTGAATGCCTTCGCATTCCAGCATCGCTTTCGTCATCGCATAGGTTAAGGCGTTTACTGGGCTATATTTCAGATACTCCGACAAAGCTTGTGTGTGATAGAGATAGGCGTAGTCGTCGACGGTCACGGCCATCGAGTATCCGCACAATTGCCCCTCAACGAAGGCTCCTAAAGCATGTACGTTGGGTATCCCGGCGCACGCGGTCATGTACCGTCGCCAGACCGCTTCATCGGTCATCCACTCGACACCCGATCGGCCTTGACGTTCCAACGTGCTCCGGTTGATGGCGCAACCGCGCTCCGCCAGCAACGTAAAATCTGCGGGCCGAATTTCGCAGGATTCCAAGCCGCGACGCACGCGGCGCCGCGCGTCTGAGGAAAGCGCCTCGAGTGAAAAGGGCTTCTGCGAGCAAACATATTCAAAGCTGGGATCGCCTTCATGTTCTTCACAGGTATACCGCAGTACCGCGGCACCACCCCGGAAAAGCCGCGCCGCTGCCTGTGGTCGCAAATGCACACGCCGATGTTGCGGAATGCTTTCATAGAAAAATTTGCGCTTTTCCACCCACAGCGATCCTTGTGCTGCAAAAACGGGAAGTCCTTGCGCCTCGATAAAACGAACGTAACCGTCTTGTTGGTTTGCGGTTGGATGCATTTTGGATGGACTCGCACCACAGTGGGGATGCGTTTCCCCTCTCACGGCGTTGGCGCAACTTCCACTAAGTTCAGTTGACGTTGTGTACGCGCGCCCAAATCTCCAGGCTGATCGCGCGAAAGAGGAAATCCGCAGGCATCGCTCCGCGGTCTGCATTCAGAAAGCGTTGCGTTTCCCGTAACACCCTGCGCGCATCCAAAAAGCGCTCCATTCGCAACTTGCTGCCGGCCCATACGTCTCGCCGGCCATTGCTCAGTCCTTCCACCATCCAGCCTTTTTGCGGCACGTCAAACCCCAGCTTGGACTTGCGCAGCCGCACATCCTCCGGCATCGCGCCCTTCATCGCTTCCCGCAGCAGCCATTTGCTCCATCCGTCGTGCAATTTAAATTTCGCCGGGCAATTCACCGCGAACTCCAGCAGCTTGTAATCCATCAGCGGAAGCCGCGTTTCGATTGAATGCGCCATGGCGTTGCGGTCTTCCAGGTGCAGCAGCGCCGGGATACTACTCAGCGTCAGATCCATCTTCTGCCGCTCCGGAATCGATCCCATGGCGCCCAGGTTCAGCAGTTGATCCTCGAATGAGTCTTTGAATCCCGGTACCCCGACCCGCTCCAACACCGAAAACGAATTGCGAAATGGCGCTGGGAAATAGCGGCTGGCGTCGCTCATTTGCCAGCTGGAGCGCGTTCCGTTGCGCAGGCTGAGCAGCGCTTCGCGCACTACCCCAAGGTCTCCGCGCCGCGCCATGTCCCACAAATAGAAGTAGCGGTATTTTTGATAGCCGCAGAGCGCTTCGTCTCCACCCTGCCCGCCCAGCAGCACCGGTATATTCTGCTTTCGCGCCTCAGCCATCACGCACCATTGCGCGTAAATCCCTCCGCTCGGGAATGGCTCATCCTGGTGGTACATCACCGTATCTATGTTCGCCCAAAAGTCCGGCGACAGCGGGTACACCAGGTGCTGCACCGCGTCGATAGCTTTTCCCACCGACGCGATATACCGCCGCTCGTCCATCGACGGGTCTTCGATGCAGGATGAAAAAGTGTGAAATTCTTGTTGCGGCGACAGCCGCCTGGCCTCGCACGTCACCGCGGAAGAATCGATCCCGCCGCTCAGTGAAACTCCCACAGGCACGTCGCTGCGCAGCCGCAGTTTCACCGCGTCTTGCCATAGTTGCTTGAACTCTTCGCAGATCGCCTCGCCATCTTGTTCCGCGCTCTCCTCGACCGGACGGAGCATGAGCTCCCAATATTTCCAGACACTAATCTCCAGTGGATAGTTCAACCGCACGGTAAGCGCGTGGCCGCCCGGCAGCTGGTAGATATTCTCAAAAAAGGTCTCGTTCGAATAATCCGTGGTGCTGCGCTCCAAAAACTGATNCACCACTCGCGGATTTGCCGTGCGTGGCAGTTGCGCGCCGTGCACCAGTTGCTTGATCTCCGAACCCAGATAAAAGCGCCCCTCGTGCAGCGCGTAGTAAAAGGGTTTGACGCCGAAGCGGTCCCGCGCACAAAACAGCGTTTGCCGGCTGCGGTCCCACAGCGCAAACGCAAACATCCCGTTGAAATGTTGCAGGCAATCCTTGCCCCAATGCTGATACGCCCGCAACAGCACTTCGGTATCCGTGCCGGTACGAAAGTCATATCCACACTTTTCCAGCTCCGTGCGAACCTCGCGATAGTTATAAATTTCGCCGTTGTAGGTTACACAGAGCGCCCCATCCTCCACTTGCATGGGCATGTTGCCGTGTTCCGAAAGATCCAGAATCGCCAGCCGACGGCTTCCCAAGCCCACTACCGGGCGCTGCATCACGGGGCCGCCATCTTGATTGTGAATAATCTCGCCCCGGTACTCGGACCCTTGCGGAAAGTAGGCGAAACCAAAGCCGTCCGGTCCACGATGGCTTACCAGATGCGTCATGCTTGTCAACATCTGCGCATCCACGCCATCCAGCGCGACGATACCCGCTATTCCGCACATGCGGGTTCCATCAAATTCGTGTAGAGTCTGCACAATTCGCGCGCCTGCGAATCCCAGTTGTAAGACTCGCGTACCGCCTGTTGCCCGCGCCGCCCCATGCTCTCGGCCTCCGCGGGATTAGCGAGCACGTACTGAATGGCCTCGGCGATCGCCTCCGGCCGCAGCGGATCGACGAACACCGCACAATCCACATCGCGCAAGAGTTCGCGCCACAGCGGAAAATTAGAAGCGATCATCGGGATCCCGGCGGCCATATATTCGAACAGCTTGTGCGGCATGGCGCACAAGTTTTGTTCCTCCGGCAAATACAGCACCAGTCCCGCGCTTACGCGGCCCAGCAAGCTTACGATTTGCGCCCGGTTCAGCCTGCCGCGATAACGCACACGCGCCCACCCCGGATGCTGCGACAGCTCCCGCCGCAGGTCCTCGGGAAAATCGTCGCTGGCTATTTCCAGAGTCACTTTGGACGACTCCGGCAAGTGCGCCATGGCATGAATCATCTGGCGGATGCCGCGCTCCGGCAGGATGCCGCCCGGAAAAGCCACAGCAGGCTCGCGCATCTGCCACGGCGTTCTTTCTGCCCCAGCCAGTTCCACTGGGTCTGGAAAATTGTGGATTAGCACCGTTCGCGGGTTATAAGACACGAACCGCTCCGCGATCGGCGGCGATACCGTGATCAATGCGGAAAATTGTCGGCCAGCCGAGGTCTCAAGTTTTCCTATCATCCACGAGAGCACTCGGCGGCTCCACCACGGGAGATATTCCTTCAACAGGATGTCCTTCGGCACGTTCTCGTGAATGTCGTAGATGACCCGTTTCCCTCTGGCGCGCAGGAGCAGACCGGCCGGAATCAGCTCCGGATCGTGAAAGTGGTATAAATCGCCTTCCTGCCGCAGCGCTTCCCGGTAAACATTCCATGCCGTATACGTCATGCGCCGTAGCCGCCCCCGCCCCGCATGGATCGGCACGGCTNTAATATGCACCCCCTCAACACACTCGTCTCCGGTGTGCGGCGCGACAATCGTCACCTGGAATCCCGCCCGCGCCAAAGAGCGGCACTCCTTGCGGAAAATCCGATTATCGAACGCCGAGTGCACCGAAGTTAAATGAACAATTTTTGCGGGTTTCATGGCAGCCAAATAGTACCCAAGGAGATTTTCCGTGCCGTCCGAACGCATTTAAATTCCATTTGCAGACAGCAAAGCATCCACAATCTTCTGCGACGCCTTCCCTTCCCCATAGGGCGTCGCAACATGCGGCACGTTTTGCGGTGTCAGCACCGCATCGCGAATCTTCTGCGCGTTCGTGCCCACTACCCGGTTCGCGCCCAGCNCCACGGTCTCCGGCCACTCCGTCTTGTCCCGCAGCGTCACACACGGGACATTCAGATAAAACGCNTCTTTCTGCACTCCCCCGGAATCCGTCAAAATCTTCCGCGCGTGTTTTTCCAGCGAAATCATATCCAGATAACCCAGCGGTCCCGTCGGCCGAACTTTCCCATTAACCGAAATTCCCGCCCCCGCCAGCACTTTCTGCGTCCGAGGATGAATCGGAAACAGCACCGGCAAATCCAGCAACTGGGCCGCATCCAGAATCTGCCGTAGCGTCTCAGGACTCTTGGTATTTTCCGCGCGATGCAGCGTCAACAAATAATACCCCGCACTCTCCAGCGNAAAACGCTCCAGATTTGCCCGTGAATGTTTCTCCGCCAGCTCCACGTTATGCAGCAGCGCATCAAACATCACATCTCCCACCAGCGGGGTCCGCCGGTGCAGCGGATCTGCGCCCGAGCCGATTCCTTCGCGGTGCAAATTGTCGACCGCGCTCTGCGACGGCGCCAGCAGCAGCCTGCTCAAGTGATCCGCCACAATGCGCGCATGTTCCTCCGGCGCCCCCATGTCCGCGCTGCGGCACCCCGCTTCCACGTGCGCCAGCGGCAATTCCAGCCGCGCCCCCACCAGCGCGCCTGCCAGCGTGGAATTCGTATCGCCGTAGATAATCAGCCAATCGGCGCGCTCGCTCATCAACACCCGTTCCAGCCGCTCCAGCATCCGCGCTAGTTGTAATCCATGCGTGCCCGACCCTACCGCCAGGTTGTAGTCCGGCTCGGGAATCCCCATCTGCACAAAGAAAATTTCCGCCACATCCTTGTCGTAGTGCTGCCCCGTATGGACAATCTTGTGAATAATTTTCGGCGTGCCCCCGCGCTCGTTGTGACTGTCGATGGCCCGGCACAGCGGCGACAGCTTCACGAACTGCGGGCGCGCTCCGACAATGCTCACCCACGTTCGCGTCGAGCCGTCTTTCTTCGCCTCAATCGTCTTCGCTTCAACGGTATGCACGTTTGTAATTCCTCTCTGTGGTTTCATATTCATCTTTTGCGATTACGACCTCGCCCTACAACAGTCGGTTTCACACACTTACCAAACTCTCGTCCACACCCGCACTCCCGGTGCAACCACCAGATTGCGCACCGGAGTCACCTACGGCCTGTAACTACCGCAACGATCGATTAGTTTTGAACTCGGATTGGCTGCCGAAAATACGGCGAAGCTTGCTTTCAATTCACGCCGCTGGAATACGCATGCTGTTTCGCCTTCCTAATCATCGCGTCAAAGCGCGGCGCGCTTCGCGGATGAAAGGGATCGTACCCCGCGTTGTACGTCCCATAAATCCAGTTGTAGCGATACGACTTCAACAGTAGTTCCAGATACGGCTGCAAATCTTCCACGCTATCCGCGTCGCACTTCCCACACACGCCCTCCGTCATAAAGTCCGTCTTAAGCGTGCGGTCCCGCCAGAGAATCGTGGTCCCGCCCAGTTCAAGAATGTCCGGGTACTTTTGCAGCGCCGCATGAAACTCTTTTGCCCGCTCGGCGATCTTCCTTTGCAAGTCCGCCGCGGACAGCGAGCAATACCCTAGCCCGACTTCTCCGCCGGAGATCACCCTCAATCCGCTAAAGTTTTTCTGTTGAATTTCGTCCAGCATCCCGAGAAACACGTAGGCTGGCGACGGATAATACCCCACATGGTCCACCACCGTGAACGATGGTTGCCCCAAATCCGTGGCCAGCATCCACAACACCGCGTTGGGATACTCCTGATCCGCAATGTCCGCCATCTTCGCTCCCACCCTGCGCAACAGCTCGACGGTTTCCGCAGTGCTCTTCCTCGCCTGCTTGGCCAGTACCGCGATGTCGTACGCCTTGTAGTTCAAATAAAATTCCGGATCTAGCACAATCCCCGGAGTCTTCACCTCCCGCGCCGCCTTCAAGCAATTCTTCCACGTCTCCAGAAAATCCTTTTGCGCCCCAGAGACATTCTCCAAATCCGCGCCGGCGATCCGCAGGAAGTAAGGGTCATTCGCACTCGGACTTTTATACGAAGGATCGTGCGTCACCATGCGGCTGAAATACAGCCACGGCCAAAAATCCTTCTTCGTGTATTTTCTCCATTCCCGCATCTTCGCCGTCATCTCCTCCGCGCTCGGAATCGGCCCGGAGTCATTTGGCGCCACAAACGAAGCCACCACCCCGTCGTACGACGATTGGTCAAATAGCCGCAGCTTCTCCGGTGTGTACGTGGAAGCCTTCACGGAAGAAACCAACAGCAAATAATGATCCCCCAGTGGACCACGGCTAGCAGAACCCAACGCAGTCGAGACGACCTCGCGCTCCGGAGCACCAGCCTGCATGGCCAGCGCGCACGCCAACACCACCAAAACGCCTTGCGTCCAGCGCGTCATCGCGTGCATCCTCTTCATCCGCGCTACTCTTTAACCATAAACGCCACGTGCGTATAAAACGTCGCGAATCCCAACCCTTCCCACTGCCGGTAAAACGCCCTGGTATAATCCCAAAACGCCGAAAACTCGTCTTCCAGCTCGCGGAATTCATCGAACAGCACCAGCGATCCCGGCGCCAGGAAATCGTTCAATTTGGCCAGGCAATACAGCGCCGAGGAGTACAAGTCGCTGTCAATGTGCACCACCAGCCGCCGGTCGTTCCGAAACGTCTTCAGAAATCCGGGCAGCGACTCCTGAAATAATCCCTTCACGCAGCGCGCCCGGGCATCGCCAATCTCCGGCATCTTCCCCTGCACGTGAAATGCGCCCTTGGGATGGTTGGCGTTCCAATCCTCCGGCAGCCCTTCAAAGGTATCGAATCCATAAAATGAACTCTGCGGGTTGGAATTGAGTTCGCACCACTTTTTCAGTGTCACACCTTCCCATACGCCAAATTCCAGATATTGAATCGGTTCATTCGCCAAAATCTCCCGGTTCAAATACTCATACAGGTGAAATCGGCTCTCGAACTCCTTCGCGTTCCTGAATTTGTCGTCCAGCACCTGCTTGTACAGCACATTCTTGTTTAGCACTTCAAAAAGCGGAATGCGCTTTCGGTACAGAAACGTCGCCCACTTTCGGGGGTTCTTAATCAGCGGCATTTCCCGTTATTCCTCTTCTTGGAAATCGCTAGTCTCAAAGCAAAACGACATTCACATCTTGCTGGCTTCAGCTGCCCACCATCACGCTGACAGGTCTCGCCACACCACTGGCCGTTCCGCGTCTCGTGCGTGCGCGCACTAATCGCACCAGCCATTGGCCGCAAGCTAAGGCCATCAGCGCTATGATTACTAACAGCCATCTTCCGCGGAACAATATCCAAATCCCAAAATGCTCCAGCCACACCGCCTCCGCATCCAGCCGATTCCCGTACCCATTCCAGCGGTCGCGATACCACAGAAGCGTGGCATCCNGCGTCGCGCTCCCTAGCGCATTTAGCTCCGTAATGTGCACCAGGTGATANCCCAAATCGCGGTGCACCCCGCGNGGCGCCCGTGTCAGATGNGTCAAGTCGTACGAACTCCCGTCACCCAGATCGTAAAGCGGCAGCGCCGCGTGTAGCGTNCGCATTCCATCTGCGAACAAACGCCCGGCCTCCACATTTCCCGTTTGCGCCAGGTCATACAGCCCCAACAGCGCGAACATAAAACCGTTCAGCGTGTAGCTGGGATCGGGCTGCGTCGGATATTCCTCAAAAAATGGCATGCTCATGGCGTCAGCCGCTGGCGCGAATCCCAAAAACTCCCGCCTCACTCCGCCCTGCTGCACCGGTTTCTCGAACGGCAGCATCCCGCGCTTCGCCGCGTGTAAAAATCCCGCGTCCCCGCCCAACGCATAAGCCCGCGTCAATACCGACAAGGCCAACCCTTGCGTCATTGCCGACGCCCACGGCGCATGCATCGTCTCGTCCAGCGTGCTGTGCGTCAGGTCGAAATCGTGTGCCCAGCAGCCGCAACTCTCGTCCTGATGCGCCCGTAGCCACTGCGCGATCTGCAGGAATTGCGTCCGATCCTTCTCTTTCCGCCCGTCAAGGAATCGGTCATACGCCAGCAATCCAATCAACGAAACCGTCGTAGCGTTATACGATTTGCCGGCGCTGTACTGCACGTAGGGGATTCCTTGCGCGTCCAAAAAGATGCGCCGTTCCAAGGGCACCCACGAACTGCTCCAGAACGGAAAGCGCCCTGCGGCGCTGTACGCCGTGAATTTCGCCGCTGAAAAATAATTCGCGTGAGCGGATAGCGGCGACGACCCAAGAAGCACCGTCAGCAACACCGCCAATTCGATAATTCGCCGCCCCAGCCGCATCCTCTTCGTCCGCCTCAATTCGTGCGCAGTACTGCTGAAAACGGCTCCAGATCCGGCGTCCATTCCCCGGGTGCCTCGGCGTTTTCCACGGCGTCGTTCATCACCGCATTCATCTCTCCGATAAATTGCGCTCCCCGCACCGCCAATCCCACCCACATCCAAAAAAAGCCCGTTAGCACCCAATTAAAATAAGTAAACATCCCGATGTTCATGAACAACGCCATGCACAGCATCGCGAATCCCGCGCGTGTCAGCAACGCATTCCCGCGCAGCCTGTCCTCGACCTCTGGACTCATGAACCGCAGCGCTCGCAGCGTTCGCCGAATGCGAAACAATGGCCACAGATAGTACGCCCCATAAATCACGAACCCGATGCCGCCATAACATTTCATCACGTCCAGATACTCGGAGTCCGTGTACGCCTCCTCGAAAATCGCTTTTGCCGGCCCATGTCCCACCCAGGGCGATTGCACCACATAGTCGCCGGCATCCAGCCACAGGGAATCCAGTCGCTCCCGCAACGATGTCACTTGCGTGGGATTCGAAAGCTCTTGAAATCGCGTGGCCGCGAAATACGATTCTCTCTGCACCACCACGAACACTCCCGCAAACACCGCCACCAGAAACAAAAGCCCGGCCAATTTCGCTCCGCGCCCCCGCGCGGACATCGCCATACCCAGCACCAGCAGCAAACCCAGAATTGATGCCAGCAAGGCGTAGCGCGAGCTGGTCAGCGTTATCGTCACCGCGCACAGCAACCCGATACCGAGATTCCTCAACCGGCTTCCACAGTCGAACAAGAACGCCAGCGTATACACCACCAGCGTCCAGCTCAAAAACTCCCCAAATACGTTGGGATTCGCCATCGTCGAGTGCACTCGCTTGTACAGCAGCAGCGCCAGATAGTTGTGTCCTTCGTCTCCGTAAAAATGCTGTAAGCGCGCCGCAATCTCCAGATTCAAAAATTGCGCCCACCCGAACCCGCAAACCAGCGCGGTGGCCAGCGCAAAGTAATTCAACAGCCGCTGAATGCCCCTCTCGGACATTTCCGCTTCGTATGCAAACGTGAAAAATAACACCGGCAACCAGCACTTCAATACTTCAAACAAATCCCGGTACAGCAGTTCGTGTCCCAGCACGATCGTCCCGTACGTCAGCGACGCGCTTACGGAAATCGCAAACAGCGTCCCGATCACGTAAAACGGATGGAATCGCGCGCTCTTCACCGTCCCGGTGAGCATCGTCCAGCCGTAAGCGGCTATCAGCGCCACCAGCAGCACCGTTTCCGTGCGGATGTACGGCCAGCTCGGCCCCAGTGCGATCGCCGGCGCCGTGATCGACACGCACAACAGCAGGATCAACCCCGCTTCACCGAGGAATTTCGCAATCCACGTTCGCGGTAGCACTGACCCGGCTTCGATCATCTCCGCTACTTGAGAATCCGCGCTCATCATTGATCCTTTTTGCATTGCCACGCCGCGCTTCCGGCGATTTCTTCCACCGATGTCAGACTGCCGCCGTTGGGCGCACCCAGCTCACCAATCGCGTCCACACCTGCCCGTAAGGCGCCAACTCCGCAATCGATGGCACGTACAACGCTTTCCAGCTGACTCCCAGCTTCCGCGTGAGCGTCGCCGCCAGTAACAAGGAATTAACCAGGTACGCCAAAGAAGACGCCAGCGCCGCGCCCCGAATCCCCATGCGCGGGATCAGCAATAAATCCAGAATCACCGTCACGATCAACGTGACGAACGCAAAGATCCCCGAATATTCCGGCATTCCCCGCGCCAGCAAATCCGCGCTCATGACTTTGGCGCTCGCCAGCGCCACCGTCCCCGGCAGGATCCACCAGATCACCGCCACGCTTGGAGCAAACTTCGCTCCAAATACCAATGGCACTAGCCACGGACTCAGCACCGCCACCACCAGTGCCGAAATACACGCCAGCGCAAATACCTGCCGGCACACCAGGCTCGTAAATGCGGGACCGGACTTGTCCAGCGTCCGTGCCGTTCGCGGCAAAATGGCCACCGCCGCCGCATTCGGAAGTTGCCACAGCGCTTCCGAGATAATTACTCCCAGTGCGTACAGCCCCACGTCCGTGGTGCTCAGGTAATAGTTCACGATGAACACGTCCAGCCGGTAGTTAAAAAACGT
>JGI26340J50214_10000105_pt1 | contig 29442 bp, 38 predicted proteins | sample BogFormECP12_OM2_FD_50214 | JGI IMG/M metagenome (IMG submission 50214)
ACAGTCGGCCAGAAGCAAATGCGGTGCCAAGCGAGAACCGACCGCCGCCGGTGTGCTGCCGGCAGCCCCCGGAAGCAGCGCCCCCGGCGGCGCTGCTGGAGCGGAATCCGTTGAGGTTCGATCACCCCACCGTCGTCATCCCCGTGCTTGACCTGCTTGACCCGGGAATCTGGTACCGCTTCACCGAGATGGCCGGGTCAAGCCTTGGCCATGACGAATAAGAGGAGCGATTCCTATCCGGGGACCGAAAGGGGCCCCCTAGTTTGCAATCAATTCTCTTGATAACGCCCGCTCGAGACTCGACGATTTAGTCCACCGCGAAAACGCAAACTGCGGACCGGCAGCGCACAGCGCGCAGCCCGCACTGCCCCTAGCCTGAGGACCGCCGGGAGGCGAACTCAGATCGGTGTCTGAGTTGGGGCGGAGGGGGCTATCGCCACGAGGAGCCGCAAAAGGGGAGACCGCCACGGTATCCCCTTCGCCAGTCAGGCCGCCGCCGATCAGCCCGCCAGGCCATATTCTTGCACACAGCGGTGCAGCATGTGCGGCACCCACGAACGAGGCGCGACGCAATGGCGAGACGTCAATTCCATCTCTCTTGGTTCCGATATCCCCCAAACCCCAGATCGTCCTTCCTCGGAGCCCCGGGTGTCCCCACCGGGGTTCTTTTTCAGCCGATCTGCCTGATCGTCCATAACATCTTGGGCAGGGCGGGACCGAAATCCTCGTCGGGGGCTTCGGAGAGGGTCACAATGGCTGCTGAGCAAAGGCAACACGAGAGATCGGGAATATCGGTAAGCCAAACCCGTATCGGCGGATGGCATAATGCCGATCCACGGCGTACTGCTGGGATGGAGGCAGAGCAAATGCTACCTTGGGTCAATCAAGAGGTCGGTTTGACACGAGGGGATAGTAACCATGAAATCGTTGTATTTAGTCTGCCTGCTGACCATTGCCGTCGTCCAGCAAGCGGTCGCCGCTATAGCCAGTCCGCCAAAGATCGGCCAACTACAGGTCGAGCCGATGAATTACTACTACCATGGACGCCAATATCCGTATCGCTACCACGGCCATTACTATAATCGTCGGGCGTGGCACAATGGTCACTGGCGTTACTATTAAGATAAGGCATAGAAGGAGCGCTTGGTCCAAGGGAGAGCGCGATCGAGAGGAAGGATGTGCGCCAGATCCGCGGTTATACCTGGAGCCCAGGAGAGTTCGGCGACCGAATGCTGGTATCGCTATGCATCGGACGTAGACAAAGGGGCAGAGGCGCTTCTAGACCCTTCCGGCCCTCGACGACATCGACGACGACGGATTGCCCTTCGCTGAGGCTCGTGAGCCCAGACCGCTCAAGAGCCGTGACGTGGACGAATATGTCTTTCCCATCGTTAGACAGAGTGATGAAGCCGTTGCCCCCCTCGGCGTTGAACATTTCACCGACTGGTATCCTCGACCGATGTGTCTGAAGATCGCCCTGTCGATGTCCCGACCCGGAAAACTCCGCCGCCGTGATCTGTTTGGAGTAGCGGTGCTCGCGTCGACGCTCAGCACCTCAGTGACGTGTGGCCCTTTGTGGCCGGGACCAACCCGCACCTCGACCGTATCGCCCCGCTGCACGGCGTTGATCCCGCTCTCAGCCAGCACGCTCCCATGAAGGAAGGCATCGCCGGACCCATCGGAGAGTTCGACGAACCCGAAGCCTTTGTCGGGATTGAACCACTTAACGGTTCCACGCACCGGCGGACCCGAGGCTGCCTCGATGGGAGTTCGACTGTATCGGGCTTCGATCACGCCAGCAGTGCCAACAGCACCGCAGTAAACAGCAAGAGGCCACAGAATGCCAACCGCATCCGTCTCTCAGGCAGGCGGCTGGCGAACTTGACGCCAGCGGAGATCGCCGCGATGCCACCAATCGCAAGCGGTAATCCGACCAGCCAATCGACCTCACCGGCTCCGGCATAAGCTAGTAATGCAACAAGGGCGCTCGGGGAAACTAGCGCCAGCGCCAGACCTTGCGCCTCCAACTGCCGCAATCCGAAGAACGTTGTCAGCAGCGGCGGCGCAACGAACGCCCCGCCGACTCCGAAAAACCCTGAGAACGCGCCACCGATAAGCCCAACGACCGTTATCCAGCCCCAGGCTCGCGTCGGCCCTACTGCAACCCTCGCACCGCCGCACCACGTGTGGTAGGCGACGGTCGCCGCAATCGTGGCGAGAAAGAGAGCGAAGGCGAGCCGTAGGACATGCGGGTCGAGACCGGTCGCCAAACGGGCTGTTGGATAGGTCGCAATCAAGGCCGACCCGGCGATGGTCGCCGCCATGCGCATATCGAGGCCAAAGCGTCGCCGATAGCGCGAAAATGCCCACACGACATTGGGCACCACCATTATTAGGACGGTGCCCTGCGCGGTTTGCTGATCCATGCCGTAGAAAAACCCCAACAGGGGGATCACAAGAAAGCCACCGCCGACCCCAAATAGCCCGCCAAGTAGACCCGCAATCCCACCGAGGCCCGCTGCGGCGGCGACGCGAATTGCCGTCGCTATCATGCGGACGGATGGTGCCTGGGAATACAGAAGGATCGAGAGTGCGGGATCGAGATCCTCCCGGCGAGGACGGCATCAGCACTGGCTACTGTCCCCCGCTCGCCAGATCCAACCTGACCTTGTGGCGAGTGGTAGTGGCTGAGCTTTAAATCAGGCAAACTCTCGCGGCTTCTGGACCCTTCCGGCCTTCGACGACATCGACAATGACGGTCTGCCCTTCGCTGAGAGCGGCGATGCCGGATCGTTCAAGGGCGGAGACGTGCACAAACACGTCCTTTCCGCCGCTATTTGGAGATATGAAGCCGAAGCCTTCTCGACGTTGAACCACTTCACCGTCCCCGTCTCCTCGACCGACGGCCCGCTCGATATAGCGGACTCGAAAGTTGATCGCCGTGGTGTCGTCGGAGCAGCGGTGCTGCTATCGACGCTTAGCACCTCGGTGACGTGTGGCCCTTTGTGCCCCGGACCAACGCGGACTTCGAGGGTTTCGCCTGGCTGCACCGCATTGATGTCGCTCCGAGCCAGCACGCTCCCATGGAGGAAAGCGTCGCCAGAGCCATCGGACAGTTCGACGAAGCCAAACCCCTTTTCGGGTTTGAACCATTTAACGACGGCGCGGAGCGACGGACCGGAGGGTGTCTCGAAAGGTGTTCGGTTGAACCTGGGTCGGGTTCCGAAAGGACGCGGCTGTGGGTCGTAGGTGTCAGCGTCAAAGTCGCGACGCCGCGAATGACGAAAATCTTGATCTCTCAACTTTGGTTCCTGGTGGGTTCGTGCCCGATCAGTTCGGTAGAGCGACGATGAGTTGACCTGTCGCAGAACTGATGGGGTCTTGGTTCGATGCGATCCTAAGCTGACCGGAAAGCTGCGCTGCTCGCGGCAGTGCCGCGTAGGTGGCCTTGCGGCATCCTCTGATCAAGGGGAAACGAGTGGGAATAAGGTTGGTTTTGTTCGGTTTGCTAGCCTGGTCGGGCAACGCCGGGCAAGGAGGTTTCCGTCCCTCCGCTCAGGGTGTCCGATGTGGCGCGGCTCCGACCCGTGGCGTCGGCTCATCCTCCCGCACTTTGAAGCCGCCCCCAGCGGTCTCGACCTGGTAACCGGCACACCATCGAGCGACGAAGGCACTCGCGAGGGTCGGATCGCCGAAATAGATCGACAGAGCGTCATTCAGCACGCCGCGTGTCCCCGATGGCGTCATCGCCCAGCCCTCGGCACCACAGTTCTCGTCGAGCCATGCCGTCATATCCGCATAGCGTTGGCCGAAGCCATCGGGGGGCACGCCGAGCCTGATGCGGACGGGGAAGCGCCGCTCGGCCGTCGTGATTATCTCGCGTGGGTTGCCGGGCATGCTTCTAAGACGGCACCGGGTTTGCGGGTTCAATAGGCTCCCATAGCAGGTGAAGGGGGAGCGTCACTTCGTTCCCGTGATCTGCCTACGGGCAAGCCTGGCCCAGATGATTAGAAGCGCGCTTCGCCGAGGGAACAAAAAACTGCCTTCGTGCCGGTCATCCCGCGCAGGCGTTCAGCTCAATTCGCGGTCGCCGCATTGCAGAGTTTACGGTCCGCTCGCCGGAGGATGAAAACGCTATCGTCGCCGCCGGGTGTGCCGAACTCGCCCCAGTCGCTGCCCTCGACGACGATTTGATCGGTGCCACCGCCGCCGCCGGTTACCTCAAGGCGCAGCCCGTCGCCCTCAGGAGTGAGACGAAACTTTCCGCCGTCGGCATCGAGATAGCAATCGAAGTGGTCGGCGGTTACTTTGCAAAACAACTCCTGCCCATACCACTCGTTGGACCGCTTCAGCATGAAGCCCAAACCGGCTTGGAAATCCGCCGGAGTGTTCTTGGTGATCTTATCGTCACGCTGGGCTTGATCGAAATCGACTACTACGCGCCGCACAGTCTGCTTTGGATGCGCGTTCAGATGGGCATGGTCGTAATAACGCGCGTAGCAAGGCCTGCCCCCGCTCACGCCCGCGAAATATCTGGTGTATATGTCAACTGCGTTTGCCGCAGATGGGTTAGCGGCAATTACAGACAGGAACAGAATAGAACGCATCTTCACCGGTTCGGACCGCCAGCCCTATCTCCCGCCTCAGCAAGCTCTTCCGCCCGCATCGCACTTTCTATGTCAGCCTCGTCGCCGTAGCGCTTGAGCATCAGGTAAGCGCGCGCCAGATGTCAATCTCGGGGATCACGCCCGCAGGTTATTGGGCGAACGTCTATGTTGGCAGGCGCGCTTTGTGACGAGACCGCCCAAGTCACGCTCCGTTCACCATTCCGTGAGAAATCTCCCATAAGCTTCGTGCGATGGGGACAAACGAGCCATGGACGGTTTGCCAAGTTGGGCGTCGTCGATCATGCGGTCGCGGTTGGGCTCATGCCGGGGCTCGCGCTGCTCTCGGCTCGCCCGATCGCCCGGCTGCTCCACCGCGTGCTGTGGCCGCGCCCGGAGGCGGCGCACCAGGTGCCGTTTTGCCTGATTTCGTCGAAATAGAGGTTGCTGCCGATCGCGGCCTTGACGTCGACTGTCACCCATATGGTTCCGGAATCTGCTAAGTCGCCGTCGCCGAAATCGCGAAAAATCTCTGGCGGGATTTGCTTACCATTCAGGGTGAAGGCACGGCGGGCCTCGGCGATGAGGGCGGCCGTCGCCGCCGCTTCGCCGGCCGGCGCGGGCAGCGGCACAAGAGACGAGCCGATCATCCACAGCGCGAGCGTTGCGCTTAGGCGGGACAGCGGTCGCAGGCGCATGGCGGCATTCCCATTGAAGGTCGCGTATCCGTCGGTCAGGATGACGGCCAGCCTACTGACTAGCGATGGAATAATGCCGCACATTTATCGCTTGGGCTATCTCCGGGTGCCGCGATATCAGGAATTTCCGATCGGGGAGCGCGTCAGCACTGCATCAGTTCGATGCTCACGCCATCGGGTGCGGCGACGTAGCATAGCAGGCTGCCGTTCACGCCCCGTTTCAGTTCGACCGGGAAGGTCACGCCCTTGCCGCGAAGCTCGGCGCAGAAGGTTTCGAGATTGCCCTGGTAGAGGAAGCCGAAGTGGTCGGTGCCCCACGCGTCATGGCTGGAAAAGTCGGCGTATTGCTGAATCGGCCTGGCGGGGACCGGGGCTTCGCCCGGTCGTCGGCCGCGAATAAGGATCGTCATGCCGCCGAGATCGACAAAGATCTGCGGGGCGCCGCGCGCCATCGTATTCGCGGCGATCGTCGCGCCGAACATCTCGACGTACCAATTGGCCGCCGCTTGCGGATCCTTGCTGATGATGTGGACGTGATCGAATTTGAATGCGGGATTGCTCACCGCCCGCCCTTTCGTCGCGGTACCTGCCGCCAGATTACGGGATGATACAGTATGGCATCGAACGGTGTGCGGCCATGCTTCCCCCCAGCGACAAGCTTTCGATCTGCTTCGCCCACGCCGCCTATCTGACGCATGAGCGGTTTTCGACCCTCGACACCGGCATCAGCAGCTTCGCAGTCCGCGATCCCCCGTCCGAGACCATCTTGGTTTGTTGGTCGTGGGCAGGGAGCTGTCGTAATACTCTTCTGCGTTGTCCCAGTTGTGCTCCGGACCAATGGTTTCAGCACACGCCTCTTCGAAGGTGACGGCTTCGACGACGAGATATTAATAGACGGGCAGAAGGTACTCACGCTGGCTGCGGATGAGCGGCTAACCCGGCTTCATCGGCGGTAGCACGTCGGCGGGGTCGATGCCCAGTTCGTAGAGGCCCATGTTGTAGAGGCACAAATCCGACGGCGGCGGATGCAGCGGGCCGAGCGCGCCGTCGCGGAACAGCTGCTCCAGCCGAGAGGTCTTGAATATGCCGTGCGCGCCGCCGAGCGTCAGCGCCATGCGGGTGATGCCACTCACCGTCTCACCAACCATGTACTTGGCCCGGTAAAGGGCGGCGGTGGTTTCCGCCGTAGGCCCTTCCTGGTCGCTGAGCCAAGCCGAGCGATAGGTGATCAATCGCGCCGCTTCGAGATCGGCGCTCATCTCGGCGATATGCCGGCGTACGTCGGGGTGATAGGCCAACGGCTGAGCATAACCTTCCGGTTGGCGGGTGTGGACGACCCTGCGCAGTTCGTCGAACGCCGCTTGCGCGACGCCGAGATAGACCGGAGTGTACGAGCCCCAGAACCAGTTCAAATAGGTGTGGCGGAACGGCCGCGTATCGTCCGAGCGAAAGACCGCGGCGCTTTCCGGCAGCCAGCATTCGTCAAGAATCAGCGAGTCGCTACGGGTCGCGCGCATGCCGAGCACATCCCAGTTCGGGTCGACGCTGCGCCCCTCGGCCCCGCGCGGCAGCATCAGGATAATCCCGGCCGATGGGCTCGTCGCCCCATACGGATAAGCCATCACCAACACAAAATCGGCCGCTTCGAGCATCGAGGCGAACATCTTGCGGCCGGTGACGCGATACCCGCCATTCGCCTGCCGCGCCCGCGCCTTCAGCGGCCGCTCGCCGATCAGCGACGTGGTGACCGGCTCGGAGAAATTGCCGGCGATCAGCTTGCGCTCCTAAACGACAAGGTCGGCGATGCGCCGCTTGGTCTCGGCCGAAACCTCGGCACTCTCCAACAGCGGCATGACGACCGAGGCATGCATGTTGAAGGCGAGTGCCGTCGACGGGCAGCCCTGGCCCAGCACTTCGTAGGCGATCGTGTGATCGAGAAAGCTCGCGCCCAAGCCGCCCCACTCCTTTCCGACCGTCAGCGCGAGGAACCCTTCCTTGCGCAGGCGGTCGTAATTCTCGAAGGGATGGCTGGCGTCGCGGTCATGCGCCGCCGACCGGGTGGCGAAATCGGCCGCCAGCTCGCGGCATTTGTTGCGCAGGCGCTGCTGCTCGGAGGTGAGCTGAAAATCCACGCCTCAGACCTCCTTGGCCGGTCACGCTACAACAGCAAGAAACGGATTGCTCCCAAAGTCCGGCTGGATCGGCGCGCTGGCTAACCGGTAAACGGTCTGCGCATCGGCGGCCGCCAGGTCCGCATTGTCCCCGGCGGTGCGGTGCGCGCGAATTGCCATCTGCTGCCAGATGACTTTGCCGCCATTGTCTCTAAAACCGATAAATGATCTGGTGATGGATGGATTAGTGTTCGAGGCGTAGGTCGCCGGACATGATGCCAAGTCAACGATGCACCACAGCACGTTCGACGCGATAGTATTCGGAATTATCGACGCACCCCCCGATGTGGCGCTAAGCTTGATCCTGTTCCGCAGCGTATCGACGGCCACGATATAATACAACTGTGTTTCCATCGTGAACTCGGCGGGGGCTGCTGATTGGCCCAAATCTAGACCAAAATAATCCTCAGTCAGAAAAATCGTCGCGCCGACATCCAACGGCACTTCCGGAAGGGACGATACCCCGCGTGCTGATTTGAGGTTTATCCACCCGTTCAAAGAAATATCTAGAAAATCCATGAACATCCAGACATCGCCAGCAATGTCCTGCCGTATCGGGTAGAAACCGACGACCGACCAATACCGATATGTTTGTTGCGTGCCGCGACCATAGCAAAGATCGATGGTCTGATCGCCCGAGAAGATCGAGCAGTGCTGGTTCATCATGCCGATGTGGTATTTCTGCTGCATGTCTGTCATCGTGATCAGCGCACTGCCCCACGATTCGCCACTGTGCAGGATCTTGGCCCGCGCCCAAACAATGCCTACATAAGCCATCATCCAGGGATCTGAGGAGCCACTGCTGTTACTCTGTGGGAGTATAGGCCAGACCCAATTTTGATATTGGTAAAATTCCCAGAATCCGCCATTGCGCTTCGCAGGTGGCATGGCATTGATAATCTCCACTGCGTATTGGCACGAATCCCTAACGCAATCCTTAAAATAATTCCACTCGCCGAACTCGGTTCCGTCAGCGAGGGTCGCCGGAGCCACCGCGGCCGCGAGCATCACATCCCTGAAGGCCCAAGCCTCACCTCTCGGCTGCTGCCAACTGCACAAAGCCAGACCATAATATGTCTTCGTGCTAGTCGTCTGCTGACGCGGGATATATGAGGATGCGACGGAGAAGTCCGAGCTGCCGATCATCAGAGGGAGCGTGCCATTGGATAGGCAGATATCCAGATTGTGCCTACCGCCCTCCACAATATAGGTGTAGTGCGCGGCATTGGGCCAGTGGCTGGTGTCTACATTATTGTTAGCTGAGCCACCCTCGCCAGAGCCCCAGTTGCCGCATGTCCTATAATCAGGGATGCCTGCCTCGGTTGTCGCACTGACATTGATCCCCCCATAACCTGATGCTTTGCACATTACGGTCGGTCGCGCCGTCGTCATGCCAGGATAAGATTCGGGTCTGAGATTCGGAACATGGCCGTTCACGTCAATCCACTGTGACGGATGGGTCATATACCCGAGCGCTGTCACTCGATGATTTTGCGCGGTTATCACGGTTTGGAGGCACAGATCACGCATGTTCCAGTTTGGAATAAACCCTATGCCCGGACGATCGCCACCGACATCCAGAGGCACATAGGTGAACCAGTCCGCAAAAGACTCGAACACTAGGAGTCCCTTAACCATCGGCGCATATTGGATGGGTCCGCTCCCCGGATTGGCGGCGATCGTCAGATCTTGCTTAGGAGTGAGGCCGGTTGAAAGGAAGTAGTTGCGCGCCGCAGTTATGGACTGCCGGTTGCTCTGCACCGGATCGAGCGTGACATGGAGGTGCAGTGCCTCCAGTGTCCCCTTCACCCATCTTGGCTTCCCATCGGAGCGCGCCGTGAACCATCCGGCCCTCGGCCAGTGCCCGCCGACGCCGCCGACTTGTGTGCGACCGGTAAACGGAAAGTCGGATGCGGGCGTAAAACTGACGACGCTTCCGGATACGCCTGTCACGGTAACGTGCTGCCACGGCGAGTTGGAATATATGCCATTGAGAAAGATATTCAGTACCATGCCGGTCGTGATCCCAGTGGTGCCGTCAAGGGTGATCGACGTAGCTCCAGCTGAGGCAGCCGCTTGGCAGGTGGCGGTGCGAGCCGTGCTTCCGGGATTCAATGTGAGCGTCGTGATCGTCTTCGAGCCGTTCTTTAGCGACGGGTTGTAATTGTACCGGTCAGGTGGGAAGGCCGTGTAGCTCGTTCCATCGGCTGATTGATTCAATAGGCTATTGTGGAGATAGGCAAGATACTCGACATCCCTGATCGCCCCGGTCGACGGATCGAGCCACAACCACACGTATCCGCAGACGTGCAGGTGCGCGTGGTTGATCGTCCCATTGGTCAGCTGTCCCCAGGCTCGGAAACCCATACAGCACGGCCCCTTGTTGATCTGCTGCACATAGGGGCCGGCTAGCAGCGTGTTGAAATGCGCGAGCCAGTTGCCGCTCGAATAGGGGTTCGATTGTCCGGTGATGCTCGCTACCGAATCGCAGGCAACAATGAGGTCCTGCGCACCGGCGAAGGATTGCATGTCGGTCAGAAGTTGTGAGGCGGTCTTGCCGGCGGATAGCGCGTTGTCGAAGCTGCGGTTCAAGCGGGAGATCGAGATCGTATCAGTGCCGCCGGCCGAGATCGCCCGGGCGGTGTAGCTACGGACCTCGCAGAATCTCACCGAACCGTCCGGCCAGTAATTGATCGCGTCGAACTGCGCCGGGAGCGCATTGCTGGCGCCGTCCTTTAGGTGGAGCGAACTGCCGGACGGCACGTCGCGCTGCTTGAGCGCGAGGCCGAACCGGAATGGCGATCCAACCGGAACCGTCTTCCTCTGCGAAGTCTCGGTGAGGGTGCGGGTCGTGATGGCGCCGGACGGCGGCGGTGAGATAGCGGCGTGACGTTGCTCGACCGATCGAACGGCCGCTGGCCCGGTCAGCGCGAGCGCTCCCGCGGCACCGCTCGTCTTCAGCAGTCGCCGCCGTGTGATCCTCATCCCTCAGAGCCCGTAATCGAAACTGTCGAACGGCCTGGCCACGAAACACCTAATCGACACAGTGACGGCGGAGAATCCAGCCAACGACTTCGGCGCCTTCGCCAATCACCGTTCTGCCGAGCGCGAATAGTGCGGCGAGCGGTTGCCACGCCGTCTCCGGTCATTGATTTGATGGCAGCCCTCAAACGCAGCCTCGCGCAGGAGGCGCCGTCCGCGAAAGGCGCTACGGTTAGGAAACGAACCAAGATGACACCCGATCGGCGCCAGGGGGCGTTGCTCCTGACGGTGTCCGGCGGCCGAAAAAAGAGGCAAGAACCGGCGACAATCGCCGCGAAGCGACGCAGGAAGGCCTGACGACAGCAAACGAGGGGAAGGCCCGCCCACTAAGTTTGGCAGATCAGTGCACCTGCCCCGGAGGTGTCGTGTTCGCGAGCTGCCCGATCGCATCGATGATCCGCCGCCAGACCGCCACGCCGGCATCGTCACCATCCGCCGCGAGCTGGTCGGCCCGCCGGGCGCTTTCCTCCTCGGCGTTGTCGCCGTAGCGCTTGAGTTTGTCGTGCCACGCCAAGGCCCAGCCGATCGGCTGGCCGAGTGGCCGCCTCAGCTCGACAAGCCCCTCCTCGCCGAAGATGCGGACCTCGTCCCACATATCGAGGCCTTCCTCGAGGCAGGTCATGTGGCACTCCAAGCCCTCGAACATCACCTCGATGAAGCCGCCGCGGTCGGTGCGGCCTGAAGCGCCGGGGCGGATTCGAGCGCGCACCGCCCGGGGCGTTCGGCCGATGAGCCATTGGGACGAGATCGGCCATGTGCGAGGCGCGGCCAGTGAACGGGCCGCCGCCACTGAGTGCCGGGTCGATGAGCCACCCCTCCTTCGGATAGCCGAGCTGAACCGTCTCGATATAGCGGACCCCGCCGAGTGCGCCGCTCCGAATGACCTCTCTCGCCTTGATACAGCCTTGGTCGAGTCTGCGGTTGAAGGCAACCCCGGCGACGCATCCGCGCAGCGCGGCAAGCGCGGTCAAGGCGTTTGCCTCCTCGGCATGCATCACGAAGGGCTTGTCGAGGAGAACGTGACGGCCTGCCTCGGTCACCGCGCGCGCGTGAGCGGCGTGCAGCGCGTGCGGTGTGCTGACAATCACCAGCAGCCGTTTCACTCGGCCGACGCTGGCGATGCTCGTGGCAATCGGATGCGCATTGTCGCGTGGATTCCGGCTCAACAATCTGCGCCACTTCTGGGACACCGAAAAGGGTCGCGCGATTGGGTGTCTCGCTCGAAGCGGCTGATGAGCGAAGGTAGGCTCACCGGGCGGCTGTTGCTTTGGCGCGGGTCTTGGATGGTGGCTTCGGTTTCGCCCTGATCCGCATTGCCCGGCCCTCCGGCTGATCAATATCGAACGCTCCGGTCTTTCGGACCAGATCGCTCAGTTTTCGATAGCCATAGGTGCGCGGGTCAAAGTCGGAGGCGATGTTCGCTAGGCGCTGCCCCACCGCGCCCAAGCCGAACCAACCATCTTCCGTCTCCATCTGCATTATGGCCCTGTTCAAGATGGGAATGGCCGCGCTAGGCGGTTGCAGGGCTTTGGTGGAAGGCCCCTCTTCGGCAGTCGAAACCTGGGCCTCGGGTAACAAGTTCTCAGTGTAGATGAACTTACGGCACGCCTGCCGGAAACTCTCGGGAGTCTTCTGCTCGCCGAAGCCGTAGACATCGGCACCCTGTTCCCTGAGACGAGACGCAAGGCGCGTGAAGTCGCTGTCCGAAGAGACGAGACAGAAGCCGTCGAGCCGACCGCTGTGTAAAAGGTCCATGGCGTCGATCACCAAGGCGATGTCGGACGCGTTCTTTCCAGTCGTGTAGGCAAACTGCTGGTAGGGGTCGATCGCGTATTTTTGGAGGATGTCCGCCCACGACTTCAAACGCTGGCCCGAGAAATCACCATAGATCCGCCGAACACTGGCCTCACCGAACTTGGCGACCTCCTCAAAAAGCCCAGCGGCGATGCGTGGCGATGTGTTGTCGGCATCGATGAGGATCGCCAATCGGCGCGTGCGGCTTTCTTCTGGCATGTTTGGACCTCCGCTGTTCGTGCCCGAGAGGGGTCACCAATACGCCTCTGCCGTTTTCGGCCTCCCTGAACGGGGAGCCCATCTGGAGTAGGAACTGCGAGGCTGGCAGATCCGCTTCCGCCATAGTTTGGTTCTGCCGTTTTGACTGACAACTTACCATACCGGCCAAAATCGAGACGGCGATTTTAGGATCTCCATATCGATAGCGGCGATCCGTTACCATCCTTTGCGGTTCCCCCAGCCCCAAGAGAGGCCCCGATCTTCCCTCATTTTCTCCTAAAATAGGCTCAGTTCGATCTTGCGGACCGACATCGCTGGACCGCCCCGCGAAACGACGAGGGCGGACGGCCATATGTCGCTCGGAATGCATCATTGAACCGGCGTACGCTGCGAAACCCGGCGGCAAAGGCAATCTCCGAGAGTGGCATTGTCGTTTGATCGATTAGCCGTTTTGCCGCCTGTACACGTCGGGTCGTCGCTATCTCACTTGGAGTCGCGCCCGTATGACGGAGAAACAGTCGCAACAGGTGGCGCGGTCCAAGACCCAGGCGATCAGCAAGTTCCGCGACTGAGGCTTCGTTCAGGAATCCTTCCTCGATTAGACGCATACCGCGCGTCACCGTCGTTGCAGTTCCGCTCCACGCAGGGCTTCCCGGTGCGGTCTCGGGGCGGCAGCGAAGGCATGGCCGGAAGCCTGCCCGCTCCGCGGCGGCTGCCGAACCAAAGAACAGGACATTCGCCGATCGGGCGGGTCGTACCGGACAGACCGGACGGCAGTAGATCCGGGTCGTTCGAACGCCCGTGAAAAATGAGCCATCGAATGCCCGATCTCGCGCCAAGCGAGCACGGTCGCATACGTCCCAATCGAGACCCGGCGGCAATCCCGTCATCATCCAAGGTCAATTTAGCCTCGCAGGCACGATTGACCTAGCTGAAATCGGACTCTGTCGGCGGATCGCGTCCGAAAACGGCCAGCGCTAACGCGACTGAGCGATCAAGTATCCGGCCATGCATGATCGCACAATCACCGGCAAGCGGCCCTTGCTGCCGCTCTATCACGGCTGGCTCGTCGTGGCGGCGGCTTTCCTTGTCGCCCTATACGGGTTCGGGCTTGGCTTCTACGGACCGGGCATCTACCTCGTGGCGCTCAAGGCACTTCACGGCTGGCCGATCGCCGAATTGTCATCGGCGATAACAACCTACTACGTTCTCGGTGCCACCTTGCTGTTCTTTTGGGTCGGCCCGCTTTTCGATCGTCACGGCGCGCGAAAAATGGTCCTGATGGCGACCGTCGCGATGGCGAGCGGCACGGTGCTACTCGCGCTCGTCAACCGCCCCTGGCATGTGTACGCCGCGTTCGCCGTGATGTCCGTTGGGTGGGCCACGATGAGCGGGGCAGCGATCAATATCATCGTCGCACCGTGGTTCGACAGACGCCGTGGGTTGGCTCTTAGTTGGGCGCTCAACGGAGCGAGTGCTGGCGGCATCATTATCGCACCGCTGCTGACCTTTCTCATCGCCCGGTTCGGCTTCGCCTTTGCGATTGCATCGGTGTCCGCATCAATGCTCGCCATCCTCATTCCGGTAGCAATAGTGGTGCTCCGGCCGAGGCGGTCCGATGAATATGATCCGGTGGAGGGCGCTGCTGATCCTGACAAGGCCGCATCACCTGCCGAGGCATCCTGCTTTCGCCTCATTACAGTGCTGAGCAGTGGCGTTTTCATCTCGATCTCGGTTCCGTTTGCACTCGGATTGACGGCACAGGTCGGCTTCCTGACACATCAGATTTCGTTCCTAGCGCCGACAATCGGGACCGTCGCTGCTGGTTGGGCCGTCAGTCTGACGGCATCTGCCGCCGTGCTCGGGCGTATCGCGACCGGGTATATCGCCGACCGCTTCGATCGGAGAGCCGTGGCCTGCGTCTACTTCATCGTGCAGATGCTTGGGATGGCGATTTTGGCGACGGCGACGACGCCAGCGATGCTCTACCTCGGGTGCGTGTTGTTCGGCCTTGGCGTCGGGAATACGACATCGCTTCCTGGCCTCTTGGTTCAGCAGGATTTTCCGAAGCAGCAGTTCGCCCGTGTCGTCAGCCTAGCGGTCGCGATCAACCAGTTCAGCTTCGCGTTCGGACCAACTTTACTCGGCCAAATTGAGCACGCGGAAGGCGGCTACAGCGCCGGGCTGCTCGTTTGCCTATCGATGGAGGCACTGGCGGCGCTCGTCGTCATCTCGCCAACGATAGCGCGATGCCGAAAGGCGGGCCGCGTCACAGGCTAGGCATTGACGCCTTGGGGCCTCGATCTCGTCAACCCGGACCCTGAACACCCCATCGACCGGCTTTCGCCTTGCTTGCTATTGCCATTCCCCTATAAAAGACCCCCTCAAACTCTTCCAGGTGTTGCTCGTACCGCGCCGTCTCTGCTTCCAGTGCAGACGTCAGCCGATCACGTACACGCCGCGCCGCTCGCGCTTCGTCCTGCTGAAGGGCAGGCAACTCGACGGGGCTGCCGGACAACGATCGGGTTGAGCGGGGCTTCCCTGCCTTCGCGCTTGATGCCAACATAACCGCAGGCCAATACGCGGGCCAATCCGGTGTGGCGATTGGCAGTGGGGATCAGAATGGCGACAGTGGAACTCTATCACTTTTGGAGTTCGGTGTGCTCGGTGCGGTGTCGGATGGCGCTTGAGGAGAAAGGTATCGCTTGGACAAGCCGCTACATCGATCTTTTCGCGTTCGACCAGCTACGGCCCGAATACCTTGCGATCAACCCGAAGGGCGTGGTGCCGACGCTGGTGCACAACGGCCAGCCCGTCCGAGAGTCCTCCGTCATCAATGAATACATCGACGCGGCCTTCGAGGGACCCATGCTCACGCCGAGTGATCCGCTACACGCGGCGCGAATGCGCGAGTTCGTCTATGCGTGCGACGAGGGGTTCTCGGCGATCGTCAAACTCACCATGGTCCGATATATCCTCCCAAAGCTGCGCAACCGTTGGGGGGACGTAGAACTGCACCAGCAGGCTGCGCGGCGTCCTACGCGGTTCTATCAGGATATTCATGGTCGCGCCGTCCGTGGCGAGATCACTGAAGCCGAACTTGCGGACGCCCATGCTACGATCGAAGACCTGCTTGATCTTCTTGAATGCACGCTTGCTCCAGGACCGTGGATCGTCGGGGAACAATTCAGCCTCGCGGAGATTTCAATCGCGCCGTACATGTTCCGGCTTGCCGCGCTGGGAGCGGATCAATTCTGGTCCGCCGATCGCCGCCCCCGAGTCGCGGAATGGTATCGGCGACTGTCCGCGAGGCCCGCATTTCAGACCGCCGTCTCATGGCCCGACGAGTCCGGTGGCGGGTATGAGGAGGTCGGGCTGACGACGAGGCGTTGAGGTTTATCGCTGCGCATATGTCGAGCTTGACGATCCGAGCCTTCATCGAGCCTGCCTTCGAGCATCAGCCGCTTTATTCCGCCGACGATCTCCATGCCGGTGGGAAATCGAAAGCGCGTCATCGCGCTCGGATTCCGCCCCCGATCCCCCGCGAGGCCGCGACGACATTGACCCATCGGTTTTCCTATCTCGCGCGGGAACCTTGTTGCTATAGAAGGCCGAAAACCCGACGATGGCCCTCGTCGGCACCGGAATCCGGGGAATGTCGGCTAAACCAGGGGGGATACGATGAATCGGTGCAGCATCATCCGTCTATCTGCAATTATCGGGCTGGGCCTCGCCATACTGCCGCGACCTGCGGTCAGCCAGCAGAAATCGCTGAAGGAGCAGTTGGTCGGGACCTGGACAATCGTGTCATCAGTCCAGACGCACAAAGATGGAACCAAAATAGACGGCAATGGCGCGAATCCGAAGGGTCTCTTCATATTAACTTCAGATGGTCATTACTCATTTATGATCTCGCGCTCTGACATTCCCAAATTTGCGAGCAACGAACGGGACCAGGGCACGGCAGATGAATACAAGGCCGTCGTGCAAGGGGTGACTGCCTACATCGGAACCTGGTCGGTCGACGAAGCCAGCAAGACCCTGACGACGAACATCGAGGCAGGGTCGTTTCCCAATTTCGTTGGGAGCAGTCAGAAGCGAATCATCACCTCGCTGACGGGGGACGAACTGAAGTACACGAATCCCACTACGTCCACCGGGTTTGTCACCGAATCGGTGTGGAAGCGCGCGATGTAGTTCCGGGCCGACCGCGGTACTGCCAATGAGCGTGATGAAATCGCGGTGTCTCATTCGATCACCTCATCGGCACGGGCGATCAGCGCCGTGGAGAATTCTACACCTTCTGGCTAAGGTGGACGGTGGAGAACCTCGCGTTTGCCTTCATCGCTCGAAGGGGGATCCCGGAGACAGCGGTGGAACGCGGGTCCGGCGACCAGATTGGTGTCGGCTAGGGATTGGGCGCGCGTCCATATACCGGGTATTGGGAGCCGAGACCCGAGCCGGGCTAAACCTCAGTCCTGGCTAGGTCGCCGTCGTCGCCGACCGGGGCCTTCCTCGCCGCCGAGATCGCGGTTGTGCCGCTGGTGGTTCTTCAGGGGCGACCGGCTCCGGTTCTTCGCGGGATGCCCTACGTCCCTGCCCGAGGCCGATCTGTTTCGCCAGACCGGATCGCCGCTCCGAAAGTATCCGCCGGAACTGATCCACCCCGTATCCCTCGGGGATCACCTTGGTTCGGTGACGGCCAGTAGTTCAACCAACGTTTACGACCCTTCCCTGCTAGCCCAGTCTATACCAGGCCTTTTTCGATGCCTGGAACCAAGCAGCCGACAGTTCTCTAGAAGGGCGTCTATCCTTCTGGAACTGGGACCCCAATGCGGTCAGTAACAACGCGAACGTCACAGCCTGCTGTGCCGGCAACTCACTGGCGGGAAATTCGGGGGGTCAGGCCAGGCTTTAATGGGAAGGCCTACTACACCCAGATGCTCGCCGAAGTTGTTCGCTACTAAGACCGTTTTACAGCCGACGTCTTCAATTAGCTCGCGCGCCCTTGCGAGCGCCGCCGGCTCGGTCGGGAACTCTTCCGTTCGGAATATTCCCCCCGTGATCTGCTCGTCGGTCAACATCGATATGGACATATAAGAGATTCGATAGGGCATCTCTTCCTCCCAGTCGTGCGCATGTGCCGTCGATGCGTGAGGTTCCGAGCGACGGAGAGCAAGAGCTCACCGTCGATTGCGGGCGTCGGAAGCCTTACTAAGTTTTCGCTGCCCGTCGGGGGCGGCACAGGCGACGCGCCAACGAGAGGAGCGGTCTGCATGGGGAGCCGATCCGTGCCCGTGTATGGGCAGATGCGAAAAGGGCGGTCGGCGGGCGGCAGGCTCGACCTACTGGCGCCGAATTCGGCGATGACAATGGGCGGCCAGGTACAGAGGAGTTACAAGCCGCCAACCGCCAGTTAGGATCTTGGGTGTGTATCGAGGATCGGAGGGTCAAGGCAAGTTACCTCGGTTTGCATGCGGAAGTCAGCCGCACAGGCACGGAGGGCTTGCTCGGCGATCGACCGCGCCCGTGCGAGCCCTCCGGTGCGCCCGGCGGCGATCGGAAGAGACTCCTCCGAGGGGATGACGCTCCAGTGAAATCGGTATGCCCCGTCGACACGGGTGTCCCTGATGATACCGCGGGCGCCGGAAGCGGGATCGACAATCAGTTCGGCGCTCGGGCTGAGCGCGCGCCACTTCGTTATGCAACGGTGCATCGCATTCGCGCCCCAGCCCGCCTTCCGGTCAGTGTGGTAGGCCTGTGGGTGCAAGGCGCATCACGGCGATCGTCCGCCATATTCTGAACCAGGTGAGCAACTCGTCGCGGTCGCCGCGCCCGAGCATCTGATCGGCGCACCTCGCGACCTCGAGCTCGGCGTTGTTGCCATGCTGGTGCAGCAGCAAGTGAGCAGCACGGCAGATATCCACCTCCGAAAGCATCATATTTCCCTGAGGACTAGACACGAGACACAGGCGAAACGTAAACCGGTGATAGGACCAGTGAGAACTGTCCGAAGAATTTCTTGGCGAAACCTAACAAACACTTATGTGTAGGGATCAAGATCCCTTAATATTGGAAACCTACACATTTTATCCTCGAAAACCAAATAAATTCGTAGTAAATGTCGTCAACCATGTCGATGTGAATGCCGGGATGAGCCAGCCGGATTAGCGATCGTGGTGCAGGAGCGCTCGCTCGGTCGTGATTACCCGGCAGCGCGCCTCACTGTCGGTCGCGGAAAGAGAGCAGGTAGACAGCATCACGAACCTGGACCATGGGATCGGCCGTCTCGATCCCCGGCAGCAGGTTCGTCGGTCCAAATAGCGTCGCCTTGTCGGCGGACGCGATCGTCAACAATCCACCGGGTATTTATGCGTCCAGTCGAGGCCGGTGCGGGTCAGCAGCCTCATCCCGCCCCGGTCCAGCCGCGCATGCATCCGGTAGCCGTCGAACTCGATTTCGTGCAGCCATTCGGGCCCTTCCGGGGGCTCTTCGACCAGTTTGGTGAGTTGCGGCTTGACCCAACTGGGAGGCGCCGTTGCCTCGGCGCGCCGCGGTCCCGCGAGCGGTCGCGCCATATCTCTAGGCACGACTCACCCGCAGACCGACGTCGGTCAGACCTATCCGTTGACCTGCCGCATGATTTTCGTCCACCGGTCCACGATCGGCAGCACCGTGTCCGCCTTCTCGGGCGGGAACATTGGCACTACGCGGGTCACGCCCATCTTGTTGAGACGCTTCACCCGGTCAAGATCCTCGCCGAGGCCGAACGAAGTAATCTCGATGGAATCCGGATCGCGGCCGGCTTCCTTCGCCATTTCGCGGAATTTCGGCAGCACCTCGGCGATATCGCCACGCGCCGTTGGAATCCAACCATCGCCATAGCGGATCGCGCGCCGCGCGCCATGCGGGAAAGCGCCGCCGACATGGATCGGCGGATGCGGTTTCTGCACCGGTTTGGGCCTGGCGATCATAGGATCGAAATGGACGAACTCCCCATGGTATTCGGCCTCGGCTTTCGTCCAGATTTCCTTCATCGCCTCGATGGATTCGCGCATCCGCTTGAAGCGGCTCGCATAGACGGTGCCGTGGTTCTCCATCTCATCTTGGTTCCAGCCTCCGCCGACGCCAAACAGGAACCGTCCCCGGCTCACCTGGTCGATCGAGGCGACCAGCTTGGCGGTCTGGATCGCGTCCCGCTGCTGCACCAGTAGCACGCCGGTGCCGAGTTTGATGGTCTTGGTAACTTGGCTGGCCGCGGCCAGCACCACGAACGGGTCCATCGCGTCATAGTACTGTTTGGGCAGATCGCCCCCTCCCGGGAATGGCGTCTTGCGCGATAGCGGGATATGCGAGTGCTCAGGCGCCCACACCGACTCGAAACCGCGCTCCTCGAGCGCGCCGGCCAGCTCCATCGCCGACATCGAATAATCGGTAAAGAACATCGCGCCGCCGAAATGCATGCCACTCTCCCTTGGTATTCCCTAATCTGGCGGCTGAGGTTAGCTGGTGGCATCGGCCGACGCCATCAATTACCCATCCCACGACACGCGGTGTCATACGAACCGCATCCGCGCCGACCAGCGATCGGGAGGGCTCAAATGGGGACCGAAGGGGGCCCGGAAAGATCCTCGGCCGAGGCGGGCGGCGCGCGCAAAATCATCCATATCGACATGGATGCGTTCTACGCATCTGTCGAACAGCGTGACAATCCGGAGCTGCGCGGGAAGCCCGTCGCCGTCGACGGATCGCGCGAACGGGGTGTTGTTGCAGCCGCAAGTTACGAAGCACGCAAGTTCGGCGTGCATTCCGCGATGCCGTCGATCACAGCCAAGCGAAAATGCCCCGATTTGATCTTCGTAAAGCCGAGGTTCGATGCCTACAGGGCGATCTCTCTGCAGATCCGGGAGATCTTCGCCGCATACACGCCGATCATCGAGCCATTGTCACTCGACGAGGCGTATCTCGATGTCACTGAAAACCTCAAGGGCATCGTCTCAGCGACTCAGATCGCGGAAGAAATCCGAGCAAGAATCCGAGCCGAAACCGAGCTCACGGCTTCGGCCGGCGTCTCCTACAACAAGTTCCTCGCCAAACTGGCCTCGGATCACCGCAAGCCGGACGGGCTCTTCGTCATCACTCCCAAGATGGGGCCGGAATTCGTCGAGACCCTGCCAGTCAGGAAGTTTCACGGCGTCGGGCCTGCGACGGCTGCCAAAATGGAGCGACTTGGGGTCAAGACCGGGCTCGACCTCAGGGCGCAGACCCTGGCCTTCCTGCAGCAACATTTCGGCAAAGCGGGCTCTTACTATTACTGGGTTGCGCGCGGCGTCGACGAGCGGCCTGTCCGCGCCGATCGGATACGGAAATCCGTCGGTGCAGAGAACACGTTTCCCGCCGATCTTTTCACCTACGAAGCTGCGCGTGATGCGCTTCGAGAGATCGTCGACAAGGTTTGGGGATATTGCGAGGGCTCCGGTGCTCGCGGCCGCACAGTCACGCTCAAGGTCAAATTCGCTAATTTCCAGATCACGCGAAGCCGCACCGGTCAGACGCAGATCAGAACGCGAAGCGAACTCGAACAGCTCGGCAACGCCCTCCTCGAACCTCTCTTTCCCGTCGCGAAAGGCGTTCGGCTCCTGGGTGTCTCCTTGTCTTCGCTCGCGGTGGAAGAGGCTGAACGCGAGCCCGAATTCAGGCTGCCCCCTTAGGCCCCGTTTTGTCGCCGAGCCAGCAGAGTCTTCTCTTTGTCAAAAGAGTCTTTGTCTTTAAGGCGAACTGCGCGGATGTATGGCCGCCGCTATCCCTGGGCCGTTGCGCCGTTGGCGGCTTTTTTCGGTATTATTATCCGCCCTAGGCAGCAATCGGCTCGATCAGGCTCGGGTCGTTGTTCTTGACGTTTCCTACTCGCGGGCTCACCGGCCAGCATGTCATCTTTTCGGAAGCGTAGGGGGCGAGTAGAGCCTTGAACCGGGGCACATCGACCGACGCTTCGCGACGCCAAACCGGCCGGGCCCCGGTTTCAGCCGCGCTGCCGCGGCTTACGGTCGTGCCAATCGGGACTGACCGGAGTGGTTCAATGCAGCAGCAAGGCGACAGCGCTTGCGCCGGAGATGGTCGGGATGGTGATGCGAAGCCGTTTGCTCGCGCCGTAGCTCCTCACCTCGATCCGCGGGGTCTGAACCGGACCGAAAAATTGTAGGCAAATCTGACGCAAAAACGGCCGTCGCCTGCCCTATGAACATGGGCGTGCGGGGGGGTCGAACATATACCTGGATGCGCCGGTTTCGGGGCGAGGGACCCGGCCACACAAAGTGGTCGAGTCGCCGAGCCGCGCTCACGTCGGCCATGGAAAAGGGCGTGTAGATGCCGACGACCCGCCCGCGCAGGTCGCCGGAGCGTTCATCGAAGGTTCGTGTCAGTAGATTGAGCATTAAGGGTCTCGCGCGCCAAATCGCGTCCATCGAATTCGGCCGTAGGCGTCGCACGCGAACACAGCCGGCCGGCCGCTATCGACCCTAAGAGCCATTCCTGGTCCACGCACATGGATGGTCGGGCCGGCCAGGAAGCGGACATTCGTGCCGGATTTCGGCACATGCGAGTCGTCGGCGGCTCACGCCAGTTCGTCGAGCAGCGCTTTGGCGTCCTTCAGATCGGGCGTCGCGAAGCCTTCGATGAACCAGCCGTAGACCGGCGTGAGAAGGTCGCGAGCTCAGTGTGGCGGCCCTGGTCGCGGCGGAGCCGGGCGAGGCTCGCGGCGGCGCGCAATTCCCAGAGCTTGGCTTCCTGCTCCTCGGCAATGGCGAGGGCTTTGCGATACGATTGTTCAGCGGTCTCGGAATATCCCTGACGCGGCAGCAACCGTCCCTTCTGGCGGTGCAATTCTGCTTCGAACCTGCGCTCCCCTGTCCGCTCAACGATCTCTAGTGCCTCGTCCAACAGGCTCGCGGCCTCGTCAACTTGCCCGGCGATCTCACATGCGGGATGGCTGAGCGCCCGCCGGCCGGCTTAGAATGCCTTCAATCGCAGCGGTTGCGCTAAGCAGGGAAGGATTGATCGCGATGCAGCTGAACCCCTCGATCGCCGCAATCGTCACGGGCGGTGCCTCCGGTTTGGGCGCTGCGACGGCCCGTCGCCTGGCCGGACACAGCGTCAAGGTCGCGCTGTTCGATCTGAACGTCGAACTTGGCGAGCGGGTGGCGGGCGAAATCGGCGGCATGTTCTGCCGGGTTGACGTGACCTCCGAAGAAGAGGTCGATGCTGGCTTTGCAAGAGCACGCGGGCAGATTGGACAGGAGCGCATCCTAGTCAACTGCGCGGGCACCGGCAACGCATTCAAGACCGCTGGCCGTGACCGGGAGAGTGGCCAGATCCGGCATTTCCCGCTCGATGCCTTCGAGCAGATCATCCAGATCAACTTGATCGGCACGTTCCGCTGCATCGCCAAATCGGCCGCCGGCATGCTGACCCTGCAGCCGCTGGACGACGGCGAGCGCGGTGTCATCGTCAACACCGCCTCGGTCGCGGCCGAGGACGGGCAGATGGGCCAGGCCGCCTATTCGGCATCAAAGGCGGGCGTCGTTGGACTCACGCTGCCGGTGGCGCGCGATCTGATGGGCGACGGCATCCGCGTCAACACGATCCTGCCCGGCATCTTTGACACGCCGCTGTTGCAGCGCGCTCCCGAGCGGGTGAAGGCTGGGCTGGCAGCCTCGGTGCCGTTTCCGAAGCGCCTCGGTCACCCCGACGAATACGCGGCGTTGGCCGAATTTATGATCACCAACGGCTATTTCAACGGAGAGAGCGTGCGGCTCGACGGCGCGATCCGCATGGCGCCGCGTTGATCATGACATGCCAGGTAAGAAGTGCCGATCGCACCGCGCCGAAATTATGGGGCACTATTATTCGGGGGAGGGAGACGGTGCGGTCGTCTAGCTTGATCGTCGCCCCGCTTGCTCTGTTGCTCGGCCTGGTGGTGGGCGGGTAGGTGGAAGGTTCGATCACTACCCTTTCCACGCGTTGGATGAAGCGCCGACGAGCAAGGTGGTGAAAGGACTCTCGCCGGATCGAGCCGATCCCTTGTCGTTGCGTCTCTGATTCGCCTAAGCTCACTCGCCGAGCAAAGGTCGAAGCCAATGCCAACGACAGTGTTTTTCGCGAGTAACCGCATCCTCACCGGTGACCCTGCTGTCGTCGCTAGCTACGGTCCCAATATCCAACCCCCATCGGTATCGACCGACATAATGTATGGCACGGCCTTTGTGGACGGGCTGGATATCAAGGCCGATCAGCAGGGTTCGATCACCTCTATTCAGGACACGAACAAGGGCGGATTCGCAGCGAATGTGGCAGGCGACCTGTCCAATGCGGGCCGGAATCTCCTCGTCTTTATCCACGGTTTCGACAACACCTTCGAAGACGGGATCACGCGCGCCGCTCTTAACCGAGAGTTCCTCGCGGCATCAGGGAAGCCAGGGACCGACACAACGGTCCTGGCTTTCAGCTGGCCGTCGCTGGGGAAGATCGTCAGCTTTCCTGTGCTCGATGCTGACTATCGTCATGATCAAAAAATGGGCACCCTGTCGGGCCTCCACCTGATGAGCTTCTTTGCCCAAATCGAACCTCTGCTCCGTACAGCGCGCGCCAACGGATGCAGGACCTATTTGCTCGCCCACTCTATGGGCAACCTGGCGCTCGAAAGCGCGGTGGAGAACTGGTTCCTGCACGGCAATGGGAACGCTGAATTGTTCAATGTAAGCATTCTTGCTGCTGGTGATTGCGGCTTCGATGCGTTCGCACAGCCTCATCTTACTGGCTTGGACGGTCTATCACTGCTCACTTCGCGCATTTCGATTTACTACAGCGGTAACGACGAAGTGTTAGACCTAAGTCGGACTATCAATGGCCTTCAGCGTCTCGGTCAGGACGGCCCCAAACACAGCAACGATCAGACCACGTTTCCGGCCACGACTTACCGAATGTTCGACGCGACTGGTGTTAAAGACTACAACCGCAATTTTTTGACGTCCCACCAATACTATCGTCTGTCTCCCACTGTGCGCGATGCGATAGCGGTCGATATTGCGCCGGTGCCGAACGTTTGAGAGCTGGCCAGTCTGGTCGCTCGGCGGACGCGTGCACCCACGGATAGACGATCTCCGTTGGACGAAGCGCTCTTGGAACGGTGCGTCGGCCTATGCCGAAAGCAAGCTTTGCGACGTGTTGCTTGCTTTCGCCGTCGCTCGGCACTGGAAGAATGTCTTGTCCAACGCACTGGAGCCCGGCTGGGTACCGACCAAGATGGGCGGAGCTTCGGCACCCGGTGATATGAAAAAGGCGCATGTAACGCAGGCATGGCTCGCCACGAGTGACGATCAACAGGCGCGGTCGACCGCCAAATATTTTTACCACCAGAAGCTTCGGGAGCCCAATCCGATCGCTCGGGACGTCAAAGCTCAGGACGAGCTACTCGCTGAGTGCGCCCGGATTTCTGGCGTCTGGTTCCCCGAATAGCACTACACGCTAGTGCGGCGCGCCCTCGATAATGACAGCGTTGTAGCCTTAGGCCTATGTTCTACGACTAGAACCTCATTGGATGCTCCCGAAAGAACCGGGGCATCTCTCATGTGGCATCCGGCCCCTGCGGATCGGTATAGGAGCCAGCGGGACTACCACCTGACCAGGCATGACCCGCTCCGTGAATGGTCATTGCTCGAAGATCGCCTGCCCACTCCTATCATGGTAGAGAGTGCGGCTGTAGGCTCGGCCACCGGGCACCCGGCCGTGCTGAACCGTTGCTCGCTGGTCGGTGTTCGAGCCTTCCCGCAGCTGTGCGACGACCTGATCGCCGTTGTGCGGGTGCACCGTGGTGTCCTGATCCCCATGGAACACAATCGCCGGGGCGGTGCGCGAAACTACGCCTGGAGGGGAGGGCCTTCACCGTAACGGACCGAAGCTTCTAGCTTGGGCTGTTCCGAGCACAGGAAATTAATATCGTTGCGATTGCTCCATTGGGCCAGGTCAGCCGGCGTTTCGAGGGCTCGTATACCGGCCGACACCATGGCGGTGCGACGGAAAGAATACCGCTCTTCCCGCGCATCGGCAGCAGTTGCTGCGACAAGTGCAATCCTGCCGGCTTGCCCTGATGCCACCTGGTCGCACACCCACTCTGCCAACGTGCGCGTCTTCCCAAAACCGCGCCTCATCACGCAGAAGACAGAGAGGAAACCCCAATCTTGCCCCGCAATGTCGACCGCGCCGGTGCAGACCCCCGGTGCGCCTGGCGGCGGTCGGGAGAGATTCCTCCGAGGGAATGACGCACCAGTGAAATCGGTACGCCCCATCGGCACAACTGTCCCTGATAATTCCACGGATGACAGGAATTGATGGGTTGCCAGTTCCACGTCAGGAGTTGGAGACACGCGACACCGGTTTGCTATCCACCCGCCTCGAGCAGCGAGCGAAGTCAAAATCGGCGCATTCTGTGGTTGAAGATCCCGTATTGTGGTGTTAGACGCCAGGAAGATTGATCATCTCGATCGATCTGAAACCACTGAAGGTCACCATGCCGATTACAACACCGACGATATTGGACCAGATCACCGCGGAGAAGACGAAGGTGGGCGAGCGGCTTGCACGCGTCGATGCCGACCGCGCAAAGGTCGCCACTCAGTTAAGCGATTTCGAGGCCGCCGAGCGCGTGCTGGCACGTGTCAGCAAGGCCCCGCCGGGTAGGAGACCAACATCGGCTGCGGCAGCAGAAGCAAAGGCCCCCACGGTCATTCGAGGCCGCCGCCGGCCGGCACAAGCAGCCACAGGCAAGTCGGCGGGACGCGAATCTAGCGCCCCGAGCCTCGGCGAGCGCGTCCTTGCCCTAGCTACCGGCAAGACTCGACGGGAACTTTACGCGGCTTGCCCCAACGATCGCCCGAACCATATTGGCATCGCAGTGCAACGCCACATCCGTGCCGGACGGATCCAGGAACGCGACGGCAAGCTGTATGCGGCAGCGTCTGCAACGTAGCGGCACACGCGGCGGCTTGAACCGGAACTCGGTGACGGCCACGAGCATGTTCAACTAAGGCCAGAGGGACGTTGACGCAAGGCGGGCGCCTTCGACAAGCGCCCGCAGCTTGGCCCAGGCAAGGTCGGCGTGGACCCGGCCGCCCAGGCCGCAGTCCGTGCCAGCAATGACGTTTTCGCGGCCGACGATCGCGGCGTAGCGCAGGATCCGGTCGGCGACGAGTGCCGGGTGTTCGACAAGGTTGGTGGCGTGGCTGACGACGCCGGGCATCAGCATCTTGCCCGCCGGCAGCTTCGCGTTCTGCCACACGCGCCACTCATGCTCGTGCCGCACGTTGCCGGCCTCGAAGGAATAGGTCTGCGCCTTCACCTCGAGGATCAGATCGATGATGTGCTCGAGCGGCAGGTCGTGGGTGTGCGGTCCGTGCCAACTGCCCCAGCACAGGTGGTAGCGCACCTTCTCCTCGGGGATACCGACAAGCGCGTGGTTGACGGCGTCGATGCGCAGCCTGGCGAATTTGCGATAGACCTCGATTGTCGGTTCGGGCTTCAGCATGTCCCACCAGTCGGGCAAGCCGGGGTCGTCGATCTGCAACACGAACCCTGCCCCCACCACGGCCCGATACTCCTCGCGCAAGGCGTCAGCCAGAGCAAACAGGAATTCTTCCTCGGTCTTGTAGTATTCATCGAAGATGAAGTGGTCGAGCCAGCCCGGCGCGAGCACTGGGACGAACGCCTCCTCGACGGTGGCGCCCGAGCTCTCGATCGCCGCCTTGAAGGTGTCGAGCTGTCGATTGATGGCTTCGGGCCCCTTCGATTTGACCGGGCCACGGGCGACAACGCGCACGGTAACCGGTGGCATAGGCTTCTCGCCGGGGACCAGAAACAGCGTTCCGGCATTGTCCATGTCGGCATAGAAATCGGGAAACTCATCGCGCTCACGGGTCGAGTGCCGGGTGGTCGGCGGCTCACCCGGAGCCACCAGGCGCGCCTCGATGCCGGTGAAATGCGCGGTGTAATGGGCGAGGCCGCGGGCGGTCCAGAACTCGCCGTCGCCGATGCAATCGATCCCAGCCTCGACCTGCCGCCTCACCGTTTCCGCGATGGCTGGTGTCACCTGCGCGGCGATGACCGTGGGGTCCGTGATCTCGGCGCTGGCGAGCCGCCCCGGCATGTCTTCCCAACCCTTGGGCGGCGGCAACCGGCCGACATGCGAGGTTTTGATTCGAGTCTCGCTCCTTTGCATGTTCCCGTCCTCCCCGACGCCTCAAATCCTGCGCATGATAGTACAGTGGACATCCCGATCGAACCGGTTGCAGCTAGGACCTCGAGGAGGTCGCTGTGATGCGCGTTGCGGAACCGCACTGCCTGCCGGCGCAGCGCGATGCCGGCCTCGCGGTGGTCGAGCACGCTGTCGGCGGCATACCGAGCTTGCCCCGCCTCGTTCTCGACATTGGCCCGGAAAGGCCGCTCTGCCGAAGCCGTGGTTGAATATAGGGTTTTCGCGATCTGCTCGTTGGCCCCGGCGAGCACCGCATTCGCGGCATCGAGGGTGGGCTGGGTCGAGCGATAATTGCGCTCGAGGCGAAGCTGCCCGCTGGCGGAGCTGGCCGCAATCTGGGTGCAGTATACGAGCCGCATCAACGGCACGCGATCGCAGCGCGGTTTCGACCGGGGCCCCGTCATCTGGACGTGTTGCGGTTTGCGGCGGTCCTCGGCGTCCTCCGCGAGCCGGCGGTGGTACTCGAAGATACCCTGGCCCTGGGAACGACTTCTTGAACCAGTCGAGGGAACTGTGCGGTGGAATCGACCTGATCGTCATGCTTGCCCTTTGGGAAGACAGTCATCTCATAGAGATATTCGGCGGCCTGATGGTCGCGGAATTGGCGCTGGATGCGGCGGGTTGGCTGACATAAGGTCGTGGCAATCCGACCGTACAGGAGGACGCCATGCCGGAAACGACCGACATTTTCGACGTCATGAGCACGATGCGGGCGATGCGGCGGCTGAAGCCCGATCCGGTGTCGGACGAGCTGATCAACAAGATCCTGCAGGCGGCCCAGTGGGCGCCTAGCGGCGGCAATACCCAGCGCTGGCGGTTCCTGGTGGTCAAGGACTCCGAGATCAAGAAGAAGGTGCAGGTCTACTACAAGCGCCTATACGACGAAACGGTCGGACCGCGCTACGCGTCGAGCGCGCCGCCGCCGGGCTCCGACCCCGCCCGCTACCGGCGTCAGCACGCTGCGGTCGAATACCTGACCGACCATTACCACGAGGCGCCGGTGTGGATCGTGGCCTGCCTCGAGGACGGCGAGAACCCGGGCCGCACGGCCGGCTCGTCGATCTATCCTGCGGTGCAGAACATGCTCCTGGCGACACGCGCGCTCGGCCTCGGCACGACCTTGACCACGCGGCACACCGGCTACGGGAAAGAGGTCGACGCGATCTTTGGCTTGCCGTCGGGCGTCCATTCCTATGCGATCCTGCCGATCGGCTGGCCGATGGGCCGGTTCGGGCCGTTGGGCCGCGGACCGCTCAAGGATGTCGTCTATCAGGACCAGTGGGGCAAACCCTACCAGGGGCTTTAACCTAAGGTGCCGCCAAGCGATCTCGACGGGTCAAGACACAGTCTGAGCGCGAGTTGGCAGACATATTACAGCGCCACGGCTGGGAGATCGTCGGGCTGTCGCCGTTATAAGTGGGTCTAGAGCCTCAGGCGTAGCCCGTCGTGGGGTTGAACTGAGTTCCATCCGCCAGAACACCAGCCCCCGGCACAAAGTTCACTTCTAGACTAATGCCGTCTGGGTCCTCGAACAGCACGTAGTAGTAGCCCGGTGCCCAAGTGCCTTCCTGCGGTCCTCGAACAATCGTCGCGTCCATCTCCTTGAGCAC
>JGI26340J50214_10000117_pt1 | contig 27957 bp, 26 predicted proteins | sample BogFormECP12_OM2_FD_50214 | JGI IMG/M metagenome (IMG submission 50214)
TCGTTCAGCAGGGTCGTCAGGTTCTTCGAACCCGGCGGCCGCCCGCGCGGGTTGCCGGATTGGCCCTTCTTGAAGCCGGCGTTGCGCGGCGGCTTGCCGTAACCCACTTCGTAATCGCCCCTCGTCCCGGTCGGCATTTTGCCTTCTCAGCGTTACCGGGGTTTGGTATAAAGCAAAATTACGAAGTTGTCAAATATGAATTGCGGTTGTGGTACTAAAATCGTCTTCCGTTGTTATTCGATTGTTATTCCATTGTTAGGCCTTTTAAAATACGTTGCTCGGCGAAAAAATTCCGTTGATCCGCCGCGTAACGAATTTCGCATCCAACCTGCTGATCTTGTGTTATATTTTTTGATGCGAACCGCCGGATTCGAGGCCAAAAACGCGATTTTCGCTGTATTAGCGCCGGTTAGATCCTGACGCCGCCGCCGGCTCGGCGATTGCGGGTTCCCAGAGCGAAGGTGGCGCGGGGCAAAAGAGAAGCATGGCGAGATCATGCCTCCTGAAGCATCTTGCCACGTGCACGAGACTCGGATCCTTCGCATCGGCTCTCTGATCGTGAAGCCGAGGGCCCGGCACATCTGCAGCATGGCCGCGTTTTCGCGCAGCACCTCACCGACCGGCTCGCCGGTACGACCGGGCGCCTATGGGCCTACGCACGCGGCCCACATGGCGACCTGGGCTCAGACGCGCCGCGCGGCGAAATCGATGCGGGGATCGATCAGCATATAGGTCAGATCGCTGATCAATTTCAGCAAAAGCCCGATTAGCGTGAAGACATAGAGCGTGGCGAACATGATCGGGTAGTCGCGGTTTATCGCCGCCTCGAAGCCCAAGAGGCCGAGGCCGTCGAGCGAGAAGATCACCTCGATCAGCAATGATCCGGTGAACAGTATGCCAATCAGCGCGGCCGGGAAGCCGGCGACGACGAGCAGCATCGCATTCCTGAAGACATGCCCATAGAGCACCCGCCGCTCGTTGAGGCCCTTGGCGCGGGCGGTCAATACGTATTGCTTGTTGATCTCTTCGAGAAAGCAGTTCTTGGTCAGCATCGCCAGTGTCGCGAACCCCGAGATCACCAGCGCGGTGACCGGCAATGTGATGTGCCAGAAATAATCGGCGATGCGCATCGGCCAGGACAGGGTGGTCCAATTGTCGCTGACGAGCCCGCGCAGCGGGAAGATCGAGAAGTAACTGCCGCCGGAGAACAGCACGATCAGCAGCACGGCGAACAGGAAGCTCGGCACCGCATAGCCGACAATGATGACGGCACTGGTCCAGACATCGAAACGGCTGCCGTCGCGCACCGCCTTTCTGATGCCGAGTGGGATCGAGACGAGATAGGTGATCAAGGTTGTCCACAACCCGATCGAGATCGACACCGGCAATTTGTCCCGGATCAGATCGACGACGCGGCGGTCGCGGAAAAAGCTGTTGCCGAAATCGAAGGTCAAATAGTTGCGCATCATCAGCCAGAAGCGCTCGAGCGGCGGCTTGTCGAAGCCGTATTGCCTTTCGAGTTCCTTGATCAGCGCAGGGTCGAGGCCGCGGGCGCCGCGATAGCCGGTTTCCCCGCCGCCGGTTTGCGACTTGAGTTCGCCCGGGCCGCCGCTGACGCGCTCGGTCGCGCTGACGTTGCTGCCCTTGAGCCGCGAGATCATCAGCTCGACCGGGCCGCCCGGTGCCGCCTGCACGATCACGAAGTTGACCACCATGATCGCGAACAAGGTCGGGATTATTAAAAGAACGCGGCGGATCGCATAGGCGATCATGCGCCCCCTCCCATTCCCTCCGCCGCGAGCGGAGAAGGGTCGGGGCGAGGCGGACCCTCCGCGAGGTCGGCCACTATTTCGTCACCTCACCCTTCTTTGCTTCGACCGATTTCTCGGCGCCGGGATCGACCCACCAGGTATCCAGGCCCACCGCATATTTGGGCGAGATGGCCGGACGCCGGAACTTGTCCCAATACGCCACGCGAAACGCGGCGACGTGGTAATGCGGGATCACATAATAGCCGTATTGCAATACCCGATCGAGAGCGCGGGTGTGAGCGACGAGGCTTGCCCGATCGGGCGCCTTGATCAGCTCCTCGATCAGCTCGTCGATCGCCTTGCTCTTGACGCCAAGCACGTTTTGGCTCCCTGGCTCGTCGGCGGCCTGAGAGCCCCAATAGTCTCGCAGCTCGTTCCCGGGCGACTCCGATGCGCCAAAGGCGACGACGGCCATGTCGAAGTCGAAGGTCTGCATGCGCTTTTCGTATTGTGCAGGATCGATCGTGCGCACTCGGGCGTTGATCCCCATCCGTTCGAGGTTCTTTTTGAACGGAAGCACGATGCGTTCGAATTCGGGCTGGACGAGAATGATCTCAAACTCGAAAGGCTGACCCGTCTCGTCGTTCACGAGTTTTTCGCCTTTGAAGGTCCAGCCGGCCTCCTTTAGCAGCTTCAGCGCCGCGCGCAGCCCGTCGCGAATGTTGCCCGAGCCGTCATATTTGGGCGGGTCATATTCCGTCGTGAACACTTTCTCAGGAATTTGTCCGCGAAACTTCTCGAGGATTTTCAACTCCTCGCCCTGTGGTACCCCCGTTGCCGCCAACTCGGAATTGTCGAAATAGCTGCGCGTCCGCGTATAGGCATCGTAGAATAGATCCTTGTTCGACCATTCGAAATCGAAGGCGTAAGCGAGGGCTTCGCGCACCCGCGGGTCCTGAAACAGCGGCCGGCGCAAATTATAGCCGAACCCTTGCATGCCGCTCGGTCGTTGGTGAGGGATCGCCTCCTTCTTGATCAGCCCGGCACGCAACGCCGGGCTGTCATAGCCGGTAGCCCAATTCTTCGACACATTCTCCTGCCGCACGTCGTACTGTCCGGCCTTGAACGCTTCGAGCGCGATCGTGCCGTCGCGGTAATAGTCGTACCGGATGACATCGACGTTATTGCGGCCCTTGTTGACCGGCAGATCCGCGGCCCAGTAATCGGGGACCCGGCGATAGGTGATCGAGCGGCCCGGATCGAGCGACTCGATTTTGTAAGGACCGCTGCCGAGCGGCGGGTCGAGCGTCGTATTGGCAAAATCGTGCCCGGACCAATAGGCCTTGGAGAGGACCGGCATCTCGCCGACGATTTGCGGCAATTCCCGATTGTCGGCCGATTTGAACGAGAAGCGGACGCCGCGCTCGCCCTCCTTTTCCGCTTTGGTCACGTCTGCGTAATAGGATCGGTACATCGGCTGGCCCTTCGCCCGTAAGGTCTCGAAGGTCCAGACGACGTCCTCGGGCGTCATCGGGGTTCCGTCGTGGAACCGTGCTTCCTTGCGCAGTGTGTAGAGTACCGAGAGCTTGTCGGGCGCGAGCTCGATCTTTTCGGCGACGAGGCCGTATTCGCTGCTGGGCTCGTCCTCGGAGCGAACTGCGAGCGTGTCAAAAATGCCGCCGATGCCGGCCGCCGGGATACCCTTGATCACAAAAGGATTGAGCGTGTCGAAAGTGCCGATCGCCGAGTAGCGCATCGTGCCGCCCTTCGGCGCTTCCGGATTGACGTAATCAAAATGTTTGAAGTCCGGACCGTATTTCAGGTCGCCAAACAACGACATTCCGTGCGTCGCCGCGCCATGCGCGGCGCCGGTGAATACCAGCAGAAGGGCGACGACGGTTATTGCGGGTATTGTTCGCATCCCTTGCCTCCGCGCGATTTTCTCAGCCGCCGAGCAGAGCAAGCGCCGCCTCATGCGCGCGGCGATCGCCGGCAACGAGGATGCGTCCATCGGAGGCGAGGTCGAGACTTCCTCCCCGCCAATCCGTGGCGACACCTCCTGCCCCTTCGACGATCGGAACCATCGCGCAGAAATCGTACGGCTTTAGGCTCGCTTCAAGGACGAGGTCGACAAACCCGGTGGCAACCAGTCCATAGGCATAACAATCGGCGCCGAACCGCGTCAGCTTGACCGCGGCAGAAACCCGGGCAAAGCAGGCGGCGTCTTCTCCCTTGAACATGTCGGGTGTCGTCGCGAACAGGGTGGCGGCGGCGAGCGTGGGGCAGGCCCGGCACCGGATCGCCACACCGTTGAGCGTCGTCGGGCGCCCCGCCGCGCCGACCCAACGCTCGCGCGAGATCGGCTGGTCGATGACGCCGAGGATCGAACGCCCGCCGCGGGTCAGCGCGATCAACGTGCCGAACAACGGGACCCCGCTGATGAAGGATTTGGTGCCGTCGATCGGATCCAACGTCCAGACGAATTCGGCATCCTCGCGCGCCCGCCCGAACTCCTCGCCGACGATGCCGTGCTGCGGAAAGTGCCGCTCGATCAGCGTCCGCATCGTCTCTTCCGCGGCGCGATCGGCGGCGGTCACCGGGGTCAGATCCGCCTTGTCGCGGATCGCGAGGGGCTTACGGAAATAGGGCCGGATCACCTCTCCGGCGGCATCGGCGACGTGCAGCGCAAAGGCGAGGAAGGCGTCCAGCTCGATCTCGGACACAGGGCCTATTTCAGCGTGTCGAGATAGGCGATGACATCGGCGCGATCCTGCGCTTTGGGAAACCCGGCAAACGTCATCTTGGTCCCCTTGGCAAAGGATTGCGGACTATAAAGCCACTGGTTCAGCCTCTCGGGATCCCATTTTGTGCCCTTGTCCGCCTGCAACGCGGCAGAGAACTGATAGTTTGGAACCTCGGCGATCCCCTCCTCGGCAACCTCCCAGAGGTTCGGGCCGATCTTGTTCGGTCCGCCCTTGTTGAAGGTGTGGCACACGACGCAGACCTTGGCGAGCTGCTCGCCGCGCTTCGGATCGGCGTTGGCGAGGAGCGGCTCGATCGGCTCGAGCTTTGCTGCCCCGGGTTGCTCGGCAGGTGCCGCCGCGACCTGCTCGGCGCCGGCCGGAAGAAAAACCGCCTTTTCGAGTGGTTTCGGGCGCACGAGCTCGCTAGCGAGGATCCCCGCCGCCATCGCGACGATCATCGCCGTCAGCACAGACGCGATGATCTTGTTCCACTCGAACGCCGACATCGACAACCTTTCCCCCCGCAGCGCAGATGCATTATCACGCTTTCGGCGATCGAACGAACCGGGCATGTTGTCGCTGCCCGATCGGCTGCAAAGCAATCCCGTGACCAGAGCAGCGCCACAGAACCCGATCATCCTGATCCCCGCCCGGCTCGCCGCGGCACGGCTACCCGGCAAACCGCTGGCCGAGATCGCCGGGGTCCCGATGATTGTGCATGTCTGGCGCCGCGCGGTCGCCGCCGAGGTCGGGCCGGTCGTTGTCGCCTGCGGCGACCGCGCAATCGCCGATGCGGTTGAAGCGGCAGGCGGGCGGGCGGTCATGACCGATCCGGGCCACCCGACCGGGTCTGACCGCATCCATGAAGCAATCGCCCATCTCGACCCGACTCGCACCTTCGACGCGGTGATCAACGTGCAGGGCGATCTGCCGCTCTTGGATCCCGCAGCGGTTCGTGTAGCATTTGACGGCCTGGACGACCCCGAAACCGACATCGCCACACTCGCCGCCCTAATCGAGGACGAAGCGGCACTCGCGGATACCAGCGTCAACAAGGTCGTTGCCGGCTTTGCCGACCCGGTCCGACCGTCCCGCGCGCTCTATTTCAGCAAGGCGGTGGTGCCGTGGGGAGAAGGGCCGCATTACGAGCATATCGGGCTCTACGCCTATCGGCGGGAGGCCCTCGAGCGCTTTGTCGGGCTGCCGCGCGGGGTGCTCGAACGGCGCGAACACCTCGAGCAATTGCGCGCGCTCGAGGCCGGGATGCGCATCTCGGTCAGCTTGATCGAGCCCGACCGGCTCGGGGTGCAGGTCGACACCCCGGCCGATCTCGAGCGCGCGCGCCACCTTTTCCGGCAGGCGCATTAAACCATGCCCGAGCAAACGATCGCGTTCCAGGGCACCTTCGGGGCCTATTCCGACCTCGCCTGCCGGCGCGTCTTTCCGCAAATGGCAACCTTGCCCTGCACCCAATTCGACGATGCCTTTGCCGCGGTGAGTGAGGGTCGCGCGGCGCTGGCGATGATCGCAGTCGAGAATTCTGTCGCCGGCCGAGTGGCCGACGTCCACCATCTGATGCCGGATTCGGACCTCCACATCATCGGCGAGCATTTCGCGCGCGTAAACCATCACCTGTTGGCCGTGCCGGGGGCGAGGATCGAGACATTGCGCACGGTCAGGAGCCACGTCCACGCTCTGTCGCAATGCCGCAAGCTGATCCGCTCGCTCGAGCTCGAGCCGGTGGTGGCCGCCGACACTGCCGGGGCCGCGGCCGAGATCGCGGCCCACGGCGACCCGACCGTCGCGGCGATCGCCTCCGAGCTCGCCGGACAGATCTACGGCCTCGTCTCGCTGAAAGAGAACATCGAGGACGCCGAGCACAACACGACCCGCTTTCTGATCATGTCGCGCGAACCCAAGCGGCCGGCGCGCGGTACCCCAACGGTCACGACCTTTCTGTTCCGTGTCCGCAACGTCCCGGCGGCGCTCTACAAGGCCTTGGGCGGGTTCGCCACCAATGGCGTCAACATGACCAAGCTCGAGAGCTACATGGTCGGCGGCGCCTTCGCGGCAACGCAGTTTTACGCCGACGTCGAGGCGCATCCCGAAGATCGCCCGTTGACGCTGGCGCTCGAAGAGCTCGCGTTCTTCTCTCACGAGGTGAAGATCCTTGGCGTCTACCCCGCCCACCCGCTGCGCATCGCCGCCTCTGGTTGCGGAGGCGAGGGAAATTGAAGGAAAGGACAACAGAAATGATCCTGATCGATCACACCGCGTTGCACGATATCGCTACCCGCATCTTCAGCGCGGCCGGCAGCGAGCCGGAAGAAGCACGGGTTATTGCCGATCATCTGATCGGAGCCAATCTGCGCGGCCATGACAGCCACGGCGTCGGCCTGATCCCGAACTATCTGCACCATCTTGCAAACGGCACCGCCTTCGCCAACCGCAAGGGACGCGTCGTCAGCGAGAACGGATCCTTGATCGTCTATGACGGCGAGCGCGCCTGGGGCCAGATCGCCGCACGCGAAGCAACGATGGTCGGCATCGCCAAGGCGCGCGACACCGGCGTCGCGGTCGTGGCCTTGCGCAACCCGCACCATATCGGCCGGGTCGGCACCTATGGCGAGATGTGCGCCGAGGCGGGCCTCGTCTCGTTCCATTTCGTCAACGTCACCGATGCGCGGCCGGCCGTGGCGCCGTGGCGCGGTTCCGATGCGCGGTTCAGCACCAATCCCGTCTGCATCGCGATACCCGGCCCCGAGCCCGAACGGGCAATCATCCTCGACATGGCGACGAGTGTTGTCGCGATGGGCAAGGTGCGGGTCGCCCGCAACAAGGGCGAGCAGCTGAAACCCGGCATCCTGCTCGACGGCGAGGGCAAGCCGACGACCGACCCCGCTGCCATGTACCGCCAGCCGCGCGGCGCGCTGATGACCTTTGGCGAGCACAAGGGCTACGCGCTGGCCTTTGTCTGCGAGATGCTGGCGGGCGCCTTGTGCGGCAGCGGGACGATGCGGCCCGAGCGGCAGGGCGGTACCACGGCGACGAACGGCATGCTGACGATCGTCATCGACCCGTCGCGGCTGGTCGACCGCGCCTGGCTGCAGGACGAGATTGCGGCGATGACCCGATACATCACCGCCTCGCCGCCGCGGCACCCGGACGAGCCGGTGCTGATCCCCGGCGACCCCGAACGCCTGATGCGCGCCGAGCGCATCAAAAACGGCGTGCCGATCGACGACGAGACCTGGCGCGAGCTGACCGTCGCCGCCCGCGGGGTCAACGTGCTGGTGGAGGCGCCGGAGCAAACCCACTGATCGACGAGGCGGGGCGGGCTCTGGCGATGGTTTTGACCCGGTTGCCATTCCCCTGACGGCAGGGGAAAAAACGCTTTTCAGCCCCCAAAATACGCCCCCTCACCGTCTAAAATATATTGTAAATCAATGATTTGGACCCGATTGGCCGAGCCCGCCGACAGCGGAATTTCGGGGCCGTAAAACACGGTCGGCAGCGGATTGGCAGCGGAACTTGGCACCCGACCTGTTGCCTGTGTTTTTCACATCGTGATCCAATTAGCAATTGACATTGTGACACGTACCTGGCATATAGGTACAGGCTGATGTCGCAAAGGGCGGTAGCATCCGGCATCCAACAAGCTGAGGGGCGAAATGTCCGGGGCAAGCGTCGGATAGCAGGCTTAGGGGAGAAGGCGAAACAATGGCATTTCTGGGTCATCAATAGGGCCCGGGCGCGGGGCAGGTAGGCACATCGGTGATGTAGATAACATAATAATGAGAAAACATCAATATCTATCAAGAACGTTGCTCAGATTCAGCAACCCTGCAGGGCTGCCTTCAGCGCCTCTTGAGCTTCCTCACCGGTCTGCTGTCGTTACCGACTCGAGGCACCTCGTCGATCGCGTCCGGCTGCAGGAGGAGATCGCGGCGATGACCCGATACATCACCGCCTCCCCGCCAGTGCGCCCGGACGAACTGGTATTGATCCCTGGCGACCCCGAGCGCATCGCCGACGGCGTCCCTATCGACCCGAGACTTGGCGCGAGATCGTCGCCCCGGCCCACGCTATCAACGCCCTGATCGAAGCGCCACAGGCGAAGCCGGGGTGAGGCCGTCTACTGCCGCCGCTCAGCAGCATCGCACAGGCACCAATGGTAGAGAAAACCTTCCATGTGATTGGGTGCTTATCATTTGTATTTTTATTAGAGCCGCTATCCGCAACCTAACTGAATATCCGGCCGCCAATTATCGGACGATACCGTTGCCCGAATTCTTTTCGCGCAACGCAACCAGCAAGGCTGGCACCTGCCCGTTGTTACGCTGGACGACTGACACCACGTCAGAGTGCTGCGTGCTGGCCATGCTGATGCCGTTGACGATCAGGTCGGTCACCTTGTAGCCATGGTTGGTCGGGTTGAGCTGCCAATCGATCCTGATCGGCGCAGCGCCGTGGATCTGGATCCGGCTCGACACGATGACCCGATCCTTGTCGGACAGGCTCCCCAGCACCTCGAAGCTTTGACCGCCGAGGGCACGGAGGGCATTGGAATAGCCGATGACGAGGTAATCCTCGTAAAGCCCGACGAACTCCTGTTGCTGCACTGCCGTTGCCTTTAGCCAATATGGCCCGAGAGCGGAACGGGCGCAGGCTTCCACGTCGAAATACTGACGGTACAGCTGGCGGAACCGCTCCTGCCTGGCCGCCGCCGTATCCCCATCTGGCATCGCTGCCAGCGCGCGACTTGCAAGATCGCTGACAAATCTCGCCGGATCATCCGTGGCGGCCAAGCTTCTCGGGGCACCCCAGATGATGCCGGACAGTAGGACGAAAGCCGACAGCACCAAAGAACGTGATCTCATTTTGCATCTCCAAAATGTGGCAGATCGTCGGCGTGAAGTCGTGAAGAGGCTCTCGATCTGCTCGTTGCGCCGCAGCGCGGAGCCACAGTGATAGGGAAGTCCAGCGGGTCGCGATTGCAGGCCCCTGCGGTATTGATTTCATATTCGTGCGGAGGTGTCGGCACGGCGATCCGGGGGCGCGCTCCACGGAGGATGGCCGGACCCTACTCGAAGACCCAGCCGATACGCTTCGGCCGAGCTCCGGCACCAATAAGTTCTATCTCAGTGTCCGACCGATAATGAATCTCGGAATGTCAGTAGTTCATTCGTCATTCCCGCGAAAGCGGGAATCCAGAGACCCAAGGACTGAAGCGGTTGCCCTGGACCCCCGCTTTCGCGGGGGTGACAGTAACCCATTCCAAACACTCCGCGTCATTTTCGGTCGGACACTCAGAGGTCGGTGCCCGCAAATCATGCCGCGACGGAAAGCACAAGAAGCGGCGCCAGACCTGGGTGTCGTGACAACCCCTACTCGGAGTTGAAATACCGAGTGATTATCCTTTGATAGCTGCCATCGGCCCGGATCGCCGCCAGCGCGTGGTTCAACGCCTCACGACGCGCGTTATCCCCCTTGCGCACGGCAATCCCGATCCCGGTGCCGAACCATCGCTCGCCGCTAATCTCGGGACCGACAAACTCGCAGTCCGCACCCAACGGAGTTTGTAGGAAGCCGACGCGCGCCGGGTCAACCTCTACGAGGATCGCATCATTGCGACCGAGCGCGAGGTCGACGAAGAGTTCCGCAACATTGGAATAACGTCGGATGATTGCGGTCGCGCCATATTGGTCAGTCGCATAACGGTCGTGGACCGTGCTCCGTTTAACCCCGAGCTGCTTGCCGGCCAGCCCCTCTGGCGATATATCGAGGCCGGCATGGCGGCGGGCGACGAAGCGATTTGCGACATTGCGGTAGATATCGGTGAAATCCACCAGCTGCTCGCGCTCGCGGGTGACTGACATATCCGAGACAATCGCGTCGATCGATCGTTCCTGCAGAGCCGCAATCAATTGCGCAAAGGGGACGGGCACCAGCTTGCATCGAGCGCGAAGCTCGGTGCAAAGAGCAGTGGCGATCTCGGCGTCGGAGCCGCTGAAAGTGCCGTCCTCATCGACATACGTATAGGGAGGATTACCCGGATCCATCCCGATCCGTAACTCCGCCAGGCCCAGCTCCTGGCCCGACGCGCTCGTCAAACGACCGAGCAGCAGAAACGCGAGCGCGATGGAACAAGCAAAGCGCATCATCGGGCTCAGTCCCGCCAGCTCGAGCTCATGCGCCGAAGCGTCGCCGCTGCCTCGTCGAGCGCCGTAGAGGGCGGCTCGCGGTGGGCGAGGGCGCGATGCACCGCCTCCGCGAATACTTCGATCGCCTGGTCGTATTTTGTGCCGATTATGTGGGCCGGGCCTGGTACCGCAGCATCGAGCGCCATGCGGAGCACGGGGTAGTGGGGATATGCCGCCACCAGGTCGGGATCCTCGTAAAGCGCCGGGCGGCTCGGGCCGAACCCGGCAGAGAGAGCGCGACGCTTCTCCTCTGCTGGGCCGGTCAGCCATGCAACGAGATCGCTGGCGAGCTCGGGGGCGTTGGAATAGCGCGAGACCGCCAAGCCCATGCCGCTAAGCACTTGCGGGTGACGGCCCTCGGGCCCTCCCTTCGGCAGGTCGGCCATTCCAACCCGACCGCGGACGAGGCTCGCTCGGTCTTCGCTGCGTATCAACCCGCCCGGATAGTAGCGTAAAAACGCAGCGTTGCCGTCGGTGAAAAAGCGAAAACTTTCCGTGCCCGCCATCGTCAGCACGGAGGGCGGCGCGATGGAGCCGAGCCAAGAGGCGGCTTGCGTCAATGCGGTCTTGTTGATCGGGTCATCGACGACGACCGTGCCGTCGGCGGCAACGACGCCGGGCGCGTGATAGCTGGCGAACCACTCGACCGCGTTGTACGTCAGCTCATCTGACGCTCGCCCTTGAAATACATAGCCCCAGAATTCGCTGTGGCCGGCGGCGCGCTCGCCATCCTGCACGTAACGAGCGTAGGTCGCCAGCTCCTCCCAGGTCTGCGGCACGCTAAGCTCGTATTTTTCGAGGAGGTCGCGACGGAACAACAGACAGCCGTCGCCGAAGAACCAGGGCACCGCGACCAGTCGGCCATCGACCGTAAACGCCTCGAGCGCTGCTGCGAAGTGCCCGTCCGCAATACCCGGGATCGATCTGAGATCGACAAGGTTTTTGGCCAACGTTCCGGCCCAGTCGATGTAGACCTCGAACACGTCGACGTCATCGGCCTGAGCCGCGAGAAGGTCCCGGAAGAGACGTCGCGAGAGGCTGTTCTCAGGGGTCGACCGAATGACGCGGACATCATGCCCCCTCGCCTGCGCCCAGGCCTGGGCGCCGTCGCGACATGATTCGAAGCTGCCCCAACCGCAAACGATCGTCACCGTGGCACCCGAGGCGATCGCCGGCAATATCACCGACACCAGCCCGATAAGCAGCTGCAGGAGTTTCATGGCTCGCTCTCTCGAAGATCCATCGTGATACCAGGGCGGTCACCCACGACGCTGAGCGAGTGGCAGAGCGTGCTCCTGATCCTGGCCGGTTAGCGTGACCGGCGGTTCGCGGCCGTGCAAGGGCAGCAACGGTCTTTCGTTGATACTGACAGTGGGGATTGTGAAGCCCTCCGTCGCTAGGACTTCGAGCGCATCGTGCAGGACGCTATCCCTTATATCGAAGTCGGGTCCTTTAGCGTGAATAAAGTATTGCAGGCGGATGGAGATGCCGATGTCGGTGATCTCCCATATGGTGGCCTTGGGCGGGGGGTTCGATAGCACGCCGTCGGTCGAATTTGCCACGGCTGCGATCAGTTCTGCCGCATGCTCAGCATTATCAAAGATGCTGACCCGAAACATCACCACTTCGCGGAGAGTGTCATCGGTCTTCGTCCAATTGGTGAAGGACTCGCTGATCACGGCCGCGTTCGGAATAATGACCTCTTTCTTCTCAGCGGTGAGCACGGTGAGCGAGCGTATACCGATGTGGGTTACGTCGCCCGTTGCGCTGCCGATCGTGACCTTATCATCTACGCGCAGCGGGCGCTCCGCGAGGAGCAGGATGCCGCTGATGAAGTTGTTGACGACGTTCTGCAGGCCGAAGCCGATGCCGATGCCGAGGCTGGCGGCGAAGAAGGTGAGCGCCGTCAGATCGAACCCGATCAGCTTGAGCGCCAAGAGTAGCCCTAGGACGGTTACGACGTATTGAACGAAGATCGATAAGCTGTGTCGAATGCCGAGATCGTGGATGCGGGCCAACGCCAGGTTGTAGCTCACGTGTCGGCTCCATCCGCCCACCCAGAATGCGATCACAACCGTCAGGACAGCGATCGCGATGTCCTGGATCGTCAGAGTAGACTGACCCAATGAGACGACCGGCGTCCGGCAGAACGCCAGTATTTGGCGCAGGCCGGGCGTGTCCGCCGTCCAACCGTAGATGCTGACGAGGGCCCACCCGGCGGCAAAGGTGAGGCCCAACTTGACGAGGCGACGAGCCGGGCTAAAGAAGTCCACAATCCAAAAATCGCCCCAATCGCGGTGCCTCTCGGCGATGTGCTCGCGTAGACGCGCGGTGCCGTCGCGAAGCAGCCGCAACATCAGAACCCAGGCGCCGCCAATCGCCAAAATCCAAGCAAGGAGTCCGGTCACGCTCCACGCCAGATCCAAATATCCGGCGAAGCCCAGCAGTGCCGCCGAGGTCAGCGCCACCGGCACCATGACGCTCAGGCCAGCGGCGATCCGGATACGCAATGGAGGCTCTCCGCGGCTCTCGTTCCACACAGTGAGGATCAGTTGCGGCAGGAGCAGTCCCGGCACGGCCATCAGAAGCAAGCACAGCATCGTGGTCCGTCCGACCAGATCTGCGAGGGCCGGGCTGAGCAGGAGCGTATGCGTAATAGTTGCGAGGCCGACGACGACGCCCGCCAATATCATCGTCCATCTCAGCTGGCCATAGAAGTGGCGGCGCACTGTGCTTTGCGCGCTTGCGGCATCGGGCAGCAGCAGCCGGAGCGCCATATCGAGCACGAACGCCACCATTGGCCACACTGCGAGCACACCCAGGACGAGCAACACGGACGCGTCCGGCACGCGCAGAACTTTGGCCGCACCGAACCAAGCGGCGGCCGGAAACAAGATCAAGAGGGTACCCCGCAGCGCCGCTGCGGGCAGAATCAGGGCGCGCGCGCGGCCGAACTCGACGACGTCGTGGTGGAGCGCCCATCGCCCCCATACAGCGGCGAGACCGAGACCCGCTATGACGAGGCCGGCGGCAGCCAGACGCAGGAGTGTCGAATACCTGATGGCTTCGACCAGCTGTTCCGCTGCCCGTGTGAAGCCTTCCCCGATCCTCGCCGGCAGACGCGCGAGGCCACTCCGCGTTCGCTCCCACGCTTCCGCACTAGCAGGAAGCGAATGCCGTGAAAAAAGGGCTCGAACTTCGACGGCCCTGATCCGCTCAGTGAAGTCCTTCCGCAGCCCGACGATCATTGCTTCCAGACGGCCGACCTCTGCCTCCTGATCGTCGGCCAATGTCCCCATCTGCTCACCGATGGCGCTCAAATTGGTCACCTGGGCGGCGATATCGGTGGAGGAGACCGGCAATAGCGCATCCTGCTCGGCCAGCTGCCGGCGCGCCTCGGCGATCGCAGAGCGTCTGTGCTTGGCGCGCCGGCTCAGGCCATCGAGGGCGGTTGTTGCCCCTTCCAGGAGCCGGACCGGAACGGAAGGCTCGGTAAGAATTGTCCGGAGGAACTCCAGGTGCGCCCTGATGGCCATCAGCTCGATGTCGCCGGTCCGCAGGTTGGAGCGCATAAAAGTGCGGTCGGCCTGCATCTCCAGCAAGTTGCGACGCGCCCGAAGCTCGGATGAGGTGAGGCTTGCGGCTTGGTTCCCCAAACGAACACTGTCTTCAGCAAGCCGTGCCGCGATCTCCCGCAGGGCTGCGGCGCGGGGATCCCGGGCCAGCTCCTTTGCATCATCGAACGAGGTCATCCGGACGTGAGCCTGGGCCAACGCCGTGCGCTCCTCGAGAAAGGCCAGCCTGCGGAGAATGGCGATTCGCGCCCGCCTCTGCCCTTCGACGGAGTTCGCCATCTGCTTGTGCAGATCCCGGAGGCGCCGCAGCTTGACGATTTGGACGAGCTCTTCGATCGTCGTCGGCTTTGTGGCAGTTGTCTGGCTGAGGGCGTTGATGCTGCCCTCCACGCGCAACATTTGAGCATTCGCATACCCGATGCGGGCATCTATCACGTCTAACCGGATCTTGCGGCCGTCGATCTCCGAGCGCAGCTGGCGCAAATCGGCCACTGTAGTTTCTGCCGAGTCCAGCGTCGCCTCGTCGTGTTGCAGGCGACCGGCCTCTTGTCGCGCCTCCTCTTCGACTCTTGCGTGAGCAGTCTCAAACTCGGCATCAACCCGCCGTTGCGCTTCGATCTCCCTCATAACCTGGTCGAGACTGACAATCTCTTGCGCCGGCGCCCGCCCGATCGCAATGAGACTTGCAACAAAGGCAATTAAGAGGACAGTTGATGGCCCGCGCATGGGATGGCTGAGGCCTCTCTGCTGCAACCGATTGCAGCGTCGCAATCGCGGTGCATCTTAACTTTATTTTGCGAGAATATCGCCGAGCGAAGCTAGACTAAAGGCCAAAAAGGGCGGCGCCGTCGATTCGAGACCTGATTCGCGATGGAGCGAGACATGAAGCTCCTGCACCTGCTTATCGGCCTGGTGTCGGTGATGCTGCCGGCGATCGCCTGGTTGCGTCGCAACGCGGGGTGCAGATCACCTTTGGGTTCATCGAGGGGGGATCGAGATCCGCGCGCTGTGTAGGCCAACCCAGGCGCCGCCCATCAGCCAGGCTGCGGCTAGGACCGTACCGAGCGCGGCATTCAGCACGTCGGTCATCGGCGATCCTGTCGAGTCCTCGTGCGCAACCCCGGAAGGGGTTACGCTGCCGGCCTCGTTGCCGAATGCCACCTGTGCCGTCACTTGCGCAGGAGCCAGCTGCGCATCGAAATGCGGGGCGGGCGCCGTCGCAATCGGGATGGACGGATGGCCGATCGTCAGGTAGCCGGTGAGGACCAGGGCACCAAGCCCGAGTACCGGATTGACCCAACGCCCGGCATTGGGGAATTTCCCGGTACGTGCGAACCGCCTCTTGGCATCCTCAATCGTGCCGTAAAACATCGTCATTTCAACCCCCACACTGTTTCGCGCGTCTCTGCGCTGGTGACGTCGGACCGCGAGGATCACGATGGGGAAGATAGACAAGCCCGGCAGCTTGCGATTGCGCCCCTATGCGGTCTTGATTTCATTTTTTTGCGGAGATGCTGGCAGGAAGATCCGGGGCGCGATCCGCGGAGGATGGCCGGATCCTGCTCGAAGGCCGTTCGATACGCTTCGGCCGCGCTCCCAAATGACGTCGGGCTGCGGTCGAGCGATTGCCCGACGCGCAGCCCGCGAGATGGTTTGGTGAACCTTGCGATTTACCGGGTTACCCCCGGGGTTGAATGGTCCTGCCGTCGGGGCCCAGACGCTCGATCTCGACCTGCTGGCGGCGGATCTTGTCGCGGACGGTCTCGACGTGATCGGAGCCGATTTTCTTCAACGAGACTTCTTCGACCACGCGGGCGGTCTTGTTCACCAGAGCCTGCTCGGCCGTCTCGACGACCTCGATGGTGCTGTCCGCCCAGTCGATCTCGCCGATGTATTTCGAGTCCGTGACGGCGCGGCGCAGAACGTCGGCATGCTCCTCGTGCAAGGTCACATCGGCCGAAACTTCACGCTCGGTAACAAACCGGCGGACACGTGTCTGGCCGGTTTCGACCATGCGCTTGCCGACCTGCAGCTGCTCTTCTGCGAGCCGCAGCACCTCTTCGTGCGCCTCGGCCAGCTTGGGAGACACCGCGACCTTCTGCACGGTGGCAATCGGAGCCGCGGCGATCGAAGCGGCGGCAGCTTCAACGTGGGCGGCCGGCGCAATGCCGGTGGTTACGGCGCGGTCATGCACATCGATTGGACGGTGAATGTCGAGGATTCCCGTCGCATGCGCGACTTCGCTGTCCGGCACGCGCACGGAAAGGACAACGCCGCCACGATTGAGCGTTTCGCTGTATACCTCAGCTTCATGCTCATGCAGCCCGCCACCGAACATGCGGTCCCATAATCCGGGCTGACGGATGCCGACCCGATTCTTGTCGAACATGCTGATGTCGTCGGAATGAAACCCGCCCGCTTTCAACGCCTCGATCGCGGCCTGGGCATGTGTGGCGGTGTCGAACGCGGCAACTACGGTCTGATAACTCATGCTATCTCTCCTGGTTGGACTACTGCGGCTTTATGCCAGATCCGAGGCTCTCCCCGACTGCTGGCAGCTCCACCGGAAGGCGCGTGACCACCGCTTCCTGTTGGCGGAGGATCACGGCGTGCAGGGTAGAGGAGACAGGCGGTCTGGGATTGAAGCCCAGTGCGGTATCAATATTGTATTCTTGCGGTCGCGCCCTCTGCGGTGACCCAGCGGGACGGCGCGTAGACTCAGACGACCGCGGCGAGCTGCGGCAGAGGCGGAGCGGCGATCGCATTCCGTGCAGCGAAAGTCGGACAGTGCGCGAACCCTATTCAAAAATTCGAATAGATGGGGATCGCCAGCGCCTTGTAACTGCAGATCGTTGCGGTTTTATGAAATCCTTATGACGATATCGTCGCAACGCGATTTCCAAATATCCGTCCGGCTCACGCCAGCGCGGCGCGAAATTGGCCCGGTGTTACACCGATCTCGCGGCGAAAGGCGGAGTTCAAATGGCTCTGGTCGGCAAAGCCGGTTTCCTGCGCGATCAAAGCAAGGGGCTGGTTGGTCCGCCGCATCAGAGTTTTCGCCCGTTCGAGCCGGCGTTGCATAACGTAATGATGTAGCCCGACGCCCGTCGTCTGCTTGAACGAGCGGCTGAAGTGATAGGCGCTGAGACAGGTGTGGGCATGGCGCGATACTCCCTGAATGCCGGGCAGTCGGTCCCTCTTGCCCTACCGCGACTACGGGAGCCGCGGTTAAGAGGTGGGTTAGACTATACCTCAGCAGCCGCCCAGCCCGAGCGAGATCAGGGGCTTGGCTGTCTCGGAATCCTGTCCCGGAATTGCGAGCGCCCCCATCGCACAATTCAATTATAGCCGTCGAGGTGGACCTGCTTGCGCTGAGGAATGTGTTGTTCTGGAACGGCTGGCTGTACATCGCCGCGACCGGGTTTTGGGCCGAGACAGCAAGCGCCTGGGTGGAAGCCTCGGGGGAATTCTGAGCCCGCACTGGCTCAGGGCTGACACAGAGAGCGGCTGCGGCGAATACACTCACGATCAGGCCGTGGCCAAGCCCGTACATGCGGTGCAGAGACGGTGACATCTGTATTTGGCTCCGACGATTCGATGCCGGGGATCAATCGCCGCCGGTCTTCTGCAAGCCTTCGAGGACCTGATCGATCGTGAAGCTGGCTGGCTTCTGGCGAGGCGGATACTCCTTGAAAGTGGCGAGAAAACTGCCGACGAAGCGTTGCGCCGGGAGCAGCAGGTAAACGTGATTGAGATACCAATCCCAATACGTGTTCGACGTTATGTCTGCCCGCTCATAAGGATCCATCTTCAGATTGTAGAGTTTGGGAATCCGCATATGGACAAACGGCTCGCCCCAGATCTGCAATGTGCCTTGCATGCGCTGCTCGGCAAAGACAACCTTCCAGTTGTCGTAGCGCAGGGCCGTGAGGTCGCCGTCATCCGAGAAATAAAAGAACTCCTCGCGCGGGCCCTTGTCTGATTGACCGGTCAAATAGGGAAGGAAATTATAGCCGTCGAGATGGACCTTGTAGGTCGTGCTGGCGGCCTGATAGCCGGTCAGCAGTTTCTCCTTGACGTCGGGAACGCCGGCCGCAGCCAGCAAGGTCGGCATCCAGTCCATGTGGGACATGATCGCGTTGGAGACCGAGCCGGGTTTGATCTTGCCAGGCCAGCGGACCATCGCCGGTACCCGATATGCGCCTTCCCAATTCGAGTTTTTCTCATTGCGGAACGGCGTCATGCCGGCGTCGGGCCAGGAATTCATATGCGGCCCGTTGTCGGTCGAGTAGAAGACGATCGTGTTGTCCTCGATGCCGAGAGCTTTGATCTTGTCGAGGACGGTTCCGACATTCTTGTCGTGGTCGATCATCACGTCGGCATATTCGCCCAGCCACCGTCCGGCCTGACCGATGCTTTCGGGCTTGGGATGAGTGCGGAAATGCATATGGGTGAAATTCACCCAGAGAAAGACGGGCTTGCCGGCCTGTACCTGTTTTTCGAGGAACTCGGCCGACCGCGCTGCGATATCGTCGTCGATCGTCTCCATCCGCTTTTTGGTAAGCGGCCCAGTGTCCTCGATCCTCTGAGTGCCGTCGGGCTGGGCGAAGCTGTGGATCACCCCGCGCGGCCCGTATCTCTTGCGGAATTCGGGGAAATCGGCCGCCTTGGGATAGTCGGGCTGTTCCGGCTCCTCCTCCGCGTTCAAGTGATAGAGGTTGCCATAGAATTCGTCGAAGCCGTGCGCCGTGGGCAGGAACTCGTCCTTGTCGCCCAAATGGTTTTTGCCGAACTGGCCGGTCGCATAACCGACCGCTTTCAGGAGTTCCGCGATGGTCGGATCCCCTTTGCGCAGACCCTGATCCGCGCCCGGCAGGCCGACCTTGCTCAATCCGGTCCGAAAGACACTCTGCCCGGTGATGAAAGCCGATCGACCCGCGGTGCAGCTCTGCTCGCCGTAATAGTCGGTGAAGATCATGCCCTGCTGGGCGACGCTATCGATATTGGGCGTCCGGTAACCCATCAGCCCCTTGCTGTAGGCGCTGATATTCGATTGACCGATATCGTCGCCCCAGATCACGACGATGTTCGGCGGCTTGCCCTGCTGCGCCAAAGCCGGCCCGACGAACCCCGGCAGGGCCGTCAGAAACAGCCCCGTGACGACACTGACGAGCAGCCGGTGGTGAGATTTGCGGGTCATCATATGAACCTCCTCGCGCGCTCCGAGAGCATGCGCGCACACTTTCGCGACTGGGCCGACGACCCGAGGCACGAGTCAGGCGACGTATCATAGGATCGCAGCGGCATTGATAGGCCGCACAAGTGTTCCTCGATTGGAGCCACTTGCGGTGCTTATGTCGGATTTTGCTGATCGGTGTCCGGCGCGCCCGCGGTAATGCGAGCGGTTCACGCCAGCGCGGCGCGAAACTGGCCCGGCGTCACGCCGATTTCCCGGCGAAAGGCGGAGTTCAGATGGCTCTGGTCGGCAAAGCCTGCTTCCTGCGCGATCAAGGCAAGCGGCTCATTGGTTCTGCGCATCAGNGTCTTCGCCCGTTCGAGCCGTCGTTGCATGACATAATGATGCAGGCCGACGCTCGTCGCTTGCTTGAACGAGCGGCTGAAATGATAGGGGCTGAGACAGGCCACTCCTGCGAGCTCGGTCAAGGTCAAGCGATCATCGAGATGTGCCTCGATGTAGTCGCGCACCCGCTGCAACCGCTCGCGGGATAGCCCATTAGACGGCGTCAGCGCGATCGCCGACGGATCGATGTGATGTCGCGTGATCTGCACCGCGAGCGCCGTGTTCAGCGCATCGGCGAGGATACGGTCGAGGAAACCACGTTTCATCTCGTTGCCAATCGTCGAAGCTATCTGCGAAGCCAGCGGATCGCTAATGGGGGGTTGACCTGGGTCGAAATGGACGGCGCCGCCCCGCACCATGTCCGAAATCAAGCTGTCGTAAGTCTCGGGGTTCTGCAGGATCTGGATATACTGAGCCGGTGCCGGAAGATTGCTCCGAGCCGTCACGCCACGCGGAATAAACGTGAGTTGATTGGCCAATACTTGGTATCCCCGCGTCGGCCCATTTTCAAACTGATGCGTGCCGCTGTGACCCACGGGGTAGTAGGCAATCCGATGATACTCGCTGCGCCAAACAGCTTCACCGCCGAGGCGGCTGATAACACTGGCGGAAATCGGCCCCGAGGATTGGGTGTTGTCAATGTGATACCCGGGGAAGTTCCACATCGGATTATGCTCGTCGACGCGAGCGATGTTCGGCGCGGCAGGCGTTATACTAGAGCGGCCGCGACCAGAATCCGTCATATCTCCACCTCTTCGGCTTACGCCAGCGCAGCGCGAAACTGGCCGGGTGTCACACCGATCTCGCGGCGAAAGGTTGAGTTCAAATGGCTCTGGTCGGCGAACCCGGCCTCCTGCGCGATCAAAGCAAGGGGCTGATTGGTCCGGCGCATCAGAGTTTTTGCCCGTTCGAGCCGGCGTTGCATGACGTAATGATGTAGCCCGACACCCGTCGCCTGCTTGAACGAGCGGCTGAAGTGATAGGCGCTGAGACAGGCCACGCCGGCGAGTTCGGTCAGGGTCAACGGATCGTCCAGATGTGCCTCGATGTAGTCCTGCACGCGGGTCAGCCGCTCGCGGGACAGTCCGTTCGACGGCGTCAGCGCGATCGCCGACGGATCGACGAAATGTCGCGTGATCTGCACCGCGAGCGCCGTGTTCAGCGCATCGGCGAGGATACGGTCGAGGAAACCGCCCTTCATTTCGTTGGCGATCGTCGACGCGATCTGCGAAGCCAGCGGATCGTTAAAGGCGCCACTTGGCTCGTCGAGATGGACGGCGCCGCCGCGCACCATGTCGGAAGTCAAGCCGTCGTAGGTCCTGGGATTCTGGAGAATCTCGATACGCTGACTCGGTAGCGGAATAGTGTACCGAGCCGTCGCGCCGCGCGGAACAAACCCGACTTGATTGGCCAAGTATTGGAATCTCCGCGTCGGCCCATTTTCATACTGAGCCGTGCCGGCATGACCGTCGGGGAAGTAGACGATCCGATGGTAGTCGCTGCGCCAAACAGATTCACCCGCGGCGCGGGTGACGACACTGGCGGAAATCGGCCCCCAGGATTGTGTGTTGTCGATGTGGTACCCGGGGAAGTTCCAGATCGGATTATGCCCGTCGACGCGAGCGATGTTTGGCCCGGCAGGGCGGCCGCGACCAGGATTTGTCATATCCGCATCTCTCCGGCTCATGCCAGCGCAGCGCGAAACTGGCCCGGGGTTACGCCGATTTCCCGGCGAAAGGCGGAGTTCAGATGGCTCTGATCGGCAAAGCCGGCTTCCTGCGCGATCAAAGCAAGGGGCTGATTGGTTCTGCGCATCAGGGTCTTTGCTCGTTCGAGCCGGCGTTGCATGACGTAATGATGTAGCCCGACGCCTGTCGTCTGCTTAAACGAGCGGCTGAAGTGATATGCGCTGAGACAGGCCACTCCGGCGAGTTCGGTCAAGGTCAACCGATCATCCAGATGATCCTCGATGTAGTCCTGCACTCGCTTCAGCCGCTCGCGGGACAGCCCGTTCGACGGCGTCAGCGCGATCGCCGACGGATCAACAAAGGACCGCGTGATCTGCACCGCGAGCGCCGTGTTCAGCGCATCGACGAGGATACGGTCGAGGAAACCGCTCTTCATTTCGTTGGCGAGGGTCGACGCTATCTGCGAAACCAGCGGATCGCCAAAGGGGCGAGCTGGCTCGAGATGGACGGCGCCGCCTCGCACCATATCTGAAATCAAGCTGTCGTAGGTTTCGGGGTTCTGCAGGATCTGGATATACTGAACTGGTACCGGAATATTGAACCGCGCCGCCACGCCGCGCGGAACAAACGCGACTTGATTGCGCAATGCTTGGTATCTCTGCATCGGCGCATACTCATGGTGAGCTGTGCCGGTGTGATCGACGGGGTAGTAGTTAATCCGATGGTAGTCGCTCCGCCAAACACCTTCACCCGCGGGGCGGCTGACAACACTGGCGGAAATCGGCCCCCAGGATTGGGTGTTGTCAACGTGATACCCGGGGAGCTTCCAAATCGGATTATGCTCGTCGACGCGGGCGATGTTTGGCGCGGCAGGCGTCGGACTAGAGCGGCCGTGGCCAGGATCATCCGTCATGTCCCCACCTCTCCGGCTCACGCCAGCGCAGCGCGAAACCGCCCGGGTGTCAAGCCGATCTCGCGGCGGAAGGTGGAGTTCAGATGGCTCTGGTCGGCAAAGCCGGCTTCCTGCGCGATCAAAGCCAGCGGCTGATTGGTCCGCCGCATTAAGGTCTTCGCCCGTTCGAGCCGGCGTTGCATGACGTAATGATGTAGCCCGACACCCATCGCTTGCTTGAACGAGCGGCTGAAGTGATAGGCGCTGAGACAGGCCACGCCGGCGAGCTCGGTCAAGGTCAACCGATCATCGAGATGTGCCTCAATGTAATCCTGCACCCGCTTCAGCCGATCGCGGGATAGTCCGTTTGACGGTGTCAGCGCGATCTTTGACGGATCGACGAAATGTTGCGTGATCTGCACCGCGAGCGCCGTGTTCAGCGCATCGACGAGGATACGGTCGAGAAAACCACCCTCCGTTTCGTTGGCGAGGGTTGACGCTATCTGCGAAACCAGCGGATCGTTAAAGGGGGGGGGTTGGCTCGAGATCGACGGCGCCGCCTCGCACCATGTCCGAAATCAAGCCGTCGTAGGTCTCGGGGTTCTGCAGGATCTGGATAAACTGAGCCGGTGCCGAAATATTAATCCGAGATATCACGCCACGCGGAATAAACGCGACTTGACTGGGCAATGGCTGGAATCTCTGCATCGGCCCATTTTCATACTGAGCCGTGCCGATTTGGCCGACGGGGGAGTAGTTGATCCGATGATAGTCGCTGCGCGAAACACCTTCACCCGCGGGGCGGGTGACGACATTGGCGGAAATCGGCCCCCAGGATTGGGTGTTGTCAATGTGATACCCGGAGAAGTTCCACATCGGATTATGCTCGTCGACGCGAGCGATGTTTGGCCCGGCAGGCGTCAGACTAGAGCGGCCGCGACCCGGATCTGTCATATCCCGACCTCTCCGGCTCACGCCAGCGCGGCGCGAAACTGTCCGGGTGTCACGCCGATCTCGCGGCGAAAGGCGGAGTTCAGATGGCTCTGGTCGGCGAAGCCGGCCTCCTGCGCGATCAAAGCCAGCGGCTGATTAGTCCGGCGCATTAAGGTCTTCGCCCGTTCGAGCCGGCGTTGCATGACGTAATGATGTAGCCCGACGCCCGTCGCCTGCTTGAACGAGCGGCTGAAGTGATAGGGGCTCAGACAGGCGATGTCGGCGAGCTCGGTCAAGGTCAACCGATCATCGAGATGGGCCTCGACGTAGTCGCGCACGCGCTGCAACCGCTCCGGCGAAAGACCCTTGCCGGTAGGCAGCGGGAGATGCCCGGCAAAACACTGGGCAATGCGGATACACATGGCAGTGCCTAGGCTTTCGATCAGGACCCTGTCCGCAAAGCCACCCGCGCTCTCCTGAGCCAAACTCGTGACGATTTGGCCGAGCAAGGGGTCTTCCAGCGCGCCCAGGAACTCGAACCGGGATGCTGCCGCCCCAAGCTCCGGCAGCAACGCGGAATACAAATCCGTATCCCAGAACGCATGCACGAACCTCGCTGCGGGGTGAACAACCCGGAGCGTGAGGCCGGCAGGATAAAACGCGAGAGTGCCCGGCGCGACAAGCGGCATTTGCCGCGTGCGTCCTTGCTCGACCTGGAGGACCCATGGGTGCGGATCCGGTATGAGAATGATCCGGTGGCGATCACCTCGCCAAATGGTTTCGCCGCCACCCCGGCGGTAGCTCATCGCCGTGATAGAGGCGCCGGATTTGATCCTTGAGATTTCTAGGTCAGGGACTTGCCAGACCGAGTTGCCGAGCCAGTCCTGTCCTGCGCCGGACGCAAGATCGGCGGTGCCGTCCCCTTCGTTGTGTGCTGCCATACCCGCCTGGCTAGTTAACTAAATCTCGATTCTCACATATAAGCCGGCAAAATTAGTCAAAGCAAGCCGGGCGGCCGGATGCGTCCCGCCAGCTCAGGGGCGAGGCGGCGCTAGAGCTGCACAATCAAGACGAGGAGATGATCGTTCTGATGAACGTCCCCAGAGCTTGGCACAGCATAGTACGTGCTGGCACAATAATTATCAGATGTTTCGTCCTTATGACATTTTGTAGCGTTCTAATAGAATTTTGTAAATTTTTGTAATGTTTCGTGACAGAGAATGAACCGGCGTTCCCGTCGGGCAAGATAGGTCGCGCGGAGACTCTGTTGTTTCCCGAGTGCTTTGAATCACGGCAACGCTGCGCCAACCCGGCCCAGTGTTCGCCGCGACGACGTCGTAGTTGGCCGGGGTGGAGGGCTCGGAGTAGTGGCGGAACCTGCCGCGCTTATTCGGTCAGCTCGAGCTCCTTGAAGACCTGCGCGGCACCTGGGTGCAGCGGCGCTGTTAGGCCATCGTTGATCATCTCCCCGGCTCTGAGCTTGGCGAGCGCCGGATGGAGCGTGCGCAGCTCCGCCATTTGGGCGAGCACCGCTTTGGCGATTACCGCGACCACGCGAGCATCGACGGAGGCCGATGTCACCAGGGTCGCGCGGCCGCCGAAGGTCGGCACGTCGGCCGCGATCCCATAGATTCCGGCGGGAATGGCTACCCGTCGGTAGTAGAGATGGTCGTGGACCAGCTTGTCGATCGAGGGGCCGGTAATGGCGACCAAATTGATCGCGCAGGCGGCTTTTTGGGTCGCGACCAGCGGTGAGGGATGTCCGACGATCAGCATGCTGGCGTCGATCGCCCCGCTGCAGAGTGCCGACGTGGTCGCGTCGGCTCTCATCTCCACTGGACGCACCCGCTCCTCGTCGCGCCAGCCGAGTTCGCCTTCGATGGCATCCCAGGTCGCCCGGGTACCGGTACCCCGGCTGCCCACATTGACCCGGCGGCCCGCCAGGCCCGCGAGATCCTGAATATGCGAATCCGCACGGGCCATGACGGTGACGAGCTCGGGGTAGAGGGACACCACGGATCGCAGACCCGGAAACGGCCTGCCGACCCACCCGCCTTCGCCTTTGTAAGCGGCAAACTGAACGTCGGATTGGACGATGCCGAACTCCAGCTCGCCGGACTGGAGGGCGCCGATGTTGTAGACCGATCCCGGTGTCGCCTCAGGCGAGCAGCGGACGCCGGAGGTGCGCAGATCCTGATTGACGATCTGGCAAATTGCCTTTCCCACCGGGTAGTAGATACCGTTCAGTTCGCCGGTGCCGATCGAGACAAAGCCCTGATCGTCGGCGCGCGCGGGGGTCGGTGAGGACGCCGCGCCGCCAGTCAGCATCGCGACCACCAATGCGGCAGCGTACTGCAGCCGACGGAGACGCAAAGCTGGGGTTGCTTCTGTCATGTTGGCTCGTCCCATTTCATCACCAAATCGTAGACCGATTTGAACGAATCCGGCGGGACGCTGACCGCGCCCTGCAGCGGATGGTCCATGGCGTAGATCAGGAAGATCATGATCCCAAGGAAGAAGGCGGTGATCCCACCCAGCACGATCTGCGGCATCAGCTCCATGTGAAGCATCCACAGAAATGCGATGGTCAGGAACGCGCCGATGACGACCACGTACCACAACACGCGCGGGATCGACGCGGTGACGGTCGCCAGCCGTTGCTCACGGGACACCATCATGGCATCCAAGTAGCGCAGCAGCTCGCTGTGCAGTAGCTCCTGCGTTTTCGTCGACGGCTCGTAGGACATCAATGTCGAGCGGATCACCTGCAGCCGGTGCTCGCCGCCCACCAGCACAATTCCCAGCCGGTGGGCGGGCCAGTCCTTATCGATGACGTAGTGCGTATAGTCCCGCAGCTCGGCTTTCAGTTCGCTGCGGAGCGGTTCGGGGTAGCCAGCGGTGGTGTGATAAATGGTCGACAGGCTCGAGGCCTCGCGGGCGACCTCGTCTTGGAGATCCTTGGTAGCCTGAAAGGTCGCGATCGTCAGCAAGCCAAGCAGGACAGCGTAGAAGAGGGCGAAGCTGCCGGCGATGTGGATGATCAGCTCGTTGGATGGGCGGTTGCGGTGCAGCAGGCGCCGCATCAATGGGTGAACCAGCAGGATGCCCAGCCAGGTGATGCCGATGAAAAACCGCAAGAGACCAGTGCCAGCTGTCCAGACGACAACTGGTCGAGCCAAGCGCTTAACCAATCGGGCATAACTCCCTCGCCATGATACGTAAAGTGGACAAAAAGCCCGTTGCAGTCCGCGAGCCGGTCTCAGTGATCAGCTTGTCTGTCAGAGCTCGCGTCAGATCGCAGGTGCGGATTACTTTTGGGGTCATCGAGGGTCGAGATCCGCGCGCTGCGGATACCAACCCAGGCGCCGCCGATCGCCCAGGCTGCGGCTAGCACCGTACCGAGCGCGGCATTCAGCACAGGGGTCATCGGCCACCCAGTCGACTCGTCGTGTGCAACACTGGAAGGGGTTACGCTGCCGGTCTCGTTGCCGAGCCCCAGCTGTGCCGTCACTTGCGTGGCTGCCAACTGCGCATCGGAACGCGGGGCGAACATCGTCGCATCCGGGGTGACCGGATTGCCGATGATCAGGTAACCGGTGAGGACGAGGGCACCAAGCCCGAGTACCGGATTGACCCAACGCCCGGCATTGGGGAATCTCCCGGCAGGCGCGAGCCGCCTCTTGACATCCTCGATCGTGCCGTAAAACATCGTCATTTCGCCCTCTCCCACACTGCTCAACGTGCTATTCGCACGTCGTTCGCGCGTCTCTACGCTGGTGACGTCGGACCGCGAGGATCACGATGGGGAAGATAGGCGAGCCTGGCAGTTTGCGATTGCGCCCCTGTGCGGTCTTAATTTCATTTTTTTGCTGAGATGTCGGCAGCGCGAACTCGGGGGGCGCGCTCCACAAAGAATGCATCGTGCCGGAAGCCCCAGCCGATACGCTTCGGCCGAGCTTCGACATCAAGCAGTTCTATCAGCGGCGCAAATTCGGGGTCCTTGGCCAGCTCGATCCGATCTGCTTGATCAGCTCGCAGGCGAGACCGAGGTCGCTGTCATAGGCAACGCCGATCGTAAGCTCTGGTTCTGAATGGCACGGTCTAGATCGGGCTACGGTGGTGCCGCGACCTGACGAATGGATGCTGAAGCCTTCGACCATGCCCATGTAATTGCCGCTCTGGATGTACTCGCCGACCCGGAAGGCATCCATCAGATAGAACATGCCGGCGATGACGTCGCGGACAAAAGTCTGAGCGACGAATCCGACCGCCACCCCGACGACGCCCGCACCGGCGATCAGCGGCCCGATCTGCACCCCCATCGCCGCCGGTGCCATTATCGCCGCGACGGCGATGGCGACGACGAACATAACCTTGCCAAGCCGACACAACCGAGACGCGAGTCGGGTGGCGAACCGCATCACTCGTCTGCGCAATCTCCGCTAAAATGCGGGGAAACCCGACCGCGCGTTAGGGGGATACCCGCCTTTCCTCCACCACGAGAGTTTCGACAATAGCTTCCCGCTCATACATCCAGTGAGCCAGTAGCCCGGCGATTACCGCGCCGATGATCGGCGCCAGCCAGAACAG
>JGI26340J50214_10000136_pt1 | contig 26231 bp, 27 predicted proteins | sample BogFormECP12_OM2_FD_50214 | JGI IMG/M metagenome (IMG submission 50214)
AAAAACGAAACGTTGGCCGACCGGGCGGGGCGCACCGGACAGACCGGACGGCAGTAGATGCCCGTGGTGTGGACGCCGGTATAGAACCGCCCGTCATAGGCCGCGTCTCGCGCCAGGCGCGCCCGATCACAGTCCGCAAAGTCGAGCGACATGAGAGCGATAATACTCGCTGCCGCTCCTCTAGCAGACGCTCTTTCGGGGATGGAGTCCGGTTTTGGCCAGCAACAGCGGCTTGGTTCCACTACATCTGATAGCGGGCGCTCAGGACGGTGATCGACCCGCCATGAGACGCTTTGGGCACCTAATGTCAGCCGACTCGCGGGAGAGTGAGATTGCAGCAGCACCGAAACATCGAAGTCGGCGGCGCGACGCTCGAATGCACCCTTTACGGGTCCGGCATTCCGGTCGTTTTACTCGCGAATGCCGGCTGCAGCACCGGTTATTTTGAGGACCTGGCACGCGTGCTCGCTGCCGGAGGGTTGCAGGCCATCGCCGTCAATATGCGCGGCGTCGGAGGGAGCCTCGGCTCGCTCGAAGACGCAACGGTGCACGATCTGGCGGCCGATGTAGCCGGAGCAATTGAAGCCCTGGATTGTGGCCCGGCGCACCTGGTCGGGCATGCCTTCGGCAATCGTATCGCGCGCTGCCTGGCAGCCGACCGGCCGTCGCTGGTCCGCAGTGTGACCGTGCTTGCGGCGGGCGGTCTCATTGTACCCCCAACGCCGCTCGGCACCGGCTTTCGCAACGCGACGGAGACCAAAATGAACGGTAGCGATTGCGTCACCATGCTGGGCGCGCGCTGGCTGTCGCCGGCGTCGGATCCAAAAATACTTGCGGAGGTCGAATGCTGGCCGGCGGTGCATCTCGCCCACCTCGCGACCAGCCGGGGTGTGGCGCTCGAGGATTGGTGGGGCGCCGGAACAGCCCCCCTTCTCGTGATCCAGGGGCTCGATGATGAAGCGGCTCCGCCGGGCAATGGCCACGCGCTCCGCGAGCAATTCGGCGAGCGCGTCCGGGTTATCGACCTGCCTCGTGCGGGACACTTTCTGCTGTTGGAGCAGCCTGAAGCGGTTACGCGCGCCGTCGCCGAGTTTGTCGGCGCTCGCGCAGCCGCGTGCTGACCTGCTTGCAAGCGATCAGGAGGAGTCAAAATGGCACGCTATGACGAAGCCTTCGTGGACCGGTTTCTGGCGCCGTGGAACCGACACGACATCGACGGCGCCTTGGCGCTGATGACCGACGATTGCGTCTGGGAAGTTACGAGAGGCCGTGAGCCGCACGGCACCCTCTACACAGGGCAGGCGGCCGTCCGCTCGGCTATTGCGGAGGCGTTCAAGGCGGTCCCCGACATCAGTTACCAACCGGTTCGGAATTCTTTCGGCGAGGACCTTGTCGTAGTGGAACTCCTGGTCACCGGCACGCTCGGTGACGGGAGCAAAGTCCGGTTCCACGCCTGCGACATCCTCACCCTCCGGGACGGGTTGATCGCCGCGAAGCGGTCATATCGGAAAGTGGTGGAGTGAGGCACTGACCGAACGCAAGGAGAAACTATGGGCATCCTGACTGACGAGATGAAGCGCGTCGTCACCGAGATCCAGCTCTGCTACGCGGCGACGATTACCCCCGATGGCAAGCCGAACCTGTCGCCGAAGGGCTCGATCACTGTGCTGAGCGACGATGAGCTCGGGTTTGCCGATCTCGCTTCTCCGGGCACGATCGAGAACCTCCGGCACAATCCGGCGATCGAGCTCAACGTGGTGGACCCGTTCACTCGACGGGGTTTCCGCTTCAAGGGGCGCGCACAAGTGGTGAAGGACCTGGAAGCTCACGGGCGGATCGCGCGGATCCTGGGGCCTGACTATCCGTTCGAGCAAGTTGTCAAAATTCGCGTCGAGACAGCTTCGGAAGTGTTTTCGCCGGTCTACACCCTGACGCAGACCTCCGAGGCCGAAGTGAAGCGGTTCTGGCTTGAGCGGTACGGCTACCGGAGCGCTCGCGAGGCGGGAGGCGCTCATGATTGCCCCTGACAGGCTCGCGCTCGGGATCGAGCCCAACAGCTCGCTTTCCATGTTGGACATGATGGAGTGCGCTCAGCTCGCTGAGAAAAAGGGGTTTGCGGCGACCTGGGTTGCCGAGGGACGCCGGGGGGAGGTTTTTGCTCTGCTGAGCGCCCTCGCCATGGGCACAAGCAGGATGCGGCTCGGGGCTGGGATTTTGCCGGTTCTCATACGGAGCCCTTGGGTCGTCGCCTCGGGTGCTGCGACGGTCGACGAAGTTTCCGGCGGTCGCTTCATGCTGGGCCTTGGCGCCGGCCACAAGAGCGTGATCGAAGACCGTTACGGGCTTGCTTATGACCGTCCCACCCTACGGATGCGGGAAGTCACTGACATCGTACGGCGCGCTCTCAGCGGCGAGCCGGTGAGCGTTGAGGGCGAGATTTTCCGATTGTCCGGCGCCCAATTATCCCGGCGACCGGTTCGAAGCGAGGTGCCGATATACATCGCGGGCACCGGACCGCGCGTTCTGGAACTCGCCGGAGAGATCGCGGATGGCGCGTTTTTGATGTTCCCCACGGAAAACTCCCTCCGCACCTCCTTGCGGCATATCGGTGACGGAGCGAGGCGCGCAAACCGAGATCCGGGCGAGGTCGATGTTATCGCCTATGTTTTCACCTGTGTCGCGGCCGAGCGGCGGGCGGCAATCGAATCGTGCCGGCGAACGATCGCCTATTTCGGCCGGCTGCCTCACTATAACAGCCTCTTTGCTCGAGACGGATTTTCCTGCGAGGCGGAACGACTCAAGGACGCCTGGGCACAGAATGACGAGGCACAGGCGATGCGCGCAGTCACCGACGAGATGGTGTTGACGCTGAGTGCCACCGGGACACCCGATGATGTTGCACAAAGGCTCGACGCGTTGCTGCAGGCAGGCTTGAAGCAGGCCGTCTTGTTTCCCGTCTCGGCCGATGGCGACGCCAAGGCCGCCATCGTGCGGACGATCGAGCTTCTGTCATGACGCACTGACGGCGATCCAGCCAGCGGGAGAACTCCATGCTCGACATCCGCAAGCTCGTCACGATCCGCGACGTCACCTATTCCGAGCTCGGCTACAAGCCGGCAAGGCTGATCGTGCGTGCGGTCGGGATGGCGGTCATCGACAACCCCTATGCCGGCAAGCACCACGACGATGTCCGCAAGCTCTGGGAGGCCGGGGCCGAGATCGGCGAGCGGCTCACGCCGGAGCTCGTCAAGATGCTCGACGGCCCGCCCGTTTCCTACGGCAAGGGCGCGATCGTCGGGGTGCAGGGCGAGATGGAGCATGGCGGCGCGTGCTGCCACCCGATGCTTGGCAAGCCGATGCGCGCGGCGGTCGGCGGCGGCCAGGCGCTGATCCCCGCGAACGTCAAGGTCGCCCCGCCCGGCGCCAGCCTCGACATCCCGATCGGCCACAAGGACGAAGCCTGGTCGTTCGCGCATTTCGACACGATCACCGTCACGATCCCCGACTCGCCGCGGCCGCACGAAATCCTGGTCGCGATCGTCGTCGCCGATGGCGGCCGGCTCGACAACCGCTGCGGCGAAGGGCCGATTCGATAAGAGTTGCGCGAGGGTGCGCCCTCGGCGGTGCGGTGACGGCTTACTTGGCGCGGGCAGCTATCGCACGTGGAGAAAGCCCATTCCCGCATGTATTCCCGAGCAATCCGGCGGTCGGATTGTACCAGCGGGTAAGATTTCGCGAACGTGCGACGCTCTGGGTTGCATGGCATCAGCTATCCATCGAACCTGTTTCTCGTTTTTCCGGATGAAATCATGGCGGTAACCGGTCGCGAACAAGAATGTGTAGGAGAATTCAGATGCGAATACTCGTAGTTGGTGCGGGCGCTGTCGGTGGTTATTTTGGTGGCCGACTGTTAAAGGCAGGACGTGATGTAACCTTCTTGGTGCGTCCTCCACGCGCCGAACAAATTAGAAAGAATGGTTTTGCCATTCGCGTCTCGGGCGAGGGCGCCGAGGACCTTGACGTGCGCGCCATCGTCAGCGAGCAGATCGAAGCCTCTTATGATTTGGTGCTGGTAAGCTGCAAAGCCTACGATATTGAGAGCGCCATGGACGGATTTGCTCCCGCGGTTGGGCCGGAGACAACAATCCTGCCGGTTCTCAACGGTTTACGTCACCTCGACCTCTTGTCCGAACGGTTTGGCGCTTCGCGGGTGCTGGGTGGTCAGTGCATTATTACTGCGACCCTGGATGAGCGCGGTCATGCCGTGCTTCTCGGACGCACGCCAACGCTTACGTTCGGCGAGCTGAACGGCGCCCCTTCGAAACGCACAGATGCGATCGCGACGACAATGCAGGACGCGGGCTTTGCCGCGCGGGTGAGCGATGCAGTTCTTCTTGAGATGTGGGAAAAATGGGTCCTGCTGGGGACTCTCGCCGGCATGACCTGCCTGATGCGTGGTGCCGTAGGTGACATAGTAGCGGCGGGAGCAGCAGGTTTGATGGAAGCCTTGTTGGGCGAATGTTGTCACATCGCCGCATCGGAGGATCAGATGATCAGACCCGATGTCTTGCAGCGCACCCGCGCGCTGCTAACAGACGCTAGTTCGACGCTTACTGCCTCAATGCTGCGTGATCTTGAGCGCGGCACGGTGACTGAAGCTGATCATATCCTCGGTGACCTACTGCATCGCCAGTCTGAGTTGGCTGTCATCTCTCCGTCGCTATTGCGGATCGCGTATTTACATTTGAAGACTTACGAAGGCCGGCGAGCGAGAGAAGGAATCCCTTCGGCAGGCGCCTGATCGAGGGAGGCAAGATCGCTAAGGCCTGGTTCAAGATGGGGCCGCCAAAGCTACTGGATTGAGGGCAGCCTTCTGGCTCAAGTCAGACTAAACGCATATGGCGGCCGCTGGACGGGCGTTGGCTACAACATCTTTCAGATTTCTCTGACCAGGAGTGCGGGCGATGGACGCCAAGACGCAGCAGCAGTACGCCGAGACGTTTCGCGATCTTCACAGGACGGGGGATCCGCTCATCCTGTTCAACGCCTGGGACGTCGCCGCCGCTAAGGCCATTGCGAAGGCTTCTCCGGCCGTTGCGACCAGCAGTTGGGCGGTCGCGTCCGCGCTTGGATACACTGACGGCGAAGATGTCCCGTTGGATATGGTGACAGGTCTGGTGGCGCGGATGACCGCGGGTGTGTCGGTTCCGGTATCAATCGATCTGGAGGCAGGGTATGGCGAAACGCCGGATGCCGCTGCGAAGTCGGTGACCAAAATTCTGAAAGCCGGCGCCATTGGCATCAATATCGAAGACGGGCTCTCCGGGGGAAAGCGGCAACTCGTCAGTCTCGAACAACATGCAGCGAAGATCAAAGCAGTGCGGGACGCTGCGCAAAAACTCGGGATTTCTTTGTTTATCAATGCGAGAACTGATCCGTTTCTGCTGAAATTCGGATCGCCGGATGAATGCCTGAATGAAGCGGCAAAGCGTGCAAAGGCTTATGCCGATGCCGGTGCTGACGGTATTTTTGTACCCGGCCTCACCGACCTCGCTCTCATCGAGAAGCTCGTTCAACTTACGCCTTTGCCAGTCAACATCATGGTGACGCAAGGTGTTCCTGAAATCTCGGATCTCGCGCGCGTCGGTGTTCGGCGGGTGAGCCTTGGGCCGTGGCCCATGATGGCGGCGATGCGTGTCATTGAAGAGGCCGCCGCCGCGGTCGTCGCCAGCAAGCAATACGGCACGTTTCTGCAACCGAAAGCCTGAGCTCGATTATCGCCAGTTCTAACGACCCCTTCGCGTCCCTGAGCTACACGCGCCGACGAGCAGCTGAATGGGGAGCTGGCTTGGTGGAACGGGGAGCGCTCGGTCACATCAACGGCTAAAGTGGTCTGGGCAAGTGGCAAGAGGGCCTGAACCTGCTCCACGCTTTTAAGGCTGGTCTAATGCGCGCCTAATCGCGGACGCGAAGGTCGGCAAAGGGGCATGACCCGCCGGTGAGTTCGATCGGGCCGACCGGCTGCTTTGGGTCGATTTGACCCGTTAGCTGGCGGCCATCTCAAGGGCTGGACGTGGCGCCATCCTGGTCATTCGCGATCGCGGAACGAGCGACCTTGTCCCTCCGTTTGCGGACCCCCACGGCACGCTGCAACCGGCAGTTCAAATAGTTCACGGCCTAGGCCCTGGCCAGCCGTTGTCCACTCCGCTGCCATCCAGGACCGCGACGGGGCCGGGTTGGTCCTCGACAAGATACGCCGGCGCTTCCCGTAGCTCGAATTGATCTGGGCCGATGGCGACTATAACGCCTGGCAGGTTGAAGCCGGCGTGGCGAAGGTGCCGGTCTTCCGCATTGAGATCGTCAAACGGTCCGACGACATGAGCGGTTTCGTCGTCCTGCCCCGGCGTTGGGTTGTCGAACGCACCTTCTCATGGTTCGGCCGAAATCGCCGCCTGGCCAAGGACTTCGAAAACCTCGCCGAGAGCCTGGCCAGCTTCGTTACCATCGCCTCCATCCGGCAGTCCTTCGGTATCGACCAAGGCGTGGATCTTGCGGCCTTTCACCTTCTTACCGGGGTCGTAGCCCACTTGGTCGTCTTTACCGCCCCCTTTTCCGCCGATTTCACCGCTGGCTGTCGAGAACCGCGGCCGAAGGGCTGGCCTCGCGGCCCATCCGCTCACGCAGTTCCATGTGCAGTTCGCCTCTGATTGTCTCCCATGTTCCCTCGCGCTGGAATTTGCGGAAGATGTTGTAGACCGTCGAGCGGGGCGGAAATCCCTCTCGCGGCAGGTAGCGCCACGGACAGCCGGTGCGCAACAGCTAGAGAATGGCGTTCATTGCCGCCCGCATGTCGGTCTTGCGCGGTCGTCCGCCGGGCGAGGCCGGCGGGATCAGCGGGGCCAGCCGCGCCCATTCGGCATTCCTCAGGTCGCTCGGGAACCCTTCCCATTCGCGCCGATAAATCCGGCGGTGCTCCTGCGTCCACATTTTCGTTCGCCGTCACGCTGAACCCAACCACCGTGAATCACGCGAGCGCCCACAGCTCAACCACCTTTTGGGTCAGGCTCTAAGTGACCTCGACCAGCACGCTTGACCTCATGTTGCCGCGCGCCTGGCGGCGCAGGGAGCGGCAAAGGTCGGTGTTGCTCCCCTCAAGGATCGCATTTGGGGCGATGTTTTTGAGGCTCCGTTCGCCGGTATCGGTAAATTCGGCATCGATCTTGCCCCGCACTTGCCGGAACGCGTCCTCCGAGATGCAGATGCCGCCGGGCGCGGCGATACCCTCGAGCCGCGCCGCGATATTGACGCCATCGCCATGGATGTCGCCGTCCTCGACAATGATGTCGCCGAGATTGACGCCGACCCGAAAGGCGATCCGTTTCTCCTCCGGTGTTCCGGCATTGCGCTCGGCCATCGCTCGCTGCACAGCGAGCGCGCAGGACACCGCCTCGACCACGCTCGGGAACTCGATCAAGAGGCCGTCGCCGGTCGTCCGGTCCCCGGGTCAAGCCCGGGGATGCGGCCGTGGTGTTCGGCGATTTTCGGGTCGATCAGTTCACGACGATGGGCTTTGAGCCGCGCCAGCGTGCCTTCCTCGTCCTCGCCCATCAGCCGGCTGTAGCCCGCGACATCGGCGGCGAGGATCGCCGCCCGCCCGCACTCGACACGCCCGCCTTTCACGTGCCCGTCCCGCCACGTAGTCTTGCCATATTGGCATCTAAATCGCAGCGTATCATCCGCCCAGCAGAAATCCGAGGGCAGGGGGACCAGGGCGTCAATTCCCGGTTATTTCCCGGTTAGCCTATTTCGTTCCCGGTTTCACAGCCTGCGAATTCCCGGTTTGGAGCGACCAGGCGGCTTCGTAAGCTTCTGAGAAATTTAGATCTTTTTTGAAATATGGGGTCAAAGGCGGTTTTTTTACCCGGTTTTTCCCGGCAAAACCGGGAAAGGGCGGGACGCCGAGAGGGCCCGGTGTCTAGAAAGCCCCGCGTCAGCCGCAGCGAATGTCCTCGCCGACGAGGGTCAGGATGAGCGAGCGGGTGTGCGGCGCGGCGCGATGCTCGAGCAGAAAAATGCCCTGCCAGACGCCGAGCTGGATTCGCCCGTCGGTGACCGGGATGGTCAGCTGGACTTGGGTCAGCGCGCTCTTGATGTGGGCCGGCATGTCGTCGGGCCCCTCGTCGTTGTGGCGATAGAGGGCGACGTCCTCCGGCACGAGCCGCCCTAGAAACGTGTCGAGATCGCGCAACACATCCGGTGAGGCGTTTTCCTGGATCAACAGCGAAGCCGAAGTGTGCGGGAGGTAGACCGTAAGCAGGCCGATCGCGACGGGCTGGTGTTCGACCCAGCGCGCGACCTCGGCGGTGATCTCCTTGATCTCACGAGGTGCGGTCTCGATCGACAATCGGGTCTGGGCGATGCGCATGGATGACTTCTCTATGCACGCAGATATAGGCATCCGACGGCCGCCCGTGACACCCCTTCTGCGGCAGCGAGCATGCGGCTATCCTCGGCCCCGTATCTGACGGGGGAAAACCGATGAGATCTGCCTTCGTCGCGTTGACGTTTCTGGCTCTGCTGCCCTTGAGCGGAGGTGCGCGCGCTCAGAACACCGATCTCTTGCTCGTTCTCGCCGCCGATGTGTCGCGCAGCATTGACGAAGGCGAGTTCGAGCTGCAACGCAAGGGCTATACCGCGGCGTTGACCGATCCGCGCGTCCTCGCGGCGATCCGCGGCGGCGCCAACGGCGCGATCGCCGTGTGCTTTGTCGAGTGGTCCGGGGCCGGGGAGCAGATGGTCGTCGCCGACTGGACGGTGATCCACGACGACGAGGATGCGGGTGGGTTCTCGGCGACAATCCTCGCCGCGCCGCGCTCGTTTGTCGGTCGAACCTCGATCAGCGGCGCCATCGACTTCGCGATGGAGCGCTTTGCCGCCGCGAAGCCGCACAGCGACCGCCGCATCATCGATATCTCCGGTGACGGCACCAACAATTCCGGCCGAGCGGTGACCGAAGCGCGCGATCAGGCGCTGGCCACGGGGGTGACGATCAACGGGCTCGCGATCATCAACGACAAGCCGAACCCGGGCTACGCCTTCCACACCCAGCCGCCGGGCGGCTTGCCCGAGTGGTATCGCCAGAATGTGATCGGCGGCCCCGGTGCCTTTCTGCGTGTTGTCGAGGATTTCCGGTCCTTCGCCGATGCGATGACCAACAAGCTCGTCAGCGAGATCGCCGCTTTGACGCCGAAGGAACGTCACACCGCTTTGCGCTGATCGGGAGTGTCAGCTGCGCAACTCGGCGCGATGGGCTTCAATCAACTCGGCCATGCCGGGAAAACGAAAATCATAGCGCACGCCTTCGGGCGGCGGCGGTGTTGCGCCGGATCCGGCTGCGTCGCTGCGCCGATCGATCCAGGCGGAGCAGAGGCGCATGGCATTGGCCGGGGCGTGATCGTGAAAAAGGCTCTGAGCTATGTGCAAGATGTCACGCTCGGCATACCCCGACCGCTTTAGCGCACCGACCAAGTAGCGGAAATTCCCGAGGTCGGGCTTGTAGGAGCCGATGTCCTCGGCGGTGTAGACCGCGTCGAAGGCGACGCCGAGCCGCTTGCGGCTCTCCGCGAAACTCTTGCGGTCGACATTCGACAGGATGACCAGTTTGTGGAACTGTTTTAAATAGGAGAGCGATGCGGCCGAATCGGCGAAAGCCGGCCAATCGCCGACCGAGCCACCGAAGGCGCGATGGTCCGTCTCGCTCGCTGCAACCCCCCATTCCTCGGCGAGCCGGCGGTGAACTTGGCCGAGAAGCTCCGAATAGATCATGTCCGGCGTCTGGGCTTCCTGCGCGGTCTCGTGCCGTGCAAAGCTCGTCAGGACCTCATCGCGCGAGCGCTCGACAGGGTCTTTTCGAAGGAGCGGCCGTAGCGCCTCGAGGATGCCGGTTTCCCAGTCGATCAGAGTGCCATAGCAATCGAATGTGAGAACCTTGAAATCGGTCAGGCGCATGGCGAACCTCGGCAAACAACAGATTCTCTATGGTAGGCTGAGTATCGTGGGGCGGCGAGGGCGGAGATGACGGGTCTTCGATCCGAGGTCGATGTCGCGGTGATCGGCGCCGGCGCCGCCGGGATCGGCGCCGCTCGGCGCCTGCGCGAAGCCGGCATGGCCTCGATGGTGGTGCTCGAGGCGCGCGACCGGGTCGGCGGCCGCGTCCATACGATCGCGCCGGCCGGGTTTCCGCTCGATCGCGGCGCCGAGTGGCTGCACTCGGCCGATCGCAACCCACTGGCGCCGATCGCCCAGCGCCTCGGCTTTTCGGTCCATCGTCGCCCGCCGGAGTGGACGAGACGCCTGAGCCGCAGCGGTGAGACGATCGAGGCCGAGGCGGACTGGCTCGCGACGCGTGAAGCGCAATCCCGGGCACGGAGAAAGGCAGCGGCGGAGCCCGTTGACCGTCCGCTGGTGAGCCTGCTCACGCCGGAAGGACGCTGGAACAAACTACTCGATGCGACAAGCACCTGGGGGAACGGCGCCGAACTCGACCGAGTGTCCGTTAAGGACTATGTCCGCTACGAGGACAGCGGCACCAACTGGCGGCTCGCCGAGGGGTACGGCCGGCTGTTCGAAACATTGGCCGAAGGGCTGCCGTCGGCGCTGGAGACACCCGTGTCGCGTATCGACCATGGCGGGCTAGCGATCCGGCTCGAAACCGCGCGCGGCACGGTGACCGCAAGTCGCGTCATCATCACCGTGCCGACCTCGATCATCGCAAATGAAATCATTCGCTTCGATCCGCCACTCCCGGAGAAGATCTCAGCGGCGGCGGGCCTGCCGCTCGGGGTCGACGACAAGCTTTTCATATCCGTGGAGGGCGAGCTGCCGGAAGCCGAACACGACATCTATCTCGTCGGCTCGACGACCTCGCGCGAGACGATGAGCTATCAGGTGCGGCCGCTCGGCCGGCCGGCGATCTATTGCTTTTTCGGCGGACGCTTTGCAGCGGCGCTCGAGCGGGAAGGGGAGGGGGCGACGTTTGCCTTCGCTGCTGGTGAGCTCGCCCGGCTCTTCGGCAGCGACATCCGCAAGCGGCTGGCGCCCCTTGCCGCCACGGCCTGGCGAAGTGATCCCTGGGCGCGTGGTTCCTACTCCTTCGCCCTTCCGGATCACGCCGACGACCGCGCAAAGCTCGCCGCCCCGGTCGACGACCGCATGTTCTTCGCCGGCGAGGCCTGCTCGCCGAATTTCTTCTCGACCGCCCACGGTGCCTGGCTGAGCGGGATTGCCGCCGCCGAAGCGGCCCTCGCCAGCTTCAGGGGGGCTGCGGCCGCTCGTTGAGCGCGACCACGCGGATCCCCGAACCATCGAGCCGGATCACGCTGATCGAAGCAAGCGCGACCTCGATCCTGGAGTAAAAATCAAGCGGCATGCCGAGCGCGAAGAGCAGCCCGGCACGGATGACGTCGCCGTGGCTGACGACCACCACGCTGCCGCCCGCATGGAGCCGATGCAGATCGAACAGGGCGCCGACGACGCGATCCTGGACCTGTCGCCAGCTCTCGCCGCCGGGAATGGCCGCAATGCTGCGGCAGCTGCTCCACATCTGCCAGCGCTCGTCCTTGCGAATCTCGTCGGCCGTCAAGCCGGTCCACTCACCGAAATCGAGTTCGATCACGTCTTCGCGATATTGCACCGGCAGGGTGAGCCGGTCGGAGAGGATCTCGGCGGTCTCGCGCGTGCGCTGCAGCGGGCTCGCATAGATCGCATCGATCTTTTCCCCGGCGAGACGGCTCGCCACCGCGGCGATTTCGGCGCGGCCTTTGGCGGACAGCCCGACCCCGGGCAGGCGCCCGTTGATCCGGCCGAACACCGTCGGCTCGCCATGCCGCAGCAGATGGAAGACCGTCACGTACTCATACCCCCGATCCGCGTCTCTCGGCGCGCGGCATCGCCTCTTGACCACGCGTGCCCTCGATGTTTGCCCACTGTGGACGCTGCACGTTGACCAGTGCGCCGAGCGTCGCATAACCGGAGCCCGACAGCCGGCACACCGGATCGAGCAACTGCGGGTCGATGCGACCGTTCCTCCACACCGACGGATCGACATGCGCGTGCACGATGCGGCCGAGCACGATGTTGGTGTTGCGGTCGATCACGATCTGCGCGACCTCGCATTCGAGGTGCGCCTTGGCCTCACCAACGCGGAACGGCCGCACCTTCGCCGCCGGGACCGGCGTCAGGCCGGCCCAGCCGAACTCGTCCTCGTCGCGCGGGAAGTCGCCCGAAGTGAAGTTCATCCTTTCCAAGAGGTGCATCGTGACGATGTTGGCGACGAACTCCGGCACCTCTCGGAGGTTCGTCAGGCTGTCCTTGACGCCGGTCGAGCCGAACGCGACATAGGCGGGATCGCTTCCCATCAGATTGAAATACGAATACGGCGCCAGGTTGCGCACCCCGCTCTGCGAAATGGTCGAGATCCAGCCGATCGGCCGCGGCACCACCAGTGCCGTCAATAGCTGATAGAACGCCGGGCTCTGCCAGTCGTGGGGGCTGACTTCGAGAGCACGATCGAGGGTCACCGGCGGGGCGTCGTGGGAACCAGGCATGCGGTCGATCTCGGTTGTGGCTTGCTCTCTCTTCACGATAGCAGCCTTACGCCCTCGACCGGATTTTTTCGCGACCGTACAGGTATGGAGCTGCGATCGGTCGCATGCGGGGTTCTGGTTCTCGCTGCCGTGCTCAGCGCCGGCGCAGAAGCCGCCGAGGAACCTCGCCTGAATGTCTACAACTGGTCGGATCACATTGCACCGGACACGATCCCGAATTTCGAGAACGAGACCGGGATCCAAGTCACCTACGTCGTGTATGACGCGAACGAGGCGCTAGAGGCGAAGCTGCTCGCCGGCCGATCGGGCTACGACATTGTCGTCCCATCGGCGAGCCCTTTCATGGCGCGGCAGATCGCGGCCGGGGTCTATGGAACGCTCGACAAGGCCAAACTGCCGAATTGGAAGAACCTCGATCCCCGCATCCTCGGACTGGTCGCCGCGGCCGACCCGGGGAACGCGCACAGCGTGCCCTATCTGTGGAGTGACACCGGGATCGGCTACAACGAAGCGCAGGTCCATTCGGCCCCGGGCGGGACGGCGCCGGTGGAGAGCCTGACGCTGATCTTCGATCCGGCGGTCGCGGCGAAACTCGCCCCATGCGGGATCTCGCTTCTCGACACCCCGCAGGAGGTCTTTCCGGCAGCGCTCGCCTATCTCGGGCTCGACCCGAAGAGCCGCGACCTTGGCGAGCTCGACAAGGCCTTCGCGGCGCTCGAAAAGATCCGCCCCTACATCCGCAAGTTCCACTCCTCGCAATACATCAACGATCTTGCCAATGGCGATCTGTGCGTCGCCCTCGGCTATTCGGGCGACGTGGTGCAGGCGCGTAATCGCGCGCGCGAAGCCGGCAACGAGGTGGCGCTCGGCTTCCGCGTCCCGAAGGAAGGGGCGATGATGTCGGTCGACATGCTCGGAATACCCGCCGATGCTCCGCATCGGGAGAACGCACTGCGCTTTATCGACTACCTGTTGCGTCCCGCGGTGATCGCCGACATCACCAACGCGGTCTCCTACCCGAACCCGAATTTGTCGGCGACGGCGCTGGTCCAAATCCGAGATCCGCGACGATCCGGCGGTCTACCCGCCGGAGGATGTGCGCCGCCGGTTTTATGTCGACTTGCCGGCGCCCCCGGACTACGAACGGGCGCGCACACGCGCCTGGACGCGGCTCAAATCGGGCCGCTGGCCGCTGGGAATGGCACTGCTCGAAATCGCCGGCGTGAGCAAGCGTTTCGGTGCGGTCATCGCGGTTGACGACGTGTCGTTGACCGTCGAGCGCGGCACGCTGCTCGCGCTGCTTGGGCTGGTCATCGCTAGTCTTGTCACCGGCCCTTCGGCGACGACCTTGCCGATGGCGGTGTTTTCGAGTGTGAGCCTCGGCGTCAGCCCCGAAGTCAACGCACTGGCGACGTTGTTTCTCGCTGTCGTCTTCGCGCTGGTGTCGCTCGCCTTTTGGCTGATGGCGCGCGCGGATCGCCGGCGGGGCGCTTGCACCCATTGCCTCCCCTACGAGCGGAGGGAGGCTAGGGCGGGGGATGGGCGGGCTTAAGCTGCCCAGCGTTATTTCGCCGCGACCGGGAGCTCCTCGGCGTACATCTCGGGGAGCACGGTCTGGCGCCAGGTGTCGTGGCGGGGGAAGATCTTCTCGATTGCTCGGGCTGAATAATAGCTGGTGTCGACACCCGGCGGGCTGCCGCCTGCTTGCACCGTCTTGACAGCGTCGAGCAACAGTCGCCGCGTCGCGATGATCGCACGATCGGCGGGACCGAGATGCTCTTTGGAGCGATCGACGATCGGCCCCATGCCTTCCTGCACCGCGCGGTCCTGGGTGTTGATCCCGTCGATGCCGGTGAAGGTCTCGTATTTCTGCACTTGGCGGTCGATCATCCAATCGTTGCGCTTATTGCGGAGCGAGCGGAACTCGCCGGACTGCTCGACATAATCGGGGCCATTGCCGTTGCCGCGCTCCATGCGGTCGTCGTCGCTCAGCCCCTCTTTGCCGTAGCTGTACATCCAGTTCCACACCATGCAGTTCTCGTCGTCGATCGGGACCCAGATNTGGCCGGCGATGTTGGTCCGATCCCCGCCGCCCATGGCGCGGCCGAGCTGCTGCGGCCGGATCTGCGTGAACGGCATNACAAANTGATAGGAGCGCACATAGGTCTTNTCTTCGTCGAGNGGGCGTATCCCGACATAGCGGTAGCCATAATCGGTGACGTCGACCTCGAGGATCGGCGCTTTGCCGCGGACAAACGGCCCCTGCACCGGGATACCCGGGCGGGAGGTGTTGGGGGTGATGGCGCGGTGGAGGATCGGGGCATGCGAGGTATCGATGCCGCCTTCCAGCGCCTGCAACCAATTGCACTCCTCCCACACCTTCGAGCAGTGCCGGTGGCTTTCCGGCACCTGCGTCCATTCAAAAGCAGGCGGCGCCGGCATCCGCTCGCGCGGTCCCATATAGGCCCAGATCACGCCGCCGATCTCGGTCGTCGGATAGGCCGTCAGGTGGATCTTGTGGCAGAACTGCTCGGGCTCGTTCATCTGATCGACGCAGTTGCCGTCGATGTCGAACTTCCAGCCGTGATAGATGCAGCGCAGGCCCGACTGTTCGTTGCGCCCGAACCACAGCGAGGCGCGCCGATGCGGACAGAATTCATCGACCAGGCCGATGCGGCCCTGGCTGTCGCGAAAGCCAACTAGGCGCTCGCCGAGCAGCCGGACACGCACCGGCGGGCAGTCGGGCTCGGGCAGTTCGCGCGCGAGAAACGCCGGGATCCAGTATCGCCGCAACACATCACCCATCGGGGTCCCGGGCCCGGTCCTCGTCACCAGCTCGTTGTCTTCGCGCGTCAGCATAGATGGGCTCCTCTTTTCGAAAAGGTCGGCACAGCCCCCGGCGCGCGACCGACCGCCACAGCCACAAAGCGATCATCGGCCGATCCGCCGCGCACCGCAAGTGCGAGTGACTAGGAGTCGTGTACAACGCTTGTAAAAGGGCGGCAACCACGAATGGTTCGGGCGTCGGTTTGGTGCTAACATCCGGCAGCTGTCCACGCGATTTGCGAAGACCCAAACATTCGCAACGCCGGCCAGGGAGACTTCGATGAACGAGCGAGAATTGCGAGACCTTATCGCGGCGGTAGGAGCGGGCCGAATATCGCGCCGCGCCTTTGTGTCCAGAATGGTCGGCCTCGGCCTGACGGCGCCCCTCGCAAGCCAGCTCCTCAGTCATTTCGGTGTGGCGCATGCGGCAACCCCAGCCGAGTACAAGCCGACCAAGGCCGGCGGCGGCGGAGCGCTCAAGCTGCTGTTCTGGCAGGCCCCGACCTTACTCAACCCGCACTTCGCCGTCGGCACGAAGGACCAGGAGGGTTCCCGAATTTTTTACGAGCCGCTCGCAGCATGGGATCCCGACGGCAATTTGGTGCCGGTGCTCGCCGCCGAGATTCCAGAGATCGAAAACGGCGGCGTGGCACCCGACGGCATGTCGGTGATCTGGAAGCTCAAGGGGGATGTTGCGTGGCACGACGGCCGACCGTTCACCGCGGACGACGTGGTATTTAACTGGGAATACGCCACCGACCCGGCCACGGCAGCCACGACGATCGGCAGCTACCAGAATGTGACGGTCGAAAAGATCGACCCGTTGACCGTGCGTGTGCGCTTTGCCAAGCCGACGCCGTTCTGGGCCGATGCTTTCGTCGGCCAATTCGGCATGATCATCCCCAAACATTTGTTCGAGCCTTATAAGGGCGCCAACTCGCGGGCCGCCCCGGCGGACCTGAAGCCGGTCGGAACCGGCCCCTATCGGTTCGTCGACTTCAAGCCGGGTGACCTGGTCAGGGGCGAGCGCAATGCTTCCTATCATCTGCCGGATCGCCCATATTTCGACACGATCGAAATGAAGGGCGGCGGCGACGCCGTGTCGGCGGCGCGCGCGGTAATCCAGACCGGCGAGTACGATTACGCCTGGAATATGCAGGTCGAGGACGAAATCCTCGTCAAACTGGAGAACGCCGGCAATGCCGGGGGCCGGGTCGAGATCGTGCCTGGCGGGAGCATCGAGCACCTTGAGCTCAACAACACCGACCCCTGGAACGAGGTCGACGGCGAGCGCTCGAGCGCCAAGACAAAGCACCCGCTGTTCAGCGATCGGGCTGTCCGGCAGGCCCTCGCGCTGCTCGTCGACCGCGCCTCGGTAGAGGCTCATATTTACGGACGCACCGGGCTCGCGACAGGCAATTTCATAAACAACCCGCCGCGCTTTGTTTCGAAGAATACACGGTGGGACTTCAATATCGACAAGGCGAACCAGGTATTGGACGAGGCCGGGTGGCAGCGCGGACCGGACGGCGTCCGCGCAAAGGACGGCAAGAAGCTGAAGCTGGTGTTTCAAACGTCGATCAACGCCCCGCGTCAGAAAACCCAGGCAATTGTCAAGCAGGCTTGCCAAAAGGCGGGCATCGACATGGAGCTGAAGTCGGTAACGGCGTCGGTCTATTTTTCCTCGGACGCTGCAAACCCGGATACTTACAGCAAGTTTTATGCCGACATGCAGATGTTCACGACGAACTTGACGGCGCCCGACCCCGGCTTCTTTATGCGCCAGTTTCTCTCCTCGGAAGTTGCATCCAAAGACAACAAATGGCAGGGCCGTAATATTACCCGCTGGCGGAATGACGACTACGACGAGGCTTTTCATGCGGCGGAAGGCGAACTCGACCCCGTCAAGCGTGCGGCGCTGTTTATCGCGATGAACGACATGGTCGTCAGAGATCCGGTGGTCATCCCGGTCGTGTATCGCCCCAGCGTCTCGGCGATGTCCCGTCAGCTCCGGGCTACCTTGAGCGGTTGGGACAACGTCTTATGGGACCTGAAGAACTGGTATCGCGAAGCGTGACGGCGCCTGCGAGGCTCTGATGACAGAGCATGAGTTGCGAAAGCTGATGGCGTCAGTGAAGGCGGGGCGAATGTCGCGCCGCGCCTTTGTGCGCAAGATGGTCGGCTTCGGCCTGACTGCACCTCTTGCGACCCAGCTCCTGGCCCATGCCGGCTTGGCGCAAACGGCGCCGCGAACCGACTACAAGCCGACCAAAGCGGGTGGCGGCGGAGCGCTCAAACTGTTGTTCTGGCAGGCCGCGACCTTGCTCAATCCGCATTTCGCCGTCGGCAGCAAGGACCAGGAAGGGTCGCGTATCTTCTACGAGCCGCTTGCGGCATGGGATCCGGAGGGTAACCTCACGCCGGTGCTCGCCGCCGAGATCCCCGACCTTGAAAATGGCGGGGTCGCGCCCGACGGCATGTCGGTGACCTGGAAGCTCAAAAAGGACGTGCAGTGGCACGACGGCCGGCCCTTCACCGCCGACGATGTCGTGTTCAATTGGGAATATGCCGCCGACCCGGCGACGGCGGCGACGACGATTGGCGCCTATCAGGATGCGAAGGTCGAGAAGATCGACCGGCTGACCGTGCGCGTCCGGTTCGACAAGCCGACGCCGTTCTGGGCGGATGCCTTCGTCAGCGCACGCGGTATGATCATCCCAAAACACCTGTTCGGACCCTACAAAGGTGCCAATTCGCGTGAAGCGCCGGCGAATCTCAAGCCGGTGGGAACCGGTCCCTATCGGTTTGTCGACTTCAAACCGGGCGACCTCGTCAAAGGCGAGCGCAATCCTGCGTATTATGTCCCCGACCGGCCATATTTCGACACAATCGAGATGAAGGGCGGCGGCGACGCCGTGTCGGCGGCGCGCGCCGTGATTCAGACCGGCGAGTACGACTATGCCTGGAACATGCAGGTCGAGGACGAGATCCTCCTCAAGCTCGAAAACAGCGGCGGCGCCAAGGGCCGCGTCGACATCGTGCCAGGCGGCTGGATCGAGCACATTAAGCTCAACAGTGCCGATCCGTGGACCGAGGTCGATGGCGAGCGCTCAAGCATCAAGACCCGGCACCCGTTGTTCAGCGACCCGGCCGTCCGGCAGGCCCTCGCCCTGCTTGTCGACCGCTCCGCCGTGCAGACGCACATCTACGGCCGCACCGGAACCGCCACGGGAAATTTCATCAATAATCCCGAGCGCTTTGTCTCGAAGAACGCTAACTGGGAGTTCAACGTCGACAAGGCGAACCGGTTATTGGATGAGGCGGGCTGGAAGCGCGGGCCCGACGGCATCCGCGCCAAGGACGGCAAGAAACTCAAACTGGTTTTCCAAACGTCGATCAACGCACCGCGCCAGAAGACTCAGGCGATTGTCAAACAGGCTTGCCAGAAGGCGGGCATCGACATGGAACTGAAGTCGGTGACCGCGTCGGTCTTTTTCTCCTCCGACGTGGCAAATCCCGATACGGCCTCGAAATTCTATTCAGATATGGAGATGTTCACGAACACTATGACCCAGCCCGATCCCGAAGCGCTGATGCGACAGTTCGTCTCCCGGGAGATTGCTTCGAAAGATAACAAGTGGCAGGGCCGCAATATCGTCCGGTGGCGTAACGACGAATACGACAAGATTTTTCGCGCCGCCGAACGGGAGCTCGACCCGGTCAAGCGTGCGGCGCTGTTCATCACTATGAACGACATGGTCGTAGAGGATCGGGTGGTCATTCCGATAGTGAACCGCGGCGCAGTGACGGCAATCTCCCACAAGCTAAGAGCGACGCTGAGCGCTTGGGACAATGACTTCTGGAACCTGAAAGACTGGTATCGCGAGACATGACCCGCTCGGCATTAGCATAGGGTTATGGGTCGCTATCTTCTCCGACGCTTGCTGATCGTTGTCCCCAGCTTGCTTGGGATCAGCGTCGTGCTGTTTACCGTGCTGGCGCTCGCCCCCGGCGACCCGTTCGGAGAGCTCGCGAGCAATCCGAACGTCCCGCCCGAGGTGGCTGCCGGGCTGCGCGCGAAGTTCGGGCTCGATGACCCGATCGCGCTGCGTTACCTGCGCTGGCTCGTGGCGATGGTGCATGGCGATTGGGGTTTCTCGTTCGTCAGCCGCGCGGATGTCGACACATTGATCCTGCAGCGCCTGCCGGCCACCCTGTTCGTCATCGGCTCGGCGCTAGTCTTGTCGCTGTTGATCGCGTTGCCGATTGGCGTCTTCGCGGCTGTGCGGCCTTACTCGATCTTCGACCAGATTGCCAGCACGCTCGCATTCATCGGCTTTTCGTTGCCGACCTTCTTCACCGGTCTTCTGTTCATTCTGCTGTTCAGCATCTATCTCGATTGGCTGCCGTTTGTCTATCGCACCGATATCAACGCCACCGGCTGGCATTGGTATTGGGAAGAGTTCAAGCAGGCGGTGATGCCGGTGGCGGTGCTTGCGCTGGCTCTGGGCGCCTCATGGACACGCTATGTGCGCTCCGCAGTCCTCGACGTGATCCGTCTCGACTATGTCACCACCGCCCGCGCGAAGGGACTCCCCGAGCTCATAGTCATCGTCAAACATGTCGTCCGCAATGCGTTGATCCCAGTTGTCACATTGGTCGCGCTGGAGATGCCTGCACTGTTCGGAGGCGCCATCGTCACGGAGCAGATCTTTCGCGTTCCTGGCATCGGATCATTGCTGATCAGTTCGATCCTTGCCAACGATACGCCGGTGATCATGGCGGTGACGTTTGTGTTCGCCTGCCTCGTGATCCTGTTCAACCTGATCGCCGACATTCTCTATGGCTGGCTCGACCCTCGCATCGCCTACCGTTAGCGCCGAGCAGCAGCGCAGCGGGGCTGCGGAGCGGGCTTCACCCGGCGTCGAAACCTGGCGGCGGTTTTGCCGGCACCGGCTGGCGGTTGCGGGCACCGTCATTCTGGGATTGATGCTGCTGGCCGTCGCGTTCGGGCCGCTATTGTGGCAGGTGCCGATCAACGACATCGATTTCGGCGCGCACCTCGAAGGCCCTTCATGGAGTCATCCTTTCGGCACCGATGATCTCGGCCAGGATGTGCTCGCCCGGATGCTCTATGGCGGTCGCATATCGCTGTCGGTCGGACTGGCGGCCATGCTGGTCGCGGTTGTCGCCGGCACACTCATTGGGGCGATTGCCGGCATGTCTGTCGGGGCTATCGATGCGGCGCTGATGTGGCTCACCGATTTGTTTCTATCGCTGCCGCCATTGCCGCTGCTGTTGCTGATCATCTACCTGTTTCGCGAGCCCTTGACCCAGCTGGTCGGACCCCAGATCGGCACCTTCATTCTGATCGTCGCGGTGATCGGCGGCTTCCGGTGGATGCGGGTGGCGCGGCTCGTGCGCGCGCAGTTCCTTTCGCTGCGCGAAAAGGAGTTCGTCGAGGCGGCGCGCGCTCTCGGAATGTCGAGCTTACGCTTGGTGGTGCGGCACATCCTGCCGAACTCACTGGGACCCGTCATCGTCGCCGGCACGATCGACGTCGCATTCGCCATCATTGCCGAATCGACCCTGTCATTTCTCGGCCTCGGCTTTCCGCCCGACATTCCGACTTGGGGCCGCATCCTGTTCGATGCCAAGGATTATCTCGATATCGCGCCGCATTGGGCGTTGTTTGCCGGCGGGGCGATCTTTCTTGCGGTGCTGTCGATCAATTTCATCGGCGACGGACTGCGCGACGCGCTCGATCCCCGTACCTCGTTGTAACGACGGGCTATAGACCGTGCGAGGCGAGAAAGCCGCGCCAGCCCGGAAACTCATCTTCGTCGATTTTCTCGCCGTCTCGCAGCCGGCGCATCAGGCTGACATCAACCTTGAGGGCGGTGCCGGACGGCAGGGTGAGCCAGCGGATTTCCTCGGGTCCCTCGAGCCGCCGAAAAACCGCCCGATTGAGGGGGTCGACCGGAGCGTGTCCGGGCTCGACCGGCATCGTGTCACCGACCGCGCACAGCAGCAGGATATTGGTCGCCAGATTCTGCGCGGGTGCCGGGATCGAGGAGATTTCGGCGAGCGACCGAGGGCCGTCGGCAAGCGCGCCGACGATCGCCCGAGCCGTCGGGTTGTTGTAGGGGTGGAAGCCCGCCGGGGTGGCGGCCGAATAGCGTATCGCCGCGGCCGGGCGGGCTAGCGCAAAGGTGCTCGCCAGAAGTGCGTCGCAACGCTGCTCGCCACCTAATCGCCGGTTGCCGCGGGCAAAGACGTCACAGCGGAAGCGCTGATCCAGGTAAAAGTCGCGCACCAGCTCGCGGAGATCGTTATCGACAATGGTGCCCAGCATCTCGCGGGCCCTCTCGCTCAGCACTAGCGGATCAAGATTTTCGATCAATGTCGCTGAGCCGATCGGCGCGAACCCGATCGTTCTCATCGCTGCCCTCACCTCGGTGACGTAAAGCGGCTGCCATGCGTCGGGCATGAACTCATGGACGAGATACGCGGGGGTGTAATCTTCTGGCCGTTGTTCGAGCTCGCTGACTATAAAGCTCGGCTTCAGCGACGGTATGTTGGCGGCGGCGAGCCTGCGGATGGTGCCGAGGGCGGCGGCGAACCGCGTGGCGCTGTCTCCCGACGAACCGCCGGCGAGCTCGCGTGCGAGGTGCTGGAAGGGCAGGTCGCGCGCCCAACCCGGCATCGCGTTGTAGCTGACATAGACGAGCCCGCCGGGTTTGAGACGCCGATCGAAGAATCGGCGCAGCGCGCGCTGGCTAGCACTGTCCACCCAGCTATAGACGCCATGCGCGACAATGTAATCGAAGGACGGCAGATCGAGATCGGCCGCGGCCGCAAAATCGACACAGTGAAAGCCGACATTTGGGATCCCCGCCTCGCCTGCGAGGCGCCGCGCATGGTCGATATGCGCCGACATCGCGTCGATGGCATGAAAGGCGGCGCCAGGATGGGTTACCGCGAGGATGTTGGCGGTGAGCCCTTGGCCGCAGCCTAGATCGCACCACGCAAAGGCGGTCTTACGGGGCGGTGGCTCGACACCAGCGACCAAGGCCACGTGATCGAGCCAGGCGGGCGCCAGCATCGGCTTGAAATCGCGCAAGTAAGGGACGTCGGTCATGTAACCGTGGAGATCGCGGGGCATCGGTTGTTTTCCGGAATGGTCAATCGCTTATTCATAGGCGAGCCTGGTGCCGGCGAAAGGCCGATTGATCCGGCTGCGCCTGAACACTAGGACAGTAATTGATGAAATAACACGGGGAGTTGACGAAATCACATTTCCGTGTTAAACGTCGTGAACCGTCAGAACCGGCCTCCAGGGATGACAGCTCGTACTGTGAGCGGTGCCCGTCCCGCGACCCGGTGCGGGCCGTGTCCCGCGCTGCGAATAACCGGCGGCAGGCGCCGGCAGATGGCGGCAAAGATCGGGAATCAATGCTATATATTAGCTTGTCAAATGTCTCGGCTTCGGCATGAGCGCCCTTGAGGAGGGCCCGGTGGCAGACGACCAGGTCGTCGAACGAAAGCTCGCGGTAATCTTTGCGGCCGATGTTGCCGAGTACAGCCGCCTGATGGGGCTGGACGAAGTCGGCACATTGCGCACGCTTCAGGCGTACCGGGCGATCCTCGACCGACTGATCGCCGCCCATCATGGTCGAATCTTCAATACCGCCGGTGACAGCGTGATGGCGGATTTCGCCAGCCCGGTGGATGCGGTCGAGTGCGCCGTCGCGGTCCAGGAGGCAATCGCCAAGGAGAACGCCAACCGCGCCGAGGGCGAGCAGATGCGCTTCCGCATCGGCGTCCATCTCGGGGACGTCATCGTCGAAGGGACGAACCTCTTCGGCGACGGAGTCAACATCGCTGCTCGGCTCGAGGCGCTGGCCGAGCCGGGTGGGATTTGCCTCTCGGGTGCGGTGCGCGATCAGATCGGCACCAGGTTGCCGGTCGCGTTCACCCCGCTCGGCGAGCAGCGGGTAAAGAATATCGCAGAGCTGGTGCGCGCCTTCACGGTCGCCGGAGCATCCGGCGGTCGTCCCGCCATAGCCGTCTCGCACACCGGAGGCGTCTCGGTACGCACCCGATTCCTTGGTGCCGGGGCCGCTGCCGCGCTCCTGATTGCTGCGGGAGGCGGTGGGTGGTGGCTGTGGTCCGGGCGGCACGCCGGACCAGAGGTAACGGCGGTTTCATCGTCGACACAGCCGTTCTCGGCGCCACGACTATCGCTTGTCGTGCTGCCATTCGCCAATTACAGCAACGATCCGGAGCAGGAGTACTTCGTAGACGGCATAACCGAGGATCTCACGACCGACCTCTCCCGTATCCAGGGGAGCCTGGTGATCGCCCGCAACACCGCTTTCACCTACAAGGGCAAGCAGGTCGATGCCAGGCAGATCGGCCGCGAACTGGGTGTGCGCTATGTCCTCGAGGGCAGCGTCCAGAGGTCGGGTAACCAGGTTCGCGTCAACGCCCAGCTGGTCGATGCCGAAACCGGTGCGCATCTCTGGGCGGATCGCTTCGACCGCGATATCGGCGACCTGTTCGCCCTGCAAAACGAGATCACGGCGCGGATTGCCCGCGCGCTGCAATCGCAGCTCCCGATCGCCGAGGCCAGCCGTCCGATCGAGCATCCCGACGCGCTGGATTACGTACTGCGCGGGCGTGCCAGGTTGACGCGGCCGATTTCGAAAGAAAACTACGATGAAGCCGTGAGCCTTTTCGAGACCGCGTTGGCGCTCGATCCGAAAGCGCCCGATGCAGCAGCTTGGCTGGCGGTCGTCCTTGCGGTGCGTGTCTTCGACGAACTCAGCGATTCCCCGAACGTCGACCTGCAACGGGCGGAGAAGCTGGCGGCACAGGCTTTAGCGGAATCGCCCAACAGCGGGATAGCGCATATGGCAATGGGCCAGGTGTTCCGCGCGGAATCGCGGTGCCGGGAGGCGATCCCCGAATTCGAGACGGCGATCGCGATCGATCGCAGCCGCGCCCCTGCCTATGCGCATATCGGTTGGTGCAAGTTTCTGACCGGGTCGGTCGACGAGGTCGTTCCGAATTTCGAGCGGGCGATCCGCCTCAGTCCGAACGAACCCGGCATCGCGCTTTGGCAAGGTCGGCTTGGTATCGTCGAGCTGCTGCAATCGCACACCGACGAGGCGCTGACATGGTTGGAGAAGGCGAACAGCGAAAACCCGCGTCTGCCGGTCGTCCACGCCTACCTTGCCGCTGCCTATGCTCTCAAAGGCGAGACTGAGCGCGCCCGAGCCGCACTCGCCGAGGCCCGGCGACTGAGCCCCCTTTATGCGAGCCTGGCGAGCATTAAGAAGTCGAACTGGTTTGACGAGCCGAAGATCCGCGCCTTGGCCGAAGCGACCTATTTCCCCGGGCTGCGCAAGGCCGGACTTCCCGAGGAGTGACGCTGCCAAGCCCGCGGCTGTCCGGTTCACGGGACTCGGCGATGCCCGTCACCCAACCCTTTCCCCGCGAGCAGGGAGAGGGAGGGACCCGCGTAGCGGGAGGGTGAGGGGCGGCAAACGAGGGGTCCCGGCAGTTTTGGCAGAACGAATACCTCGGCCGTGGGTAAAGCTCGGCCATGATGATTTCGGTGTATCTTGCGTCTGACTGTGAGCACCAGGGACGCCTTGTGACCAAGATTATGGGTCTAGGCTTTTCATTCCTGCTGCTGCTGGCGCCGGCCAGCGCGATGGCCCAGCAGGGTGCGGCCCGTCAGGCCTGCGCAGCAGACATCAAGCAGATATGCGCCGAGGTTAAGCCCGGCGACGGCCGGCTCAAGACGTGCGTCAAGGAACATTTCGGCCAGCTCTCAGCAAGCTGCCAGACCGCGCTGATCAGCAACGTGACGATAACCAAGGCCTGCAAGGCAGACGCCCAACAAAAATGCGGAGGCGCTCAACCCGGGGGCGGGCATATCCAGACCTGCATGAAGGACCATTTCACAGAATTGACCGAGCCCTGCAAGGAAGCGCTGCTACTCGCCAAGCTCCAGAAGCAATAGGCTCACGCGACACGAATGACCGCGCTGCCGTCCGCGCGTTCGAGCGCGGTGCCGAACGGGCGGGACAGCTCGGCGAGGCGGTCGAGGATCGCGTTTGCTGCGACGCCGCGCGAGATCTAGGGGGGTCGAGGACAGTAATCTCACGGTTCAGATCTCGGCGTTCCGCCGCGGTGATGCGGCTTGCAGCGCATTACCAATCAGGGCCCGCAGCGGTAGCACCGGGGATCGGCGAGCGCCCGCTGCCGCGACTGTCGATCGCAGTGTTGCCCTTTGCAAGTCTTAGCAACGACCCCGATCAGCAGTATTTTACAGACGCCATTACAGACGATGTCACGACCGACCTGTTGCGGATCGCAGGCATGTTCGTGATCTCCCGCAGCACCGCCTTCACCTATAAGGCCTCGGCGCAGTCAACTGGCTGGTTCGACCCTTCCCGGACACGAAAGCGCATCGCATGTCAACCGGCGACCCGCGGCTCTCGCTGCAGGAGCGGTACGGGAACGCGGGCGGGACCAGCGCGAACTACGTCAAAGCAGTGACGGACGCCGCCAATGCGTCAGTGTCGCAGCGCTTTCTGCTTCCGGAGGATGTCGCGACCTACGTCACGCCGGCCACCTTGATGGTCATTCCCGCCAATCCCTGAACTTTCGTTTCAACGAGCGCCGCCTAGCCGGAGCTTCCTTCTTTGCGAACATGGAAGCCACTGATTTAGCGCGATAATTATACGCGAGAGGGGGTTTCTACTGGGTACGGGTGAGGCCGAGGAG
>JGI26340J50214_10000138_pt1 | contig 25978 bp, 19 predicted proteins | sample BogFormECP12_OM2_FD_50214 | JGI IMG/M metagenome (IMG submission 50214)
AAATCGGCGTAACAGAGAAGGTCCAGGGAAGCAAAAACCACTCGCCGGGTCCCGTGATTGGCCGCATCCGGGCCGGAGGCCCGCGGTCCGATTGAGCGTCAATCGCCGGGGGATGCCTGGCGCGCGGTAGCGGCCGCAGCATGGAACAGGTTCTCGGCCATCAGGCTCGTCTCGCGGGCGGCCCGCCTCTCATAGATGACGGCAACGCCCTCCCCGACCGCCGCGTCCTCGGGAGCGGCTTCGAGCGCGTAATCGGCAAGATGGCCGGCAAGCCTNATCTCCCCGGCCTCGGCAAGCGCCTCTGCGCGCGCCAGCAGGATGGCCGCACCGCCGCACAGAGTCGCGATCTCACGGGCCAACGGCGCGCGCGAGGCCGGCTTGAGCTCGCTCGGCCGGCCGCTCCACCAGCCGCCGTAAAAGCGGATGATGTTGCGAATGATGAACTCCGGGTCGTCATACACCGGCTTGAGCCACGGCGACGCCGCTTCCGGTAGCTCGACTCGCTGCAGGATATCGACGTGTGGTGGGGCGCCGTCATTCATCGCGGCCAGTGTTTGGCGCACGATCGAGTCGAGGTAATCGGCAGTCTCCAACAGCACACGTTTGACTTTCGCCGGGTCTTGAACTACCGGCCCACCATGACCGGGGCATAGGCTCATGGCATCACAAGCCGCTATAGAGCGCAGGCCCTCTGCCCAGTCCCAAGGGTAACGCTGCACCTTCTGCGGATTGCCGGCATTGGGCACCGCGTTGATGACGAGATCACCGGAGCATACGACCCGTCGCTCCGGGCACCAAACCCAACAGGCATCGTCCGTTTCGCCGCGGCAATGAGACACCTCGAACGTGAGCTCTCCGGCCGAGAGCACGAGGCGCTCGTCGAACAGCAAATCCGGCATCAGGGCCGGCAGCTGGAAAATGTTGAGCAAGTTGCCGGGTGATACAGCGAATTGCCGCGCATTGATCCCGGTATTCAGACNGGCGGTCCGCTCATAGCGCGCAAACCGGTCGAGGATCGCGCGCTGTGCCACGATGCGTGGCCGTGGCTGATCGGGCGCCAAAAAGGATTTTAGGCCATAGGCGTGATCGAGATGGCCGTGAGTGAAGATCGCTGTATGTACCGGCGCTTGCGTCTTCTCGCGTAGCTGCGCCGCTAAGCCGGGCGCCAAACGCTCGGTACCGGAATCGACCAGCACCAACCCAGCTTCGGTTTCGAATGCGGTGACCCCGCTTAAGTTCGAGATGAACCAGGTTCGCGAAGCCACCTTGACCGGCCCACCGGACCAGTAGAACCCGGCGTCGTCGGCGCTCTTGCCACGATTGGCCTCGAGCCCGTCCATGAAACTTGGCATGTCGCTCTCCCCGTTGCTTAGGCCGCAGCCGGCCGCTTCCTCAAATATAACCTCGCCCATGCCTGATTAGGGGGCCCGTCACAAGATTAATGCGCGATTCGGGGATGATCGTTTGGTGAGATGATGTAGTTCCACTCGCCGTGGAACTCGGCGCGTTTGATGTTGATGGCGGCCATCTCGGCATCCGATACGACAACGCCGTTGGCGTATTGGCCGGGGTGGAGTTCGCAGCGCACGGTGAGGCCGGCCTTGGTGGTGGTAGCCGAGATCAGCTCGACGATCACGCGATAGCACGCGGCGGCGATGCCTTCGAACAGTGGGCAGCCCAGCAGCACCAGTGCGATGGCGCAGCAGCCGGCGCATCGCAGCAAAGTCGCCGGGATTCTGCCAGGCTTGAGCATCAGGGCCGCGCCGCCACGCAGGCGAACGGGCCAATCTTGCGGGTTACCGCTCCCCAGCCGTCGATTTTCGTCTGGACCGTGCAGTTTCCCCCTTCTGCGAACTCGACGGTCAATTTCTCGTCCCTGGCGAGGTAGGGCAGATAGGCTTGTCCCGGCTGTCGATCGGGGCACTCGCGGATACCAGGGTCGAACCGATCGGCGGAGGCTTGCCGTTTACCGTGACGAGCACCGGGGCGGACGAGGCGGCCTGCCCGGGGCCTATACGACCCCAACCCCTCAGCTGACTGTATTGCACTTGAACAGTGGAATAAACAGTGTGCTCGTCTAAAAAAATTCGGCCCTATTATCCGCCGACGATAGAAGTCACTATCCGCTGAGCAGACACCGGGAGCGCCGCCGCCTGCAAACTGATCGGACAGCCCATGAGCGCCAGTCCCGTTCCTGGTGTTCCGTGGTAGCCCTAATAGATACGATCCTCGATTGGCTATTCTGGACCGGGTACAGATAGGCCAAGTGGGAATGAGCTAATATCCCGATCCGGTTAGAACTGGTGATCGTGCGAAAGGCGGTCGGTCGCGTCGCGAGAAAATCCGGAGCCGGGAAGAAGCGACGCGCCCGGCGGTGTGGCAGTGTCGTCGCGACGTTTGGGGGCACCCCTGGCGGCCAGGAATGCCTCACGAAAGCGGATCACGTTCATCGGCAGCATGGCCGCATGTAAGATTACGATCGGCCACAGCGCGTCGGTATAGCCATAGCTGATGAACGCGATGTTGCTGGTTATCGCGAGGGCGCGCAGCGGCAACATGCGCTTGGCGCAGAAGGTGGCGAAGACGAGGCTTGACGCCAACCAGCCGATGTCAAACGTCATGCACCGCTGCCCGGTGGTCCGGATTTCGCCGGTCTAACCGCGTCATGGTGCGTTTCTCGTCAGCCTGTCCGAGCCATCCTTGGCACTGCAGCTGTGCGGCCCCGCTGCGACCTCTCCCCATTGCGAGTTCGGTTTCTGCCAAGGCCATCGGCGCAGTTCTTCAATAACGAGACTGGGCGGCACCGCTAGATCGCCGAAATCGCGCGCGCGCATCATCGAGAGTTCCCGCCGCTGCCGTTCGCGCTCCCACCAGCCAGACAGCACGCGGTATGTCGCCCTGACCCACCGCATCGCGCGGCCTATCGGCCGGATCGCCTGCCCGAGAGGGCGCCGCCATTCCGTTGATATTCCGACCATCGGCGCGAGCTTCAAAAAAGAACCCATGCCGCGCCCGCGCCGGGCGGCAAATCGGCGACCGAGGCGGGGCGATCCGCCCGATGGAAGACACGCATGATAAGCAGGAGGCCGATGGCCCCGCACAGAAACAGAGTGGCAAGGTGTTCCATGAGCGCGCTATTGAGCTGCAGCAGACCGCTCCGACCTTAATCGGACCACCCGGCCGTCTTTGACGATGCCATACACGACGTTAGCGGCCGAAACGGCCTCGTGGTTGGCAGGGTCGAACGGGTGGCTGTACACCTGGACCACGCCTTTAATCGTCTCCTGCAAATCATCGAGCGCTGCGCGGACTTTCGGCCCGTCGAGGGTACCAGCCTGCTTGATCGCTGCTGCCAACAGATAGAGCGAGTCATGCCCTTGCGCGGCCGCAGGCGGGGAATCCATCCTGGTTGTTTTATAGGTCGCGTGTAAATTGCGGATGAAGACAGCCTGCTCCTCAGTATCACCGTCCTCGATGAAGGTCTGCGGCATGATGACACCCACGCCATTGGGGCCTGCGGCGTCTATGAAATTGGACATGGACAATGTCCAGCTCCCGATCATCGGCACCTCCCACCCGAGTTTCGCTCGGCTGTTCGCAATGGCCGCCAGTTCCGGACCGATGCCATAGGTCAAAATAACATCGGCACCCGCTTCGCGAGCCCGCGTCAACTGCTCGGTCATATCCGTATCCCCGATATTGAACTTCTCATTCGATACCGGGGTGATGCCACGGGCGGCGAGCGCTTTGATCAAATCGTGGCGGCCGACCTGTCCGTAGCCGGTGGTATCGGCAAAGATAGCGATTTTCTGATATCCGCGCGCCATTGCGATTTCAACAATCCTTACGACCTCGACTGTAGTATTGGCCGAGACTCGGAAAATATAATTCTCGGCATATTCGGGCGGAGCGAACTGGCGAGTGAGCAGGCTTCCCGTCGTCACGCTGAGGACCAGTGGGGTTCGCGCCTCTTGAAAATAGGGCAAAGCCGCCAATGCCACGCCGGTGTTGACGAAACCGACAGCGGCGTCGATCAGCTGATTTTCTGTGAGGTCCTTGGCGATTTGCGCGCCAAGGTCATTATTTGCCTGGTCATTGCGCTCGATCAACACCAGCCGGCGTCCCAGGATGCCACCGGCCTCATTGATCTCGTCGGCGGCGATCTTGATCCCTTGCAGCATGCTAACCCCCATCGCCGCCGACCCGCCCGTGAACGGGCCAATGACGCCGATTCGGATCGGCTCGGCGGCACGCACCGGCACCAACGAGAATGCCCAGATGCCGGCCAGCAGACCGAGCTTAATGAACTTCATCGCATTCACTCCTGCAGCTTAGGCTCAGAGGGCGATTTCCGATGCCGGCTGCATGGCCGTCTGCTCGCCCTTACGGTGAATTGGTAGACTGATCGTCACTGTCGTCCCCAGGTCCGGCACGCTGGTAATATCGAACCGGCCACCATGCAGGACGACTAGAGTTTTTGAGATCGGCAGTCCGAGGCCAGTGCCCTCCTGCCCTCGCATCTTACCTTCGCCTACTTGCGTGAACGGCTCCAAGGCGGGGTTGATGTCCTCCGCCGCGATGCCGATTCCGGTATCCCTGACGGCAATGCGCAGTTCACTCGCGCCGACCGAGGCCGAGACCTCGATGTATCCGCCGGCAGGGGTAAATTTAACCGCATTGGTGAGGAGGTTGAGCAGCACCTGGCGCATACGGAGGCGGTCCGCATCGATCTTTGGGCACCGCGCATCGAGATTGGTGCCGATTTGAACCCGGGCATTGTCGGCTTTCTTCGCGATGATCGATACTGCTTCGGTAATGACCTTAGTGACGTCAAGCGGCTCGAGGTCGAGTTCGATCTTGCCCGAACTCAATTTGGCGATATCCAATATGTCGTTGATGATCGCGAGCAGATGCTGGCCGCTGGTACGCACGATCTCGCCATATTGGCGGTAGGTTTCCGATAGGGGGCCCTTTAATTTTTGCTCGATCATTTCGGAAAACCCAATGATCGCATTGAGCGGTGTTCGCAATTCGTGGCTCATATTGGCGAGGAATTCGGATTTGGCGCGGTTCGCGGCCTCGGCGCTTTGCTTGGCTTCGATGAGTTGTCGGTCGATCAGTTTGCGCTCGATCGCGTGGCGGATTGCCCGGCTGATCAGATCGCCGCCACCTTGGCCTTTGATCAGGTAATCCTGAGCGCCATGCTGAATGGCGGCCAGGGCCGTGGCTTGGTCTTCGAGGCCGGACAGCACGATCAGCGGTAATGTCGGATTCTCGGTGCACAGCCTGGTCACCATGGGAATACCGCTGGCGTCGCCGAGCGAAAGATCGAGAAGGATGACATCGAACCGCTCTGCTCCCAGGCGCGCACACCCTCCTTCGAAGGTCGCGATATGAACAAGCTCAAAGGAAAGCGTGCCCGACTCGTGCAAGAGCTCGCGCGTCAGCCGCGCATCCGCGGGGTTGTCCTCGATCAGCAATATGCGAAATGTCTCGGCTGCCGGGTCTGCTACGAGCAGAGCCATCTGCTGTCGCCCTGATGCAATTCAGTCCGACCCGTATTCACTGCGGCGCGGCAGCGCGACGACCGTGAGCCAGAAATCCTCTATGGTGCGGATGATGACCAGGAATTTCTCCAGATCGACCGGCTTGGTGACGTAGCAGTTGGCATGGAGTCGATAGCTTTTAACGATGTCCTGCTCGGCCTCGGAGGTGGTAAGCACGACGACGGGAATCAGTTCCAAGCGTCGATCTTGCCGTATCTCGTTGAGCACCTCGCGCCCATCCTTGCGCGGCAGATTGAGGTCGAGGAGGATCAGATCCGGCATTGGAGCCTCTGCGAAAGGCTCCTCGCGCTTCAGGAAAGCCATCGCCTCGACGCCGTCTTTCACGTGATAAAGGTTATTGCGCAGCTTGCCTTCGCGCAGCGCTTCCATTGTCAATCGGGCATCGCCGGGGTTGTCCTCGACAAGCAAAATTTGAGCGGGACGCAGTGCAGTCATGTCATCCATGGCGGCAACTCTCCCCGGCGGCAGCCGGCAAAGTGAAATGGAAGGGGCTGGACCGATGCGGTTTCTCGCCCGGCGCTTCGAACCGCCCGGCACCAGCCGGCAAAGTGAAATGGAAGCGGCTGCCCTGACCAGGTACCGAATCGATCCAGATCCGACCGCCGTGCTGCTCTATTACTTTTTTTGCAATGGCGAGGCCGATCCCCGTTCCCGGATATTGGCTGCGCTCGTGTAAGCGCTGGAAAATCAGAAAAACTCTTTCCAGATACTCGGGCTCGATGCCAATTCCGTTATCCTCGACGGTGAAGTGCCAGAAGGAGCCCTCCAACGCCGCGCCGATACGGATGACGGGGGGCTCTTCGCGGCGAAACTTGATTGCGTTAGAAATAAGGTTCTGCAACAGCTGGGCGAGCAGCGGGCGATCGCCGATAACGGTGGGCAGGTCGCCGATCTCGATCCGCACATTGCCGTCGGATATCGCCCCCCGCAGGTTGGCGAGGGCTAGCTTGACCACCTCGCAAACGGGTACGGGCGCTAAACCGTTGCCTTTACGACCGACGCGGGAATAGTTCAGCAGGTCGTTGATCAGCTGCTGCATGCGTTTTGCGCCCTCAACCGCGAAATTAATGAATTCGTTGGCGTCCTTGTCGAGCTTATCCTTGCAGCGACGTTGCAGAAGTTGGCAATAGCTGGCCACCATGCGCAGCGGTTCCTGCAGATCGTGGGATGCGACATAGGCAAATTGCTCGAGCTCGGCGTTGGAGCGCTGGAGTTCTCGGCTGTGTTCCTCGATTTCCTCAGATTTTTGCTTCATCTCGGTGATATCGGTGCGAATGCCGATCGTGCAGCCGTTCTCAGTCCGTCGTTCGACGATCTGGGCCCATCGCTCATCTGCGTAGGCGCGTACCGCGTTGGTGTTGCCGGCACGATGCTCCGCCATGCGTTCTTCAATCCATTGTTCCGGATTCGTTTTGGCCGATGGCAAGTACTCATTTTCAAGCTGGGCACGAACCAAGTCCTCGAAGGGCGTGCCGGGGACCAATAAGCCTGCAACTTGGGGAAAGTACTGCCTCGTTGCGCCGTTACAGAAGAGGACGCGATCATCAGGGTCACATAGCATCAGACTCGACGGAATATGTTCGAGGGCATCGACGAAGAGGCGCTGGACTTGGTTGAGCCGCTCGAGCTGCTCCTCACGTTCCTTCAAACCGGTGATATCTGAGTAAAACGAGACGGTATCGCCCTCTTTGGTTCGCCGCTCGCGAATGAGGATCCAGCGCCCGTCTCGGAGTTGGAGAATGGGCTCACCAATGCCCCTACGATGCCGCTCCGTTCGCCATTGCAGAAATTCTTGTCCGTCTTTGAGGCCCGTGTAGAGGTCGTTCGACAGAACGAGCCGGTCGTCTTCGTCATGGAGGGCGAATCCTGCGGGCGCGCTCTCGATAGCGCTCAACAGTCGCGCCTCGGCAGTCCGGCGAGCCTGCGCTTCGCGGTCGACCGCAGCGGCTTGACGCGCCGCTCTGGTAGCGAGATACAACGCGATGACCGTCATGATGATCAGGAGCCCCAGATCCATCGCGACGAGGGTCGCGAACTGTGGGGAGACGATGATCGGTTTGCCGATCAGGACGATCTTGGCCGGAAATCCGTTAACCTCCGAAATTGAAACGTTCTTTTGATCGACGTTTCTTATGGGATAATGGTTAGGATCTATTAGAGCCTGTTCCGACAAACCGGCGCCAGCCAAAGCAGCGCCGTCATCCCGCTCGAGCAGTGCAAAATCGTTCACCGCCCCGTCGTGAGGATCGTAGAAATGCGCAAAGTACTGGGGATCGATGATGGCTGCGACGATCCCCTGGAAATTCCCATCATTGTCGAGGACGGGCCGGCTCATCGCGAAAAACGGATTGTGGTCGACGCGAGAGATTTCAATGCGATCAAGGTAGAGCCCGACGCCTCGCCACTTCTTCTGTTCCGAGAAATACAATCGATCGGCGATGTTGACCACTGGCGGGGGAAACAAGCGCGAGTTGTTGACGATCAGGCCGTCCACATCTGTTACAAGAAGAGCGCGAACCTGAGGTAAATTTTGTCGGTATTTGTCGATGACTACCTGCGTGAAGATCGTTGGCTTCCTAATGGGCAAACGTGCTTTCACGGACTCGACGACGGTCTCGAGCGACAGATCAACAGCGGCCATAGCTCGACCGGCATGTTCGGCCAGCAATTGCGCTTTGGTGTCGCGGGAGGCGCGTTCACGCTCGGAGAGCGCCCCGTAATAAAGGGCGAGAATTAATGCGTTACCAGCGTAAACTGCGCCAAGAAGGATAATGGTCAGCAGTACTATACGTCGGGCGAGCGGGGTCGCACGGATGTGCTCCTTAATGTAAAGGACGGCAGCTATATGCTGCAACATACGATCGGAATCCCGTTCTTCATCAGTCGGTCGAACGCCTGATCTCGCGGGTTGACCATCCATCAAAAACGTTAAGGATTGAATAAAAATATCTCGATTTTCGGATATGAGCCGTAACTCTCGATACCCACAGCACCGAACTATTTCCCTCATACTTTTGAATCGAGAAAACTCCTTATTTGAGTCGATTCGAATATTGACTAACAAACCCTTTAACCTATCACAGCAACTGTTTACCTCGCTCCGCTCCGGGGAGCGGCCGGAATCCGCGCGAATTCGCACAGCCTCCGGGTGCGGGGTCTTTGCCTCTCCGGGCGCGTGGAGAGGTCCTCAACCCACCCCTGCCCCCACAGGCGGGGCGAGGACCTCCCACCAATGATCAAGCAAAAAGAGCGGGGCGGTAACCCAGCTGACGCGGGTGCGGTGGCAATCGTCCCTCCGCCGGAAGGGTAGCGCCGTGCTCGCTCTGTCAAGGACGCGTTGCGCCGGCTTCGCCGATGCCACCGCTTCGCGGGCGGCATCCTTGACTGTCGCTGCGCGCGGCGCTCTACCGATCGACAGGTCGGGACGATGGGATTGTCATTTTCGGTCGCCCCGGCGTTTACGTAGATGACATCGGCGGGATCCAACGGCACAGCCGCCCCGTCGCCACCCTTGCTGCCACAGAATTGTGTCGATCTCGACATACGGCAAACGGAAGCGCTCGGCGATTTGGCGGGCGAGCACCGATTTACCGCCGCTGTTGCCGATTACTGCGACGCCTGCATGATCCCGGCGTTTGCGACGACACCATCCGGGACCAGTCCGGCCGCAGCAAGCCATACATCAGTACGCTGCGGAACCATCAGCGCACAATCTGTCGCGCAGCGGGCCACTTTCCAGAACAAAACCGAGCTTCGCCGCCAAAGCGCGGGAGGCGGTGTTTTCCGGCTCGATCGTGGCCTCGACGCGGTGCGTGTCCAGCTCCGTAAGACAATGATGCAATACGATGCGTGCCGCCTCGGTCATCAGACCCTGGCGCCAGAACGCAGGAGCCAGTATCCAACTCAGCTCCAATCGCCGGTTCCACGGCTGACGTTGATGATAATTGATCATTCCCGCGAAGCCACCGGCGCGCAGCAGGATCCCCCAGGCCGCAGCCAGCGTTCATCCACAACGAGAGACTGGCGGATGCGCGCGACGGTTTCTCCAGATCGCGCGAGGCCGGAAAGTCCCAGAAGCGCATCGCCTCCGCGTTGCCTTAGGCCGCGTGAAGCCGTTCGGCGTCCGCTTTCTGCAGCCGGCGGAGCGTCAATCGCTCGGTTTCAAGAACGGGCAGGGCCATGGCGTGGGCGTTCCTTCGGTTGCCGAGCATCGGTCCGCGCAAAGCGCTGTCGCCGAGTATCGATCGCATGCGTCATTGTAGCACCGGCTTCGCAGGCTCGCCGCCCGCTAAAGCTCGGAGCGGATCTGATCGCGCACTTTGACGAAAGCGGGCATATTCTCCCCCGACCCATCAACCCTTGGAGCCATTCGGTCTATGAAAAATTTGATCCTCTTTATGATGGTGGAGCGGCACGGTGGCGCCGCTCTCACCCCGTCCGGGCCATCGTCTGCTGCGCTGTCCGATCTGTCGGATCGGCCTCGACGCCGCCCCGGGCGCGCTCGTCTGTCGTAACCGCCACAGCTTCGATCTCGCGCGTGAAGGCTATGTCAACCTGCTGCCCGGCAACCGGCGGCGCCCGGCGGAAGGCGGCGATCGTCTCGATCAGCTGAGGCATCGAGCGGCATTCCTCGAAGCAGGTCATTTCGACTTCATTACCGCGGCGATCCGGTCGCGCTTGCAGCAGATCGCCGCGCTGCCGCCCGATCGATCCTGGCGTGTCCTCGATGCCAGCTCCGGAACGGGTCATCACCTAGCACGCATCGCGGCAGAGCTCGGTCCTCCGGTGGTCGGTCTTGGGCTCGATATTGCCGCTGCCGCAGCACGCCGCGCGGCGCGACGCTGGCCAGGCCTAGCCTTTGCCGTAGCCGATCTGTGGGCCGACTGGCCCGTGCACGATGCGGCACTCGACCTCGTAATCAGCATCTTCGCGCCGAAGAATTTCGTCGAGACGGCGCGGGTGCTCCGGCCAGGGGGTCGGCTAGCGGCCGTCTATCCCGGCCCAAATCATCTTGCCGAACTCGGGCGGCGCTACGGCCTAATGCGGCACCATCAGCACAAGGCACGACGCTATGCCGGGGCTGCGGGTAGAATGATCGGGCCGTCCACGACGGTGCAACTTGCCCGCCGCACGTTCCTAGACCCTGCCGCGATGCGCGATGCGGTGCTGATGGGGCCCGATGCCCGCCATATCGCCCCGTCAGTGCTCGACGACGAGACGGCGCCGATTGCAGTCACCTTCGATATCGATGTCCTGTTCGCGTGCAAGCGGGGAGCAGGGCCGGCTGAAAATCGTGCTCGCGGCCGTAAAGGTGGGCTCCGTCCCCTGGCACCTTAAGGGTGCGAGGAACAGGCGATGAATGTGGAACCGCTCGTCCGCCGTGCCCGTCAAGGTGATGTGAAGGCCTTCGTGGAGCTCACGCGCAGCTTTCAGCATCTTGCCTTCGGCTCGGCCTTGGCACTGGTGCACGATTTCCAGCAGGCCGAGGACATCGTCCAGGAGGCGTTTCTCGCCGCCTGGTCGGCGCTGCCCAGGCTCGAGGATCCCGCGGCGCTCCCCGGCTGGCTGCGGGGGATTGTCCGGCATCAGGCCTATCGCGTTCTGCGGCGGCGGTACCTCGAAACCGTGCCGCTGACCGAGGCCGCGAAAGTGGCGAGCGAGGGACCGACGCCCGATCGCCGGCTCGAACAGCGCCGCCAGGCCGCGGCAGCGCTCTCGGCCATCGCCGAGCTGCCGGCGTCGCTGCGCGAGCCTGCGACCCTGTTCTATGTCCATGAGTGCTCACACCAGGACATCGCCGTGTTCCTCGGCATTCCGGCGGCGACGGTCAACAACCGTCTGCACCGGGCCCGATCGCTGTTGAAGCTAAGGATACCGACCATGGTGGAAAGCATGCCCTATTTGCACGGCCTGCCCGAGGATTTCGCGAACCGGATCGGCCGCCTGGTAACGGCACGCAGCGGCCTGATCGAAGCTCTGTTCGACCCGGCCTCGCTGCCCGACCTCCTGAGCGAGCTGTTGATCAGCGACGAGGCGAACAAGCGCGCCGTCAGCGTGCAGGTTGTCCAGCGCACGGGCGACGGCGTCGTGCGTGGCATCGCAGCGACGCCTGTCGACGCCGTGCCGAGCGGCGCCACGGTGTTGAATACCGGCCGTCAAACCCCGACACCATTCTACCGGATCGGGTTCGAACGCATCGCGGCGCTGCTCGCCGGCCGCACGTCGGCGGCCGGCGATGAAAACCGCCTCATCGAGACCGGCATCAAGGTCATCGACGTGATGTGCCCACTCATCGCTGGTGGCACTGTCGCGCTGGCAGGGGAGTACGGGGCGGGGCTCACGGTGGTCATGGAGGAACTGGCGCGCCGCCTGAGCGGGGGTGCCGATCCTCTGTCGTTGTTCATCTTGATGCCGCCATTCTCGCCGCGGTGGCCGGGCTCGCTGGATTTGCCGTTTTCGGTCTCTGGCGCCCTGAAGCAAGATGGCTACAGCGAGGGCACCGTCGGTGCTGTCCAGACCTTCTTCCTGCGCGGGCAGGAGGAACCGTGGACGGCCGATAGCCTGTCGGCTTTCGCTGCTGCCGATGTTGTGATCCATCTGTCCCGCGGGGTCGCGAAGGCGAAGATCTATCCCGCGGTCGATCTGCGGAATTCCCGCTCCCGGCTGTTAGAAACGAAGGCGGTCGGCGACGAGCACGCGGCACTTCCCGCTGGGGTGCGGCAGGCGCTCGCCGCCCTGTGGAACACCGGCGATCGATCCGATGCGGCCGGTGATCCGCTGATGCTGGGGCGCGCCCGCAAACTGGCGAACTATTTCGCCCAGCCGTTCTTTGTCGCCGAGCCCTACACGCGCCGGCCCGGCTCATATGTCGGTCTCCAGGAGGCGCTGGACACCTGCCGCGATATCCTCGCAGGGAGACACGATGACCTGCCCACGGGGGCATTCTACTTCGCCGGCGGCATCGAGGAGATCCGCGCGCGGGCGAAGGCGGGAACTGAAGGCGGCTGCGGCGGGCGGTGAGACTTAAACGGACCATACCCGACCCGATTGCCGATTTGGGTGGATTGCGGCCGGCGGCAGACAGCCGCTTGGATCAATCGGATAGACATCAAACCGGTATGCGGTGCCGCAAGGCAATTCCGGCGGCGTGAACGGGAAGGCGACACCTCCCGATACTCGAAACCCGGCCCGGAAACCGTGATGCAGCAAGTACCGCCTCGTCATGCCCATCGCCCCGTCGGCGCGCTCGGCGCGAGGCATTCGTCGAGGATGAAGATATCGCGAGGCATCGGCTCGGTGGTGCCAGCCAGGGGTACACATCGTCGGCGCCATAGACCCGGGACATCAGCCGGTAATCCTCGGGCTCGTCCCGGCTGGAGGTGGGCACGCACGGGCGCAAGCTGGATCGAGCGTAACGCCGCGATGCCGCGCCGTTGCGGAGGCCTGCCGCGCGGCAGGCATGCTGTCTCCTCAACGGCCGAGTCGGTGTATCTTTCGCCTTGGTCCACAGCTCGAGTCGGATCGGGAATGAAGATGTCACCGAACGTGAGAACGGTTTCGATAATCTGTTGTATCGCCCTGCTCGCGTTGAACGCCTCGTCGCTGTTCGCAGCCGCCAGCCCATTCCATTTGTATTTTTCGGCGGCTTCTTTGGCGGTTGCCCTCGCTCTGCTCGTGGTAACGATCGTCACCCGCGGCAAGGGCCCCGAGCCCGAGCGCCGCAAAGCCGAGGCCGCCAAGCCCATGCCAGTCCCGGCGGCCAGTAACCAGGCCGAAGCGGAAATTGTCAGCTTCCTCGCCACACTTCAGGAGCGGGGCCGGCTGGTCGACTTTCTGATGGAGGATATTATAACCTACAACGACGCCCAAGTTGGGGCCGCCGCTCGCGTCGTCCACGAGGGGTGCAAAGCGGCCCTGCAGGAACACTTCAGAATCGGACCCTTGCGCGAAGAAAGCGAGGGATCGTCCGTCACCGTCGCCGTGGGATATGCAGCCGATGAGTATCGTCTCATCGGCAAGATCAGCGGGGCAGGGCCGTTTTCGGGAACGCTCGTCCATCGGGGGTGGAAAACGGAGTCGGTGAAACTGCCCCGCATTGTTCGGGTGAAAGCTGAGGGGCTGCCAACAATCGCGCCTGCGGAGGTCGAACTGAAGTAAGCTGCAACGAGCAATCGGCGTGCGACACAGCGTGTCGCGGCCGCGAGTACCACGACCGCCGAACTTGGCGGGAGTTCCGATGTTCTCCCGCAGGAGAGGTGCCGCCAGCTCGGAATATCTTCCCCACAATGCAACCGAGACCTTCAGCTCATGACCACCCGTTTCAGTCTTGGCATCGACCTTGGCACAACTAACAGTGCGATCGCGCTCACCGATCTGGAGTCCGATCACACCGAGGTATTGGAAGTCACCCAAATACTTGGACCCAATCAGATCGGCGAGAAATCTACGCTGCCCTCCGCACTCTACATCCCCCACCCTGATGAATTCCCGAAGAATTCGTTTCCGCTGCCTTGGGAGGACGAGGCCGGAGACATCACGATGACGGGTCATTTTGCCCGCGAGCATGGCGTCCTTATTCCCGATCGGCTCATCACCTCCGCGAAGTCGTGGCTCTCCAACCCGCATATAGACCCCAAGCGTCCATCCCTTCCGTGGAGATCAGAGATCCAGGATGAGAAGCTCTCGCCGTTTGAGTGCTCGCGGCGATACCTTGCGCACCTCAAGAACGCGTTTCTCTATGCTGGATGCGTGCAGGGGCGGAACTGGGACCTTTCTGAAACCGAGATTGTCCTGACGGTCCCGGCATCATTCGACGCAGTTGCGCAAACCTTGACCGCCGAAGCGGCGGAGGCCGCCGGTCTCGGCCAAGTCACCCTGCTCGAGGAACCGCAGGCGGCGTTCTACGCCTGGATTGCACAAGCAGGTAGCGAGTGGCGCTCTCTGGTCAGTCCCGGGGACATTGTCCTGGTCTGTGATGTCGGCGGCGGCACCGCCGATTTCAGCCTGATTGCCGTTACCGATAGCAATGGCACGTTAGAGCTCGAGCGTGTCAGCGTCGGCGAACACATACTCCTGGGCGGCGACAACATGGATCTGGCGCTTGCCTATACGCTTCAGGCCAAACTAGAAGCCGAGGGAAGGTCGATCGATTCCTGGCAATTTCTTGCACTCGTCCATGCCGCCTCCAGAGCCAAGGTCGCGTTGTTCGACGACGACACGTTGCCCGAAGTCCCGATTGCGGTCCCCTCACGGGGCTCGAGCCTGTTCGCCAAAACCGTTTCGACAACCCTCGAGCGAGCAACCCTCGAGCACGTCGTTCTCGACGGCTTTTTCGCAAAGACCACAATCAGCGATCTGCCACAGGAGGCACGTCGAGTAGGACTGCAGGAATTCGGCCTGCCGTTCGCAGCCGATCCGGTGATCAGCAAACATCTGGCGCGCTTTCTCTGCCGGAGCCGAGCGAATCTGAGCAGCAGTCAATCGCTCTCTACACTGGCGGAAGGGCAGTCGGGGTCAACCGAATTCGTCATGCCCACTGCGGTCCTTTTCAACGGCGGTGTTTTTAAGAGTGGGCCGATCCGCAGCCGAGTGCTCGAGCTGCTCACTTCGTGGAACGAAGGAAAACCGGTTCGCGAGTTGCGCGGGATCGAACTGGATCTCGCTGTCGCCAAAGGGGCTTCTTTCTATGGGCGAACTCGAGTGACGCAGAAAGGTATTCGGATCAAGGCAGGAGCAGCGCGCTCGTACTATATTGGCCTCGAGAGCTCGATGCCAGCTGTGCCGGGATTCAAACCGCCCATAAAGGCGCTGTGCGTCGTTCCGCAGGGGATGCAGGAGGGCTCGGAACTCCTCATCGAAGGACGAGACTTTGGTCTTCTCACCGGGCAGCCCGCCGAATTCCGGTTCTATTCGTCGGCAGTCCGAAGCGGCGATCAACCGGGACAGATCCTGCCTGATGCCGAACGTGAGCTGGAGCAGACCAGCTCGCTTGAAATCAACTTGCCTTCGCTCCCTGATGTTCCTGCGGGACAGGTTGTTCCTGTGCAAATCAACTCGGTCGTGACCGAACTGGGCACGCTCGAGCTGTGGATGAAGCACATGAATTCGGATCGCCGATGGAAGATCGAGTTCCAGGTTAGGACGGAGTAGCCAGATTCAGCACCCGACGATGGCACGAGCCCGTTTCAGCATCGGTATCGATCTCGGCACTACCAACTGCGCCTTGGCATTCGTGCCGCTGCACGGCGAAGCGCGATCCGAGATTCTTGACATCCCGCAATGGGAGACGCTGTCCGCAATAACCGGATCCACAGCGCTTCCGTCATTTCTCTACCTGCCGGAGGAGGCGGCCGCTGCCCAAATCCAGGACCGGGAGGCCGACAATGAGGAATGGGTCGTCGGCCTGCTCGCACGCAAAAAGGCCGCAGAATCGCCTGGCCGCGTGGTTCATTCGGCGAAGTCCTGGCTCTGTCACCACACGTCCGATCGCTCGGCGCGGTTTCTGCCCTGGGGATCGGACGACATCACCCGCAACAGTAAGATCTCACCGGTATCCGCCTCGGCGCTCATCCTCAATCATCTCAAGCGAGCTTGGAACAGGCGGTTTGCCGATGCCGGCGCTGACTTCGAGTTTGACAGGCAGGAGATCACCGTTACCGTTCCCGCCTCATTCGATGCGGCTGCCCAGCGGCTGACGCTTATGGCTGCGCTCGAGGCCGGTTGTCCTGAAACCGTTCGCCTGCTTGAAGAGCCGCAAGCCGCCTTCTACTGCTGGCTGGAGCAGCACGATTTCGCAACCGATCTTACGGGCAAGCTCACCAACGACAGCGATGGAACGCACCACGTCCTGGTGGTCGACATTGGTGGCGGAACGTCGGATTTCAGCCTCTTCGAACTCCGCTCGCAAACAGGCGGCTCTGCCCCGCGCATCAAGCGCGAGGCAGTGGGCGACCACATCCTGCTGGGCGGCGACAATGTCGATCTCGCGATCGCATACCTCGTCGAACCGCGCCTTACCGGCGAGCGCGGGAAGCTCTCGGGCACTCAGTGGGACGACCTGGTCGCCCGGTGCCGGGATCTCAAGGAGAAACTGCTCACGAGCCACAGTCGGCCGGACGAGCCCTGCGCCATCTCATTGCCGGGTCGCGGGTCCGGGCTGGTCGCGGCGTTGCGCACGACCCAACTGACGCGTGCCGAAATCGAGGCGCTGTTGCTCGATGGTTTTTTCCCCGAGTGCGACGCGCGGGCATATCCCTACCGGACGCAGGCTGCCCTGAAAGAGTGGGGGCTTCCCTATGCCTCCGACTGCGCGGTCACGCGGCACCTTGCCGATTTCCTGCGGGGTCGTCCACGTGTCGACGCGATCTTATTCAACGGCGGCTCCCTTCGTCCTGAGATCCTGCGCGAAAGGATTTGTCAGCAGGTCGCGAAATGGCAGGGTGGCTTGCCGCTGGCACTGGAGAATGCGGATCCCGATCTCGCTGTTGCGCGCGGCGCGGCGCTATTTGGAAAAATCCTCCATCGCAGAACAGAACGCATCGAGGCGGGCGCCGCGCGCGCGGTGTTCCTCGAAGTAGGTAAGAGGCGGACGCCCGAAGTTGCTGAACCGGCTCCGCCCTCGCTTGTGTGTGTTCTCCCTCGTGGGGCGTCGTCCGACCAACGTTTTGAGATCACGGGGCTTCCGCTCGAGGTACACACGAACCGCCTCGCACGCTTCCAGGCCTATTGCTCCACTCGTGATGACGCAAGCAAAGCGGGCGATATCGCCGATTGGAGTGAAGCGGACCACCACGCCCTCCCGCCGCTGCAGACAGTCATCAACATCACGGACCCTGCTCCCGGCACAACCGCCGACACGCTTCCTGTCACCTTGATTGCCAGTGCGAACGAATTGGGCCTGCTGCAGGTCTCTTGCGTCAGCGCGGACCCCTCTATCAGGCAGAGCTGGCCACTGGAATTCAATCTCCGTCCGCACGAGCAGGGCGGCCAAAACGGTTTTAAAACAGCAGCAGTCTCGGTTGATACCAAGCCGAATGTCACCGCACAGGCACTCGAAGCCGCCCGAGCGCGCATCCATTACTTGTTTAATCGCCCCTCCAAGCAACGAGAAATGCTCACAGCGACGCGGCTTCTTAGAAACCTGGAACAAATTTTGGGAATGCCGAAACGCGAATGGAATGCCGCCCTCGTCCGTTCTCTGTGGCCAGCTCTGGAAAGCTGTATGGCTCGGCGCAAGGAGTCTGCGGACCACGAGGAGGCTTGGCTCATTCTCGCTGGTTTCCTGCTGCGCCCGGGGTTCGGGGCTGCTGCCGATCACTTTCGCATCGACAGTCTCTGGCGCCTTCACGAGCATGGGCTCTATTTTGCTGGCAAACGAGGCAAGGTTCAAGAATATGTCCTTTGGCGGCGGGTAGCGGGCGGCCTTGAGCGGCAACGTCAGGAGCAGATCCTCGCACCCGAGCTCGACAAGATCCGCGCGCAGAAGAAGGTTGCACCAGAACTTATCCGGCTCGCGGGATCGCTGGAACGCCTTCCCATTCAAACGAAGACGGATTTGGCTAATCTGTTCATTGATGCAGCCAGCAATCTCGCGCGCGAGGATAAGCACTGCGCTCCCTATCTTGGGGCGCTGGGCCACATTCTGAGCCGGACACCACTCTATGCCGGACCAGAGACGGTTGTCTCGCCCGATCTTGTGGAGCGAGCTTACGAGGCCTTGCGTATCCTCGATTGGGCGGCGGCAGAACTCGCCGAAGTGCAAACTTTGTTCTTGCGCGCCGCACGTGTCGTCGGCAGTCGGAGTTTCGACTTACCCAAAGCTCTGCGTCAGCGAATTGCGGTCCAGCTGGAAAATGCCGGTGTTTCTCCTCAGAGAACCGGCAAGCTCAAGGAATTCGTGCCGGTGGGAGGTGCGGAACGGATCAGTCTACACGATGAGAGCCTCCCCCCTGGGCTTATCCTGACCGAGCTGGTGGATAATATCTGACGAAACTAGTGTATTGGACTTAACAAAAGATTCCCAGGATGGCAGTGTGGTGCGATAATCCTGGGATGAGCGCTAACGTATGCATCTGGCTCTCTCCTGAGGATCGGGCGGAGCTGGAAGGTTGGGTGGCGGACCGGAACACGCCGCAGAAATTGGTGTGGCGGTCGCGCATTGTGCTGCTATCGGCGGCAGGTGACGGGACGATGTCGATCATGCGCGCGGTGGGCAAGAGCAAGCCGTCGGTGTGGCGGTGGCAGGAGCGCTACCTTGGGCAAGGGATCGCCGGGCTGAAGCGCGATGGCACCCGTCCTGGACGCAAGCCTCCGCTGACGCCGGAAGTGATTGCCAGGGTCGTGGAGAAGACGTTGCGCGAGAAGCCTCCGGCAGCCACGCACTGGAGCACTCGGACGATGGCCCAGGCCGTCGGCCTCAGCCACACCAGTGTGCAGCGAATTTGGCATGCGCACGGGCTGAAGCCCCATCTCACGCGCGGGTTCAAGTTGTCCAACGACAAGCGGTTCGTCGAGAAGGTGCAAGATGTCGTCGGCCTCTATCTCTGCCCGCCGGACAGAGCCCTGGTGCTGAGCGTCGACGAGAAGAGCCAGGTCCAGGCGCTCGACCGTACCCAACCAGGGCTGCCGATGAAAAAGGGCCGAGCGGGCACCATGACGCATGACTACAAGCGCCATGGCACCACTTCCCTGTTTGCCGCGCTCGATGTCGCCACCGGTGCGGTGATCGGGCAATGCATGAAGCGCCACCGCCATCAGGAGTTCCTGCGTTTTTTGCGGACCATCGACCGGCAGACGCCGAAGAAACGGGATCTCCACCTCGTCCTCGACAACTACGCTACGCACAAGCATTCCAACGTTAAGACATGGCTGGCCAAGCACCCGCGCTTTCACCTGCACTTCACGCCCACCTCGGCCTCGTGGCTCAATCAGGTCGAGCGCTTCTTCGGCTTGATCACCCAGGAACGCATCCGACGCGGCGTCTTCACCTCCGTTCCAGAGCTCGAAGCTGCCATCCACCAATACCTCGACCATCACAATGCCGATCCCAAGCCCTTCGTCTGGACCAAATCGGCGGAAGAAATCCTCGCAAAAGTCACCCGTGCGCGAAATGCACTCGAACAGCTTGCTTCCGGGAATCGAGCGTTAAATCCGCTACACTAGTGTCGGGATTTCGGCGAGCTGCCAAACCTGACAATATTGATGTGGTTTGGGAGCCAAACCGTTATCGAGCAGGTTTAACGAAGCGCGGCGCATCCTGGTTCGGTCGAAGCGCTGAGGCTTGTGATGACGACGTCCCTCTATGTGCAGCGCGGACCGCCGACCCATTTTCCAAGTGCCCGAGGAAAGCTTGGCGACCGTCGGGACGCGCGGCGTCCCGCTTGCGGCGCCGACCTCCCGCGAAGCCGATCGACGGCCTCCGCTCGGCCCCGAGCAGGCTCTCTCTGAGTGACGGCGTGCAAGCAGCTGCTAGCCCGTTCTCTTCCCTGAACGCGGCCAGTTCACCCCTTTGCTGCGGGAACCGGAGAAAGCCCTTGTGAAAACCCGCCTCCGGATCAAGGGCCGCGACGGTGTCGTAGAACATTCGATGCGAGGGAAGACCCCCTGCGAAATCCCATGCCGCGGCGCCTACTATCCCGCCAATCCGCGTGACGCGCTCCACCTCGGCGGCGCATACCGGTAGTCAGGTAGAAAGTTGAGCATCAGCAACGAGATGCAGTGATCGAATGTGTTGTCGGCATAGGACATTCGCCGAGCGTTGCCGACGTGGAAAGCCGCGCGCTGCCCGCTCGCCCGCAGCCGCGCGGCGGCGACGGCTTCCTGCTGGCGATCGATGCCGATCACGATGGTCGCGTCGGTACGGCGAAGAACTGCCCGCGCTAGGCTGCCGAGCCCGTAGCCGACGTCGAGCACGATCTCGCCTTCGCCGACCACATGGGCGAAGACGCTCGCGTTTCTCGAAGACGCAATTCGTGCCCACGGCTGAGTGACTCCCGCCCAGCTAGTGGAGCGAAGCTAACGCTTGATGCCGGTGTCTGATGGGAACGCCCATGACCCTAAATGTCAATTGATGCTTGACAAACGTGCTGTCAAGCTATAGTTGACTGTCAAGCTCACCTTGACAGTCTTGAGGCGGTAGCCATGACAGCCGCGGAGGCAACCCAAATCCCCGCAACCGATACAGCAGAAACAGAGGAAGTGAAAACACCTCTGTATTGCACATTTTGTGGAAAATCTCAATTTGAGGTTAGGAAACTTATTGCTGGTCCCACAGTATTTATCTGCGACGAATGCGTCGCGCTCTGCGTGAAAATTTGCGAGGACGACAATGTACCCACCGAAATTGGAAACCCAAGACTTATTCCTACCGAAACACTTCTACTGCTCCTGAAATACGCAGCGGCAAGAGACGAGCAACTCCGAATTGCGCTCCAGGACATGGTCGACGTGCTGCGAAAGCGAGGGTTAAGCTGGGCGGTTGTCGGGAAGGCGCTGGGCGTCTCGCGTCAGGCAGCGTGGGACCGGTTTTCGTAAGAAGACCAGTATAATTTGACCCCACGAAACGGGATGCATCGGTCTGCTTTAGTCCACTAGGGTTCTCCCGCGGTCGCCGGGATGATCTGGACCCCGGCAACCGGTAGGCTGGCCGCTAGAGATTCCTATAGAAGTGGAGCGACTTGCAGACCGGTGTGAACCCGATCTTCGCATAGCAGCGGTTCGAGGCCGGGTTTCTCCGGTCCGCGTAAAGACAAGCGATCTTGCGCCCCTCAGCATAGATGCACTCGACGGTCGCTGCAGTAATTGACCCGGCATAACCGCGCCGTCGCATTTCGGGCGGGGTGTAGACGCCTGTTATCGCGGCTGAGTGTTTCAAGCGCCGTCCGATCCCTGCCATCGACACGGGCTGGCCGTTGTCGATCCAGAACGGAAATCGATCTTCACAGGCAGCGTGTTCGAGTTCGGCGCGGGGCGGAAGCGGATCGTGCGGGTCGGCTTCTCGGTGGAAGGCTATCAGCCGGTCGGCAAGCAGCGCCGCATCCTCGATCGTGACCCGCCGCGCATGTCCACGCGCTCCCGTATACCGGGGCTTGTCGCTGATCGAGTAAATCTGTTGCTGCTGCGGTTCCAGGAATCGCAGACCGAGTTCCCGTGCTCGATCGGTCAACCACTTGGCGGTCCGGTCCGGTCCGATCACGCCAGGGTAGTCGGTGTGAGCGGTCAACTCGGCGAGCTTCCGACACTGGCCCTCGTCAAGCGCCCCAAGAACGATCGAGTGACGGCCCATCTTGATCGCACATTCTCCCGGCTTGCCGAGGGACCAATACGAAACCTCCGCGGATTTCTCACCCCTCATCTGCCGGAGAGCATTCACGATCAATCCGTGCTTGACCTCATCAGCTTCCAAAGCCGGCTCGTGATATGCTCGGAACTCTGCCGGTTGCATGCTCCTATCTGTGGTCGTCTTGCGGGTCATCTATGGCGACGCTTGCCGTGGGAGCGGAAGGGAGGCCATTCAATACGAATTGACTCACCAACCGGAAGCTCACTCCAACGCGCCCGCATCATACGCCATGCGGTACACACCTCCCCGATATCCCATTCGGTAATCGCTCGTGGTCGGTGCCGGACAGTTGCCACAGCCTCTCGCAATTCCGCCTCGGCCAGTCGCGGAACGCGGTCGAGATTCCCCTCTACGATCCTCTCAAAGCAGGCGACTAACCGCTCGGCTTCACGTCGCCGCTTTCTTACTGGCATGGGCGTTTTCGCGGCCCGCGCGAATTCCATTGTAATTCGGTTGATATGGCCGCCTAAATTCGTTGATCGGCGAAAAAATTCCATTGATCTTCCATTGATCCGCTAAGTAACGAATTTCCCTCGTAAGAAGCTGAAATAACGAGCGCTTTTACCGGACTACCGTGACCTTTTGATGGCAAAAAAACGCGATTTTCGTTGTATTTCGCACCGGGGCGACGCGGCGCCTTCCGCAAGACGCGCCCCGCTATTGGCGCCCCGGTAACTCAAATATAAACTCCGCGCATGCCGCCTTCGGGATAGCGGGTGCCGGCGGCGGCGCCGATCGGGATTACCGCGGAGATGCGGTCGATCTCTGCCATGGTTAGCCGGACATTCAGCGCGCCGAGATTCTCCTCGAGCCGGGCAATCCGCTTGGTGCCCGGGATCGGGATGACGTCCGGCCCCTGCGCCATGAGCCAGGCGAGTGCCAGCTGCGCCGGGGTGCAGCCCTTTTCTTCGGCGATCGCCTCCAGGCGTTCGACGAGCGCGCGATTCTTGGCGAAATTGTCGCCCATGAAACGAGGATGGCGGCCGCGCGTGTCGCCCGCGTCGAGATGGTCGAGATCTGGGACGACCCCGGCCAAGAGGCTGCGGCCGAGCGGCGCATAAGCGACAAAGGAAATGCCGAGGTCGCGCGTCAGCTCGCGCGTCTCCGTCGCCTCCTCGCGATAGAGCAGCGAGAACTCCATCTGGACCGCGGCGAGCGGGTGGGTCGCATGGGCGCGGCGGATGCGCTCCGGCCGAGCTTCGCAAAGTCCCAGGAAACGGACCTTGCCCTGTTCGACGAGCCGGGCCATGGCACCCACCGTCTCCTCGACCGGCACCGCCGGATCGACCCGGTGCTGGTAGTAGAGGTCGATGGTCTCGACGCCGAGCCGCTTCAGGCTCGCCTCGCAGGCCTGCGCGATATAGGCCGGCCTGCCGTCGACGCCGTTGGCGCCGCCGGGGCGCCGCGTCTGGCCGAACTTGGTGACAATCACGATGCCGTCGCGGCGGCCCTTCAGCGCCCGACCGAGCAGCTCCTCGTTCTGGCCCCAGCCATACATGTCCGAGCTGTCGAAATGATCGACGCCGAGATCGATCGCCCGGTGGATCAGGGCGATCCCCGCCTCCTCATCGCTCGTTCCGTAAACCCCGGACAGCGACATGCAGCCGAGGCCGATCGCCGAGACCTCCGGCCCGCTCCTGCCGAGCCTGCGCCGTTCCGTGACCATCGTGTCGCCCATGGGTCTCTCCTTATCCCTTTGTGACAAGTCCTAATAGAAGCGTATGATCCCGGCCGCAATCCAGGCGAGGGAGGAGTTGATGGCAGCTACATCACATGTTTACGCCGGCGCGGCGCGGTCGATGGAGGGGACCTTCGGGGGCGTCTTCCGTCAGGCCATCGGCGACGATCGGTGGGAGCATCTTACCACCGGCCTGCCGGCAGAAACCGAGGTGCATGCGATCACCGTTCATCCGGAAAACCCTGATGTCGTCTATATCGGGACCACCAAGGGCACCTTCCGCAGCTCCAATCGCGGTGGTCGTTGGGAAAGGCTCAACCTGCCCGACAAGGACGCCGACACCTGGTCGGTCTGCATCCATCCGAAGAACCCGCGCATCCTCTACGCTGGTGCCACGCCGCCCGGCGTCTATCGCAGCGAGGATGGCGGCGACACTTGGCGCAAGATGGCGGACCCGGGCTTGCCCGACCGGGTGATCATGGCGTTCCCGTGCCGGGTCATGCGGCTCGCTGTCGATCCCAATTCTCCGGACGATATCTATGCGACGCTCGAAGCCAACGGCGCGATGCGCAGCCGCAACGGCGGTGAGACCTGGGAGGATTGCACCGCCGATCTGATCCGCTTCTGCGAAGAGCCAAAATACCGCAGCCGGATCGGCAGCCAGACCGAGATCGAGGGGATGCTCGACGGCCATGCGCTCGCCGTCAGCGGCGCGGCACCCGGCACTGTGTTTCTCGCCAACCGCATGGGCCTTTTCCGCAGCGACAACCGCGGCGAGACCTGGAAGGACATCGAGATCGGCCGGTTCTCGCCGCTGACCTATGGTCGCGACATCCGCGTCTCCCCGCATGATCCCAAGGTCATGTATGCTTGCCTCAGCCCGGCAGCACGCAGCACCGACGGTGCGATCTACCGCACCGAGGATGTCGGCGCGACTTGGAAGCGCTTCGACCACGGCGTCAAGGCCGAGGCGACGATGATGGCGGTGACGGTCCATCCGCGCGACCCGAACCAGGTTTATGGCGTCTCGCGCTTCGGGCAGGTCTTCGGCACGCAGGACGGCGGTCGCACCTGGCACGAGCACCGACTGCCGGAAGGCGCTCGCGACCTCTACGCGGTCGCCTGCGGCTGAGGTAGCGCACTCGGCGGTACACACCCTGAGCCACCCAGCCCAGGAGGGCTGGGTGGCCACCACACACACTGCCCTGCCAACTTGTGAAGATCGGCGCGAACGTCTTCTGTTCGGGCTGGTCGGTTCCTGGGTGCCATCACGGTGCTCCAGTCCGTTGCCACCGTCCCGATGCCGACCTCTCGTCATGTTTGGCGCAACTCGCCGCCGGCAGGCGACGGGCGTCCCGATGAACGCCAGCACGTCGGTGATGTTCGGCCAAAAGCAAGCGCACTGATCCAACTGTTGAAAAATGCTTGCGACCGTGCTTAACCTTAACACGCAGACGGGAGGAGGCCCTTCATCTGCGGAACCTTAAGATCAGGAACGCGCGCAAGAACCGTTAAGGGCGTCGGCGCAAGGGAGGCAGCGATGAATGTTCAAGGGATCCGCAGCCGGATGCAATCCGCGCCGCCGGGATGGGACGTCGCGGGCCGATGGCTCCGCGGTGTGCACACACGGCACGGAGGGTTCTGCCATGCCGTTATCCTGGTATTGCTGATCGGTGTCATCGCCCTGCCGCCGCGCGGGGCACGCGCCGCGTGGGGCGGTTGGGAGGATCTCGGCGGGATCCTTCTCGAGGCGCCGAACTGCGTGACCTGGGGCGCGAACCGGATCGACTGCTTCGCCCGCGGCACCGACCGCGCGATGTATCACCGCTGGTGGGACGGCAGTACCTGGGGTGGCTGGGAGGATCTCGGCGGAATCATTCTCGAAGCGCCGAACTGCGTCAGTTGGAGCGTGAACCGGATCGACTGCTTCGCCCGCGGCACCGACCAGGCCATGTATCACCGATGGTGGGATGGCAAGGCCTGGGGCGGCTGGGAGGACCTCGGCGGCATTTTGCTCGAAGCGCCCAACTGCGTGAGCTGGGGCGAGGATCGCATCGACTGCTTCGGGCGGGGCACAGACCGCGCTATGTACCATCGCTGGTGGGACGGCAACGCATGGGGCGGCTGGGAGGATCTTGGCGGGACGACCCTCGAATCGCCGAACTGCGTGAGCTGGGGTGCGAATCGGATCGACTGTTTCGCCCGCGGTACGGATGCCGCGATGTATCATCGCTGGTGGGACGGCAATACCTGGGGAGGCTGGGAGGATCTCGGCGGGATACTCCTTGAAGCGCCGAACTGCACGAGCTGGGGTTCGAACCGGATCGACTGCTTCGCCCGCGGCACCGACCAGGCCATGTATCACCGCTGGTGGGACGGCAACGCCTGGGGTGG
>JGI26340J50214_10000141_pt1 | contig 25541 bp, 18 predicted proteins | sample BogFormECP12_OM2_FD_50214 | JGI IMG/M metagenome (IMG submission 50214)
CTGCTGGTCGGCGCCCGTCCCCGCGGCCCGGGCATGGAGCGCAGCGACCTGCTCGAGGCCAACGGCGCGATCTTCACCGCCCAGGGCAAGGCACTGGGCGAGGTCGCCGCGGACGACATCCGAGTCGGCGTGACCGGCAACCCGGCCAACACCAACGCGCTGATCGCGATGACCAATGCGCCGGATATCCCGCGCGAGCGGTTCTCGGCGCTGACGCGTCTCGACCACAACCGGGCGATCTCGCAGCTGGCCAAGAAGACCGGCGCCGCCCTCACCGACATCAAGAAGATGACGATCTGGGGCAACCACTCGGCCACCCAGTACCCCGACGTGTTCCACGCCGAGGTCGGCGGCGAGAACGCGGCCGCGGTCCTCGACGACCAGGCCTGGATCGAGGACTACTTCATCCCGACCGTGGCCAAGCGTGGCGCGGTGATCATCGAGGCGCGGGGCGCCTCATCGGCCGCCTCGGCCGCCTCGGCGACCATCGACGCCGCCCGCGACTGGCTGCTCGGCACCCCCGAGGGCGACTGGGTGTCGATGGCCGTCATCTCCGACGGCTCCTACGGCGTGCCGGAGGGGCTGATCTCCTCGTTCCCGGTGACCACCAGGGCCGGCGACTGGTCCATCGTCCAGGGCCTTCAGATCGACGACTTCTCCCGCGGCCGGATCGACAAGTCGACCGCCGAGCTCGCCGACGAGCGCAAGGCGGTCACCGAGCTGGGCCTGATCTGAGCCAAGCCCGTAGCTGGCTTCAGGACTGCGCACAGTACCCTGAGGCCGTGTTCGAAATCGTGCCGCAAGCGGTGAAAAGCGCCCCGGAGAAATGCCCCCAGGTCGTCGTNGCAGACGATGAGATCTTCGAGGCTCACGTCGGTGGGAAGCTTTCCGTACAGCTGAAGGCCCCGCTGGACACCCGGCGCGCCCTGTCGATCGCCTACACCCCGGGCGTGGCTCAGGTCAGCCGCGCGATCGCCGCCGATCACACCCTGGCCGCCCGCTACACCTGGGCGAACCGGCTGGTGGCCGTGGTCAGCGATGGCAGCGCGGTACTCGGCCTCGGCGACATCGGCGCGGCGGCGTCGCTGCCGGTGATGGAGGGCAAGAGCGCGTTGTTCAAGGCGTTCGGCGGCTTGGACTCGATCCCGATCGTGTTGGACACCAANGATCCCGACGAGATCGTCGAGACCCTGGTGCGGCTGCGGCCCACCTTCGGCGCCGTNAGCCTCGAGGACATCGCCGCGCCCCGCTGCTTCGAGATCGAGCGCCGCGTCATCGACGCGTTGGACTGCCCGGTGATGCACGATGACCAGCACGGCACCGCGATCGTCGTGCTCGCCGCGCTGCTGGGCGCCTCGAAGCTGCTCGACCGCGACATGAGCGCTCTGCGGATGGTGATCTCCGGCGCGGGAGCGGCGGGCGTCGCGTGCGCGAACCTGCTTCTTGCCATGGGCATTTCAGACATCACCGTGCTCGACTCGCGCGGCATTCTGCATCCCGGCCGCGACGGCATGAACAGCGTCAAGNCCGAGCTGGCCCAACGCACCAATCCCTCCGGNCGCACCGGCGGCATGGNGGAGGCGCTCGACGGCGCCGACGTGTTCCTCGGGGTGTCGGCGGGTCTGGTTCCAGAGGAGCTGATCGCCACGATGGCGCCCGGCGGGATCGTGTTCGCTCTGTCGAACCCGGACCCCGAGATCCATCCCGACGTGGCCGCCAAGTACGCGGGGGTGGTGGCCACCGGCCGCAGCGACTTCCCGAATCAGATCAACAACGTGCTCGCCTTCCCCGGGGTGTTCCGCGGCGCGCTGGACACCGGGGCCCGAAGGATCACCGAAAAAATGATGGTGGCCGCCGCCGAGGCGATCTTCTCGGTGGTCGGCGACGAGCTGGCCGCCGATCGGATCGTGCCGAGCCCGCTGGACCCCCGTGTCGGGCCCGCGGTCGCCGAGGCGGTGGCGATGGCGGCCCAGATAGAGGTGTGAGGCGATATCGGCTGGCCCCGGTACTGGTCCTGGCGCTCGTCGCGGTGCTGGTGGCCGCCGCGTGTGCCGGCCGCCGTGGTGCAGGCGAACTGGTGGTGGGGTCCGGGCCGGACGCCGAGTCGGCGGTGCTGGCGGAGCTCTACGCCGGCGCGCTGCGGTCCTACGGGGCGCCGGCCCGCGTCGAGTCGGCACCCGATCCGCTGACCCGGCTGGACACCGGCGCATACCAGGTGGTGCCCGGCCTCTCCGGCCGGCTGCTGCAGACATTCCAGCCCGGCGCCACGGCGGTGTCCGACGAGCAGGTTTACCGCACGATGGTGGCCGCGCTGCCCGAGGGCGTTGCCGCCGGCGACTACACGCCCGCCGCGCAGGACACGCCCACCGCGGCGGTGACCGAAGCGACCGCGACGGCATGGGGCGGTCGCGATCTGACCACGCTGGTGCGGCACTGCCCGCAGCTGGCGATGGGGACGGTGGCCGGCGCCGGCCTGCCCGCTCGCGTCGGCGGATGCACGCTGCCGCAGGCCCGCGAGTTTCCCGACCACGCAGCGCTTTTCGACGCGCTGCGGGCGGGTCGGATCAGCGCGGCGTGGACCACCAGCGCCGATCCTGACGTGCCGCCCGACGTGGTGGTGCTGGCCGACGGGCAGCCACCGCTGGTGCCCGCCGAGAACGTGGTGCCGCTGTATCGGCGCAACGAACTCGGCGAACGCGAGGTGCTGGCGCTGAACGAGGTGGCGGGCGAATTCGACACCGCCGCGCTGGCCGACATGCGGCGGCAGGTCGCGGGCGGCGCCAGTCCGCGCCGGGTCGCCGGGGCCTGGCTGGCGGCCCACCCGCTGGGCCGGTAGGAGCGGGTGATATCGCATGCGCTATCACTTTTGCGATTCATGTCACAAAAGGCAGAGCGGTGCTGGTGTGGCGGATGTGGCCTGTGGGACCCGAGGTGATTAACGGGCCGGCATCGCCCGTGCCGCCACGGCCGCGAACAGCCGCTGGTACCCCGATCCGGTGACGCGCACGATCAGGTCGAGCACCTTCGCATCGGTACCCACCAGAACGCGCGCCTTGTTCTTGCGGACCCCGTCGAGGATGATCCGCGCGGCCTTCTGCGGGGACGTGCCGGCCAGCTTCTTGTCGAACGTCCGCGCCAGCTCGTCCTTGTTCAGGCCCTCCACCGCAGTCATGTTGCGCACGATCGCGGTCTTGATCCCGCCGGGGTGCACCGTGGTCACTTTCACCGGATGACCCGCAAGGACCATCTCCTGGCGCAGCGCCTCGGTGAACCCCCGCACCGCGAACTTCGCCGAGTTGTAGGCGGCCTGGCCCGGCACCGAGAACAGGCCGAAGACGCTTGAGATGTTGATGACGTGGCCGTCGCCCGATGCGATCAGGTGCGGCAGGAACGCCTTGGTGCCGTTGACGACGCCCCAGAAGTCGACGTCCATCACCCGCTCGATGTCCTTGAACTGGCTGACCTCGATGTCACCGGCGAACGCGATGCCTGCGTTGTTGTAGATCTGATTAACGACGCCGAAGTGCTCGTTGATTGCGTCGGCATACGCGATGAACGGCACACGTTCGGTGACGTCGAGGCGATCGGCCTTGACCGCGGCCCCGATGGCCTTCACCCGCTCTTCGGTGCCGGCGAGCCCCTCGGTGTCGACGTCGCTGATCGCCAGCTTGGCACCCGACCGGGCCAGCTCGATGGCCAGCGCCTGGCCGATGCCCGAGCCTGCCCCGGTGACGACGGCGACTTTGCCCGCGAAGCCTTCCATGAAGACCCTCTCTAGCCGAACGCCTCGTCGATGATCTCCTGCTGCTCGACCGCATGCACCTTCGACGAGCCTGATGACGGCGCCGACATCGCCCGCCGCGAGATCCGCTTGATGTTGGCAAGCGGATCCGGGAGCACCTCGGGCAGGGCCAGGCCCACCGTCGGCCACGCGCCCTGGTTGGCCGGCTCCTCCTGAAGCCAGAAGTAGTCCTCGGCGTTCGGGTAGCGATCCAGCGTTTCCTTCAGCCGCCGCTTCGGCAGCGGGGCCAGCTGCTCGAGCCGCACGATCGCGACGTCGGCCCGCTGGTCCTTGGTCTTGCGCGCGGCCAGTTCGTAGTACAGCTTGCCGCTGGTCAGCAGCACCCGGCGGACCGTGCTGCGATCGCCGTCGCCGTCCTCGTAGGTGGGTTCCTCGAGCACCGAGCGGAACTTGCGCTCGGTGAAGTCCGCCACCTCGCTGACCGCCGCCTTGTTGCGCAGCATCGACTTCGGCGTGAACACGATCAGCGGCCGGCGGATCCCGTCGAGGCCGTGCCGGCGCAGCAGGTGGAAGTAGTTCGCCGGGGTGGAGGGCATCGCGATCGTCATCGAGCCCTCCGCCCACACCTGCAGGAACCGCTCGATGCGGGCCGAGGTGTGGTCGGGCCCCTGACCCTCGTGGCCGTGCGGCAGCAGCAGCACTACGTCCGACAACTGGCCCCACTTCGCCTCCCCGGACGAGATGAATTCGTCGACGATCGACTGGGCGCCGTTGACGAAATCACCGAATTGGGCTTCCCACAATACGATTGCCTGCGGGTTACCCACCGAGTAGCCGTACTCGAATCCGACTGCGGCGAACTCCGACAGCGGCGAGTCGTAGACCATGAACTTGCCGCCGGTGGGGGTGCCGTCCTCGCTGACCGTCAGCCGCTGCAGCGGCGTGAATTCCGCGCCGGTCTTGCGGTCGATGATCACCGAGTGCCGCTGGCTGAACGTGCCGCGGCGGGTGTCCTGGCCGGACAGCCGCACCGTCTTTCCTTCGGCCACAAGCGATCCCAGTGCCAGCAACTCGGCGAACGCCCAGTCGATCTTGCCGTGGTAGGCCATCTCGCGACGCTTCTCCAGCACCGGCTTGACTCGGGGATGCACGTTGAAGCCCTCGGGCATGTCGACGAACGCGTCACCGATGCGGGTCAGCATCGCCTTCTCGACAGCGGTCGACAGCCGCGCGGGGATCATCTGGTCCGACTCGACCGACTCGCTCGGCTCGACCTCGTGCTTCTCGAGCTCACGGACCTCGTTGAACACCTGCTCGAGCTGGCCCTGGTAGTCGCGCAGCGCGTCCTCGGCCTCTTTGATCGAGATGTCGCCACGGCCGATCAGCGCCGTCGGTGATCAGGTCGCTTCGGTGTAGGTCTTGCGGACGCCGCGTTTGGTGTCGATCACGTCGTACATCGCGGGCTGGGTCATCGACGGGTCGTCGCCCTCGTTGTGACCGCGGCGGCGGTAGCACAGCATGTCGATGACGACGTCCTTCTTGAACTTCTGCCGGAAGTCCACCGCCAGCCGCGACACCCANACGCACGCTTCCGGGTCGTCGCCGTTGACGTGGAAGATCGGCGCGCCGATCATCTTCGCCACNTCGGTGCAGTACTCCGATGACTTGGCGTCGCTCGGCGACGTCGTGAAGCCGATCTGGTTGTTGACGANGATGTGGATCGTGCCGCCGGTGCGGTAGCCGCGCAGCAGCGCCAGGTTCAGCGTCTCGGCCACCACTCCCTGCCCGGCGAACGATGCGTCGCCGTGCAGCATCAGCGGCATCACCGTGAAGCCGTCGTCGCCCNTTTCCAGGATGTCCTGCTTGGCGCGCACCAGCCCTTCCAGCACCGGGTCGACGGCCTCCAGGTGCGACGGGTTTGCCGTCAGCGACACCGCAATGTCGTTGTCTCCGAACATCTGGATGTAGTTTCCGGTGGCGCCGAGGTGGTATTTCACGTCGCCGGAGCCGTGCGCCTGCGACGGGTTCAGGTTGCCCTCGAACTCGCTGAAGATCTGTGAGTACGGCTTGCCGACGATGTTGGCCAGCACGTTGAGCCGGCCGCGGTGCGGCATGCCGATGACCGCCTCGTCGAGGCTGTGATCGGCGCCCTGGTCGATCACCGCGTCCATCATGGGGATGACGGTCTCCGCGCCTTCCAGCGAAAAGCGTTTCTGCCCGACGTACTTCGTCTGCAGAAACGTCTCGAACGCTTCGGCGGCGTTGAGCTTGCTCAGGATGTACTTCTGCTGTGCGACCGTCGGCTTGTCGTGCTTGACCTCGATGCGTTCCTGCAGCCACTTCTGCTGCTCGGGCTCGAGGATGTGGGTGTACTCCACACCGATGTGGCGGCAGTACGCGTCGCGCAGCAGGCCGAGCACGTCGCGCAGCTTCTTGTACTGTGCCCCGGCGAACCCGCCGACCTTGAACACCCGGTCCAGGTCCCACAGCGTCAGCCCGTGCGTCAGCACGTCGAGGTCTGGGTGGCTGCGGAAGCGGGTCTTGTCCAGCCGCAGCGGGTCGATGTCGGCCATCAGGTGNCCCCGGTTGCGGTAGGCGGCGATCAACTCGATGACGCGGGCGTTCTTGTCGACGATCGGGTCGGGATTGTCGGTGCGCCAGCGGACCGGCTCGTACGGGATGCCGAGCTCGTGGAAGATCTCGTCCCAGAAGTCGTCGGAGAGCAGCAACTCGTGCACGGTGCGCAGGAAGTCGCCCGACTCGGCGCCCTGGATGATGCGGTGGTCGTAGGTCGAGGTCAAGGTGACCAGCTTGCCGACGCCCAGCTCGGCAATCCGCTGCTCGCTCGCGCCCTGGAACTCGGCGGGGTACTCCATCGCGCCGACCCCGATGATCGCGCCCTGCCCGCGCATCAGCCGCGGCACCGAATGCACGGTGCCGATCGTGCCGGGGTTGGTCAGCGACACCGTCACACCGGCGAAGTCCTCGGCGGTCAGCTTGCCGTCACGGGCCCGCCGCACGATGTCCTCATAGGCGGCGATGAACTGGCCGAACCGCATCTTCTCGGCGTTCTTGATGCCGGCGACGACCAGCTGGCGGTTGCCGTCCTTGCCCTGCAGGTCGATCGCCAGCCCCAGATTGGTATGTGCAGGCGTGATGACGTTGGGCTTGCCGTCCACCTCGGCGTAATGGCGGTTCATGTTCGGGAACTTCTCGATCGCCTGCACGATCGCGTACCCGAGCACGTGGGTGAACGAGATCTTGCCGCCGCGGGTGCGCTTGAGGTGGTTGTTGATGACGATGCGGTTGTCGATCATCAACTTGGCCGGGATCGCACGCACGCTGGTTGCGGTCGGCACCTCCAGGGATGCCGACATGTTCTTGACGACGGCCGCGGCGGCGCCGCGCAGCACCTGCAACTGGTCGTCCGGCTGCGTCGAAATCGCCGGTGCCTTCGCCGGTGCCTGGGCCGGAGCCGTCGCCGGCTCGCGCTCTTCTGCCTTGGGTTTCTCGGCCGGCACCGCCTGAGCGGGCGGCTCGACGGTCTTCTCCGCCGGCGCCGGGGTGCCGGGCTGCCCGTTGCCCGCCGGTTCCGGCGAGTAATCGACGAGGAACTCGTGCCAACTGGGGTCGACCGACGAGGGATCGTCCCGGAACTTCCGGTACATCTCCTCGACCAGCCACTCGTTCTGCCCGAATGGGGAAGGTGAACTGCTCACAGCAGTTGCTCGCCTCGATTCATCTGTCCAGCAAGCGTCGTCGCGGCGCTCGCCCACCCTGTCAATCGCATGGGGACGGTCCCTGCTGTTTCCGCCGCCTAAAAGGCTAACGCCTCGGTCATCCGGCGACCACGAGAGCAGGGTTTCCCGGACCCGTCATTTCCAACAGTACGTCCGTTATGTGAACGTGTCAGGCGGTGGGTCTAATCCGGGATGCGGGCGGGACGGCAGCACGTGCAGCGAGACTGGCCACCGGCTCGGAGCGGGGCCGAACGCCTTGCGGGCGTTGGCGATGATCTTCCGGCCCATCATCCTGTTGCCGCCGCCACCGACGACGGCGCCGATGCCCATCGGCAGCATCTTGCCGAGCATGATGGTGCCGCGCCGCAACGCATACCGCCGGACGAAGTACTTCAGGAGCCGGTTGTTGAGTTGTGACACCGCGGGCAGCGGAAGCGAGGCCGCCGACTCGCTCAGCCAGGCGCCACGGGTGCGGCCCGGGCCGACGAGGTCGGCGATGGCGCGCTTGCTGTCGTCCCCGACCAGCACGGCGAGCACCAGGGCCCGGCGCAGTTCGCGGTGCTGAGCCGGGATGGCGTGCACCTCGGCGACCGCCAGCACGAACACCGCGGTGGCCTCGAGGAACACGACGGTCTCGCCGGCGACCGCGGACAGCGCGGCAAGGGTGCCGATGCCCGGCATCGCCGCCGCGGAGCCGACCGCCACACCGCTGGCCATGACCGCGGCGAGGTAGCGCTTTTCGAGCTTGGTGATGATCTCGGTCGGCGACGCGTCGGAGTTCGCGCGGCGAAGCCGCCGCACGTAGGCCTCGACCGCCGGGGCCTGCACCCGGGCGCTGCGCTCGAGGATCTGCGACAACGCCCGCGCGGCCGCGCTGGGGTTGTCGTCGGCGGTGGCCGCCAGCGGCGGCGGGCTTGATCCCCGGCGTGCGGCGTTCATGGCGCCCCCTTCCTGCGTTCGAGCAGTGCCTCCAGGCTAACCCGATGTTGACCGGCGGCCCGGGGGCCGCCCCGAGTTGTCCCGTGCGGCGCCAGTTTGTAGCGTCGCACCCGATTACTCCACCTGGAGTAGTCGACGCCGGAACGACGAAACGGACCCCGATGGCCTACCAGGTGACCTCGCTGGGCATCTCCGTGCTGGCGCTGCTGCGCGAACGACCGATGCACGGCTACGAGATGTTCCAGACGCTGGTCACCCGGCATGGCGACCGCATCCTGAAGGTCCGGCCCGGCTCGCTGTATCACGTGGTCTATCGGCTGGCCGACGAGAAACTGATCCGCCAGACCGGCACCGGCCGCTCGGGCAACCGGCCCGAACGCACCACCTACGAGCTGACGGACGCCGGAGCGGACGCGCTGACCGATCGGGTGCGGGAGCGCCTCGCCCACCCCGTCAACGAGTTCGACAAGTTCGTGGTCGCACTCGCCGAGATCCACCACCTCGACCCGATGACCGCGGTGGGGGCGGTGCGGCACAGGATCGCCCTGCTGGAAGCCGGTGCGGATGAGTTGCGCGCGCTGGCCCGCGCCGGCCGGCCCGGGCACCTGGTGGCGCTGGATTACCTGCTCGCCACCACCACCGCCCAGATCGACTGGCTGCGCCGGTTCGTCGAGACCCTGTGGCCCGCCCGGGGGGTCGGGACATGACCGCCGACGACATTCAGCCCTGGCGGGCGCTGTGGGCGATGATGGTCGGCTTCTTCATGATCCTGGTCGACTCGACGATCGTCGCGGTCGCCAACCCGCGGATCATGGAGAAGCTGAACACCGACTACGACGCGGTGATCTGGGTGACCAGCGCCTATCTGCTGGCGTACGCGGTGCCGCTGCTGGTCGCGGGCCGCCTGGGCGACCGGTTCGGCCCCAAGAACCTCTACCTGGTGGGCCTGGCGGTCTTCACCGCGTCGTCGTTGTGGTGCGGCCTGGCCGGCTCGATCGACATGCTGATCGCCGCGCGGGTGGTCCAGGGGCTGGGCGCGGCGCTGCTGACCCCGCAGACGCTGTCGACGATCACCCGCATCTTCCCGCCCGAGCGCCGCGGTGTGGCGATGAGCGTGTGGGGCGCCACGGCCGGGGTCGCCACCCTGGTCGGCCCGCTGGCCGGCGGCGTGCTGGTCGACCGGCTCGGCTGGCAGTGGATCTTCTTCGTCAACGTGCCGGTCGGCCTCGTCGGCCTGGTGCTGGCGGTCTGGCTGGTTCCGGTGCTGCCGACCCACCGCCACCGCTTCGACATGCTCGGCGTGCTGCTGTCCGGGGCCGGCATGTTCTTGATCGTGTTCGCTCTGCAGGAGGGCCAGTCGCACGACTGGGCGCCCTGGATCTGGGCGATGATCGCCGGCGGCGTGGGCTTGATGGCCGTCTTCGCCTACTGGCAGCTGGTCAACAGGCGCGAGCCGCTGATCCCGCTGGAGATGTTCCGCGACCGCGACTTCAGCCTGTCGAACTTCGGGATCGCGGTGATGGGGTTCGTGGCGGTCGGGATGGTGCTGCCGCTGATGTTCTACCTGCAGGGCATTTGCGGCCTGTCGCCGACCCGGGCGGCGCTGCTGACCGCCCCGATGGCGATCGCGACGGGAATGCTGGCCCCGATGGTCGGCAGAATCGTCGACCGTGCTCACCCGTCGCCGGTGATCGGTTTCGGTTTCGCCGTGCTGTCGATCGCGCTGACCTGGCTGTCGATCGAGATGACGCCGGCCACGCCGATCTGGCGATTGGTCCTGCCGATGGCGGCGATGGGTGTCGGGATGTCGTTCATCTGGGCGCCGTTGGCGGCCACGGCGACCCGCAATCTTCCCGCGCGACTGGCCGGGGCGGCCTCCGGTGTGTACAACGCGATCCGACAGGTCGGCTCGGTGCTCGGCAGCGCCGGCATGGCGGCGTTCATGACGGCCCGGATCAGCGCGGAGCTGCCCCCGAGGCCGGACGGCGCGCCATCGGCGGCGGGCGCGGTGACGCAGTTGCCCCGTTTCCTGCACGAGCCGTTCTCCGCGGCGATGTCGCAGTCGATGCTGCTGCCTGCCTTCGTGGCGCTCTTCGGGGTCGTCGCCGCGGTGTTCCTGGTCGGGGCCCGGTCCCCGGCGCCTGAGCGCAGGACCGCGCCGGCCGCCGGCGACATGACCGCCGACGATCCGGAGCGCACCGACGTGATCCCGGTGATCGACGCCGGCTACGTCCAGCACTTCGAGGACGACGACGACTACTTCGAGTACACGATCCCCCGTCCCGGGCCGGCGCCGGCCGCGCCCGGCGCCGACGAAGGTGACACCGAGCCGATGGCGACCAGAGCCGAGCCGGCCCGCGGCGAGCCGGTGGATCTGTGGCCCAGGGCACCGATGGAAACCTTGCACCGCGACCCGCTGCACAGCTGGCACCGACCTGCCGAACAAATTGGTCTCGCGCACAATGGTTTTCACGTTGAGCACGAGCATCGGTTCCAGGACATCTACGACCGGCTCCGCGGCGAAGGCGACCTGGGTTCGGGCCGTGCCCGGCACCGCCTGGACCCGGATCACCATCGGCCGGACCCCGGCCAAAAGACCTACGGGCGCCACTCGATGCCGACCCGCGATTAGTCGAACATCACCGCCGCGTTCAGGTAGCCGGTTGGGTCGAACGCGGCCTTGACCGCTCGCATTGCCGCGATGTCGGCGGGCTCACGCGACATTCCGATGTAGGCGCGCTTGCGGCTGCCGACGCCGTGTTCGGAGCTGACGTTGCCGCCGAGGCCGGCGATCAGCTCCATCATCGCCGTGTAGAGCGCGCCTTCGCCGTCGGCGTCCAGCGCGCAGCGCAGCACGTTCAGATGCAGGTTTCCTTCACCGACGTGGCCGAACAGCAGCGGGATCGCGTCGGGCGCGTGCTGGGCGATCAGCTTCGCGGACCGGTGGGCGAACTCGTCGACCGCCGCGAGCGGCAGCGACACGTCGAACTTCAGCGGCGGCCCGTAGACACCGAGGATCTCGGTGATCGCCTCCCGCAGCCGCCACAGCCGCTGCTGCGCCGCCGCGTCCACCCCGACCGCCGGTTCGCCGCACAGCTCGACGGTGTCCAACGCGTCGGCGAGCGGTTCGGTGAGGTCGCGATCTCCGGCCAGCTCAACCAGCAGCAGCCACCGGCCCTCGACAGGCGTCGCGACGCCGAGGCGCTCGGCTGTGATCGCAGTGCCGGTCGCGTCGATCATCTCGAGCGCGGCAATGCCGTCGAGGTCGCGGAACGACCGGCCGGCGGCCACCAGCGCGGGCAGCCCGGCGAACCCGCACACCGCGGTGACCCGGTGTGCCGGCGTCGGGTGCAGCCGCAGGTCCAGTTGGGTGATCACCCCGAGCGTTCCCTCGGCGCCGACGAACAGCGACGCCAGGTCGTAGCCGGTGTTGTCGCGGCGCACCCGGCTGTGCCTGCGCACCAGCGACCCGTCCGGCAGCGCGACCTCCAGCCCGAGCACCTGGTCGCCCATGTTGCCGTAGCGCACGGTGCGCAGCCCGCCCGCGTCGGTCGACGCCATCCCGCCCAGCGTGGCCGTCTCGCGGGCCGCCAGGTCGACGCCGAACTCCAGGCCGGCCGCCGCGGCGGCACGCTGAAGCGCGCCCAGCGTCACGCCGGCACCGGCGCCCACTCGTCGCTCGCCGGTGTCGACCTCGCCGATGCCGGTGAGCCGCTCGGTGCACAGCAGCACGTCGTCGTATTCGGGCACCGTGCCCGCGACCAGCGACGTGCGGCCGCCCTGGATCGTCACGTGCGCGCCGGCGTCGCGGCAGGCGGCGAGCACCGCGGCGACCTCTTCGGCCGAGCCGGGCCGCACCAGCGCGGCGGCGCGACCGCGGTAGCGGCCGGTGTGGTCGACGCTGCGTCCGGCGAGGACGTCGGGGTCTGTGACCACATGCCCGCGACCGACGATGCCGCCCAGCCGATCCGCGGTGCTCATCGCGCCGGTGTATCGCACGGCGACAGCGACAGAAAGGCGCCCAGCTCGATCAGTCCGTGCGGGGTCGACGGCAGATACTGCGTCAACGCCGGGGACCGGACGATCACCGCGAGGTAAATCGCCCGGCTGATCGCGACGTTGAGCCGATTGCGGTGCAGCAGAAACGAGATCCCGCGGGGCACGTCGTCGACGGTGGAGGCGGCCATCGACACGAACACGACCGGCGCCTGTCCGCCCTGGATCTTGTCCACGGTCCCCACCTGCACGTCGACGAGACCGGCATCGCGCAGGTGGCGCCGCACCTGCAGCACCTGCGCGTTGTACGCGGCGACGACCAGCACGTCGGCGCCCGCCAACGGCCGCGTGGTGTCGCCGTCCGTCCACGGGGTGCCGATCAATCCGCGGATCTCCTCGGCGATGCGTTGGGCTTCCTCGGCGCTGGCGGTGTCGTTGTCGGTGTGTTCGACGCACAGCGTGCGAAGGCCGGGGGCGTGTCCCTCGAGGCGCCTCGTCGCGGTCACCGGATGCGGTTGCAGCCTGTTGTCGTAGGACAGCGCCGAAACCGCCCGGCACACCGCGGGGTGCATGCGGCGAGTCTGCGCGAGGAAGTAACCGAATTCGTCTGGCAGCACATCGCGTCCGCCGACCAGCCAGCCCAGCGCGGAGGTGTCCACCGGTTCGGGGTGGATGCCGGTGCTGACCTCGGCGAGCTGTTGCGGATCGCCGAGCAGCAGCAGATTACGGGCGGCGCGGGCGACGGCGACGGTGTTGGCGAGCGAGAACTGGCCGGCTTCGTCGATCACCACCAGGTCCAGGCTGCCGGGCACCACCCGGTTGTCGTTGGAGAAGTCCCATGCGGTACCGCCGACGACGCAACCGGCGTTCGCGTCGATGAAGGCCGCGTACTGGTTCTCGTTGATCCTCTGCCACGCGGGTGCGGGATCGTGCGGCGTCTTCTTGGCCACCGCCGAAGGGTCGACGCCGGCGCGGACGACCTCTTTGAGGACGTTCTCGACGACTGCGTGTGACTGCGCGACAACGCCTATCCGCCAGTGGTTTTCGTTCACCAGCCGGGCGATGACCCGTGCGCCGGTGTACGTCTTGCCGGTGCCCGGCGGCCCNTGCACGGCGATATATGACCGGTCGAGATCCAGCAGCGCCGTGGTGATCGACTCGATGTCGGAATCGGCGCGGGGCAGCACAGCCCCCGACGCGGTGCGGGGGGCTCGGCGGCACAGGATGTCCACCGCGGCGCAGCGCGGCAGCTGCGGAGGCGACTCCTGCAGGGCCGCAGCGGCTTCAGCGGCCAGCGCGTCGACAGCCCGCTGCTGGCTGTCGGTCTTGATCGGATAGCCCGGTGTGATCGCCATCGGAAGGTGATCGAAGGGTCCCGCATTGCCCCCCGTCTCCTCGATGAGGACCTGCACCGGCACCCCGGCCACTTCGTGTGTGATCTCGCACAGCGTGGCGGTGCCCGCGGCTCGCCGATCGGGGTGGGCATCGTCCAGGCCGGGCGGCGCGGGCCGGTCATAGAGCACGCAGACTTGCCTGCCCGTGACAAGCGCGCCGTTGAGCAGTTCGCCGGTCAGCCGCACCTGCCTGCGCGGCTTGCGGGCTCGTGGCGGCAGATGCCAGTCCGCGGTCACCTCGGCGCGGTCGACGCGGAACACCCCCGAGGTGTCGCCCCACTCGTCGACCGGGTTGACCAACCGGTCGAAGTGGGCCCACCAGTGCGGCTTTCGCTCCCTGACGTAGTACCCGCGGGCGGCGTTGATCAGCGCAGCCGCGGTCTGCTCCGGATCGCGCGGGCCGCTGACCGCGGGCTCGCCGGCGAAGCGGGTCAGCGTCGCGGCGACGTCGTCGTCCGGGGGGACCTGTTCGCCGGGTCCGGCATCCCGGCGCAGGTGGGCGGTGCCCCCTTCGAAGGCCAGCAGCAGCAGCTGGTTTCGAAGCAACCGCGTCGACCTGCAGTCGTATCGGTTGTAGTCCTCGATCTCCTTGAGCACGCCGCCTGCCTCGTCGGCGCGGCCGGCGTCGAGCAGCGCTGCGTAGCGCGCGTACTGGGTGATCGAGTCGGCGGCCGTGGTGACGTCCCCGGAGCGGCGATCGCTGCCCATGTAGAGCCGTTCCAGCGACTTCAGGCTGTAGGACTCCGCGCCGACCCGAATGCTCTTGCGCACCAGCGGCAACAGGTCTACCAGGACGTCATCGCGCAGCAGGTTGTCGACGTCGTCCTCGCCGACGCCGTAGCGGGCGGCGAGGTGCAGCAGCGCCGTCTTCTCGTAGGCGCCGTAGTGGTAGATGTGCATGTTCGGGTGGCGCTTGCGGCGCTTGCGCACCAGCGCCAGGAAGTCGGCGAGCGCCTTGCGTTCGCTGCGGCGGTCATGTGCCCACAGCGGGCGGAACGCCCCGTTGGTCTCAAGCACGCCGAACAGATACTCCAACCCCCAGGTGACGCCGTCGTCGGTCCACAGCGGGTCGCCCTCGAAGTCGAAGAAGAGGTCGCCCGGGTCGGGTTGGGGCAGTGCGCCCAGCGGCTCGGGGTCGAACACCTCGAACCGCGGCTCGCCGGACTCCCTCTCCGCCACCTGCAGCCGCGCCTGCGCCGTCAGCGTCGCCAGCGTGTGCTCGGCCAGCCCTTCTATCGTCCCGGTGTGGGCGGCGAGCCCCGCAACCGTGCTGACGCCGGCCTCGATCAGCGTGGCCCGTTGGCTGGGCCGCATGTTGGCGACCAGCACCAGGTCGTCGTCTTCGCGGATGTGCGGTTCGCAGGCCGGGCATCGCAGGCAGGCGCCGACCTGTTGATCGGCCCAGCTGGCGGGCTCGCCGCCGGCCAGGTGCCGGTCCAGCAGCTTCTCCAGCGCGGCCCGCTGCTGCCGGTACACCGGGATCAGATCGTCGACCGGGTAGTCGACGACCGATCCGTCGCCGAGAATCAGCCCGGCCGTCCGCGCCACGGGAACCCCCATGGCCCGCAGCGCGTCGGTGTACCCCGCGACCTGAAGCAGCGCCTCGATCTTGGCGCGCCGCGCCAGCTTGGTGTCCAGCACCCGGTACGCGTCCCCGTCCCGGACCACGAAGTCGGCGAACCCCACGAACCGCCCGTCGAACAGCGCGGCTTGATACACCACCGCCGGCTGACTGCGAAACGCCGCGGCGGTGGCGCGGGCGGCCGCCCGAAACGCCGCGACTGTATAGGACGGCCGGCCGATCCTCACCACCCCGTCGCCGTAGGCCGCAACGAACCGCGCCAGCTCGCGTTCTTCGTGCTCCCCGCCGAGCTCCACCGTGCGCCTCAGCAGTTCGTCGCCGTCCGCGTCCACCTCAGGCCCGCGCCCGAGCCTGGCGTCGAACGCGCGCAGCAGCGCGTACTCGCAGCGGGCAGCCGCTGCCAGATCGGATGCGCTGTAGATCACCAAGCCGTCGTCGACGAACACGGTGTCACTGTAGGGCAGCCCACCGACGTCCCAGTCACCGCGAAACTCAAACCACTGCGGCCCGAATCGGCGTGTCGCNGCAGCTGGTTAAGTGTCGCGGNCCGCCCACCCGCGACCGCCCCCCGCACAGAAGCCCGAAGACGCCCGCGGCGACGAATGGGACGGGCGCGAGCGTCGCGATCGCGGCGCTTCCGGCCCCGACCCCGGGCCGACAGGTGAGCCCTGCGACGATGTCGGCGCTGTCGCTGAACAGGCCGGTGGCTGCCCACCGCCGAAACTGCTTCTCCCCGGCGCACGCCAGCGCGGCGCAGGCACCCGACCCGAGGGCCACATCGCGGATCCCGATGGTCCGCATCAGAAGCGTTTCGGTGCCCGATCCAGGCGAGAAGAACCAGCCCGGCGCCGCGACCATGGCCAGTCCCACGCCGACACGCGCGGCCGCGACGACGGCCAGGGTCGGGGTCGAAGCACGGGAGAAGTCCCTCATCGCCGTTCCGCCTCAGCCGGTGTTGGCGACGAGCTCGACGCCGTTGCCGTTCCACCGGAATTTCACGACGCTGTCCAGGCCGGACACGCCGTTGGAATACTTCAGCGCGACGGTGTCGCCGGTGCTCGCCGACGAGTCGATCCCGTTGAAGCCGAACGTGTCCGGCACACCGGTCGGGATGAACTTGCCCTGGTGGAACATGATTGCCCGGGTGTTCGGGTTCTCGGCGTTGGTGTTGGCCCTGACGATGACAGCCGACAGTTGCGCGCACTCGTTGTAGTTGCCCGCCATCGGCTCTGCGCTCCAGCCCTGCCCGCTCCGCGGGTCGGGCGCCAAGCTGGAAGCGGCCTTGGTGATCTCCGCGGCACCGAGATTGACCGCGCACGGGTCGGCCGCCGCCGAGACGGTGGTGCTGGGCACAGGGGTCGTCACAGGAGCCGGCGGCGGCGGAGGCGGCGCCGGCGTCGTGGTCGCCACGACGCTTCTCGGCGCCGGGGTTTTCGCGACGGTGGAGTCGCCCGAACCGCATCCCGCCAGCGCCGCCGCCGCCGCCGCGCCGACCCCGGCCAGGGCGGCGGCAGTCGCGATCCTGCCCCACACAAGAGCGCACCGTACCGCCAGTCGTGGCGACTTCCGGGAAGGCGGGGCCGATGCCGCCCTCCCATTAGACTTCAGATCCGATGGACTCCCCGAACCCGGACGCCACGGTGCCCGCCTCGACGCCTGCAGCGACGTTCGCCGACCTGCAGATTCACCCCTCCGTGCTGCGGGCGGTCGACGATGTCGGCTACGAGTCGCCGTCGGCGATCCAGGCCGCGACGATCCCGGCGATGATGGCCGGATCCGACGTGGTCGGCCTCGCCCAGACCGGAACCGGCAAAACGGCGGCATTCGCGATCCCGATCCTGTCCAAGATCGACACCGAGAGCACCACCACCCAGGCGCTGGTGCTGGCGCCGACCCGTGAGCTGGCACTGCAGGTGGCGGAGGCGATCGGCCGCTACGGCACGCACCTGCGGCGCCTCAACGTGCTGCCGATCTACGGCGGCCAGTCCTACCACGTGCAGCTCGCCGGCCTGCGCCGCGGCGCCCAGGTCGTGGTCGGCACCCCCGGCCGGGTGATCGACCACCTCGAACGCGGCACGCTCGACCTGTCGCACATCGACTACCTGGTTCTCGACGAGGCCGACGAGATGCTCGCGATGGGCTTCGCCGAGGACGTCGAACGCATCTTGGCCGACACCCCGGAGTACAAGCAGGTGGCGTTGTTCTCGGCGACGATGCCCGCGGCCATCCGGGCCATCACGTCGAAGTACCTGCACGACCCGGTTGAGGTCACGGTCGAAGCCGAAACCACCACGGCGGAGAACATTTCCCAGCGCTACATCGAGGTGGCCGGGCCGCGCAAGATGGACGCGCTGACCCGCGTGCTGGAGGTCGAGCCGTTCGAGGCGATGATCGTCTTCGTCCGCACCAAGCAGGCCACCGAGGAGGTCGCGGAAAGGCTGAGGGCCCGTGGCTTTTCGGCGGCCGCCATCAACGGGGACGTCGTGCAGGCTCAGCGCGAGAAGACGATCGCGGCGCTGAAGGACGGCAGCGTCGACATCCTCGTCGCGACCGACGTCGCGGCGCGCGGCCTGGACGTCGAGCGGATCTCGCACGTGCTGAACTACGACATCCCGCACGACACCGAGTCCTACGTGCACCGCGTCGGCCGCACCGGCCGCGCCGGGCGGTCGGGGTCGGCGTTGCTGTTCGTCTCGCCGCGGGAGCGCCACCTGCTCAAGGCGATCGAGAAGGCCACCCGCCAGAAGCTCACCGAGGCCGCGCTGCCCACCGTCGAGGACGTCAACGCCCAGCGGGTGGCCAAGTTCCGCGATTCGATCACCGACTCGCTCAATGCGCCCGGAGTCGAGCTGTTCCGCGGCCTGGTCGAGGATTACGAGCGCGAGCACGACGTCCCGATGGCCGACATCGCCGCCGCGCTGGCGACGCAGTCGCGCGACGGTGAGGAGTTCCTGATGCGGCCGGAGCCGCAGCGCCGGGGGCCCGTGGCAGGGGCGCCGCGTCCCGAAAGCAGGCGGAGCCAGGACCGATCGCGCCGGCCCGGCGACGGCATGGCCACCTACCGCATCTCGGTCGGCAAGCGGCACAAGATTGGCCCGGGCGCGATCGTCGGCGCGATCGCGAACGAAGGTGGCCTGCACCGCAGCGACTTCGGGCACATCACGATCCGCCCGGACTTCTCGCTCGTCGAGCTGCCGGCCAGGCTGCCCCCCGAGACACTGAAAGCCCTGGAGCGGACCCGCATCTCAGGCGTGCTGATCAATCTGCAGCCCGACCGCCCCCCGACAAAGACGAAGACGACGAAGACCAAACGGAAGTCGTGATGGCCCTGTCCGAGGGCGTCCAGCCGCGGGGCGGCCTGGAATCGGTGTCGGGGGCCGAGCGGGTTGCCTCGCTCACCGGCATCCGCGCGGTCGCGGCGATTTTGGTGGTCGCGACGCACGCCGCCTACACCACCGGCAAGTACACCCACGGCTACGTCGGGCTGACGTACTCGCGCATGGAGATCGGCGTGCCGATCTTCTTCGTGCTGTCCGGCTTCCTGCTGTTCGGCCCGTGGGTCAAGGCCGCGGCCACCGACGGTCCGCCGCCACCGCTGGCGCGCTATGCCTGGCACCGGGTGCGGCGCATCATGCCGGCATACACGGTGACGGTCTTCGCGGCCTTTCTGGTGTACGAATTCCGGACTGCGGGGCCCAATCCCGGCCACACCTGGATGGGGTTGTTCCGCAACCTGACCCTGACCCAGATCTACACCGACCACTACCTGTACTCCTACCTGCATCAGGGGCTGACGCAGATGTGGAGCCTGGCGGTCGAAGTCGCGTTCTACGTGGCGCTGCCCCTGCTGACCTACCTGCTGCTGACGGTGCTGTGCCGGCGGCGCTGGCGTCCGCGCCTGCTGCTCGCCGGCCTGTGCGCGCTTGCCGCGCTGACACCGGCGTGGCTGGTGCTGGTGCACCTCACCGACTGGCTGCCCGACGGCGCGCGGCTGTGGCTGCCGAGCTATCTCGCGTGGTTCATCGGCGGCATGATGCTCGCGGTGCTGCAGGTGATCGGCGTGCGGTGGTACGCGGCCGCGTGCCTGCCGCTCGCGGTGGTCTGCTACTTCATTGTGTCCACGCCGATCGCCGGGGAGCCCACCACGTCGCCGGCCAGGCTGTGGGAGGCCCTGTCCAAGGCGGCGTTCTACGCGGTGATCGCGACCGTCGTGGTGGGGCCGCTGGCCCTGGGCAACCGCGGCTGGTATTCGCGGCTGCTGGCCACGGGGCCGATGGTGTGGCTCGGCGAGATCTCCTATGAGATCTTCCTGATTCACCTCATCGTGATGGAGATCGCGATGGTCGAGGTGCTGCGCTACCCGATCTACACCGGCTCGATGCCGTTGCTGTTGGTCGTGACGCTGGCGATGACGATCCCGCTGGCCTGGCTGCTGCACCGGTTCACCCGCGCCCGGCCGTGATGCCGTGCGACCAGCCGCCGATCACGACCAGCCCGCCGGCCGCGACGAGAAGACCGCTGCGCCGCCACGCGCCCGCGGTCATCACCGCATCGCCGGCGAGCCGAACCGCCTGGGCCGCCGGCGGCATGTGCTTCAGCACATACCGGCCTCGACGGCTCAGGCGCAGCCGGGATGTGTCGGTGCGTAACAGGGCCGCCGACGCGGCGACCGGAATGAGAAAATGAACCACCAGGCCGGCGCCCCGCCGGCCCCGCCAGATCATGGTGAGCGACACGACGGACGCCGCGATGTCAGCGGCGAGCTTGGCCGCGTGGACCTGATGCAGGAGAAGGTCGTCGCTAGTCGGCACCGCGAGCGAACTCCGCCGATAACCCCCCAGCCACGACCATCGGCACCACGAACTCGCGGACCATTGCGCGTTCGTCGTTCTCGTCCTCGCCGGGAAACACGAGCAGTGAGGTCATCACCCGCACCAGCCACCGGGCGCGACGTTCGACCACCGCGGGCTCGTCGGGGGCGAGCGACGTCAGAAACGCCGCGGTCAGCGCCTTGACCACGTCGTCCTGATCGGCGATCACGGCCCCGAGCGGGGGCCGGCTCGTGGAGAACCACGAGGCCAGGGCCGGGCTGTTGCGGACCAGTCCCAGCGCCGCGATCACGCCCTCGACCAGCCGGTCCCCGGGGTCCCGGATGCCGGTGATCTGGTCGATGATCGTGTAATGCAGCCGATAGGTCTCCCGGTGCATGAACGCGGTGTGCAGCGCGTCGCGGTTCTCGAAGTAGCGATACAGCGTCGCACGTGAACATCCGGCGGCCCTGGCGATCTCGTGCATCCCGACCCCGGCGACGTCGCGCTGCGCGAACAGCTCGGCCGCCGCGTCCAGGATCCGGTCTGCGGCGACCTCGGTGCGGCGCGCCGCCAGCCAGTCGCCGGACATCAGCGGGCCGCCCGGAACGGCACCGACAGCGGTCGCCGCACGTAGCTGCCGTCGGCCCAGACGATGCCGGACTCGTCCACGTCGAAATCCGGGCAGCGGGCCAATAGTTCGCTCAGCGTGACCCGCGACTGCATGCGCGCGGCGGCCGCGCCCAGGCAGTGGTGGGCGCCGTGGCCGAACGTCAGGATGTTGCGCGGCCGGCGCGTCACGTCGAGCTCGCCGGCATCCGGGCCGTACCGGCGCTCGTCGCGGTTGGCCGACCCGTACAGCAGCAACACCTTGCGGCCGGCCCGCATGGTGGTGTCGTGGATCGTCACGTCACGGGTGAGGGTGCGGGCCAGGCCCTGCACCGGTGACGTCAGCCGCAGCAGCTCGTCGATCACGGCGGGAATCAGCTCCGGGTGCTCGGCCAGCAGCCTGCGCTGGTCGGGCCGGCGATGCAGCAGCTGCACCGAACCGCCGAGCATGCCGGTGGTGGTGTCGTTGCCGCCGGTGACCATCGTGAACGTGAACGCCAGCACCGACAGGGTGCCCGCGATGTCGCCGTCCGCGCCGACCCCCGCCGCGACGAGGTGCGACACCGTGTCGTCGCCCGGCTCGCGGCGGCGGCGCTCGATCAGCTCGTTGAAGTAGCCCGTCATCGAGGTCACGGCGTCACCCAGCGAGTCGATCGCGTCGCCGATTCCGCCGCTGGTGGTGTTGGCCGCGACGATGGCCTCGGTCCAGCCGTCGAACCGTGCCCGGTCCTCTTCCGGCACGCCCAGATAGTGCGCGACGACCATCGAGGGCAGCGGTTTGAACAGCTCGGCGACGATGTCGCCACCACCGGAGGCGAGCAGCCGCTGCAGGCGTTCGACGACGAACGCGCGAACCGCCGGCTCGACCGCCTCCACCTGGCGTGGGGTGAAGCCCCGGGCGACCAGTTTTCGGAACTCGGTGTGCACCGGCGGGTCCTGCATCACCATCGGCGGGTTGTCCTGCAGCCCGATGATTTCGAGTTCGCGGTAGTTGACGGTCAGCCCCTGGGCGGAGGAGAACGTCTGGTGGTCTCGCGCGGCCTGCCAGATGTCGGCGTGCCGTGACAGCACCCAGTAGTCGTGCGCCGGGTTCTCCCGGGGAATGACGTGGTGCACCGGGTCGCGGTCGCGCAGCGCGGCGTACATCGCCCAAGGGTCCGCCCAGCTGTGAGCGTTGGCGAGTTCGAACATGACCGGTGACCCTTGAGACAAAGTAACCGTCATGTCTTATGCGTACGACAGGGGATGCACAAGTGTCAATGATTGGCGCGAAATCGTTCCTAAATTGCGGCGCCGGGGTTGAGGATCCCCGCGGGGTCCAGCGCGTCCTTTATTCGCTGGTTGAGGGCCATCGCGCCGGGCCCGATCTGGCCGGCCAGCCAGGGCCGCTTGAGCCTGCCGACGCCGTGCTCGCCGGTGATCGTGCCGCCGAGGCCCACTGCCAGGTCCATGATCTCCCCGAACGCCACCTCGGCGCGCTGCTTCATGGCTCGGTCGCTGGGGTCGTAGACGATGAGCGGGTGGGTGTTGCCGTCGCCGGCGTGTGCGATCACCGAGATCATCACGTCGCGCTCGGCCGCGATGCGCGCGACTCCGGTGACGAGCTCACCCAGCCGTGGCAACGGCACGCCGACGTCCTCGAGCAGCAGCGTTCCCTTGGCCTCCACGGCCGGGATCGCGTACCGGCGGGCAGCGACGAACGCCTCGCCCTCGTCCGGGTCGTCGGTCGAAAAGACTTCTGTCGCATCATTTTCCGCGAATACGGCGGCGATCACCTCGGCGTCTTCCCCGGCGGACCGGCCGCGTTCGTCGGAGCCGGCGATCACCAGGGCCGCGGCGTCGCGGTCCAGGCCCATCCGGAGCTTGTCCTCGACCGCGTTCACCGCGACGGAGTCCATGAACTCCAGCATCGACGGGCGCATCCTGCTCGACACGCCCAGCACCGCGTCGACCGCGGCCGCGACGGAGGCGAAGGTCGCCACGACCGTGCTCGACCGATGCTGCTTCGGCAGCAGCCGCAGCGTGATCTCGGTGATCACGCCGATCGTGCCCTCGCTACCGACGAACAGCTTGGTCAGGCTGAGGCCCGCGACGTCCTTGAGCCGGGGGCCCCCGAGCCGCACCGCGGTGCCGTCGGCCAGCACCACCTGCAACCCGAGGACGTAGTCGGTGGTGACGCCGTACTTCACGCAACACAGGCCGCCGGCGTTTGTCGCGACGTTGCCGCCGATGCTGCAGATCTCGAACGACGACGGATCCGGCGGGTACCACAGGTCGTGCTCGGCCACTGCCTTCTTGACCTCGGCGTTGAACAGCCCGGGCTGGCACACCGCGGTCCGGGTCACCGGGTCGACGGTGATGTCGCGCATCCGCTCGGTGGCGAGCACGATGCAGTTGTCCAGCGCCGTCGCGCCGCCGGACAGGCCGCTTCCCGCGCCCCGCGGCACCACCGGGATGCGGTGCCGGCTCGCCCAGCGCAACACCGCCTGCACATCCTCGGTGCGAAGCGGCCGCAGCACGGCCATGGGCTTGCCGGCCGACGGGTCGAGCGCGCGGTCCTGGCGGTACTTGTCGGTCTTCGCGGGATCGGTGACGACCATTCCTTCGGGCAGCTCTTCGATCAGGCTCGCCAGCACATCCGCGCTCATAACTCGATGCTACGAGCCGGTGCTATTCCAATTCGGCCGACGGCTGCCGCTCCGACCTGCGATCCAGCTCGTACAACGACGGCAGCAGCAGTGCCGCCAACCCGATCGCGATCATCGGTACGGCCAGGGCGAGAAACGTGGTCCGCAGCCCGAACGTGTCGGCNAGCGGACCGGCCAGCATGAATCCGAGCGGACCGGCGGCGTAGGCCAGCGACGTCATCACGCCGACCACCCGGCCCCGGAGCGCGGGCGGCGACTTGGTCTGCATCACGTAGTTGTAGATCGGCGCGATTGGCCCGTAGACGAGGCCGACGAGCGCGCACAGCAGCAGGATCAGCGCCAGCGCCGGCAGCAGCGAGATCAGCGCGGTGCAGATGCCGAGCGTCAGCGTCGCGGTCAGCAGGATCGCCCGCCGGGTCAGGTGCCGCACCAGCAGCGGATAAGCCAGCGCGCCGACCAGGCCGCCGATGCTCAGCGCCATCAACACCCAGCCCAGTTGCGCGGGCTCGTCGTGATCGGCGAAGTACTTCGGGAACAGCACGCTTTCCATCGGCAGGTACAGCCCGGTCATCGCCAGGTCGACCAGCGCCAGCGTGCGCAGCACCTTGACGTTCCAGACGAACCGCAAACCGTCGAGCATGCCGGCCCAGACTCCCTCCGGCCGCTCCTCGACGGTTGGCGGCCCCGCGCCCTCCAGCCGGAGCACGCCGACCGCCAGGATCGACAGCCCGAAGAACGCGGCGGTGACCCACATCGTGTTGATTCCGCCGATGGTGCCGATCAGCAGGCCCGCCAGGCCGGGACCGACGATGTAGGCCACGTTGAACACGGCTTCGTAGAGCCCGTTGGTGCGGTCCAGCGTCCAGCCGGCCCGCGCCGCGGCTTCCGGCAGCATCGACTGGCGGGCGGTGATCCCGGCCGGGTCGAATACCGCGCCCAGTGCCGCCAGTGTCGCGAGCACCGCGACGTTGATGCTCTGCTGGCCCAGGGTGAGAGCCAGCACCGGGACCGTGGCCACGGTGGTCCCCGACAGCACATCGGAAAGNATTGAAATGCGCTTGCGGCCAAGGAAATCCACTGCGGTNCCGGCGATGAGCGTGGAGAACAGCAGCGGGAGGGACGCNGCGCCGGCGACGACCGACGCCTCCAGAGCGCTGCCGTTGCGCTGCAGCACCAGCCATGGGAACGCGACGATCGAGATGCCGTTTCCGGCCGACGCGGCCAGCGCCGCGAACATCAGGACGAAAACAGGGCGGCGCGAGGGCGTCCGGCGGCCGGGATCGGAGCGACCGGGGGATGACCGAGACATGGGAACGGGGAGAAATCTAGCAGCGGGCATGCCCGGTCGGCGACCGAATTTGCGCGCCGTGCACAGTAGATCGGTGCGTCTGCCCCATCCACGCGTCGGTATGCAGTTCGACTCGCCGGTGCCACCCGGTGCCGGCTGGCCGGGCGACCCGGCGACCCCGCGCACCGCGGTCGCGGCGACGCCCGCGCAGGTCGCCGCCGAGGCGTCGAATGTGAAAACGCTTCGGCAGCTCGACGCCTTGGTGTCGGTGTGCCGCGCATGTCCGCGGCTGGTCGAGTGGCGCGAACAGGTCGCTGCGGGCAAGCGGAAGTCGTTCGCCGATCAGCCGTACTGGGGGCGGCCCGTTCCGGGCTGGGGTTCGGCCGGCCCGAAGATGCTCATTCTCGGCCTCGCGCCCGCGGCGCACGGCGGCAACCGCACCGGGCGGGTGTTCACCGGGGACCGTTCCGGTGACGTGTTGTACGCGGCGCTCTACCGCGCCGGTCTGTCCACGTCGCCGGACAGCGTCGACGCGGCCGACGGCACGACGCTGATAGACACCCGGATGGCGGCGGCGGTGCGGTGCGCACCCCCGGGCAATGCGCCGACACCCGGCGAGCGGCAGACCTGCGCGCCCTGGCTGGCCGCGGAATGGCGCCTGATCGGCCACCACGTCCGCGTGATCGTCGCGCTCGGCGCGTTCGCCTGGCGTGCGGCGCTGAACATGGTCGGCACCGTCGAGTCACCGGCGCCGAAGTTCGGGCACGGAGCCGCCGTCTCGCTGCGCACGACTGA
>JGI26340J50214_10000142_pt1 | contig 25489 bp, 26 predicted proteins | sample BogFormECP12_OM2_FD_50214 | JGI IMG/M metagenome (IMG submission 50214)
AGAACAGGTTGGCGGCCTTGGGCAGCACCGCATCGACTTGGTTCTGGTTGTCGACGATCTCATCGTTGTTGAAGATGTAGCTGGCCAGCGCGAGATACATGGCTGCCGAGTTGGACTTGCGCACGTCGGTCGAGGAGATCAGGATCGACTTATTGATGGCGTAGTCCGGATTGTGCGGCAGTTCGCTCCACCGTTTGTCCGCGACGATCGCGTCGAGCAAGCGCTTCATGTCGACGATATAATAGTAGTTGTTGCGCTTGCTGACGATGCCGTTCGCGAGCAGCACGTCGGCGATGGGCTTCCACGACGCGATCGCCATCGGCGTGAAGAACGGGCTGACCGACTTCTTGATGCCGGTGGCCTGCATGATCTTGGTCGCGCCGGGCACGCCGGCCGGGAACGCGAAATCGTAGACCTTCGGATCGGCGCGCGACGCCATCTCGCGCGAGCCGACCGTTTCGACCTTGAGATCGATGCCGTTGCGCCGCAGCACGTCGAGCACGCGCGGGTCGGTGAGGTACCCTTCCTTCTCCGAACCGATGAGACCGGTCACCGTGACCACCGCACCGGCGGCGACCTGCGCGGCATGCTCTTGACGCTGTCGCGTGATCGACACATAGGTCGCGAACACGACGCCCACGATCAAAAGGATGAGCAAGAGCGGTCCTAAGACTCGCTGCGCGTTGGCCATGAACGTAGGCTTCCTTTGCGTCGTGCGGATGCACTGCCGGGGGTAAGGGGACCGTGCCGCTCTACTCGCTGGGCAGTAGGAGAGTTGCAGCCGTCACCGTCGGCGCCGCTTTGGACCGGGACATGCGGCGTCCCGGAGCTCCTCTTGCCCTGGTCCCGCGCTTAGAAGTGGTAACGCTGCTCGATCACGAGCACTGAACCGTTGAAATCCGGCGGCGGGCCGCCCGCTTGGGAAGGCAGCCCGGTGAAGTTCGCATACCGCAATTGGACGAGCAGCGCGGCATGCGATGACTGCGCGATCTGCGCGCCGATGAACTCGATGTCTTGGCGATAGTCGACGTTGGTGAACGCGCCGAACGCCCACGAACCGCGCATGGCAAAACTGCCATAGCCGATATCCGCGACCGCGCCTTTGCCGAACGGATGCGCGTACGTGAACACCACTTGCGGCGCCTGATACGAGACCGCGTCTTGAGGATTGGCCGGCGTGAAGTCGCGGTGCTGGGTGTCGGCGACGTAGTCGAGCGTCAGGTCCCCGAAGGCCGGATGCCACGCCGTCCATAGCGCGTACTGATGGCCTTCGCCCAGCGTTCCTGAGTTGTCATACTGGGGCAAGAAGAATCCCTCGACAAAGCCCACCTGGTTGATGGTGCTGTACACCGCCGGCGTGATCTGCTGGAAGCGCGCGTACGCCGCGTGGATCTCGACGGGACCCCTGTCGAGCGAGTAGCGCATCCGGAAACCCTGGCGGTTCGAGCCGATCGTGGTGTTGTCGTTGAGCTGATAGTTGGACTTGAGCCACACGCCCGGCCACGACCAGGCGACGCTCCACACGTTCTCGGGCGCGCCGTACGGCAAGATCGCGCTCGCGTAACGCCCTTCGAAACGATACGCGTCCACGCCGACCGATGCGCGTCCGAAGGGGTGGTCAAGGCCGATATGATAATAACCGCCTGGCGCTTGCGTGCCGGGCTCGAGGACCTGTTGCGCATCGTACCAGGCACGGCCGATCGCGATCGTCGCGTCGAGTCCGTGCGCCGCATGAAATGCGCCGCGCACTCCCGCAATAGTCTGCTGCTGGCCGCCGAGCTGGCTTTGCGGCAACGGTCCTTGCGGGCCCGGGTTCGCGACGGCGCCCGCGCCGTACATCGTCGTAGTGGAGAGCATCACGCCGCCCGTGCTCGCGTGAAGCAGATCAGCCGACCAGCGCGTCCCTTCGCCGTGATCGAGCACGAGCGAGCCGAGCACGAGTCGCGCGGCAGTGCCCGGCAACGCCGGCAGCGACGCGTCGGTCAGCTCGAGCGTCGCGACGCCGCGGCGCGCGACCAGATCGAGACCGTCAAGCGGTAGGCCGGCCGGAGCCGAAGGCCACGAATCCAACGCGGCCGGGCCGTTGCCGAGCGATTCGGCGGGCTGCAGTCCGATGTTCGGCGTGACGTTCGTCAGCGGCGGCTGCACGAACACGAACTTGTCGTTCTGCACGAGGTCGAACCAGCCCGCGCGCAGGTTCAGCGCGCCGTCCGCCGTGCCGATGGAGCCGGACAACAACGAGATGCGCGCGGCGCTGCCGTCGTCGAAGCCGGCGTGGGTGGGAAACGCGATCTGATACGGCAGCGCCTGCGATCCGAGATGCGGATTGAGCGTTGGCATCAGATTCTCGGTCCAGTACGCCGCGTTTTGAACGCTGCCGGTCGCGTATCCGGCGCCGAGCGTCGCCGATGCGAGGAACTTCGATGTCGAGTAATCGCCGCGCAGTTCGAATTGCGCGATACCCGCCACGCCCGGCGTGTTCGGCGCGCTCGAGAAGACGTCGTACGGAGTCATCGGCGAAAGCGGCGCGCCGGCGGCAAAGCCCGGCCCCTCGGGCGGCGTGAGACCCGGTCCATTCTGCGCCTGATCGATGAACGAGACGAACCCGTCGCCGCTCAGACGCAGGCCCGGCTGCGACGTGGGCGCCGGCGATGGGCTCGGCGTCGCCGCCGCGTCTGCGGGCACCGGCTGGATCGACCCGGCCGCAATCCACGCCAGCGCGAAGAGGACGAATCTCATCGGTCGACGTGGCACCCCCGCGCGCCGTGACACCAGAAGACCGCCGATGCTCCTCCCGCGCGAGCCGGCAACCCTTCTTTAGCGCCGGCAGCAGACCTCGAGCTTGTTGCCCTCTGGGTCTTCGAAGAACACCGCGTAATAGGGTTGGATGTAGTCCGGGCAGTCCTCTGGGCCCTCGATCGCGCGCGCGCCCGCCGAGTGGAGCAAGCCGCCGATACGGTCGACATCCGCGCGCGTCGCCGCCGCGAACGCGATGCGCGTCTCGCTCGGCTGATGATGCGCGATCTCGTCCAAGACGAAGAACTGGCTCGCCCGATCCGGACAGTAGTATTCGAACGAGCAGCCGCAATCTTCTGTCTGCGTGTAGCCTAGCGCCGGCATGAGCACGTCATAGAACGGCCGCACCGCTGCGAGGCTGCGGACACGATGATCGATGTGGTCCAGCGGAAAGCGGCTCACGTCTGCGTGCTTCGGCCGTTCGTCGGGGCGCTTGCGATCGGCGCGCGCCTCGAGAACAGCTCGGTGATAGGGCGAAAGCCGTTCTTGAGCAAGGGGCGTTCGAAGAGGTACGTGATGACCGACGCTACGGCGACCGAGATGACGACCGTGATCACGAGATACGTCCACTGCCAGAGGCGATCGTCCTGGAAATCCTGCGTACGCGGCAGCGGGAACGAGTGACGCGCCAGATACGTCGCGATGAGTTGATGCCACAGATACAGATTGTAGGAGATGACCGACAGGAACACCAGCAAGCGGTTGGCGAGCACCGCTCGCCACCACCCCGCCGCTAAGCACGACCCGACGGTCAGCAGCACGAAGGTCAGCCCGAGGAGCGTGAGATGGCTGTTGCCCCACACGTATTGCCAATTGGGCTCGATGCGGATCAGGAACAGGCCGTAGAGCAGCCAGCCGTAGAGCGCGAAGCCGGCGATCGCGAGCACGGTCCACAGATGTTGCCAGCGCGCAGGATCGGGCGTACGCGCGCGCAGCCACACGAAGAGCCATGCGGCGAGCATCCCGCTTCCGAAGAGGTCGAGGAATGCGGGCATCTGCGTCATCACCACGTAGTCGCCGATACAGCACGGCGAGTAGAACAGCCGATAGCCATTGGCGATCGCCAGCATGCCGGCGAACGTCGCCAGCGGCCAGCGCCGGAAGCACCAGCACAGCAGCGGGAAGACGACGTAGAACTGGACCTCCACCGCGAGCGTCCATAGCACGCCGTTGACCGTGCCGAACGTGTCGTGGAACCAGTTATGGATGAAGAGCAGATGGGTGACGTACACTTTGAGCAGCGTGATCCCCGAGAACGCTGCGACGATCCATGGCGTCAGGATCAGCAGTTGGAGGTAGTACGACGGCACGATCTTGATGAAGCGCCGGTATGCGAAATGCTCGATGGTCTGGAGGGGCTTGCCCTCGAACACGTGGCGCGCGTAGGGATAGAACAGCACGAAGCCGCTGATGAAATAGAAGAGGTCGACGCCGGTGAACCCGGTCTCCGGGATGACCTGCAGGTTGATCGTGTGCCCGAACAGGTGGAAACGCGAGTCGAGCCAGTTCCACTCCCAGACGTGATACCAGAGCACGACGAAGATCGCGATGCCGCGCAGTCCGTCGAGGACCGCGAGATGGGCTTGCGGCGACGCGCGCGGCGTCTCAACCATCGTTGACGACCGCCACGGGAGGGTGCTCGGCGACGGGTGCGCGGCGTTTGAAGAGGTCGCCGATCGCGCCGAAGCCCTTCTTGAGCAGCGGCCGCTCGATCGCATACGTGACGAAGATCGAGACCGCGAAGGTGATCGCGAGCGATGAGATCGTGTAGGCCCATTTCCAACGCTCGTCGGCGTGCGGATCGGCCGTGCTCGGTGCCGGGAAGCGGTGTTTGAGCATCCACAGCATGAGGACGTTGTGCCACAGATACATGTTGTACGAGATCACGCCCATGAACACGAAGAAGCGGTTTGCGATGATCGCATGGAGGGGGCGATACGAGAAGAGCGCGGCCACTGCGAAGACCGCGAGCAGACCGCCCCAGTACAAGCGGTTCGCGGCTTGCCAGGGCGCGTATTGGTTCGGCTCATACAAGTGCGTGAACATCGCGCCGAGCATCGCGCACAGGCCTGCGGCCGCGCCGACGGCGACGAGCGTCGCCAGCCACTCGAAGCGCTCGACGGGCAGGTGACTGCGCATCCACACGAATATCCACGCCGCCAGCATGCCGTCGGCGAAGAGATCGAGATAGGCCGGCATCTGGCCCATCAAGACGTAATTGCCTACATCGGTATGCGCGGCGAACAGCCGATAGCCGACCGCGATCGCGACCATCAACAGATACGTCATCATCGGCTGCCGGCGGAAGAGCCAGCACAGGGCGGGGAAGATCAGATAGAATTGGATCTCGACGCCTAAGCTCCACAGCACGCCGTTGACGCCGACCCAGGTGTCGACCCAGAAGATGTGGATGAAGAGCAGATGCGTCACCACCTGCCTGATGACGTCTTTGAACGTCGTGAATTCGCCGATCAGGATGGCCGCCGCCACGAGCGCGATGACGTAGGACGGCACGATCTTGATGAAGCGCCGGTACGCGAACTGCCTGACCGTCTGCAGCGGGCGGCCTTCGAACAAGTGCCGCGCGTATGGATAGAACAGCACGAACCCGCTGAGGAAGAAGAACAGCTCGACGCCCATCAATCCGGTGCCCGGCACCATGACGATCGGGATGTCGTGTCCGAAGAGCGTGAGGCGCGGCGTCAGCCACGAGAACAGCCAAAGATGCCACCACACCACCATAAGGATGGCGATGCCGCGGAGACCGTCGAGCACGTCGAGGCGCGCTTCGGATGGCAGACGGGCCGTTGAAGCCATGCTGTTAGTATCGGGCGATTTCGGCACGCGCCGCTGCGCGGCCTAGGCGCTCGCCGCCAAGCGACTTTCCGCGCACGCATCTCGGACTTTGCCCTCGCCTTTATCGACGCTTCACGCCGCCTTCCCGCAGCGCGGGTACGATGAGAACTGACATGATCGCTTTGACAAAGGAGACATCCATGGTAGACACGACGACAACCGAGAAAGCCGGTCCGTGCCGCGAGGAATGGAAGATCAGAGGCGAGGATCTGCTCAAGAAGATCAACGAGATCATCCGCGAGGGGAACGTGCGGCACATCTCGATCAAGGACAAGACCGGCAAGACGCTGGTGGATCTGCCTTTGACCGTCGGGGTGGTGGGCACGGCCCTCGCTCCGGTGCTAGCCGCGGTCGGCGCGATCGCCGCCCTCGTCAGCGAGTGCACGATCTCGGTTGAGCGGCAGGCGTAGCCGCACTCGACGCGCCGAGGGATGACCGGACACCCCCCGAAGTCCGCGTCAAGTGACGCATTCGACGCAGGCCGGCCGCCTTGTGCTGTGTCCGACGCCGCTCGGCAACCTTGAAGACATCACCGCGCGCACGCTGCGCGCGCTGAATGAGTGCGACGTCGTCGTGGCCGAGGACACGCGCGTCACGGGCGGGCTGCTGCGTCATTTCGACATACGCAAACCGCTCCGTTCGCTGCACGAACGGGTTGAAGCGCGACGGCTTGCGGAGGTGCGCGGACTGCTGGCGGCCGGCAAGACGGTCGCCTTCGCAAGCGACGCCGGCATGCCCGGCATCTCGGATCCGGGGGCAGCGCTCGTCGCGTGCGCGCGCGCGGTGGGCGCCGCGATCGAGGCCTTGCCCGGCCCGACCGCATTCGTCGGCGCGCTCGTCCTCAGCGGTTTCGACATCAGCAGGTTCAGATTCGACGGCTTCCCGCCGCGCAAGAGCTCCGAGCGGCGTGCCTATCTGCGTTCGCTGCGCGACGTCGAGTATGCCGTCGCGTGGTATGAAGCGCCGACGCGCGTCATCGCGCTGCTCGACGACGTCGGACGCGAGTTGCCTCAGCGTCGCGTATTCGCGTTGCGCGAATATACCAAGATGTTCGAGCAGCAGGCGCTGGGATCGGCGGCGCAGGTGCGCGCGCAGATCGAACAGCCGCCGCGCGGCGAGTTCACGATCGTGCTCGAGGGCGCGCGCATTGAGCGCGTGCCGGCCGGCGCGCGAGCTATCCCGGATGAGGTTCGCGACGCGCTGCTGCGCTTGATCGAGCGCGGCACCGGCGCTCGCGATGCGGCCGAAGCGATTGCCGGGGCGACCGGCCTGCCCAAGAACGCTTTGTACAAACTCGCATTGCAGCGCGCTCAGCGGCGTTAGCGTGCACGTCGAACCATGGGTGCTGGTCGCGCTCGGCGCGACCGCGTTCGTCGCCGCCGCCGTCGATGCGGTGGTCGGTGGNGGCGGGCTCATCAATCTGCCGGCGCTGCTGCTCACCGGCATGCCGGTCTCGCTGGCGCTGGGCACCAACAAGCTGTCAGGTATCGCCGGCACGGCGACGGCGACCGCCACCTTCGCGGCCGCGCGCCAGATCCGTTGGCCGATCGTCACGGCAAGCGCGCTTGCGGCGTTCGCCGGCGCGCTGCTGGGCGCACGCACCGTGCTGCTGCTCGACCCAAAACTGCTGCGCGTCATCGTGTCGGCGCTGCTGCTCGTCGTCTCGGCGGTCGTCGCGCTGCGGCCGCAACTTGGAGCGCGGTTTACTGGCGCGGTGGTTCAGCGCTCGGTGTGGCGTTCCGGGGCGATCGGTTTGGCCACCGGATACTACGACGGCTTCTTCGGGCCCGGCGCGGGCGTGTTCATGATCTTTCTTTTCGTCGCGTGGCTGGGCGTCGATTTCTTGGCAGCCTCGGGCCTGGCCAAAGCGACCAACTTCGCGTCGAATCTCGGCGCCATCATCGTCTTCGCGCTGGCCGGCACCATCGATTATCAAATCGGCGTGGTCATGGCCGTCTGCGCGGTCGCGGGCAGCTTCACCGGTTCGCGTCTGGCGATCGTCCGCGGCGCAGTCTTTGTCCGGTTCGTCTTCCTGGCCGTGGCATGGATGGTCGCGGCGCGGCTGCTCTGGCAGGCGCTCCACCGCTAGCGCGCAAACAACCGCTGATATATGGCCAAAGACACGTTCTATCTCACGACGCCGCTGTACTACACCAACAGCACGCCGCATATCGGGCACGGCTACACGACCATCGCGGCCGACGTCCTCGCGCGCCTTCATCGCGTGACCGGCGACGGACGCGCATGGTTTCTGACCGGGACGGACGAGCACGCGCAGAAGATCGCCGACGCGGCTGCGGCGCAGGGCAAAACCCCCAAGCAGTTCGTCGACGAGATCGTCGAGCGCTGGAAGGCGCAGTGGCGCGAACTGAACATCAGCTACGACCAGTTCATCCGCACCACCGATCCCGAGCACGAGAAAGCGGTGCAGCGCATCTTCACCGTGCTGCGAGACCGCCGCGATATCGAGCCCGGCAAGTACGAAGGCTGGTATTGCCGTACCGATGAGACCTTCTGGGTCGAAAGCAAGCTCATCGACGGGCGCTGCCCCAATCCCGAATGCGGGCGGCCGGTGGAATGGGTGTCCGAAGACGCATGGTTCTTCCGGCTCTCCGCCTATCGCGATCGCTTGATCGAGCATTATCGCGCGAATCCGCATTGGGTGCGCCCGCAAAGCGCCTACAACGAGATGATGGCGATCCTGCAGGGCGGGCTTGAGGATCTGTGCGTGTCGCGCCAAAGCGTCGAGTGGGCGATCTCGATGCCCGGCAGCGCGGGCACGACGATCTACGTCTGGTTCGACGCGATCTGCAACTACATCACCGCGGCCGGCTATCCGCACGACATGGCCAAGTTCGAGCACCTATGGCCCGCCGACGTGCAGCTCATCGGCAAAGAGATCGCGCGCTTCCACACGATCATCTGGCCGGCGATCCTGATGGCGCTCGATCTGCCGCTGCCGCGCCACGTATTCGCCAACGGCTGGATCACGATGGAAGGCACGAAGATAAGCAAGAGCCTCGGCAACATCGTGACGGCAGACGAGCTCATCGCGCAGTACGGCGTGGACGGCGTGCGCTATCTGCTGTTCGCCCAAGCGGCCTTCGGCACCGATTTCAGCCTGAGCCCAGAAGGCTTGCAGCGCCGCTATAACGCCGATCTCGCGAACGACCTCGGCAATCTCGTGCAGCGCACGTTGTCCATGCTCGGGCGCTATCGCGCTGGCACGGTTCCCGCCGCGCACACGCGCTCGTCGCTTGCGGCTGGCTTTGAGTCGGCGCGCGACTCTGTGATCGCCGCGATGAGCGAACTGGACTACCGCGGAGCGCTTGGCGCGATCTGGGAGCGCGTCGGCGCATTGAACTTGCACGTCGAGCAGAGCAAGCCGTGGGAGCTGGCCAAGCGCGATGACGGCGCAGCGCTCGACGACGTGCTTTACGAACTGTGCGAAGGAGTGCGCTGGATCGCGGCGTTCATCTATCCGTTCATGCCGGCCACGGCGCAGACCGCGTGGCGTGCTCTTGGACAAGACGGCGTTCCCGGACAACGCTGGGAAGAGCAATTGCAATGGGGCAAGCTTGCGCCGGGCACGGCGACGAGCGTGCCGCCACCGCTCTTCCCTCGCCTTGAGGCGCACGACGCGACGTCGTGACCCTTGCTGACACGCACGCTCACCTCGACGGTCCGGAGTTCAGCGCCGATCTGCAGGACGTGCTCGCGCGTGCCGATGCCGCGGGCGTGCGTGCGGTCGTCTCGGCAGGCCAAGACGAGGCGACGAGCCGGGCGACGCTCGCACTAGCTGGAGCGAACCCGGCGATCGCGCCCGCGGTCGGCGTGCATCCGCACCTCGCGAAAGACGCAGGCGACATGCGCTGGCTCGAAACGCTGCTCGACGATCCGCGCGTCGTCGCCGTCGGCGAGATGGGCCTTGACTATCACTACGATCATTCGCCGCGCGACGTCCAGCGCGAGGTCTTACGACGCCAGCTCGACATGGCGGCGCGGCGCGATCTTCCGGTCATCCTCCACTGTCGCGAGGCAGAAGACGATCTCGCAGCGGTCTTGCGCGAGCATTTCGCTCGTGGCCGGCTCGGCGTCGTGCACTGCTTCACGGGCACATACGAGTGGGGGATTCGGCTCATCGACGAGTTCGGCGTGTTCCTCGGAATCGGCGGCGCGGTGACGTTCAAGAACGCGGTGGAGCTGCACGACGCGGCAGCGCGCTTGCCGCTCGAATCGCTCGTGCTCGAGACCGACTGTCCGTTCATGGCGCCCGCGCCTAACCGCGGCAAACGCAACGAGCCCGCCAATATCGCGCTCACCTGCGCGCGGCTTGCCGAACTGCGCGGCGTCGATCCGGCACGGATCGCCACCGCGACGACCGCCAACGCGCGGCGCCTCTTCCCGAAGCTGGACGACCGGCTGGGCGGCTGACCCGAGCCGGTCGCCGTTCTACTTCAGTTCGCGCGTGCCGCTGAAGCGGTGACGTTGTGCACGTGGGCGGTGGCGTTCGTCTGCGGCTGGTATATCTGCGTGACGAGCAGCGGAACGACCAGCACCGCGATGCCGATCACCGCACAGGCGGCGTCGATGATGAGTTGTGTTGAGAAGCGCATGGTCCAAACCTCCCTGAGAGCGAGTGATGACACTCGTATGGTAGCTCAGGGGCTGGCCTCCGGGCTTCGTGGGAAACACCGAAAGAGTGTACGCGGCGGTACGGATATTAGTGCGGGACGCCGGTCAGGGACGTATGCCTCACGATGACATAGGCGGAGTCACGACGGGTCGTTCTTTTGCTCCCATGACGATCAGCCATATCACGATCGCAACTTCGCCGAGCTGGAACGGGAACGCGACGTTACCCACAGCATCCGCATACCGCGGCAGCAGTACGCCGGCAAAATTCTGAGCGAGGTAGGCGAAGCCGTTCAAAACAAGCCACACGCCGAGAATGCGCGGAAGAAAACCCGACTTGTAGACGAGGATACCGAACGGCAGTAACCAGAGCCCCCAAAACACTTCGTTGACGACAACCCCATAGTCGTGCAGATTGAGATACTGCATGACCATCGCGTATTGCTGTGTTTGCCCGAATGCCGACAAGAAATCCCCTCCGCGCGCGAATAGCAGCGCCCCGAAGTCGTTCAATGTGTTGACGAAGTAGATCGGAACGTCAGCGATGCCCAAGATGACCATGGTCGTAGCGAGAGTCCGGTCAACACCATTGAGCAATCGGTAAAGCGCAAGCATGACGAAGATCTCCATCGTCGCCGACAGTAGATCCGTATAGATGCCGATGCGGAATAGGTGTTCGTGCGAAGCGATGTTGTGCGCTGTAGCGGCCGCGTCTCCCGTCACGAATAACACGCTCGGGATGTATTTCAAACGAACGGGCCCAAGCAGGACCACCGCTAGATACAGGAGTCCGGCGATTCTCGCGTTCCTGCTGAGCGAACTCACACGGCCTACTTAGCGAATCGTGGCAGCGCGCCTCTTCAGAGCGGCTGCGCCGAACGCCACATGCTCGCGAACTCCGCCCGCAGCGCGGCGCCGCCGTCGTCGAAATCAGATGTCTTTGCGATGATGCCGATCTCGCGCGCTTCATCGAGTCCGTTCCTCGTGAGGTTCGCTGAGCCGATGTAGAGCCGGTCGCCCGCGTCGATGTACTTGGCGTGCAGGTATGCGCCCGGCAATGTGCGCACCGCGACGCCCGCCGCGGTCAGCTCCTGGATGCAATCCATCCGCGTGCGTCGCTCGCGCTTGACGAGCACTTCATCGTGTCGCCCATGCTTGGCACGCGCCTCCAACGCATCGAGGATCAGCGGATCGGACAGATCCTCGATCGCGATGCGTTCATCCACCGGCGCGTCCAGCAACGCGGCGATGCGCGCGCGCTGACCTGGGTCTGGACCGTTGACGATCCGACCGGTCTGCGCGTCGCGGTCAAAGATCGCGCGCCTGACCGCTGCGACATCCGCCGGCAGGTCGTCCTCGACGAGGAAGTCGCCTGGCTCACCGAAGCCCGCTCGATTCGGATTCGCCGTGGCGATGAAGNCGCGCCGATCGTCGACCACAGCGGCCTTCGCGTGCTCGAGCACCAGCGGGTCATCTTCGACGACGACATGGATGCGTTTATCCAGCATGCGGGCGTAGCGCGCGAACGACACTCGACCAGGGTCGTCCCTGGGCCGCTCTGAGCGCTTGCGGTCGTAGCGGTGCACGTCGCCCTCGAGATGTAATGTCACGTCGACGCCGCGCGCGGCCGCAGCATTGAGCGCGGCAACCACATCGGCATCGCCAAGGCTGTGGAACTGCGCGCGGATCGAGCTGCGAGCGGCCGCAAATGCGTCGCACAACACGCTGCGCGATGCGCTGCCGATGCTGACATGCAGATCTGCCACGGTGTGACTAATCACGCGGTTGCGCGCGCGCGTCTAGCGCCGTGCCAGGAAAGCCCGGAAAGCCGTCCGAAGCGCACATCGTTTCATGAGCATAAATAAAGGAAGCGTCGTGCGCGAGCTGTTCGACCGTATCGCAGCCCGCTACGACCGCGCCAACACGGCCATGACCGGCGGCCTCGACGAGCTGTGGCGCATGCTGGCCGTCAACCAGCTCCACGTGGCCGATGACGGCCACCTGCTCGACCTGTGCTGTGGCACCGGCGCCCTGGCCCGGATGATCGCCCGGCGCGTTCCAGAGGGCCTGGTCGACGCGATCGACTTCAGCCCGCGCATGCTCGACGTCGCCAGAGCGCACGCGACGCCCGCGAACATCACCTACCATGAAGGCGACGTCCTCGCGCTGCCGTTCGACACCGGCGTCTTCGACGGCGCCGCGATGGGCTACTCGATGCGCAACATCGTGGACATCGGCGCCTGCCTGCGCGAGGTCGCGCGCGTGCTCAAACCCGGCGCCTCGTTCGTCAACCTCGAGATCAGCAAGCCGCCCAACCCGCTGTGGCGGCGGCTGTTCTATCTCTACTTCTATAATATGCTGCCGGTGATCGGGCGGGTCGCCGGGGGAGACGCGGCCGCGTACCGCTATCTGCCCCAATCGCTGGTCAACTTCCCGGACGCCGACGGCCTGGCCGCGCTGTTCCAAGGCAGCGGCTTCGCGCACGTGCGCTATATCCGGCTGATGGGCGGCGCCGTCGCGCTCCACATCGGGACCAAAGAACGCGTGCGGGCGAACGCCTCTGCCGAGGTCCCTCTGACCGCGGACCTGCTCGCATGATCGAGGAATCGAGATCGCCGATCCATGCGGTGGTCGAACAGTTCGTGCGCGAAGAGCTGTCGCAGGAGAACGCGCACATCGCCGGCGCCGTCTGGAGCATGCTCGATGCCGGCGGCAAGCGCTTGCGCCCGCGCATCACCATGCTGGCCGGCCGAGCGGTCAACGCGTCGGCGCCCGACGATCCGGTGCTCGCGTCCTACATGGAGCTGATCCACGTCGCCACGCTGATCCACGACGACGTGCTCGACAACGCCGACACGCGGCGCGGACGAGAATCCACCAATCGCGCCTTCGGCAACCGCTTCTCGGTGCTCGCGGGCGACTATCTGTTCTCGTGGGTGTTCAAGAAGATCACGCTCGGATACGCGCCGCCCGTGCCGACCATCCTCGCGGCGATGCTGGCCGAGATCTGCAACGGCGAGGTCAAACAGCTGCGTGCAGCCGGCGATCTGGCGATGACGCCCCAGCGCTATCTCGAGATCATCGGCAAGAAGACGGCCGAGCTGTTCGGCTCGTGCGCCGAGGTCGGCGCCATCAACGCGCTGCTGCATGCGGGGCGGACCCCTGGGGCCGCGCTGCGCGAGGATCCGCAGGTGCACGCGCTGCGCGAGTTCGGACGGCTGTTCGGTCTCGCATTCCAGATCCGCGACGACTTGTACGATGCGATCGCCGATGAGAAGCAGCTGGGCAAACCGGCGGGCAGCGATCTGCGCGAGAAGAAGATGACCCTGCCGCTGATCAACGCATTAGCAAACGGGGGCACGCAGGCGCGCGAGCGCGTCGAGGCGCTGTTCGCCTTCGAAGACGCGGGGTCGGCCGCAGCCCGGCCGGCGCTCGAGCGCGTGGTCGAGCTGTTGCGCGAACGCAGCGTGATCGACCAGACCACCGCGCCCATGCGCCGTTACGCCGACGAGGCGCTCGCCGCCCTGGGGCCGCTGCCGCCCTCAGCCGCCCGCGACGAACTGGCAGGCATGGCCCGCACTCTTAGCGCCTTTTCATCCTAAGCGCGGGGGACGGTTTTCGCGCTTCGCGAACCTGTCCCACGGAAGGAGTCCTACCATGTCGCCCGTTTATGCAATCATCGACGCGCCCATCATCGCCGTCATCATCGGCGCCGCCATCATCCTGTTCGGCGCAGACCAGATACCGAAGCTGGCGCGCTCGATGGGCCAGGCCAAGAAAGAGTTCGACGCCGCGGTATCCGCCAAGAACCCGCCGGACGCACCGGTGCAGGACGCGTCGGTGCCGCCGAAACCGGCCGCGCCGCCGGCTTCCGATCCGTCCGCCGCAGCGCCGCCGCAATAGCGCCACTCATTCAGACGTCGCAGCAAGACGCTTCGCCGATCGTGCGCCGGTCCGACGACGCGGAGATGACGTTCACGGAGCACCTCGGGGAGCTCCGCACGCGTCTGATCATCTCGATCGCGACGGTCGGCGTCGTCTCGCTGGTCGCGTTTCCGCTCATGCCAAAACTGCTCGTATTGCTCGAGCGTTTTTTCATCCCCGGCATCCAGCTGCACGTGTTCTCGCCCGCTGAGATCATCCGCGTGTATATCAAGCTGTCGCTGCTGGTCGGGCTGGTGGTCGGTTTTCCGGTCGTGCTCTACGAGCTGTACGCGTTCGTCGCGCCCGCGCTGGATCGCCGGCTGCGCTCGCGCGTCGTGTGGTATGCGGTTCCGTCATTGCTGATGTCGCTCTTGGGCATCGCGTTCTGCGGCTTGATCGTCTTGCCGCTCGTGCTGCGCGCACTGCTCAATCTCACGCAAAGCTCCGGCCTCATCGGCACGTATCAGCTCGATCCGACGATCGGATTCATCGTCATCCTGCTGGGCATCTTCGCGGTGATGTTCCAATTGCCGATCGTGCTGTCGGTGCTGGCCAGCGTCGGCATCGTCAACTCCAAACTGCTGGCGGATAAGTGGCGGCACGCCATGATCGCCATCCTCATCTTGGCAGGCATCGGCGCACCGGACGGCAATCCACTCACAATGCTGCTCCTCGCCGCACCGCTCGCCGGACTGTACCTGCTCAGCATCATCGTGGTGCGGCTGACGGAGCCGAGGATCGTGCCTGAGGGCAGCCCGGCATGAGCCCGGCCGCGAACGCAGGCGCGCTCCGCGAGCGCAGCCTCTACGATCAAACGCTCGACGTGCTCTCGAACGTCATGTTCCCCGTCGTCGTGTTCGGCATTTGGGCGGTGCTGACGATCGTCGGCACCAGCGTCGATCAGAACCAGCCGCCGGAGCGCTACTACATCGAGTACGGCGCGCCGATGGCCAACGCGATCCTGCGCCTGCATCTCACGAACATCTTCCATTCCTGGCCGTACATCACGCTGGTGCTGTTGCTGCTGATCTCCATGTCGGTGTGCACGTTCCGCCGCGTGATCCCCAGACGGTTTCCGAAAGACCGCCCGGTGGCGGTCGAGAACTTCGGGCTGCACGCGCAGCGCCGCTCAACGCTCGACTACGACGCGACCTGCCGCGCCGTCGACGACTACGCGCGCCGGCGGGGTTTCTCGGTACGCACGCAAGACCTTGACGGCACGCATTGGCTGTTCGCGGACAAACAGAAATGGGCGCGCTACGGCGTGCTGGTCGCGCACGTGGGGTTCGCCGTCATCGCCATCGGGGTGTTCGCCGGCTGGCTGTGGGGGTATCGCGGCCAGCTGCAGATCTTCTCCGGCCAAACGGCGAGCGTGCCGCAGGCCGGCTTGAACGTCACGTTGTCGCGCTTCATCGGCCGCTTCGAGCCCGTGCAGACCAAAGAAGGGTTGATGTATCAAGCATCGCGCTTNCAGTCGGACGTGCACGTGGCCGGCGGCGACACCGACGCGGACGCNAGCATCCTCGTCAACCATCCCTTCGTCACCGCCGACCACGTCTATCTCTATCAAGCCTCGTACGGTTTCGGCGGGAACCTCCAGATATTGCGCCAGGGCAAGCCGCTCGCATTGGAAGGCATCGACGGCAGGCTTGGGCCGCAAGACGTCGTCTATCTGCCTGGAACCAGCCGGGTCATCGAGTACGGCACCATGCTCGGCCCGTCAGACCCCTCGCAAGCGCCGATGGGCGTGCCGCTGCCCAGGGTCGACACCTACGCGCTGTGGGTCTTCCACGATCAGATCCCGATCACGCAAAAACCGATCTTGCTGCCGGTCGGCGCCAGCTTTGACGCCGGCGACGGCTACACGATCAAAGCGCTGCCGCCGGTCGCCTGGTCCGGCTTGACCTACCGGTACGATCCGGGCGAGCTGTGGGTCGGCGCTGGCGCGCTGATCCTCTCCGCCGGCTTTGTGATGGCGCTGTTCTTCATGCCGATCAAGCTGTATGCGCGCGTGATCAGCGATTCGGGCGTGCCTGTGGTCGATATCGCAGCGACGACCACCAAAGGCAACGCGATGTATGAGGATGACTTCAACGCATTGGTGAACGGGCTTGCGGAGCGACTGGCGCCGCCCGCCGGCGGCATGGTCGCCGAAACGGTGAATGCGTATGCCTGATTCCTATTCGCAGTACAACACCAACGCGGCGTCGCTCATCGACGCGCACGTCGCGGCGTACATGTCGTGGTACGAGGCCGCGGTCGTGCTGTATCTCATCGCCGCGCTGGTCTTCGCCGGATACTGGTTTTTCCGCAGTTGGACGCCGATCGGCGCGGGCATCGTCTTCGCCTCGCTCGGCATCGTCGCGCAAACCATCAGCCTCGGCGTCCGCTGGCACTACAGCGGGCACGTGCCGTGGAACGATCTGTACGGCTCGCTCTCCGTCGTCTCGCTGTTCACCGCAGTACTGTTCCTGATCTTCGGCGCGCGCTACCGCATCTGGTTCGCAGCGCCGCTGGCGTTCATCTTCTCCGATGCCCTGCTCGCGTATGCCAAAGGGTGGAACAAGGGGCTCGAACCGCTCGTCCCCTCCTTGCAGAGCAGCTGGATCTACATCCACGTGCCGGTCGTGCTCGCGTCGTACGCCGCGTTTCTCATCGGCTGCGTGCTCAGCATCATGTACTTGTTCAAGAAAGCCGACGAAGACCGCATGCTGGTCGTGGCGGGCCGGTCGGTCGGCGCAGCGGTGTCGGCGCAGACGGCCGATCTCGGCCTGGTGCGGCCCTGGTGGCTGAGGTGGGTGGAAGTGGTTCCGCCCTCGAGCAAGCTCGACGTCGCGGCGTATCGCGTCAATTCGGTCGGCGAGATCCTGCTCACCGTCGGCATCATCCTCGGCGCGCTGTGGGCGCACGTCTCATGGGGCAGCTACTGGCAATGGGATCCGAAGGAGACGGCCGCGCTCACCAACTGGATCGTCTACGCGATGTACGTCCATCTCCATACCAGACCGTCGATGCGCGGCACGGTCACCGCATGGATCTCGATCATCGGTTTCCTGACGGTGCTGTTCAGCTACTTCGCGGTGAATATCGTGATCAGCGGCCTGCATTCATACAAGTGATCTGAGATGGACTCGCGCCGCGCGCTCGCATTGATCGCTTACGCGGCGGGCTTCGCCATCGTGGGAGCGCTCGCGATCGGCGCCGTCGCCGTCGGAACGGCAGCCGTGGGGTCGCTTGCGATGGGCGCGCTCGCGGTCGGACGCGCAGCGGTGCGCCGCGCGAACGTGGACCGCGCGCGGCTCGGCACGCTCGAGATCGACGAACTGGTCGTGCGCACATTGCGCGTGGACGAGCTCTCGGTGACGAAAACGCTCGCTCTTCCCGAACTCCCGCCCAACGACGACTAAGCCATCAGCGATTCGTTATCAGCCACATGGTGGGCCGGCGCAGCAATATGCGGGGGTGGATGCCGTGCGCCTCTAGGTCCTCGTATTCATATGGCACGATCAGCGCGTAGACGCGCGCGCCGCCTTGGAGCAAGGCGTCGGCATTGGCTTTGTCGGTCTCGGTGCGCAAGAAACTGATCGGTCCNGCGTCGGTGTAGAACAGCAGCGAGAAGCCGCCGTGCACGCCGGTGATCGCGATCTTGTCGCCCGGCCGCCACAGCGTTTGGATGTACTGCGCCATGCCCTTCATCGGCTTGCGCGCCTCGAGCCCCGGAAGGATTCCAAGCACGAGGGCCGCGACGACGCCGGCCATCATGAGCGAGAGCCCAAGCGGCGCGATCCATGCCCGGCGCAACGCGAGCGTCAACCCAAAGGTCGCGATCGCCGAAGGCACCACGATCCAGCCGAGCAGCGCCAGCGGCGCGACCAATTGTGCGGTCTCTCCCAAGTGCTGCGTCTGCACGTAGAGCACGATCGCGACCGCGAGCAGACCCAGCGCCAGCGGCAGCATCAACAACGCGCCGCGCAGGCTGCGCAGATCGTTGCGCTCGATCGCGCGCCCGACCAGCCCGCCGACGAGGATCGCAAGCGCGGGGAAGATGATGCCGAGGTAATTGGGCAGTTTGGTCTGCGCCAAAGAGAAGAACGCAAACGGCACGCCGGCCGCACACAAGAGGAAGACCTCGTCGCTGCCGCGTCGCAGCCACGCTTCCTTGATCGCCTTCGGCAGAAATGCGACATACGGGAAAAAGCCGAGCAGCAGCAGCGGTATGTAATAGTAGATCGGGCCTGGCTGGTTTTCGAACGGCGCGAGATAACGGCCGAATGTCGAGCGCCCGATGTATTCGTCGACGAACGGAGCGCCGTGCAGGACGGCTTGCGAGACGAACCACGAGCCGCCGAGGATCGCGAACAGCACGACGCCGCCGAGCCACGGCAGCCGGGTGACGGCCGAGGCGTCGAAGCCCTCCGAGGCCGCACCGGCACGCGAGCGATGCCGCCACCGCTCGATCAGATACCAGGCGCCTAGCGAGATGAGCGGCAGGACCACGGCCACCGGTCCCTTGGTCATCGTGCCAAGCGCGGTCGCGACGACCGCGATCCAAAACGCATGGCGATCTCCGTCGCGCAGCGCGAAGTAGCCCCACAACGTCGCGATCGCGATGAAACAGATCAGCATCGTGTCGAGGATCGCCAGGCGGGCGAGCACGATGTACTCGAGGCTCGTGCCCAGCGCCAAGCCGCTCACGATGCCGGCCGCTTCGCCGTACAAGCGGCGCCCGGCGAGATAGGTCGCGATCGCGCCGAAGACTCCGAACAGCGCGCTTGGCAGGCGCACGGCGAACTCGTTGAGGCCGAACGCGAACACCGCGGCGCCCGCCGTCCACATCCACAGCGGCGGGTGGATGTACCACGGCGCGAAATTGTAATGCATCGAGAGCCAGTCGCCGGTCAGGAACATCTCTTTGACGACTTCGCCGTAGGTCGGTTCGCTGTTATCCCACAGGCTGCCGTTCCCCAAGCCGAGGAAATACAACGCCGCCACCAACGTCAACGCGCCCGCGCGGATGCCTGCGATGGCTGGTGCCGCACCGCGCGGCTGCGACGTCATCATCTCCGCGACAGGTTGCGGCGCGCGCCGCCGTCTTCTCCTTTCCCGGTTCCGACGTGCCTCCCAAAGGAGGCCCTTTTTGGGCCCTTGAACCCGCACAAGCTCATGCCTACTGTTACGACGGTGCGCGTCGCCACACGTCCAAGCGCGCTCGCGCTCAAACAGGCACAGGCCGTGATGGACATGCTCGCCCGACAGCACGGCGAGCTCGCATTCGAAATCGTGAAGATCAGCACGCGTGGCGACGACGACCAAGACCGCTCGCTCTCGTCGATCGGCGGCGACGGCATATTCGTCAAAGAGCTCGAATCGGCGCTGCTCGGCAATCGCGCCGACATCGCCGTGCATTCGATGAAGGACTTGCCGACCGAGCTGCCTGCAGGCGTGCGCGCCGGCGTCGTGCCGATGCGTGAGGATGCGCGCGACGTGCTGATCTCGCGCGACAACCAGCACAAGACCATCTTCGGGCTGCCCAACAAAGCGATCGTCGGCACCAGCTCGCTGCGCCGCGCGGCGCAAGTGCACGCGATCAAGCCGCTCGTCGAGGTCAAAGAGCTGCGCGGCAACATCGACACCCGCATCAAGAAGATGCTCGACGGGCACTACGACGCCATCATACTCGCGCTCGCCGGGGTGCAACGTCTCGGGCTGCCGCCCGACGTGGGCGAGGGCTCGCCGATCCCGATCGATGAGATGGTCCCCGCCGTCGGCCAGGGCGCTCTGTTCGTGCAGTGCCGCGAAGCGGACACCGCGATGCAAGAGCTGATCGCGCCGCTCGGTGAGCCGCTCAGCTCGATGGGCGTCGCGATCGAGCGCGCCTTTCTCAAGCGGATGGGCGGCGGCTGCGCGGTGCCGGCGGGCGCGAACGCGAGCGTGTTCGGCGACCGCTGGCTGTTCCACGCCTTCGTCGGCAGCGTGGACGGGAAACACGCGATGCGGCGCGATGCGGAGGGCATCGCCCGCGATGAAGCCGATGCGACGGCGGCCGTCGAAGACATCGCCGATGAGATGCTCGAATCGGGAGCGCGCTGGGTGATCGCGCAGTACAAGAGATGAGGGACGCAATGCGCCGGATCGTGCCGACTCCCGCTCCGCAAACGGCGGGGCCCATTCCAGTGGAACGTCCGCGCCGGTTGCGGCGCAGCGCCGCGCTGCGCGGGCTCGTGGCAGAGCATGCGCTGCGCGTGGAAGATCTGGTCGAGCCGATGTTCGTCGTGCCTGGCAGCGGCGTGCGCACCGCGATCACGACGATGCCCGGCATCTACCATCAGTCGGTCGACCGGCTCGTCGAAGACGCGAAGGCCGCTCACGCGCTGGGCATCCCCGCCGTGATCCTGTTCGGCATCCCCGAGCACAAGGACAGCGCCGCTTCGGCGCTGGCCGATCCGCGCGGCCCGGTGCCGCTTGCGGCCGCCGCGCTCAAACGCGCGCTGCCCGATCTGGTCGTCATCGCGGATCTGTGCGCGTGCGAGTACACGGATCACGGACATTGCGGGCTGCTCGACGCCGCGGGCGACATCGACAACGACAGCACGCTGGCGCTGCTCGCGACCGGAGCGCTCGCGTATGCGCATGCCGGTATCGACGTCGTCGCGCCGTCGGACATGATGGACGGCCGGGTGCGGGCGATCCGCCACGCGCTTGACACGGACGGCTTCACCGGCACGGCGATCCTATCGTACGCCGTCAAGTACGCGTCCGCGTTCTACGGACCGTTCCGCGAGGCGGCGTGCTCGACGCCCGCGTTCGGCGATCGCCGCACGCATCAGATGGACCCGCCCAACGCGCGCGAGGCGGTGCGCGAGGCGCTGCTCGATGTGGCCGAAGGCGCCGATGCGGTCATGGTCAAGCCCGCGTTGAGCTATCTCGATGTCGTGCTGCGCGTTCGCGAAGCGGTCAACGTGCCGCTGGCCGTGTACAACACGAGCGCCGAGTACTCGATGATCAAAGCGGGCGCGGCCGCGGGCTGGTTGGACGAGGCGCGCGCGGTCGACGAGCTGCTCGTGTCGTGCAAACGCGCAGGCGCCGACTTCATCCTCACGTATTTCGCGCGCGCAGCCGCCGGGCGCATGGCCGCGCGCTGAAAGCCGGCCGGCCTTTGCGCGCGGACGCTCGCACCACCATCATCTTGCTCGCAGGCGGTCCAGCCACGCGCTTGCCCGGCAAACTCGCGCTTGACGTCGACGGCGAGCCGATGGTGGTCCGCTCGTACCGCCGCTTGACCGCGCTGCATTGGCCGTGCATCGTCTCCGCGCGGACCGCGCTCGCCCCCGCGCTTGCTGGCGCGCTGTGCGATGCTGAGGTCGCCCTCGACGAGATCGCCGACGGAGGGCCGCTCGCCGGCTTGTACAGCGCCGCGCGGTCGACGCGCACGCCGTTGTTCTTCGCCGCCGCCGCCGATCTGCCGAACATCTCGGTGGACTTCGCCCGTGCGCTGCTCGCCGCATATGACGCAGCTCCAGAACCGAAACCGTCTGCAGTATTGCCGACGTGGCCGGACGGCCATGTCGAGCCGCTCGCCGCGCTCTATGAGCGCGACGCCTTCGTGCGCGGCGCCGGCGCGGCGCTCGAAGCGGGCAAACGCAAAGTGACCGCGGCGCTCGACGGTGTGCGCGTGCTCGCGTATCGCGTGGAGGCGAAGGACGCTTCGATCTTGCTCAACGTGAACACGCCGGCGGATTTCGAGACGCTGCGGCGGACGGGCGCAGCATCATGAATGTCAAACGCTCGCAGGCGCTCTACGAAGCCGCGTCGCGCGTCATCCCCGGCGGCGTCAACTCGCCGGTGCGCGCGTTCCGCTCGGTCGGCGGCACGCCGCTGTTCATCGCCCGCGGCGAGGGCTCGCGCATCTTCGATGCCGACGGCCACGAGTTCATCGACTACGTCGGCTCGTGGGGCCCGCTGATCTTCGGCCATGCGTTTCCGCCGGTCGTCGCGGCGATCGAACGTGCCGCGCGCATGGGCACGTCGTTCGGCGCGTCGACCGCGCTGGAGATCGAGCTGGCCGAGCTGATCGTCGAGGCGATGCCCTCGGTCGAGCAGGTGCGCTTCGTGAACTCAGGCACCGAGGCGTGCATGAGCGCGCTGCGCCTCGCGCGCGCGTTCACCAGACGCGACAAGATCGTCAAGTGCTCGGGCTGCTATCACGGCCACGCCGACAGCATGCTGGTGTCGGCGGGCTCGGGCGCGCTCACCCTGGGCGTGCCCGATTCGCCCGGCGTGCCGGCGGCGGTCGCGGCGGACACGATCGTCGTGCCCTATAACCATCCGATCGCGCTCGAGAAGGCGTTCGACGACGCCGAGGACATCGCGGCTGTGATCGTCGAGCCGGTCGCCGGCAACATGGGCGTGGTCGCGCCGTTGCCCGGTTTCTTGGGGGCCGCGCGCGATCTCACGACGCGCCACGGCGCGCTGCTGATCTTCGACGAGGTGATGACGGGTTTTCGCGTCGGCTACGGCGGCGCGCAGGCGCGCTACGACATCCAGCCGGATCTGACGTGCCTGGGCAAGATCATCGGCGGCGGCTTGCCGGTCGGCGCGTTCGGCGGCCGGGCGGACATCATGCAGCATCTCGCGCCGGCAGGCGACGTCTACCAAGCAGGGACGCTGTCGGGCAATCCGCTGGCGATGTCGGCGGGCATCGCACAGCTGCGCGCGCTCAAGGGCAGCGACGTCTACGACCGGCTCGAGAGCAGCGGCGTCGCGCTCGAGGCCGGCTTGACGCGCACGCTGAGCGAACGCGGCGTCGCGGCGCGCATCGCGCGCGTCGGATCGATGTGGACGCTGTTCTTCACCCGCGACCCGGTCGTCGATCTCGATAGTGCGAAACTCTCCGACACGGCCGCCTACGCGCGCTTCTTCCACGCTATGCTCGAACGCGGCATCTATCTGCCGCCGTCGCAATTCGAGGCCGCGTTCATCAGCTTGGCGCACAGCAAAGCCGACATCGAGCAGACGGTGGCCGCTGCGCGCGAGTCGCTCGATGCCGCGGCGGCCTAGACCCAAGAACTCGCAGGCGCTGTCGCTGCCGCGCCTGTTCCTGTACCATCGCGCGCTTGAAGACGCGTTGCGCGAGGGCACGTCGGTCGTCACCTCCGACGATCTCGCGGTCCGCGTCGGGCGCGACATCTCGTCGGCGCAGATCCGCAAGGACCTGTCGTACCTGGGCACGTTCGGGCGCCGCGGCCAAGGATACGACGTCGTGATGCTGGTGAGGAAACTCGCGCGCGTGCTCGGGCTGGACCGCGATTGGCGCATCGCGATCGTCGGCTTCGGCTATCTCGGCCATGCGCTCGCGACGTTCTTGGAGTATCGCGAAGAGAAATTCCACATCGCCGCCATCTTCGACGTCGCCAAGGCGCTGGTCGGCACGCGCTGGCACGGCGTGCGCATCAGCCACGTCGACGATCTCGAGAAGGTCCTGCCGGTGCTCGACTGCGGCATCGGCATCGTCACCGTGCCGGCGGCGGAAGCGCAGACGGTCGCCCAACGCCTCGTGCGCTGCGGGCTCGGGGCGATCCTCAACTTCGCACCGACGACGCTACGGCTGCCGCCGCGCATCGCCGTTCGCTCGATCGACTTGGCGTCGGAGCTGTCGATCCTCACCCACCATCTCGGAAGGATGTGACTGCATGGCAATGCCCCGAAAGGCGAGGCGCAGCGTCGACGTCGTGGCCACCGCGATCGTCGCCGGCATCATCGGCGGCGCCTTGCTCGAATTGTATCTCTTCATCTTCATGCATTACACGCTGCTCGGGCACTGGCAGTTCGTCGCCTCGACGCTTGTCGGACGCGATGCGGCGCGGAACTACACCTGGCTCGGCGGCCTCGTCCACTACGGCGTCAGCATCGGGTGGGCGCTGATCTACGTGCTGCTCGCGCAGCGCTGGTCCGCGCTGTGGCGCAACCCGTGGCTGTGGGGCGTGCTCTACGGCGTGGTCGTGATGATCTGCATGACGTCGATCCTGATCGTCAGGCACGCAGGGGGCGTGCCATCGGGCCTGATGCTGCTCAATAGCGTCACCTCGCACACGCTGTTCTTCGCCCTGCCGATCGCGCTGTACGCGAGCGCCGCCTTCCGTTACGCCTCGGGCGAGCGATAGGCCGCCGGTCTTCACCGCTTCTTCATAGCGGACTCCGACGCTCGCGCTACGCTGTCGGCTATGGTCTGCGGCGGCCTGCGCGAGGCGCCAGGGAAGCTCTTCATCGGACGAAAAGCGAGGGCATGTGCCGATCGTCGTCATCGGGTTAAGCCACAAGACCGCACCGGATGAGGTGCGCAACCGCCACGCGTTCCCGGCCGAGCGCATCGGCCAAGCGCTCGCCGCGCTGCGCGACTACAGCGCGGTGCGCGAAGCGGCTATCGTGTCCACCTGCAATCGCTTGGAGATCTACGCCGACGTCGCGGACTTCGAGGTCGGCGTCGAGCAGATCAAAGATTTTCTGACGACCTACCGCAGCATGCGGGTCGACGATTTCGACAAGTACCTGTACACGCTGCTGGGCGCGCAAGCGGTCGAGCAGTTGTTGCGCGTCGCCTGCGGTCTGGATTCGATGCTCGTCGGCGAGGAGCAGATCGTCGGCCAGGTCAAGGACGCGCTGACGGCGGCGCAGCGCTCGGGCTCGGCGGGAGCGCATCTCCACAAGCTGTTCCGCACCGCGCTGGAGGCCGGCAAACGCGCGCGCAGCGAGACGGGCATCGGACGCGACGTCGTGTCGCTTGGTGCCGCTGCGGTCGAGCTGGCGGCGCGCCACTGTTCCATCGCGGACGCGCGAGCCGTGGTCGTCGGCGCCGGCAAGATGGGGACGATCGTGGCTAAGCATCTGCACGCGCGCGGCGTCGCAGCGCTCACCATCGTCAATCGCACGCCCGCGCGCGCCGAACGGCTGGCGCGCTCCATCGGCGCCAGCGCCGCTGCTCCCGACGCGCTCGGCCGTCTCTTGTCGGACGCGGATCTTGCGATCACGGCGACCGGCGGCGGCGTGCACGTGATCACCGCCCCCATGGTGCGCGCGGCGATGGCCGCACGGCACAAGCCGCTCCTGCTCGTCGACATCGCGGTGCCATGCGACGTCGAACCCAGCGTCGCCGCGCTGCCCGGCGTGACGCTATACGAGATCGGCGATTTGCGCCAGGTTGTGGACGACACGCTCGACGAGCGCCGCGCCGAGATCCCCGCCGTCGAAACGATCGTGGCAGAACGCTCGCGCGGCTACATGC
>JGI26340J50214_10000144_pt1 | contig 25422 bp, 21 predicted proteins | sample BogFormECP12_OM2_FD_50214 | JGI IMG/M metagenome (IMG submission 50214)
ACCATCTTCACCGGGTTCGTGTCTTCTTCCCGTTCACGTTCGATGGTTCTCGGCTTCCAGTTGGAACGCATGGACTGCGCCGGAATGTTGTTTCCAGCACTGGCTTCTCGTGAGTTGGCGCTGTCGGATGAAAACGGATTGCTCCGCGCTGCATTCAAAATATCCGCCACGGGATTGACGGAATTCTGATAGCCGAAAGGAGAGTCCGCGAGGGACTTGACTGAACTGGATGCCAACGCGATCTGCGAAGCAGATGTCTGTTGGCGGGAACCAGGTTCATCGGTCAAAAGATCGGTCTGGAGCGCGCGAGTCGAAGGAACTGAAGGCTGCGTATCCGGCAATGATTGCGGATTTGTGTCCGTAGCCGGCGGCTCGTTTTGCGGCGAAGCTCCATTCTCCAGTGAGTGATTGGAGAGGCGGTTCCGAGAGCCAGTTCTTTCGCAACTGGCGTCTTGTTGCGGGTCACAGGCGGTGCGCTCCAGACCTCGCTGTTGATCATTCCCGGCGGGCCGCAGCGACTCGGTGTCTTCCTGCGCTTCGATCTGAACCAAACGCCGCGCGCGTTCTTTCAGGACGAGATCTTCCTCTTTGCCGAAACTGGAATCGGGATTCGGCGACGGCAGCAAATACCCGTACCGCTGCAGCAGCCGAGTGGCAACCGAGCGAAATGCCACGTCGTGATCGAGGCGGTCGAAGATCGCCTGGTCAGATAGCATCGAGTCTTCTACGACCTGTCCGTTGTCGGTGGCTTCCTTGGCCACCCAGCGCTTCAGTTCCACCAGCAGGCCCGCGTCTTTGACCAGCACTTCTTTGATCTGAGGAGACGAGGCGGCCACGCGACTTAAGTTCTCTTTGGCGAGGTCGGACAGTTCAGCCGTGCGATTCCCCCGGGAATCCGCTGGCTGTGTGCGATCCCGATCGTATCCTTGGCCGAAGAGTAACGGGCCGAAGAGTAACGGGCAGAACACGAGGGCCGCGACGCAAATGGTGACTAGTCTGAGCAGGCTAGTGCAGCGGTACTTCTTACAGGCCGACATATTGCAGCTATCCATAGGGTGACTCAGCATCTTTCATGTCTCGCGCGGCCCTCGCTACAAACCAGGGCTTACGCGGCCTCCAGATCAGCCTCATCAACTTCGACGGCCACCGAGCGCATGATCAAGTCGATCGAGAAAACCACCCGGCAGCAGTCTTTACGGCGCACGATGATGCCTTCCAGTCCTTGCATCGGACCGCTGCGCACACGGACCCGGCGTCCCTTGCGCAGAAAGGGATGAGGTTCGGTCCGCGTCGCACCAGACAACTGGTCTTGTAAGGCCTCGATCTGCTGCGCCGGCAAGGCAGCGGGTTGCCCGTTGAAAGACACCAGTCGTACCACGCCGGGCACTTGCAGAACCTGCAGCCGGTTCTCGATCGACATGCGCACGAATACATAGCCGGGAAACAGCGCGAGCTCTAATTCCTTGCGGCGGTCCTTCCATCGCCGCACCGACCGGTAAAGGGGAAGAAAGCAGCGGAAGCTACGCCTCTCGATTTGTTGCGCCACGACTTTCTCGTGCCGCGGAAATGTATATAAGGCGTACCAATTGCCTTCAGGGCTATACCCACTTGCTGTGCTGTCAGCCGCGTTTACTTGAACATCCATACAGAGCGCCAGATGCAGCTTCGCCGCCTCACTTACAAGCGCATAGTGAGTTAAATCAATTATTTTCAATACCGTACCGCAGGACGTGGCCGACGGCTACAAGTCGAATCTGTTCGACCCAGTCGCCGTGCGGCGCCATCCGAACGCCGCCAATCGTGGCCCCTAATCCCATTCCAAAGCCCTTGGAACCTGTCACGCCGGTCTTAGTTTCGGGCGGATCCCACCAGCACCGGATGCTCGCGAACCGCGTTCAGGATGCCCGCCTCAGAACTTTCCAGCGGCTTGGTTCGAATGTCGACGATGGCCCAGTAAAAGATTCCGACGTTCTGCTCCGGTGCGAGCGCCAGAATCCTCATTTGGGGATAGCGGCCCAGGAGGAACCCACACTGGCCCAGACGCTTCTCCGGTTCATCCATCCCTAGAATGAGCACATCGGGTTGAACTTGTTCTACTGTCTCGGTGAGGTCATTCCCGTCCGCCACCTCGCCGACAACTTCAATATCGGGTTGGTCGGAAATAACGGCCATCAGGAGTTCCCGCATCAGGCGTGGACGATTTGCAATTAGCACACGGACTCGCTTCACAATGGTTCTCCACTGCGAACTTTGTCAAAGAGCGGAGTATCGCCTTGATGGTCACGAGGCGCAAGGTTCAAAACGGATCTACGCAGGAACGTGCTTGGCCAAGTTACTCACAAAGAAGGTTTCGGCACTGCAGTACTAGGGAAGTACCACAACAGTACTAACCAGTACCAATCTCAGGAGATAGGATGCGCTCGACAGGATCTCGAATTGTCCCGTCAGCATAATAGCATCGCGTTGTCTTTGCAAAAGTCAATCCCATCCTTTAAATTATTTTGCAAAGCATTCATTTGACACAGCGTGTAAATCGTATAAAATTCGGCGTTCCAGAATTCCGCTTCTCCCGTGAGATTAAAGGTCGGGCTTCCCTAACGTTGACCCCACCTAAGATTCGATTAAAAAGACAGTAATCCGACGAACACGTGGCAGTGAACTGGGGGGAAATACGAGACAGGGCTCAAATTTTTTGAGGTCATGCGCAATCGCTATGACCCCTAGGATCCCGATATGGAATGCGCGATCGTTGGAGTTTTCCTTGTTGCTGAAAATCGGCTGTTGCGCGAAGCGCTCATTCGCGTCCTAACGAAGAGAACTGATATCCGCGTGGTGGGGGCTGCCCCATATTCGCAGGCCAGTCTGGAACAAATAGTTGGCGCCCAGCCCCAGATTGTTATCCTCGATTCCATGCGTCCCGTTTTTTCTGAAGCCAAGCTCGTGTCCACTCTGCAAGCCGTAATTCCCAATTTGCGGGTCGTCATGGTCGACATGGATGCGGATCAGGGCACATTCTTAAGGGCCGTCCGTGCGGGCGTGGTGGGATACGTCTTAAAGGATGCGTCGGCCACGGAAGTGGCGGCCACGATCCGTGCGGTTGCCGCGGGAGAAGCAGTGTGCCCACCGGCGCTCTCCATGACCTTGTTTCATGCGGTCCAGGGTCGTCTGGTCCACGGAGTAGCCAGCCGAGCGCTGAGCCGACGGGAGCAGGAACTGGTAGCACTGTTGCGTCAGCGCCTCACCAACAAGGAGATTGCGGCCAGGTTGAACCTGTCAGAGCAGACAGTGAAAAACCACGTGCATCACATGCTGCGAAAGCTTCGCGCGCCAGACCGCCTTGGCATCGTCGAGCGCTACGAACTGGAAGGTCTTGTATGAAAGTCACCCCGGCAGGCTGCGGAAAAACTCGATCTGTGACTCCGTTCTGAAAGGGAGCGAGCCCTAATCTCGCGGATGCCGGAAGCATTTCAGTTCCAGTTCTTTTGATCTTCCCATATTCTCGTGAGCGGCTCCTTCAACCCGTGGCAGAAGAAGATGGCATTATTCTCTTCGTCCATGCCCCAGGGGTTAGTGTGCTCACCGACCCTTTCGACGGACTTGCAGATCTCATTCAGATACCTGGGCCCGTAGCGGATGGTGATCACGTCGTCGCCCGTGAACCCACGCGTCCCCCAGTAGTAATAGTTGAGGTTCCCGCTCATTGCGGCGGGCAGTCCATATCTCGGCCCGAACATATCGATGGCGCTTGCCTCTCCGAAATTTCCGGTGAGGATGCCGGTGTTCTTCCTTTCCTCAGGAGGGAGGGAATTGTAGATGCGGGCCACATCGGCTGTGAGTTCTGGCCACCCGAACTGATCTCCCAAGTACTGCGGCAGCGGCCCATCGTGATGAACTTCGGTCTTCCTGGTCCTAATATGTAGTTTCTGCTGATATGCGACGTAACCTGCCGGAGATAACAGCGGCAGTGCCAGAGGAGCCGTGACCGCACCGGCGACGGCAATTGCGATGACAATGGCGGCTTTGGGCCAGAACCTTCCTCGACTCGTGGGGTTGCTGTCCAACCAGTTCTCGATGGCCACCGTGCCGCCGGCCAAAAGCATTGGATAAGCTGGTGCCAGGTAGTAGTCTTTGCCATGCAAGACAACGAATATCGTCAGTAGGATGAGATACATCCAGCCGAGCAGTCGATAACGCGTTCCTTTCCCTGCGAAGAGGAACCAAAGTCCAGCCAGCCACACTGGAAATAGAATAGGGTGCATCATCGTGACCTGCGCCTGAATGAATGCTACCGGGCCTAAGATCACATTCTTTCCGGTGGCGCGCACATTTTGCAGATCCTCGATCGTCGGGAAGTGGTGTTGCACCTGCCAGATCACGTTGGGAAGAAAAATCAAAACGGCGATGAGTCCGCCAATCCAAATCCACGGCTTGGCAAATTCCTTCCTGGATTCGGTCAAGATTAATCCCACGAGCACGGCAAGTCCGAAGAATAGGATGGAGTGCTTGTTCATGAGGCCGAACCCAGCGACCGCGCCAAAGCCAATCCAGAGCCGGGAATCGCCCGTCTGAATGATACGAATCAGCAGGTAAACACACCCCGCCCAAAACAGCTTTTCGAAAAGATTCATGCTGAAGAGGCCGCCGGTTACCAGATACTCAGGTACGATCAGGGCGCATAGTCCGGCTAGGCCCTGTGCAAAGCGCCCGCCACCTAATCGCCAAGCGATCAGCATGGTCATGGCCACGATTCCGGCTCCGCCGATTCCCGCGATCACGCGCAGTACGCGGAGAGACCCTCCCAATACCAAAGCCAGACGGGCGAGCAGTGGAATCATCGGTGGCATGTCGACGTAGCCCCATGCCAGATGATGGGCGCAAGAAAGATAATAGAGTTCGTCGCGGAAGTATCCATAGCGCCCACTGAGGAGCACGTGGAGGAGCAAAGCCGCACCGCTGAGACCAAGCAACAGACCTAATGATAACGAAGGTTGTGGGGCCACCTCGCTTCCTGACGGTCCCTGGCAGTTGACACGAGGGAGCGAAGCTCTTGCGCCCATTAGACAGGCCTCCAAACCGCCTTCAACATAACACACGCTGTCAGCGCCCAGCGCAAATGAGCTTCCCTGAGCGAAGCCGAAGGGGCGGATATCTCGAACTATCTGTGGGCTGAGTTCATCCACTACATCCCGGAGGACTTTAGGGCAATTGGCTGGCTAACGATCAATACGCACTTGTTGGTGACTACTGTAAAGCTACCAAAGGTGCCACTTGTGATATGTCAGAACGTATGCCGCCAGCAGCGCATTCGCGGTAGCATGCGCAACTACTGCTTCCCCGATTCGACCCCGTCGAATCACCGCCAGGCCGAAAAGTATGCCGGCGAAGCTGCCACCGATCCAGTATCTTCCGTGCAGAAGACCAAAAAAGATGGATGAGGCCAAGAGCGCAACCCAGGTAACAGATCGGAAAGAGACCGACTCGAAATCAGGCGAAACCCAGCGGCGCATGAGAAATCCCCTGAATGCGAGTTCCTCCGCCAGCGGGACGGTGACCACCGCAGCCAGCACCCGAATCGTGATCCAAGTTACCCTGGCGATCATGGGAGACGCCATCAAAGCGACTGAAACCTGATAATCGGCATAATCGGCGGTGTTCGAGAAGCGGTCCAGAGCGATCCAAATCACGAAAACGAGGGCACCGATTGCTGGAGCGACCCAGTCGCAGCTCCAAGTCAAACTCGCGTAACGTTTGCGGTAAATCCAGAGCGTCCCGGCGGCTGCAAAGAAACCCACAGGATAGAGCCATTCGACGCTGCCGGCCCGCGCGGCTGCACTGGCGATCATCCCGCCGGCGAGTATCATCGCAAAGGGCAGCAAAAACGCAGCCGTGGGATTATGTGCCGTTGTAACCAACGATTCCGTGCTCGGTTGTCTGGTCGTAAACCACGGGACTTGCTGGCTGACAACGCAGAAACCCACGCTGACGGCACTAAACGCGATCCACCCGCCTTGCGAGTGAAATCCGCCTAGGGCAATTTGCCGGGCACCGGCATCCCCGATCAAAATCAACGCCGCAATGCGCACGGCGTTCAGCAAAAATAGGACAGCAACACTCAACGGAAGCAGAACGAGAGATTGCGGAAATCGGCATTCCCGTTTGAACAGGAGGAGCCACAGGATTCCAAATGACAAAATCAGACCAACGCCCTCAAGGCCGGAGCATTGGGGTGCAATCTGCACCCGGAAGTGCTGCGTGCCAATAACCATGGTTGCCGGATTCGCGACGATGGAAGATACGAATGGTCTGAGAAATACTTTGGTGAGGCCGAACGTTAGAAAACTGGCCGGCTGCCATAGGCGCTGGCACATGTTGCCAACGACGCACGCTAAAATGACAGCGATCGACGCATAAGCCCATAGATGACCGGTGTAACGGATCAACTGCACCCAAGCCGTCCACGGTAAGAAGGCCAACCCGGCAAACGCGATCGCTGAAATCCCGGCAACGAACCAGCCTGCAGCAAGGGGATTGACCCACGATTCGGATCCACGGCCTGCATAGAGGACGGAAGATAGTCCCCCGAAGACGAGCATTGCCGATCCGTGGGCGGCCAGAAGGCGCCAGCGGATGGGAGTCTGCGCAAGCTGAGCGGAAATCTTCCCCAGTTCAGCCTTGTTCTTCAGGTAGGCGAACGTCGCGAAGATTGCCGCAAAGCCAACAATGCACCGGAGAATCCATGATCCCGCATAGCGTATGATGCCGCTCAATCCGGCGGTTGAGAGGGATTCGCCATCCAGCCAGACGGATACGAAGATCAACTCGGTGGAGAAAAGGAAGATAAGCGCCAAGATCCGCCGCGTTAAGCTGCGCAGGGATACGGCATTCGGCAAGACAAGACGCTCTTTGAAGGTGGCGCACTCGGACGGATCAGAACCAAGGGGAGACGAGAACTGAACGTGCGCAAAGAAATGTTGCGGGAATCCTTTGAGGATTGAGGCCCTAGACCTCACGCCGTCCTCGAATGATCAGGATGGCGCAAGTAACCAGAGCCAGTGCAGCCAATCCGCTTGCGCCATCGATTTCGGGAGCCGAGGGAATACTTGGCTCGGAAATTGGCTGTTCTCGTGACTGCTGCTGAAGGTGCTGCCGCTCGTTCTTCTCCATTAGTGCTTGCGGGTCCGCCGCCGTCATGCCGGACTGCTCCGGTGTAGATGCTTGATCGCCATTCGAGCCAGCGCCGACATTGTTAGCGGCCGAAGCAGCCGCGCCGTTTGCCACTGCGGCGTCAGCGGCCGCAGGGTGGTCTGAGCTGGCCTGAACGTCGACCGGGGTGGTGGGTTGCGACGGGGCGGCAGCGTTTGCTGCCTCGCTACTTCGGGCTACCAGTAAGACGCGGGTGAGCACGCTCGGATCTTGAGGAGACGCCAAGAGAACATAATTGAATCTCGACCCGTTCAACAGCTCTGCAATGATTTCCTTCGCCGGCCCAGGTCCCAGATGGGTGACCACGAGCTCTCTTGCATCCGGAACCTCGATTTGCGCACCGGTCTGTTTGCGGACGGCGCTCAGAATGTCTTCCAAACTCGAATTCGCCGCCACGATGGTCAGTTGACCGTTCTCATACGTAATCTGAGGTGCGACGGGTGCCATCGCATCCAACGGAATCTGCTGAAGCGGTCCAGTCGAACCGTACGGAAGAGCAGGCAACTGCGGTTGTACTTTTTTTTTGTGGGGATTCTTCCCCGCGGCATGAGCCATTTGGAGGCTTCCAATGCAAAGAAACATGATCCCGGCAGCCCGAGCGAACCTCCATCCGGTAATCATTTTCCATCCTCCAGATAACATAGTGTGTGGCGAGTATGGTGGGGCGACCCTCCCGGCGATTCTAGCACTCAGTCGCTTCGGCAATTTGAACCGACTCCAGCGGGAATATTAATGTTTCGTTAAAAGTTAGACGCGGCTTCAGGTTCAGTCGCTGACGCTGCGCAGCCTCGAAGAATCAAACGGGACAGCTCGACCGGGTCTACGTCGAGACCGCGCCCCAGGACTGACACCGGCCGTGTTCCACGCATGGCTCGTCGCGTACTTTTCACCCACACTTTATAGTTTTCGTGCTCGAGTGAGGAGATTGGTGTTTACGGATCGCGGGGCGGAGTTGGGGCTCCGGCCATCGGCCGTGGCGATTGAGTTTCTTCTGCTGTGGCTTTAGCGCGGAATGTAGCTCTCCAGCAACGGCATGACGCTGTTGGCGAAAGGGAGCAGTCGCTGAACCGCAGAATCAGCCGTTTCCCCGACATCCATGGGCGTAGTCATGCGGACCAGAGCGCCGTCGGTACGGTTCATCCGGATCGAGTCTGCCACCAAAAAGAACTTGGCCCAATACTCGCTCGCTACTCCGCGGTCGTGTGCCCAGTACCAGTAGAGGACTACCCGGCGATCGTCTCCGTTCTGGATCAGATAGCGGTTGACCCGGAATGGAGCGTGCCCTGTTGTGGTAAGCCAGATCCGGCGATTCTCAACCGGGGTCCAACCCGCGCCCGGAAGGCAATGCTGCGGAGAGTGGATCGTGTCTCCTCCGCGCTGGCTGGGGAAGTAGGCGATGAGAAGATCAATGGGAGGCTGGCGGTTCTCCTGGTCATGGTACAAGCGCAATAGAAAATCTCCCGGCCCAAGAACCTCAAGGATGTCCTTGTCCATGGGCAGATCAGTGCCATTCCAGGTTCCCAGACTCTGAGGAAACGAGTGCAACGCAGGACCGGAGGGAATTACTTCGCTCTGAGTGTGGGCTTGCAGGAAGAGCGCAGTCGAACCAAGCAACACAGCGGCGAGCACGAAGCGCAAGTTCGTACGAGTCATGATCCACTCTCTTTCTTGCGCCCGGTCCAGCGAAACAAGCGGTCTACCGTGTACAGCATCAGCAACGAAACCACAAAAATGAGCCATCCCCAGGAAGCGTGGAAGTAACCCAGGGCTTTCTGGGCATCCCAATACCGTACCAGCAACCCAGTCCCAACAATACGGACGCCGTTGGCGACAATCGCGATCGGCACTGAAGCCAGCGCCAGCACCCAGCGTGCCCAGAGGCGCTTTTCCATCAGGTATCCGTAGATGATGGAGAGCGTTAACAGAGATATTAGAGAATGAATACCGCTGCAGGCTTCGGCCACTTCCAGCGGTGGCACGCCAGGCAACTGCAGAATATTTCCCTGGAGCAAGACGGGTACGCCCAGAAGTTGCAGAATGTCGGTCGACACTCTCGAACCGAGCAATTGCAACGGGAAAGTGACTTCATCCAAGACCAGGGCTGGAATCGGGATCATCAGGAGCAGAAATGCCCAGGGGAAGAACACTGCGCGGAAGAGATCCCAGCCCCGGAACAAGATTGTCAGTCCCGCCAGGAGCAACACGAAGGAAGAACGAGCCAGAAAAAGCTCAGCCCCCAACCGGCCAACGACAAGAAGGCACAGAGCCAAGGAGATGACCGCGAATCCAGACCAGGAAGGGCAAGGAGCGATTCGGGACAACCGGTCGCGTTCCTGCCAGAGTACGAAGCCCGAGAACAACGGGACAAAGAAGCCGTATGAGAAGTTCGGGTCCTGCCACCACTGCCTAACTAGATGACCGAGCGTGGACCCGTAAAGCCAGAGAGAAAGCACACCGAGGATTCCACATTGCGGGAAATAGCTTCCCACCAAGTGAGTCCGCGCCCGCAAGTGTGGCAACTCGGCTTGTACCGCTTTATTCACAGGCTAAGTGAAGGAGCGACCGGGGGGACGGCTCAGCATAAAGGAAAGAAGTCGATTGCGCAACGCGGGTCGCGGAAATTCATAAACGCTGGCTTACCGGTTCTCTCTTACGTCCGTATTATTGGACCTACATGGCCGCAACGAAACGATTGGGAATCTGTGACCCAAATTCCCGCTCTTGAGAGATGCTTGGATCGATACTCCAGCGTGCACCCACCCCGATCGTGGCCTATTGCGGCACCTGCATCGTGTTCACTCCTGATATTTCGGTTCCAGGGTCCGTGAAAAGGATATAGCCAGACGTGGCGGACGTGAAGTAAAAGACCATGGAATTGCTCACTCCGGTGATGGGGCCTGTGACGGCTCGCCCGTTCGAACTTACGGTATAGGATCCCCCCACCGGCGCATCCTGACTCAGCTCACCGTTTTGGCTCACAACGAAATCTGATAGAGAGACTTTTGCGCTTCCGTCGAACGTCATGACACCGACAGCCCCGACTGCCGTAGGGTTCTGTCCATTGAAACCTAGTAATCGGAAGGAGTATTCTCCGTTCAAGGAAGCGGCAGAAAACGGGTCGCCCTGTTGCTGGGTCAGAGGCCCAGCTGCCACGGCTTTCTGGGTTTGCTGAAGGAAGAACCCGCGAGTTGAGTCTGCCATCCATGCCACTGCTGAAATCGGGCTGGCACCCGCGGGAGAGAGGGTAATGCTGGCACGTCCGCTCGAATCGACACTATATGTGCCTGTGAATGATTCATTCGTGGTCGCAGCACCATCCACTACAGAGTCTAAGGAACCGCTCGTGATGTTCCCCTTGCCATCGCTGGTGAACGCGCCGATCGTGTTGAATCCGCCAATGTAAGTTGCAGTATCTCCCCCGAGGTGGAAGGTGAAACCGTTGGGTATGCTGGCATTCGTGAAGGGCGTACCAGTCTGTGCCGCGCTTCGGCCCTCCCCCACCAACCCGGAGTCTGTTCGAACAAAGTTCAGCGTGCTTGAGTCAATCGTGTAGTAGACGTAGCTGGAAGTATTTCCAGTATCGTCGGTCAGACTTAGCGTTCCCCGTCCGTCGTTGTCAGGTTGCGTTAGTGTTCCGGTGATCGTGTGGGAACTGGCCGTTCCGATTTGCGCGACGTCTTCATCTCCAGTAATGGAGGTTCCACTGACAATCATTTGGCCCACCGCAACCGACGAAGCGCCCGCTACGACTTGAGAGTAGAAGCGAAAGACGTATGGTCCGCTGAGAGTGCCCGGCGCGGCTTGGGCAAGCGCTGCCCCGACTCCGACTGCAAACGAGTCATCCTCCAACAAGTTGACTTCCCCATTAGACTGCATGGTAATCGCGAGGTGAATCTGCCTCCCGGGAGCGTGAAGAATCATCGTCCCGGTCCCGTCACCGTTGATTGTGTATGAGCCGGTCGATGGACCGCTGATCAGGTTCGTTCCTGACATGAAGTCGTCAAAGCCAGTTAGGCCGCCGTTGCCGTCAGCCACAAGAGTTCCGGCTTCGTAGTAGAGCAGGTAGCCGTTCGCGAGGCCAACGACGGTACCACCCAAGTTGTAGGTGTAGTTGCCTTTCAGGCTGGCGAGCGTAAACCTTGTCTTCGGCTGATTTGGCGCTGGAAGGATGCTTCCGCAGCCCGTGCTGAGTAGCAACGCAATAAGCAGAACCTGGAGTGGACTTCTTCTATTATTCATTGCTATGGCTTTGTGAAATGATGTGCCGCACGAAAACACCGTTCGCACTCCCACACTACCCACTTTGTCGGGCATCCGCTGCCTAAGCGTTCTTAGAGGGGGGAGACTGGGAACCACCACACCAACTACGACAGGAACACGAATCTGATTTCCACCGCCGAGTCGAACCAGTATGGCCGATTTTTGTTACGAGGAAGTTACAAGATTATGAATAATATGTCAAACGCTTCGGATGGCCCTTCCAGCGCCGGGTTCAGCCTGATACGCCGCATCTTTGATCCAATGATGATGACACTGGCTACGCTTTGTGTTCGCCCCAGCGTAACACTAGAGGCGCCTGTCGGAGACTCTCTACCTGACTGGAACCGTAGTGTCTCAAACTATGGCAAACTGGCCGCGCGATCCGGCGCGACCGTCCAATGGCCGCTGCATTTTGGTCAATCGCTTCTCGCCTGTGCACTCCTGGAAAAGCTGTGTGCCAGATGTTCGATGCAGGTCTTCAGGACCTGATAGCACTTGATCGTCTCCTCCGGACCGACGTAGTAAGGGTCGGGAATCTCGACGGATCCGTAGTTCTTTCCAGCGTACGCGCTTAGCATGTACACCTTTTTCGAGGCTGCTGGCCAATGGGACAAAAGCTCCACCTGATTCTGATAGTCCATGGCAAAAATCGCGTCCGCTGCGTCCATCATTTGGTCGGTGAGCAATCGGGCACGATGCCCCTCAAGCGAAATGCCAAAGTCCCGCGCCGCTGCGACCGCCCACGGATGTGCTGGCCGACTGGGAACGGCGTGGATTCCGGCTGAGCTGACCGCCACCCGGACATCCGAAAAACGCGCAAGTTCCCGGATCATCAGCGCTTCGCACATGGGGCTTCGAATGATGTTGCCAAAGCAAACGAACATCACGGACCCGATCGTTTCCGGCGATGGCAGCATCATCGGCCGGTCGAATCCGATCCCGTTCAGTACTCTCCTCTTGAGGTAGATCGGCCGCTCGGCGGCGCCGAAAACTCGATAGCGCTGCACCTCTTTGACGACTGCCTCCGGGAGCAGATTCTTTGCGGTTGCTTTAAGGCTTCTCGCGAGCCGACTACGCAATTTCCGCTCGGGTTTATGAGCCAAAGATCGCTCCTGCATAGATTCTGAGTCTTTTGTCAACTTTAGCCCCGAAGTTTGCCAATCCTGCCTGCGACCGTTCCGTCGCTGCGACCTTCTTTCATCGGCTCCAGGCTGGCTTGCGGCCAGTAACAAAGTTGACAAATGCCAGGAGCGCAGCGGTGTTGAGGAGAACGAATGTGAAAGCCGCGTCAGATGCTCTCGCCAGGGGATTGTACTTGGGTCGAAACATCCCCCAAAGGCTCAACCCGTAAAATGCCAACTGAAGAACCATGGCGATCCGGTAAATCAAGGCAGGAAGAAAAAATGAGGAAACCAATGTGGCGAACAAGGCAAAAGGTATAGCCAGCCTGAGCAGTTTGTGGCTAATGAATTCAAACCGCACCGGGTTGGCCCGGGTCAAGAGCCAGGGTTGCAGCTTCAGCAACTCGTAAATGCCGCCCAGCGTCCGCACTTTGCGGGCGAATTCCCTCCCAGTCCCCAGGTCCGGCACATCCCAGATTCTCGCCCGCGTGTCGAGCACGACCCGCGCTCCCTGGTGCACGACTTGCATGGGAATAAAAACGTCGTCCAAGATGGTTTCCGGGGGGAGCGGTGTCAGCAGCTTCCGTCTCACTGCATACAAAGCTCCGGTAGCGCCGACGACTGATCCCGAGGTGGATTCCATCTCCCGGATCATTTTCTCAATTCTCCAATACAATCCCATCCCCTTGGCAGCTTCCGGACCTTCTGGGTCGCCAAGGATCAGTTCTCCGCTGGCACAGCCAACTTCGGGATCTGCGAAGTTTTCCATGAGCAAGCGTACGGCATCCGTCCCGACCTGCTGACGGGCGTCCATGAAGACTACGATTTCTCCGTTCACCGAAGCCAAAGCCTGGTTGAGCCCCGCCGCTTTTCCTCGAGCTTCGGGACTGAGAATGACCCGCACGCGAGGGACGCTGGTGAGTTCTGACAACAGGCGATTGGTCCCATCCGTCGAGCCATCAGACACCAACAGAATCTCCACCCGGTCCGGAGGATAATCCAACTCCATGAGGTTTTTCATCTTACGTTCCAGCCGGGCGGCTTCGTTGCGCACCACCAGCCCGATGGAAATGAAAGGCAGATACGGACCGGATCGTACCGGGCGAGGACGCCAACGGCTGCGCACCCATAGCCACAGGGCATAGCCGAAATAGGTATAGCCGATGACGCCTGTGGCGGCCCAGAAGACGAATTTCATTGCGTTATCCGGCGCAACAGCGCGGTCCTGATTAGCTGGATCATAATCGGGGGGCGTCAGGGGGACAGGACATGGCTGTTGAGTACTGCAAGTCTGATGAGCGGCCACAACTCATCCTAAGATTCCAAGGGACGCCAATACACCAGACCGCGCGTAGCAATAGTGAATCCGTAAGTCAGACTCCAGCCGGAATCTCATTTAGCACGACTCCAATGAGACGATCATCCGGGAGTTTTTGCCGTGCTTTGCGCACAAGGTCAAACGGCGTCGAATTCGAGCGCACGACCATCAGAATCCCGTCGCAGACATTCGCCATCAGGCCCGAATCCGAAGTGGGCAATGCGGCGGGCGCATCGATGATGATCCAATCGAACAGGGGTTCAAGGCAATCGAGCAAGACCTTCAAACGGCTGGAAACAAGTTCTGGCCGCCCCGAGGCCGGTCGTCCCGATGCGATGAAAAAGAAATTCGCCATCGTCCCTCTCTGGATAATCCCCAATTCGTCGGTCTCGCCGAGGACGTACTCCGAAAAGCCCGGAGTGGCGGAAGTGCCGAGGGAGGAATGCAGACTCGGGTTGCGCAAATCCGCGTCAACCAGCAACACTCGGCAGCCTGGCTCGAGCGCCAACACCTGCGCCAGGTTCGCGGCAACGAAAGATCTTCCCTCCTTGGGAACTGCACTCGTGACTAAGATTCTCCGCAGCGAGTGTTTATCCCGGACTTGCTGGAGCCGCGAACGCAGCGTGCGGAATTCCTCCGTGGCACGAACCTCCTCCCCGGAGCCGAAGAAGAGCATAGTCTTTGCATTCGGGGTCCAGGTATTGGGGGAACAACGTTCCAGCAGGGTGTCCAGAGCGATGGAATCTGGGCCGGGAGACGCGGCGGGATCGGCAACCGGGATCTTCCTCCCGTCAACCGGCATCGCCGACGGCATTTCTACTTCCTCGATCCCGACCACCTTGTAGGGAGGATTTTCCCTTTCGACTTTTTTCAGCGCATCGTAAGATCGGCTCATGAATTTTGTAGTCCCGCATCGGCCGGACCCAAGCCTCCGAAACCCGTCGGCCGAATCCCGAAAGTGTAAAAGAATACGACCCCAAACTCACGCAAGCATTTTGAGCTTTTCCACATGCTGTCGGGGGCTTGGAGGGCAGTAACAAGCTCCAAGGTCGCATGAAACGGGTTCGCTCAAACAGCAGACGATTCTTTCTACGATGGCGCTAAACTTAGGCGGTGCTCTTGTGACCTAAAAAAGCTTTGAATCGGCCCCGCCAGCCTTCCTCCACCGCCACCGGACCTACCCACGGGATCGATGTCAGCATGGGCAATTCCGCTCCCGCCAGTACGTCCGCTTCATTGCGCATAGCTTTATTGCTCAATTCCAGCCACAAGGCAATACAGATACCCAATGCCAGGCCGCCCCCAAGTCCGTAGGCGGCCAATAGCCATCGTTGCTGAAAACCAGGTGAAGCCGGAAAAGAGGCCGGACTAAGGATTCGCAACTGTTCACCCTGTTGATGCCGGTCCATGTCCGCGCGTATCTCGGACTCACTCTTGCTGGTCACGAGGCCTTCGTATATCGTGTGGGCAATCTGATTGTCCCGTGTAAGTAGATTATATTCCTTCTCCACCTCCGGGCTGACCGCAAGCCCGTTCTTATACGTAGCGATCGTTTGCTGCAGATCTTTCTGCTCCCGCCTGGACCGTCCAACGAGGTCCTTGTCTTGCTGAATCTGCCGGCGCAATTGCAGGATCTCCGGCGTTTCGGTTTTCCGGGACACCGTGTCGGCGTCGGCTTTCGGGTCCGCGGAAGCATTCATTTCCTTCTGCTTGGCCTGCAGCCTGGCTATGTCACTCTTGGTCTTGATGACTTCGGGATGGTCATCCGTGTAGCGGGTTTGCAAGGCAGCGAGTTGTGTCGTTAAGGCCGCCAACTGGCGTTCGATCGAGTCCGAGGTCGTCGCCTCTTGGGAACCCTTCCAAGCAGCAACTTGTTTTTCCAGAGCGGACTCATTGAATTCCTTGTCCTGCTCCGCCTGGTGAAGCGTCTGGGTGGAGGCTTCCAGCTGAGCATTGAGCCTGGACATAACCCTCAGATTATCGTCCAGATTTTCCGGCAACTGGCCGATGTGTTGGGCCTTGAACAGGGCAAGCTTCTTGTCCTGCTCGTCAAGATTGTTTCTGGCCTCGTCCAATTGTCGCGAAAGAAGGTCGGTTGTGTCAGTCGACCGTCGTTCGCGGCTTTTGATGTCTTCGGTCAAGAAGCTCGATGTGAGTTCGGCGCAAATCTGCTGTGCCTCATTTGGGTTGTCTGAGGTGAAGCTTATGGAAAATCCCGGGGTGGCGTAAACGTAGGGTATTGGCGGGGGAGTGGGTGTTGTACCGGATGAAGATGTAGTGGGAACAAGTGAGGTGGAAAGGTCTACCTCGGTGATGGAGGCGCCTGCCTGGATGTCATCGATCAGAGCATCCACGTTCTTGGTTTTCTTATCCAATCCCAATCGGCGGACCATGCCCTGCAGATTGCTCCGGCTGAGCACCTGCCCCTGCAGGGCTATGACATGATCGCGCCGTTCGCTAATCTCTCGGTAGTTGATCGCCACGAATACTGGACTCAGCGGCGGCTTCAGCATGCCCGAAGGGAGAGCGGGTGGTTTTTCAACCTGCAACACAGAAGTCGAAGTGTAAGTAGGCAGGGAACGAAGAGAAACCAGGAAACCCCCTACAAGTGCGACCAAACCCACGACGGAAACCATCCGCCAGCGACGGTGAGACATGGCCAAATAGTCATCCAAGCCCAACACACGATTCGGGATCACTTGCTTCTCCTTGTCTCGCCAGTCCGTGATCGGAACCTGGTCCGCCCCAGCTTCCGTGCACGACGCAAGTACGACTCAACCCACCTAGAATCTTTGCACTTTGGCTAATACGCCAGAGGACTTGTAGTTCTTACGGCACAACAATCATGTCCCCAGGCTCCAATTGGATGTCTTTCGACACTTCTTGGCCCCTTATGACCTGCTTGTAATTGAAGGGGATCTTCTGTTCCTGACCGTTGTTCTTGCGCAAAATGTAAATCTTCTTGGTGTTGGCATACTCACTGAATCCCGCTGTCGCCAAAGCCTGAAGCACGGTCATTCTGTGAAGCAACGAAATTGCACCGCTGTGCAAAACCTCCCCTAGTACGTAAATGCGGTGAGAATCGGTCCGAGTCACGACTACCGTGACGCGCGGATCGGAGACATATTTTTTCAGTCTCCCTTTGAGCAACGCACCCAGTTGCATCGGTGTCAGCCCGGCCGCCTGCACATCGTCGAGCAGCGGCACCGAGATCATGCCATCGGCGCGGACGGGCACCGTGGTGGTTAAGTCCGGCTCCTTCCACACCGAGACGAGAAGCGTGTCGTCTACGCCAATCACATAGCTCGGCTCCGCGGGTACCGTGGCCGTCGTCGCCGAGGTTTTTGGATCATCCGGCGCCGAAGCGATTGTTTTGTTCCCTTCGTCCCCACGGATGAGGCTAGCCTGCCCGTCTTGCGCCCACCCCCCAATCGGAGCCAGGCTCACCATCAGAGCGAGAAACATCTGTCCGAGCTTGAAAGCTACGCGAGAGGCTGGCTGCAACCAGCCCGTTATATCGGAGGTACTCCCCAGAGCTTTCCTCGCAAAAACAAGAGTCCACTGCACACCCGAGATCATAACGCTTCCGTCACAATGTGATTGTTAAAGGAATGCGAATTCTTTCAGGCCAGGGCGATCCAAACTTGAGACCGCTCCTCTAAATTGGCCGGCTTCCGCCTACTGCTTTCTCGGGTTCCTTAAGACGGAAGAATAGTCATTTCAATAGCTTGGGGGAAGGATGATGAAGCCGAAGGAATAAGGTAAGGAAACTTTTCTTCACAGTCGCCGACCGCCGAATGGCCTGTGACTCATCTTCACTTCCGTCTACATAGGACTTGGGAATTGCGTTTCAGCCCGGTTTTGCATAAGCTGGCTTGGCATTTCCGCCCGTCGTATGAGTCACTTTCGGCAAATTGGAAATCTTTCCGCAGCGGATTTACATATCTCCTTCGGGGAGCGGATTTGTGGGGCAAGAGCCTTTTGCCTTCCTGGTTGCTTCGCTCACATTACCCAGCCGTGGGCTGTTCCCCGCGAATCGCTATGTCATCCCCAATCGATTGAGGCAATCGCCTGTGCGGAGAGTTTTAAATGAAGCGTAGTTCAGTCTTAGTCGGTTTGTTGATCCTGGCGATGAATATGATTGTGTTGTCAGGATGCTCACGCGACCCCAACGTGCGCAAACAAAAGTATTTCGAGAGTGGCCAGCGGTATTTCGCGAAGGCCCAGTATTCGGCTGCGGCCATCCAGTTCGGCAATGCGATTCAGACCGATGGGCATTTTGCCGCGGCGCACTATCAGTTGGGTCGTGCCTACCTGCAACTGCAGGAGTGGCCCAACGCTTACAAAGAGCTCGACCGCACCCTCGAACTGGAACCGCAGAATTACCCGGCTCGGCTCGATTTAGCGAAGTTACTCATTGCAGGCAATAACCTGAAATCTGCACAAGAACAAGTCGACCTGCTCGCGGCCCAGCAGCCGGATGAACCGCAGGTTCACATTTTGATGGCTAGTCTGCACGTGGCTCAACAGGATGTGCCGCGCGGTATTGAGGAACTGCAGAAGGCTATCGCTCTTAAACCCAATCAATGGGAGCCTTATCTCGACCTGGCTCTGCTTCAGGTCAGAACCAGTCAGTTCGATGCCGCAGAAGTTAACTTCAAGAAAGCAGTCGAGCTTGCTCCCAAAACAGTCATCGTGCGATTGGCACTAGGGAACTATTACCAGACGCGTCAGCATTTCGGAGAGGCCGAAGCGCAGTTTCGCAGTGCCATGGAGAGCGACCCCCAAAACCCCGAACCGTGCATCGCACTGGCCCGGCTCTACCTGGTCGAGGGCAAGAAGACAGAGGCTGAGGGTTTTCTGAAACAGAGCAAGAAAGATTTTGGCAACAACTCGATTGGTTATCGCATGCTGGGCGACTTCTACTTCGCTATCGGGGATTTTGACAACGCAACTTCGGAGTACAGCACCCTAGACCGAGAGCACCCGCAGGACTTGCAGGTGACAAACAACTACGTTCAACTTCTCATCATCAAGGACCGGTTGGACGAAGCGGGCAAGTTGAATGACTCAGTCCTCAAAACGAGACCAAACGATGTTGACGCTCTGATCGAACGGGGGCAAATCCAAATCAAGAGAGGGCATTGGAGCGACGCGGTCCAGTCGCTGCAGACGGCCGTCAAGAATGAACCACACAGCGGTCTTGCCTATTACCATCTTGGCCAGGCTTTTGATGGGCTGAGAAACGGAGAGCAAGCCGAACGTGCCTGGGAAGACGCGCTCCGTTACCGCCCCGATCTGGTCGAGGCGCAGCGTGCTCTGGCACAGTTAGCTTTGCGCAAAGGCGACATGCTCGAACTGGAACGATACTCCAGCCAAATCGTCAATCTCCAACCTGCATCAGGGGATGGCTACGCCCTGCGTGCGCTTTCCTACCTCCGGCGGGGTAAGTTTCCGCAGGCTGAGCCGGATGTGCTCAAAGCCATCGAAGTCGCGCCCTCGAGTTCCCTTGGTTATGTCCAAATGGGAAACCTGATGCTTGCACGGAAGAGTTACCACGAAGCGGAACGTGCCTACCAGCAAGCACTGGACCACGAAAGCGGTTCAGCGGATGCGCTGGCTGGCCTGATGAATACATACTTAGCGCAGGACCAGACTGCTAATGCGCTGTCTGCGGCGCGGGCTCAGATTGCCAAAGTGCCTGACAGCAGCGTCTTTTACGATCTCCTCGGGACCACTCTGTTTGACCACAGGCGGAACGAGCAGGATCTGGGCGAGGCCGAGGCGAGCTTCGGAAAGGCAATCCAGCTGGATAAGCACGATGTTGATGCCTGGCTCAAGTTCAGCCGGGTGCAGGCGACGCGGGGGGCGCCCGAGGAAGCGATCGCCAGCTGTCAACACGCGCTCGAGAGTAATCCTGGCGAGGCGGCTTTTCACGTTTTGATCGGACAGTTGTATGAATCGAAGCGGAATTGGGACAAAGCCAAAGAGGCATATCTGAAAGCCCTGGAGATCAGTCCACACAATCCGCTGGCTTCCAACAATCTGGCGTATGTGATGTTGCAATCGGGAGATAATCCGGACCTCGCAATTCCCCTGGCAGAGACGGCGCGCCGTGGAATGCCTGATTCTCCCCAGGTGGCCGACACCATGGGCTGGGTGTTTTATCAGAAGGGTGACTACAAGTCGGCGATTGATCAGTTCCAGGACGCGCTCAAGCTGGCGGAAAAANGGAAATTCCCGGACGATCCCACGGTGCACTTTCATTTGGGGTTGGCGTATGAGAAGACCGGCCAGCCTGCGCTGGCGCGCCAGCAGCTGCGGAGAGTGTTGCAGATCGATCCCAAGAATTCCAACGCAGAGGATGTGAAAAAGCTGCTGTTGCAATTGCCTGGCTAGGAATTCGTGATCGGGCTGAAGGACTACGGTGAAAACCGTAACTCTGCCACCTGAGGAAGCCATCCCTGAAAATCCGCTCCGGACGGGCCATCCAGGCTCGTTTTTCCACATTTTCCCTGAGACCCCTCCTCATAATTCACGGAGTATTAATCTTCGCGTCACCGATTCGTAATATGGTCCGCGGTACACTTCGCTATCGAAGAAGAAAGGTTTGTCTCGAGTTCGCATGTGATGTGGTCAGTTTCTCGGAACCACTGGGTTGTGACTCGATAGGTGGCAGTTTCGAGCTGGAGTTGGATTTATGGGGGTCGGCTTTGTATAACTCCAATCGTGCAGTTCGGACTTCCGTTTGTTGAGGGCCACAGAGATGGCGGAGCTTATTTTTGTAGTGGATGGCGATTTGGAATCCTGTCGGCTCGCGCAGCGGTATTTAGAAAACGGGGGGCACTCTGTCCGCACGTTCTCGACCGTCGCAGAATTGGAAAGAGTGCAGGATTGTCGGCCTTCGTTGATGTTGATCGCTTCGACGTTACCGGATGGCGGTGGGCTGGACTTGTGTAGACGGATTCGTAGGGGCCCCTTGGAGAGCAGCATTCCCTTGATATTCGTGACTACCGGTACCGAGGAAGAACAGAGTTGTGCTGCGCTGGAAGCGGGGGCGGACAACTGTCTCATTAAGCCCTTTAGTCCGCGGGAGTTGATGGCTCGGGTGCAGGCGGCGCTGCGGCGCGTAATACGCTCGGTTCCCATCGGGGCGGATATTGTGATCGACAACCGTGCCATGAAGCTTTCCGTGCGGGGGGCCGAAGTAGCAACCACAACTTTGGAATTCCGCCTCGTGGATTATCTTGCCCGGCACCGCGGGCATACGTTCACCCGCGATGGGCTTCTCGATGCGGTGTGGGGGAAGCTGGAATTCGTGACTCCGCGCAGTGTGGACGCTTGCATTCGGCGGCTGCGGGAAAAGATTGAGCCGGACCTAGCGAGCCCGACGTATGTCAAGACGGTTCGCGGCATCGGTTACCGTTTCGATGCTGTCGCGGTTTGGCCAACTCCTCCGACCGGGCGTTGTGATTGCTTGGCTTGCACGCCGTCGAATGGGAAGACGACTCAGGTCAGATCGCTGAAACTTATTAGGAGAGAAGCCGCATCCTGAGCCCGATCCAGGCAGAGCGGTGAAACCGGGGCCATGCACGTAAGCTTGTCTGTGGAGGCTTTTGAATGAAGCTGACGAAAATGTTGGCGTTCGCTCTATTAGTGGGGTGTATGCCTCTGGCCGCTTTTGCCGACGGTGTGGACTTTTCGAATAGTGGTGGGACCATCACTGCGAGCGGGGGGAACAGTCTCACTTTGTCAGGTTCGACTCTGACGCAAGCTAGCGGTATCGGGCTTGACAGCTGCGGCTCTGCCGCGGCTTGCGGGAATGGGGGGATGACTCCGGGGACTGTGACGTTTAACACCGGAACCAACCTTGTGAGCGGTTCGCCGTCGGGCAACGCCACTTGGGGGCCCGGCGGCACTATCACGATCACCGGGAATGCTAGTTCTGTGGGCGGCGGACCTTTTACTTTTACGGGTTCCTTCTCGATGGTCACATGGACGGAGACTACTATCGGTTCCCTCGCATATTGGACTTTTAACGGTACCATCTCGGACGGAACTTTGATGGGCACCGGCGGAACAACGATGGGGTACTATGGGGGAAACATTGAGATTACTTTCGTGCAACAGGGTAGCGGAACGTGGCAAGTCGCCAGCGGCGACACCGGCGTCGTCCAACTCACCCCTGTACCGGAACCCAGCACCTTGACGCTGCTCGGCGGCGGTCTGGTTGGGGTCGCAATCTTGGCGAGGCGTCGGCTTTCCAAGAAAGCGAACACGCCCCATTAGAACTCCTCTCACCCACAAGCCGATTCATTTGCGGCCCGAGATTGCGTATACGATCGGATCTTCGATGTTGAAGCCCAATGGGAAGTAACTTTTTGCCGAGTCCGCCCATTGGGCCAGGGTTCGCAAGCCTGCTTTGCCAGCCTCCGATAAGGGCAAGTACCTGTTCAACGGGCAGCTTCTTATGCGCTCGTTAAGCTAACAAAGATCTATCAAGACCTTACACCCGTGACAGATTTTTAATCTGGCATTAACAACGTTGCGACGTTCTGAGTTTAGATTATTACTTTGTCTACTTTATTGTGCCTTTGGAGGAATGGAATGCGAAGTGGGGTAGTCTTTCTGCTGTTCGGAGCTTTGGTTTGGGGGCAAGCTCAAATGGAGAACGGCCATTCCGACGCGCCTCAGGATGGGCAGGCTTCCGCAAAGACCGCAGCGGTGACGTCGAGCACGAGCACTACGGCCATTGCACCAGATGCAGCGGTCATAACGATCGACGGTCTATGTGGCGACCCTGCAAGCAAGAAGACAGCTCCGTCCAACTGCAAGACAGTGATCACTCGTGCCCAGTTTGAGGCTCTGATCCAGTTGGTCCAGCCCTACCTGCCGCAAGCGGACCGCCGAACCTTCGCAGCGAATTATGCCGAGACATTGATACGGGCCCAGCAAGCCCGCGAGATGGGTCTGGAGAGCGATCCACGATTTGAAGAGCTGATGAAGCTGCGGCGGGAAGCGACGTTGCAATTTCTTTTGGGGAGGGTTGTAAGGGAGAAAGCCCAGCAGGTCTCCGACGCGGACATCGAACAGTACTACAAAGATAATCGTGAAAGCTTCGAAGAAATAGAGCTTCAGGAATTGTATGTTCCTGCGGCCCAGCAGATTCCTGCAGTGGGGAACCCTGAAGAGGTTCAGAAGCGCAAGCAAGACTCGGTTCTCGCCATGAAGAAGACGGCGGAAGAGTTGCGAACTCGCGCGCTGGCTGGCGAAGATTTCACTCTGTTGCAAGCGGACGCTTACAAGGCTGCCCTATTCGGTGGGACCGCTGCGCCAGCTAAAGTCGAAATGCAAAAGCAACGTCGGCGTAACCTGCGTTCTGCGCAAGAAGTGTCGGTCATGGACCTGAAGCCGGGCGAAATCTCCAAGCTGTTCGATGAGCCAAACGGTCACTACATTTACAAGGCTGGAGCAAAGCGGGCTTTGCCGCTGGCAGATGTGAGGGACGAGATTCTGAAGAAATTACGGGTCGAAAAGCTTCAGAAACTGCAGCGGGAAGTCCAGCAATATGCAACCGCCAATTTTGACGACAAGTATTTCACAGTTACACCCTCGACCAGCGGAGAACCCTGAGCGGTGATTACGAATCGAACTGGATTTCAGCGGTAGCTCCTGCAATAACAACCGTCGCCGAGACGCCTTGGATCTTTTCGAGTTTCGTGCGGGAGTTGGGATCCTGTTCCGGCCTGACCGTAAACGAAGGCCCTACAATCCGCCACGGCGCTCAGGGAAGAACAAGCCATAAAGTGAAGCATGCACAAAGCCTTCGACACGATTAGCCGGAAGTTCATGCTGACGGAATCCGAGTGGAATCCTAAGGTGATTCTCGGGCGCGCAATCGTAGCGGTGCTTCCCGAAAAGAGCCTTCACCAGTTGAAGAAGGCCTATTACGCATATTTGCTGAGCCATACGCCCGAAGACTGGGGAGAGAACGACAAAATATTCGTGAAGTCCTTGGCTCGTCCGGGGGACAGTGTGATGGACATCGGAGCCTCAATTGGGGACTACACAAAGTTTCTGTCTGAGATCGTCGGACCTTCCGGTCGGGTTTACAGTTTCGAACCGAACCCGCCCATTTTTGATTTTCTGTCGCATAACGTTAGAAAACTAGGACTGGCGAACGTTGAACTATTCAACTTTGCGCTCTCTGACAAACTGGGGAGTGCAGAGATTGTGATTCCGCGTTACCGGTGGGGAAGTGAATGTCACTACGATGCGACCCTGGATCAGCAAAGCGCTGGACCGGATTGTCGGCGAATTAAAGTTGCCGTCGGTACGTTGGATTCAGCATTTGCCAATCGACAGGATAAGATCAGTTTCATAAAGTGCGACGTGAATTCTCACGAGCTGGCATTCCTCCACGGTAGCTTGCAAACCATCCGCCGGTCTAAGCCGGCAATGTTGATCGAAATCCTTGCCGATCCCGACCAGGCCGGAACGCCGGCCGCGCAGGTATTTGAACTACTGGAGGCGGAGGGTTACCAGGGATATTGGTTTGACGATGCTGCTTTGCGCAAGCGCAGATGTGGCGAGCGCAGTCAAAACTACTTCTTTCTGACGCCTGATCACCTGAATCGACTGCCATCCCAAATGCTTCGATAACACCAATCGTCTGGGCCGCAGAATGCAGAATCGCCGCACGCTCCGGAAAACGCGGCGATTCCTGGCTACTCCACCACCGGAATAGCTTCTTCCCAGTAGTGCGGATTTTCGATTGTTGAATTACGACGGAATGATCTCCTGAGGTTGTGCTGATAATACTCCACCCCATCAAGATATTTGGAAAAAGACAAGATGTCAGTCGCGGCACTGACACCCATCCGCGGCAGTTCGTAAACATCCGACCCGCTGAAGGCCATTCCAAAACGCGTCACCATCGCGCAGCTATATCCTGCGTCTTTAATCAGTCGCATGTGATGGGGCCGGTAGTCGGACGGCTTTCCGTTGGGAAAGCAAAAGCTCTTGACCTTTCTTCCCAGGCCCTCTTCAATCTGAGCGCGAGAGGTTGTTAGTTCCTGCCAGGCCTCTGCATCGGTGACGCTGGCAAGAATAGGGTGGGTTACAGTGTGGGAACCGATCTCCACCAGCCCAGAATTGGCCATCTCGCGCAATTCATTCCACGAGCACGGCGCATACTTGGGCGGGGGCTCTTTCGGGATGGGGATGCCCAACCTCTGCGCGGTACTCTCGATATGCGCATTGCGGGCTTCCGGACGCATGTGGTTCAGCGTTTTGAAAAAGCCCGCAATTCTGTCCGGGGCGAGTGCGCCAAGGGCCCGCGACTGCTCCGACAGCCACAATACCTTGTCCGTCCACACCCAGTCGTCCCGCCGTATGAACGAACTGACCACGAAAAACGTAGCAGGCATCTCGAACTCTTTGAGAAGCGGAAAGAAAAGATCATAGACGTTGTGGCGGCCATCATCGACGGTCAGGGCCACGCTATAGGGCTCCAGCGGA
>JGI26340J50214_10000149_pt1 | contig 24720 bp, 26 predicted proteins | sample BogFormECP12_OM2_FD_50214 | JGI IMG/M metagenome (IMG submission 50214)
GGCAACTCTCGGCCAGCCCACCTTCACATGCTCCGAGACACCTTTGCAGTCGAGTACCTCCTTGCCGGCATGCCCTTGGAAGAGGTTTCACGTTTGCTTGGTCACTCCAGTGTGCTGATCACACAGAAGCACTACGCTCCTTGGGTTCTTGAGCGGCAGCAGAGGCTTGCAACCAGTGTGCGGACGGCATGGTCCACGATGGGTCTGAACACCGCCGCCCCGGTAATCAACATAGCGGATGGGCGCTCGGGCAAAGTCGTGAGGCGCGCCGCGCGTTCTTAGTACCTTCTCCTGGGCAACAGTTCCGCCATTCATGTGCGGCGTACCTGTCACCACCCATTTCGGGGTCACAGCCAAATCGCGCCTACCGACACCCAGAGACAGGCTAATTGCCGAAAATAGCAGGAAATAGCCCCATTCCCCTTTCGCACGCCTAGCGCAGAAGTCTCGGGCGTCTGGTGAATCGTCCGTTTGACGGAATTTCAATCCCGTACTACATACATCAAACACGGTGTGCTATGGCAACAGAACCCTCTCCCCAGCCCAGCTACGCTCCTCCAAGCAAGCCAGCGATGCCGGCCAGTGTGGCATTTGAAAAGCACTACTGCGTGAGCGAAGTCGCCGAATTGTGGGGCTTGAGCGAACGAACAATCCGGCGTATTTTCACCGACGAACCTGGGGTGATCAAGTGGGAGAACGGTGAAACGCGGTTCAAGCGAGGCTATACCACGCTGCGAATCCCGGAAAGTGTCGTGCAACGGGTGCACAGGAAGCTCAGGAAAGCGGGGTAACGGGAAATGAAACCGACTAAAATATTGGCTGCGAGGCGTAAAGAAACCAATTCCGATCAGAATGTCGTTGCGAGTGTTGAGTTTGTGATTCGTACCGAACTGCACGATTCCGTTGAGACTGACTTCGTCCATTCCATTCTTGGAAGGATTACTGCCGAACCGGAGAGCCGTGGAAAAGAGGACGCCGGGCGAATTGGTGCTTCGCTCGTTCAATTCGGCGAGGCACTGAACCACGGCATCAGTGCGGAAAGACTTGGAGATGGCATCTCCGGCGACATCTCAGAATACTGGGAACATCTTTTCGACGTGGAAACTGGCTATCCGAAGGAAGAAATACAAAATGAGTTCGAAGTGGTAGACCTAGATCTGCTGATCATCGACTACGTCGCGATATATCCGGAGTTTCGGGGACTGAGGATCGCTGAGCCCGCCATTCAACGCACGATCGACATTTTTGGTACAGGGTGCGGGCTGGTAGCGTGCAAGCCTTGGCCGCTACAGTTCACTCCGTCCGTTGCGGGCGATCAAGAAGCGTTGAAAAGACTTGCGTTACCGAACGTAAGCAAAGGTGAGGCCATTCGGAAGCTGAGATCGTACTGGTCACGCCTCGGGTTTTGGCCGCTCGGCAACACCGGAATTTATCTGCTGAGCNTATCGCAAAGNGGTTGTNANGTATCTTCTCNGNATCGCGNNAAAGNCCTTCAATNANTCAGATAACCGACCGGCGCTGCGTCCGGTTAGAACGCTGCCCTGTCACCGACGACTCCCAGCACGGCACCGATCAGGTGTGCGCTGCTTCCGTGCGTCGCACACACTTAGCCACCGGTAATTCTCTCCTGCATTCGCAAAGGTTGCTGCACTCAAAAGCCACGCCTGGTGACGTCTTTCGCGGGTCACAACCTAGTCATTACTCCATAAGCATGAAGGAGGCCGCGCGGGTTCGAGTTCCGTTGGTTCCGCCGTGCCATCTATCGGAGATGCTTCGACGCTTCTGCTGTCAACACGTGTCCTCGGATTAATTCCGTTAATACCCGTTCGCCGGATGGCTTCCCGACGACCGACAAATCCGTCAACATTGGGACCCGTTGGGCGGGAGTTAGGCCCTTAAAGTTGGCCTATCGTTTTGTTGTTTTCGATCGGAGGCGACGAACGGAAGCTTAGTGAAACAGCCCCGACTTCTTGCCGTACAGTGAGTGGATCGTGCGCACGATGGCGACCGCACTCAGGTACGCCACGAGCACGCCGGTACCGGCGCGCACGCCAGCCGCCAACAGCATGAACTGTAGCCCGCCTCCCACGAGGTAGTGCAATGGGCTCAATATCCACCGATGGAGTTGCACACGAAACAGATCTTTAATGCCGCGGGCTCGATTCGCGTAGGTGTGCAAACCCGCAAACACGGCGAGGCTAATCGTTCCATCCACAATCGCGGTCACGGTCACGATGACCAAATGGGTCGTGAGCTTTGACTGAAGCAGCTGGATGATGAGCGCCGTGGCCGCCGTGGAGACGATGTCCGCCAGCACGATGTTGGTATTGATGTTCCAGAGGCGGCTGGTCTTGTAGCGGTTCAGTGGCAGCATCGGAAACCGGACCGGTCTGGTCCGCATACAATCAGTGTACGGTAAGCTGCGGACACTAGGCAGCCTGCAGGAGAGAGTTAGTGGACTTTATCGGATTGATCGTCGCGCATGGCTACTGGATCGTGTTGGCGGTGGCCTTCGTGGATCAGTTTGGGACACCCGTCCCGGCAATTGCAATCTTGCTAACCGCGGGCGCTGTCGCGGGACAAGGTCATCTCAGCCTTGCCGGCGTCTTGGCGGCGGCGTGGGCGGGCACAGTGGCGGGCGACGCAGTCCTCTACCAATGCGGGCGATGGCGCGGGGGCCCGCTCATGCGCCGCCTGTGCTCCTTTTCTCTGGCGCCCGATACCTGCGTCCGCAAGACAGAAACCTCCTTTCAGCGGCTCGGCTGGAAGGCCCTGGTTGTGGCGAAATTTGTCCCAGGGTTGGCCCTCTTTGCGGCTCCCGTGGCGGGTGCCCTCCGGATGCCTTTCGCGCCGTTCCTCGTCTTCGATAGTCTCGGCAGCCTCTTCTATAACGTGGTCGTCATTGGCCTTGGCTTCGCTCTCCACGATCAGCTCGACCGTGTCGTGGGTTGGTTTCGCGCACTCGGCAGCGCCGCGATTCCCGTCGTGGTCGGGGCGATCCTCGCCTACTGGGCGTGGCGCATCATTCAAAAGCATCGCATCCTGCGCGCCCTGCATTGCAGACGCCTCACGCCGGATGCGCTACGACTTCGACTTAAGTCCGGCGACCCGGTGNGCATCCTNGACTTGCGGACGGCGATCAGCTACGAGGCGAGTCGGCAAACCCTGCCTGGAGCTATCCGCATGGACCCGGAGGAGTTGGACGCGCGCCACAGCGACATTCCCCGTGATTGCGACATCGTGCTGTACTGCACCTGCCCGAACGAGACTACCAGTGCGCGCGTGGCCCTGGCCCTCAAGAAGCGGGGCATCGAACGCGTTTTCCCGCTCGAGGGCGGCCTTGAGGCTTGGGTATTGTGCGGCTATCCCGTCGAGGGCACGCCGCCCAAGACCGTGACGCGCGCGGACGGGTGATTCCGAGCGACGAAGTTCCTTTCGTTCCTATCGGAACGAAGTTCAGTCCATTGTTCGGATGACATCCCGGAAGCCTGTTTCGAGGAATTCATCCATCGACTTCCCCGAAACCCGTCAGATCGTGCCCAGAGGCATCCTTACCACTCTGCCACAAAGACCGAAGCTGGAACCTCCTCCGCTGCGCGGGACAGACGGGACTCGCTGCAAACTATAGACCGAGAACTTTCAACGCAGTGCTCGCCACCTTGTCAAATGACTGCTGCCTGCCGCTGGCTCTCGCCAACAGCATCACGGAGAGTAATGTCAAGGCGAGATTATTGCGGGCCCGGCGCAAGATGCGCGAGGCCCTCTGTGCCCTGCGTGGCGGAGGACAATCCGAAACGGTCAGCAGACCAATTCGCAGCCGGCATCTCCAGATACGAGATGCGCAGGCATCTGGCTTCGACGGGACTCGGAGACGAGGAAGATCGTACAAACAATTTCGGCCTTGTTTGGAGTCCGATGGATTTTAGGGGGCTGTAGTCTTTCCCATCAAGCATTGATCGAACCACGCAGTCGTCCGCCGGATGGCAGCGATCTGTTGCGCGTCCTCTTTCGGAACACGCACGTCATTATCGCAGCCCTGCACGCTTGGCATGTGGCCCGCTCGGTCGTGCCATCATCGTCTCGGCGCTTATTGGAGTAACGGATTTTCTGATACCAAAAGGTCGTCGGCTCACGTTCAATTCACCTGCGAGCATACGATGCCATGTTGGCGGAGGTCTGCTGGAGTACAACCAGACTCTGGTCATCGAGAGACGGAGATGTGCCGCGAAATGCACTCACTGCCGTCATAAGGGCTTCACCTGCAGCGCTAGGCGAATTGGTCGCGTGCGGGGGTAATGTTCTTGCTAGCTGCAACAACCCGTTGTATCCGAGCTCATCGTCGGTGTCGTTTGTAGATTCGCTGATTCCATCGGTATAGAGGACCAAGAGATCGCCTTGTCCGAGCCGTACGGCGCTCTGCACGTAGTCTGTGCCCGGAATCAGTCCGAGCGGGACACCTTCCATTGCGGCTTGTCTGTAAGGCGTTTCGTCGCGCAGCCAATCCCATGTCTTCTCGGCCGCATGATACCAAAGTGCTTCGGGATGACCAGCGTTGGTAAAAACGAGTTCTCCGGTCTTGCAGAAATAGCCGAACACCGCTGCAGTGGCGTACTGCACTGCACCGTCATTGCTACGGAAAGCCTCGTTCATCTCCCGCATGAGAACGCTCTGATCCAACGCGTTCATGTGTTTGCGCAATAAATCGCGGAGCGTCGTCGCAGTCGAGCTGATTGCCTGTCCGTGGCCGGCAACATCTGCAAGGACAACGCGCGAAAGCAAACCCTTGGAGCAGACGGCCAGGTAATAGACGTCACCTCCCGCCGTTGCGGGTTGCAACGGTCTGGAATGGACCCAACCGATGAACCCCGGAACCTCCACCGTCGATTCTGCGGCGCTGTTTCCACCCCAAACCTCCGAGCAAACCAATCTGTGATCAGATTCTTGTGGCGGGTCGATTCTTGCATCGGTATTCAACTTGCCGTCGGAAGTGATCATGTCTTGCCGCTCTCCTCGCGAAAACAGTTAACCTAGGTGACCGTTCGTTCCCTGGACGTCGAATCTCCACCCGTGTGGATGCTCAACAAGCAGGTTAGCTTATTTATCGGGAGTCTCAGCTGGGGGGAAACCTTCCAGTATCTCTCGTTCCGCCCTAAGCCAGTCTTCATCGGCGTACCCATGTTCCTTGCCGCGCTGCTCGTAAACCTGATGGGCACGCCGGCTTATTTGTTCTTCCAGGCTGGGTGCAATGCTTCCTCTACCTGACACATCTACTATTTCTTTCACAACGTTTTCCTTGGATTCGGGCTTTTGGCCCATCTTTGTACGATTCACCAATCACCTCTCTCATGAGCTTTGCAACGCAAGTACGATGCGCGGTGCCGAACAAAGTTCCCGTTTGAGGCGGAAATAAAATTGCGATCGTAAATGAAACATTGAGCTGTTCGTTGAATCTACCCAGTGTTGAGATTTCTAGTCGCCCCAGGGGGCAGGAGGACGATTGACCGGGTCAGAATCTGGTGGAAAGAGGGATGAAGCATCATTAGTAAAACGAATTAGAGATGGAGAAAGCGAACTATTTTGCGAGATGGTCAGGGATTGCCAGCGGGCCCTCTATACGGCTGCGTTTTCCATACTCCGAGACGCGGCCGATGCGGAAGAGGTTTGTCAGGAGGCCATCGCGAAGGCGTGGGCCGGATTAAGCAGGTTTCGAATGGAATCGAAGTTTTCGACTTGGCTGGTTCAGATCACGATGAACGAGGCCCGAATGCGGCTGAGGAAAGACAGAAAACATCGTTTCCGGTCAATCGATGAGAGTGTCGAGACGGGGAGGGGGATCTACGTGCCGGAGCAATTAATCGAATGGCGGAGGATACCTTCCAAGGAATTGGAGCGCAAGCGGATGAGAGAAGCGCTCGTCCGTGCCTTCGAATGTTTACCCGAGAAGTACCGCGAAATATTTGTGCTTCGTGATGTGCAGGGACTGACGATCACACAAACGGCGAAACTCGTCGGGATTACGGAGAGTACGGTGAAGACACGCCTGCTGCGAGCTCGATTGCGGATGCGAGATCTGTTGTCGGCCGAGGTGACATTGAAGCCCAACGCGCCCGTCGTGCTAAAAGAGGCGGCAGCTGTTCCGTGCGTCCTCGTCTGGCGCAGGGTCTCAGATTTTGTCGACAACGATGTAAATTCCTCGACGCGTTCTGCCATGGAGCTGCACATCGCTGACTGTCAGCCCTGCAAAGCCGTTGTGGACGGGGTTCGTAACGTGATTTTGCTTTTCGGTGACCCACGTTTGTTCCCCCTTCCTAAGGGATTTAGAGGACGCACCCTGCAGAAGGTTCGATCTCATCTATTGACTCTGCGTCGAAAAGGAGCACCATCGCGTGCACGGGGCCTGAAGTAAGAGAGCCATCGAAATCTAGCGGCCAAACTGAACGACGAGGTACAATCGCCCTCGACCAGTACGTCCAGGGCGAACAGATTCCCGCACAACGAACACTGTTGAGATCTGTCCATAGTCCTCGCTCGACCAGCGCTGGAACGTTGTGAGATGCGCAGTGTCCAGCATGGGTTCATTCTTGACAAGGTTTGCACTCCGCAGGCGGCAACGAAACTTTTTCCGATCGTCGGAATCTGACTTGGGTGACTATTCCGGTGTTGAGCTCCAACCAAAGAGAAGAGCGACTCTCAATGCATTCGACGTGTGCACGGCGACTAGTCTGGATCACTGCCGTCCTGATCGCGGTCAGTCCGTTTGCAGTCGCCACCGAGCTTTCGCTTGCGAGGAACTGGAGAGGACACGTAAGCGACCGAAAGTGCGGTAAGAATGTGGATGCCGATTGCAATAAGCGATGCATTGCGGCGGGCGAGCCCCCAGTGCTGGTGGTTGACGGTACCGGCGATGTGTATTCCGTTTCGAACCCCGACGCATTGAAAGCTTATCCAGGGGAACATGTGGAAGTAACCGGCACGCTAGTAGGAACAGCGCTCACAGTCGAAACGGCCAAGCCTCTACGCGAAGACCAGTCCGGGAGAAAAGGAGCGACGCCCTCCTACGGCGACCTTTACGGGGACTACAGAATCGCGAAGGGTCACGTGGTTGGAATCAGCCGCTTCCGCACCGACGCCGGAGACGATGCTTTGTTGTTTTCGGACTACGAGTCAGGCGTGGTGAGGCGCCTGTTTCCCGCCTCCATTGGTGAATTTACGATGGGCCCGGGATTTGCGCTTTCGTCGCCGATAGAGTTGAAGATCGAGTTCCAGCGGGATCAGCGCGGGGTGGTGACCGGCTTGCGTCTGGCCGCGGCCGCGAAGCCGGAAGTGTATGCCGCGCGAATTCCCATCTCGCAAGAAGAAGTAAGTTTCGCAAGCGGCGATGCCAAGCTGGCGGGGACACTGCTTTTGCCGGTTACGCCGGGCGCTCATCCCGCAATTATCCTGCTCCATGGATCGGGCCCGCTGACCCGGGACTCCTTTGGACCCTATCCATTTTTCTTTGCGTCACTGGGCTTCGCCGTTTTGACTTACGACAAGCGGGGCACGGGAGCTTCGACGGGCACATTCATGGATCGCGCCTCGTTTTATCCGGACGACATTACGAACGACGCCCTGGCCGCTTTTGATTTTCTGCGAAGGCGTAGCGGAGTCAATCCGGAGAAAATCGGCTTGTGGGGTTCGAGCGAAGGCGGAATGCTTACAACTCAGGTTGCGGCCCGCAGCGACAAAGTTGCGTTCATCATTAATTCTTCCGGCTTCATGATGCCCCTGTGGCAACAACTGCTCTACACCGCCAAGGCGCAGCTTCGCGCGGACGGATTTTCCGCGAGAGACGCGGACGATGCAGAAGCGTTCCAAAGACTGCGCCTGCGCGTGGCGCGAACCGGAGAAGGCCAGGAGGAGTTGCAATCTGTGGCGGGGGCGTCGCAAGGCAAGAAGTGGTTTGGGATCCTGTTTGCGGGAAGCACAACCTCACTCGACGAACTGCGCTGGCAGTGGACGCACGTCTATCAATTCGATCCTGTACCAGCGCTGAAGAAGATCAAGTGTCCGGTTCTGGGTCTTTTTGGTGGACTGGATGTGTTCACCCCGGCTTCCACGACGGTCGCGACCATGCAGCGCGCCCTGGCGGAGGGCGGAAACAAGGACGTTACCCTGAAGGTCTTTCCCAACGCAAATCACTCGTTGGCGCTTGCGCATTCCGGAAGCGACGGGGAGATTCCTGAGCTGACGGGCCAAGTTCCTGGGCTCTTTCCCATGCTCTCATCCTGGCTGCTGCGACAAGCTCAAGCCCGGGGTCCGCGAAATTCGCCCGATCGTTTGACGGCGGCTCATCCGAACACAGTTGGGCTATGATTCTTTCGCAGCAACTTTCACCCTCGATTGGAATCTGAAGAAAGATCGGAGCACTTCAATGCGGGAGAAGATTGTGCTGGTAACCGGCGCCGACGGGGGGCTTGGAGTCCACGTTACCAAGGCTTTTTTGGAGGCGGGCGCGACGGTGGTTGGCTCGTCGCGCAAGATACGGCAGGCTGATTTCGATAACCCAAACTTCACTGCGCTGCCGACAGAGATTTCCACTCGGGAGGGCGCAAGGGTCCTGATCGATCAAGTCGTGGCTCGTTTCGGCAGGCTCGACGTGTTGGTACACACGGTCGGCGGGTTCGCGGGGGGGCAGTCGATCGCGGAGACCGACGATGCCACTTTTCAGCGCATGCTTGATCTCAATCTTAATTCTGTATTTCACATTCTGCGGGCATCGATTCCAGTCCTGCGACAGACCGGCGCCGGTCGCTTGATTGCGATTGGGAGCCGGCAGGCTCTGGAGCCAGGAGCAGGTGTGGGCGCGTATAGCGCTTCAAAGGCTGCGATGGTGTCACTGATTCGAACCGCGGCGCTCGAAAACAAGGATGCGGGGCTGACGGCGAACGTGATCTTGCCGGGCACCATGGATACTCCAGCCAACCGTACGGCAATGCCAAACGCGGACGTTTCCGAGTGGGTAAGGCCGGTTGCGGTCGCGAGCTTGATCACTTGGCTGGCGAGCGACGACGGCCGAGACATCAACGGGGCGGTGATCCCGATTTATGGCAGCGATGTTTGAGAGTTTAGCCAAAGCGTTTGTCTACGCTCTCGAGACTTACGCCGGTCTCGGGCTGATATTCGCAGTGCCATTCGTCTGGCTTGGAGTACAACGGTTGGACTTTACGGCCCGAGGATCAGGGATTGCCTTTCGGTTGTTGATCCTTCCCGGCGTCGTGGCGCTGTGGCCGATGTTCGTTTTCCGCCGAGGGCAAGGGGTTGTTGCGCCCGATCCAGCGAACATGCACGACGGATAATGGCGGATTTTCCGCGCAGATACTTAGCGCAGATAATTTAATGATTCAGCCACTCAGAACCGTGCATCGCCGTACATTCCTGGCGCTCGCGTTCATCCTACCCGCGATCCTCGTCGCCGGGCTGCGAGCGAGGCCGCCACATGTAAGGCCCGCATTTCGCGTTTCTGATCTTCCGGCTGGCGCTTACATGGTGAGGGAGTCGGGCGGGTTGTGGCGGAAGCATGCCATGCAGTCGATGTTCTATAGCATGCCGGATCGTCCGCAGGATATCTACGTCGCGTTGCGGCCAACTCAAGAATTGAACGAACCAGACCTTTTGCTTTATTGGATGACGAGAGAACCTCTGGGCAACACCCTGCCACGGGATGCACAGCTGGTAGGCGAATACGCGGCAGGAAGGGCCTTTCTTCTTCCGATGGGTGAAAAAAGATCTGGCTACCTCGTCCTCTTCAGTCTGGCCCATCAGTTGGTTGTTGACAGCGGCACAGTGGAGAAGCTGCCATGAGCGTTCAATATGCCGCGGTCAGCTGGAATCGGCAGAAGAAGATTTACGACGCTACGCTCGTCCTGCTGCTTGTTCTCTACATTTGTCTCTTTGTCGGTGTAGGGGCTTGGCGCAACCCGAACGCGACGGCAGAAACGCTGTTGATTCGCGCCTTGGGTACAGCCGCGTTCCTGCTGTTGACCGTTGTGCTGTGCATTGGCCCGCTGGCGAGACTGGATGGGCGCTTTCTTCCTCTGCTGTATAACCGGAGGCACCTGGGCGTCACGACTTTCCTGGTGGGACTCGCGCACGGAGCGTTCGCGCTGTTCCAGTTTCACGCTCTAGGCAACGTAAATCCGCTCGTCAGCTTGTTCATCAGCAATCCGCGTTATGGCAGCGTTGCTGATTTTCCGTTTCAGGCGCTGGGATTCTTCGCGCTGATCATTCTTTTTCTGATGGCCGCCACGAGTCACGATTTCTGGCTTCACAACCTCTCGGCACCGACGTGGAAACGGCTGCACATGCTGGTCTACGTGGCGTACGGGCTTTTGGTTGCACACATTACGCTAGGCGCCTTGCAGTCGGAAACGAGCCCCGTGCTAGCGACGACGCTGATCCTGTCGGTAGTAACGGTGGTCTCGCTCCATATCACAGCGGGTTTTCGCGAGAGACAGATCGACCGGGCAAGAGCCGATGCTCGGGCCGACGGTTTTGTTGAGGTCTGCAAGATCGATCAGATCTCCGAAAAGTGCGCCACGATTCTTTCTCTGTCTGGCGAGCGCGTTGCGATCTTCCGCTACGACGGCAAAGTCTCCGCGATCTCCAACGTTTGCCAACACCAGAACGGACCGCTCGGAGAAGGTCGGATCATTGACGGCTGCGTGACCTGTCCATGGCACGGCTATCAGTACCGGCCGGAGTCTGGGGCGGCGCCTGCGCCATTCACCGAAAAGATCGCAACTTTCCGTACGAAGGTTGTCGACGGGGCGGTGCTTGTACATCCCCGCCCTAACGCACCTGGAACCTACGTCGAACCCGCTCTGATCGAAAATACCGAGGCGCAAGAGCGATGAGTGACTTCTACGTTGGTTATCTGCCACATGCGCCAGGCCCGCTGGCAACGTTCATAAGAAGAGTTGTGGTTGTGCTGGGCTTGCTACTGGTAACAACCGCCCTCGTGTTGGTCTTTTGGCAAATGCCATTCGACAATTCGGCCTTCGAATATGGCAAGCTGCGTACCTTTGAAGGAATCGTCGAAGCTCAGCCTTATCCCACATTGCTAGTTGAGCGTCCGGAAGCAGTCGGGCGAGAAGAAAAATACTCAAGATTTCTGATGGTCGCTCCGGGAAAGCATGCGGCAGACGATCTGGTGACAGGTTTTGACGGGAAGCAGGTTCGCCTGCAGGGACAGCTGATCTATCGTGAAGGTGGAACGATGATCGAAGTCGTGCCCGGCTCAATCGGGTCAGTCAATGCTGCTCTTGCGACCCAAGAACCCATTCGTGACCTTGGGCGCGTGACGGTTAATGGCGAGATCGTGGACAGTAAGTGCTACCTGGGAGTGATGAATCCAGGCAGGGGTAAGGTTCACCGCGACTGCGCGGCGCGCTGTCTGAGCGGAGGAATTCCCCCGATCTTCGTTTCTAGCAATGGAGAGGATCAGTACCTCTTGGTAGCGCCCGATGGAGCTGCGATTGGCCGCGATGCCTTACGTGAGTTTGTGGCCGAACCGATCACCGTTCGAGGCGAGCTATTGCAAAAAGGTGCAACTCGGTCGCTAAGAATCGATGCCGGAGCGTTGTCACATACTAGACCGAATTAATACACCTCTCCTGTCAAAATGGTCTCAGAGGTAATCGCGATTAAAGAATTGAGCTGTGAAAATGAACAATTTGTGGGCGTTCTTTGAAGGAGGGATATGCTGCGTGTTGTGGGTGCGTGTTGTCTGGCATATGGCCTGCTGACCGGTTGCGCCGTTGCTCAAGATCAGGCTGCGGTACAACTCAGTCTTGACACTTCCGAAGCCGACCAGGCGTTGCAAATTCTCCGCAAACAAAACACTCCGGCATCGTTACGGACTCCGAATGGCAGCGGCTCTTCGGCACCGTACCCTACCAGTGGCTCAAGGCGCGTGAAGCGAGCATCGGTGCGCCGTTTACCGACGAACAGTTTCAAACATTTCTCCTGTCGCCGGCATCTCTGGGAATGCAAGGCGAGTGGGAAGAAACGCTCGCGGAGATGAAACACGCCGACATGCATGCGCTTGGTTCAGGAGTGCTCTCGTGGCTGCCTGCGGGCGCCAGCATCCGTGCCCGCGTCTTCCCGCTAATTAAACCGAGGCATAACAGCTTCGTCTGGACCAAGCCAGATAACGGGCCAGCCATCTTTCTTTATCTTGAGCGCCAGACGCAAGCAAAGTTCGAAAACACGGTCGCGCACGAGTGCCACCACATCGGCCTGCAAAGCCTTGAGAAAGAGCAGGATGCTGTTCAGATCAAGATGTCCCCGGCCAGCAGAACGGCCGTGCACTGGATGAGTGCCTTCGGGGAAGGAGAAGCAATGCTGGCCGCCGTCGGCTCAACCGACCGGCATCCGCACTGGGAAGACGATGCTCTGGCTCGCGCGCGCTGGGACGGAGATCTCATGCACTTCAATACCGACCTAGCCACCTTGCAGCAATTCTTTCTCGATATTCTGGATGGCAAGTTGCAAGGAGATGACGCCATCCAAGAGCGCGCCGCTCCTTTCTGGGGCGATGTTCAGGGGGCCTGGTATACGGTGGGTTACGAAATGGCTGTTCTGGTTGAGAAACGTTACGGACGTCAAGCGTTCACACAATGCCTGATAGATCCTCGCAGGCTGTTGGTCCTATACAACCAGATCGCTCTTGAGGCTGACGCGCAGGGAGCGGTCCTGGGCAGGTGGTCACCGGCATTTATTGACAGGCTCAAGTAATGACACAGATGAGCGACGGTGTACCCGCCACCGCAGTATAAAGTCTTCGTCAGCGCTGAAAGAAACGAACACGTAGACGCGGATGAAGATATTCCAAATCCATCAAGGTAAGAAAATCGATCGTCTTGAACTCGCGGTCGATCGCTGGAGGCCCACAGATTCTGGCTCCCACTGCCAAGTACGCGCGTAACAACTTGGGAACCTTACAACTTGCGTTCCCCGGAAAGACCAGAGGCATTGCGAAATCCGCATTCGGGATGGTGCGCAGGCTAGGTTCCACTATGTGTTTCTGCAAAGTTCGATACACAGCGCTGCCATGAGCCGGATCTTGCGAGGTCAACGACGAACAGCCGATTAGATAACGGCCACGGCGGCGTAAAGCATATTGGGCGATGCCCCGCCACAACAGGTTCAACACGTCGGCGGATCGGTGATCGCGGTGGACACAAGCACGCCCCAGTTCTATGACGGAGTCTCCCAGTTTCCTGTACGGGGCGAAGTCGAATTCACGCTCGCTGTAATAACCGAGATTTGCGGACGCCACCCTGGCCGTCTGTAGCCTGTATGTCCCGACGACCTGTCCTGAACCGGCGTGTTCCACAATGAGGTGGTCACAAACCGCGTCGAACCGATCGATGTCATAACCGGTGGAGCGGGATGTGTCGAGACCCTCATCCAACTCAAGGTTAAACACCTGGAAACGCAAACGAAACGCCGCCATACGATCTGCTTCGGACGAAGCCAGGCGCACCAAGTACGGGCTTTTGACTCCGATCGGACTACCGGTCCCTGCCGTGCGATGCTCCTCGGATTGCAACCACGTCGAGGACTGTGTCGAAATCGCACTCATGGTAACCGTCCAGGTGGCTCTCACTTCACTGGTATTAATCTATGCGATGCGTGCGACTCGGAAAAGTGACACCCCGCGCCCAGGGGATCACAGAGACAGAAAGACGGCAGTCTGGTCCTTGGGCTGTGGCTTCGAGTAAAATCGCTGTCACTTTTGGCCGCCGAGCGACTCTTATACCAGGTCAGACTGCGGAAGGAGGACGGAGTTGCAGTGAAGGAGCGAAGGTTTAGCCTCAAGCCATTCTCATGAAACAGACTATGACCCGGCCACTGCTTATTGTCAGTTGGATGTGTAGACTTGTCGCCGCCATCATTTTGCTACAAACGTTGTTCTTCAAATTCACGGCGGCGCCGGAATCGGTTTACATCTTCACAAAACTTGGGACATTCATCAACGCCCACATTCCATTTGCGTCAATCAATACCGTGGAGGTCTCGGGGCGCATTGGATCCGGGATTATGGAGTTAATTGCCGCCGTCTTGCTGTTGACGCCGCGCTTCGTTTGGGCCGGGGCGATATTGGCCATGGTGGCCACGGGTGGAGCGATCGCTTCTCACCTTACTTTTCTCGGTATCGAAGTGCAGGGCGACAAGGGACTGCTTTTTTTCCTTGCCATCGCCGTATTCGTGACCAGCGCGATCGCTTTGGTCCTCCACCGCAGGCAAACTCCAATGATCGGCAACTGACTCTGACATGAATCCGCCATTATTGGCCATCGCGGCCCAAGCTGTTCTGCTGCAAGGATGCGTTTTCCTGAATTGTATAGGCGATGAAGTGTACACTCGTCCGCTTCCAGGGGACTGTGCCGCCTCGATCGGTAAGCACTACAGGCACGTTCTGGATCACTTCCTCTGCCTGAGAGAAGGGATTCGGACTGGCAAGGTCAATTACGATCAACGGGATCGGGACCCGCAACTTGAGAACTCCGTGGCTGCTTCACGTTTCGTGACTGAAGATCTGATCGATCAATTCGAAGGCCTTTCCGATGAAAGCCTCCGCCGCGAATGCACTGTAATCTATAGCGTGGCCTACGGTGAGAGCGATCCGGCAGGGACGCCTTCCAACGTAGCTCGCGAAATTATGTTCTGTATCGGGCACGCCATTCACCACTACGCCATTCTCAAGCTACTGTGCGCCCAAATCGGAGTGAGGCTGCCACACGAGTTCGGTATTGCTCCCTCCACGTTGAAGCATTTGCGGAGTCAGACGGTGGAACAGACTTAACTCGGAAGGGCCACTTTTAGAAGAGAGGGCGCGACGGCTGCCGGTTTTATGTGCACATTGAGTCTCATCACGCGTGACAGCGGTTACCTGCTTGCGATGAATCGCGACGAAACAATCGAACGCGGCGCGGGAGACCTTCCCGAGACCTATCTGCTCCACGGCATCTCAGTCATCTATCCAAGTGACGGGGCGGGTGGGACTTGGATTTCGGTCAATTCTGCTGGCAACACATTTGCCCTGCTGAACTCGAGCGCCGTTCTATCAGACAGTTTGCACTGCGCAAAAACGCGAAGCCGAGGGCAGATCATCCCGACGCTCGGAACTTCATCCTCGATGACGGAGTTGAATCAAGAACTCGGCGTTTTGAACCTGAAGGGGATTCTGCCTTTTCGACTGGTTGGAGTGTTTCCCTCTGAGAAAGCGATCGTGGAGTGGCGCTGGGATTCAGGGCACTTTGGATTTCAGACTCACGGGTGGGAATTGCGGCATTGGTTTTCATCGAGCCTCTCGGACAAGGAAGCCGAGAATCTGCGTGGCGCCGTATGCCGCGATGCGCAACACGAATCGGACGCCGGGTCTATAGGGTGGCTCAGAAGACTTCACGCATCACACTTAGGCGGGCCAGGTCCGTTCAGTTTGTGCGTGCACCGGCAAGATGCGGCAACGCTGAGCTATAGCGAGGTCACATGTACTTCGGACTTGGTCCAGATGACGCATTTGCGCGGCAGTCCGTGCACTAGCACTGAGCTAAATACGATAAAGATTCAGCGAACGCACCACGCCGATGCGCATGCCTCGAGTGCCGGCAATCTTACGATTTAAGGGGACACCGTCATCATGCCTCTCGCCGTGGAACTCGCTTCCTCCCGATCGAGGCAATGGTTGTTGAGTACCCTGAAGCGCGGACACCGTAAGCTCATCGGCCGGTGGAGACGGTTGTCGCGCTGGGAGTTCTGGCCTCCCTACTTGTTTTATCCGCCGGTGGTCGCCTACATAATTTATCTCGGAATTAAATTTAGAAGTTGGACGTTGTTTACCGCGGCGAATCCAGCGATTCCGGCCGGAGGATTCGTAGGTGAGTCGAAGCATCAGATCCTGGAGCGTCTGAAGAATGCCGGTCCGTGGCTGCCCTGTTTCACGCTTCTGCCATTGGGGACGTTCGACCAACGCCTTGCACAAGCGGAAGAATTCATCAAGACCCATGCTTTGCAATTCCCGGTCGTCCTCAAACCGGACGCGGGGCAACGCGGGTCCGGTGTCAGCGTTGTGCTTTCATCGGAACAGATGCGGGAATACTTAACGCATGCTCGGTTCCCACTGATTTTGCAGGAATATGTGGCCGGCCAGGAGTTTGGCGTCTTCTACTATCGCTATCCGGGCGATGCTCGCGGTCGGGTGTTTTCGGTTACTGAGAAACGAATGCCAGTACTGATCGGTGACGGCAATTGCACATTAGAAGAATTGATTCTCGCCGATGACCGAGCCGTCTGTATGTCAGACTTTTATTTGCGCAAGAATTCAGAGCGCGCTCGACATGTGCCAACTGCGGGCGAAAGAGTGCAGTTGGTCGAGATTGGGACCCATTGTCGAGGGGCAATTTTCCTCGACGGAGGTGACACAGTCAACCCAGCTTTGGAAGAAGCCATAGAACAAATTGTCCGATGCTTGGAAGGATTCTTCTTTGGACGCTTGGATATTCGTGCCCCCTCAAGGCGGGACTTCATGGAAGGTCGCAACCTGAAGATTTTGGAACTGAACGGCGTGACCTCCGAAGCGACCCACATCTATGATCCGAAGTTCAGTCTATTGGACGCGTATCGCGTGTTGTTCCAACAGTGGCGAATCGCGTTTGAAATTGGAGCGATCAACTACACGCGAGGCGTGCGGCCAGTCTCGGTCGCCGACTTGATCCGCACCGCGCGCGAGTATCAAAGCCATTCGAGAAGACATCCACAGTAAGACTCTAACGATTGCGACAAAACTCAGACTGCCACGGACGGCAGGGCGACCGGCGACCCGCATTCACGGCCATGAATCTAACGAGGTGTAGCCCCCATGAAATTGCTGATCCTCCTGCTCCTGATCGCACCTTCAGCCACTACCGATGTCTGGCAACGGCACGTCGAGTCCATGAAAGGCGACAGTTTCGACAGTCCGAAGCCACACTCGCTATCGTACTTCACCCGCGATCCGTTCCTGCGTGATGATGCAGACCAGTTTTGCGCCGATTGCACGCCAAAGGGCAAAGTACAGCTTCACACTCAGCATCGATTCAAGACCGATATTAGGAAAGTAGGAGTGCTGCAGGGCTTTGGGATCTACGATGTGCTTTACCGTTTCGATGATCAGGTTGAGACGGGAGAAGTTGACTGGAAGTCGATTCTCATAAAGGTCTCGCCAGGTCAATTCCGCGAGATTTACCACTTGCAGCCAATCGCGGGAAGAGTCGAGCCGTCCTTCCTCATGCGGGCAGGCGCGGACCAAATCCTCGCGACAAGAATGTTGATTCCCGGAACTGGCAATAACTATTACGAAGATTACTTCTGGTTCTCTCCGGGTGGTCCGGTTCGAATTGATATCGAAACGATCACTGCGGCGCTGAAGTCGATTCTCCCGGCCGGTTCCGGCGTTTGGAAAGGCGGTGGCTTGGATATGAGATCGTTAAGCTATCACAATTCCGTCTGGAAAGATCGCGATGCGAACTGCTGTCCTTCCGGCGGCGCGGTTGACATCAGATTCCGGATTGACGATGGGCGAGTCATCGTGACCAGCAAGCATTTCGATCCGTTGGCGAAGCCAGTCGATTAACTTCATGCGGTTTCGAGTTTGAAGCTAAGACTTAACTCCGGCGGCGTCTTTGCAGATGACATTGCCTCCGCGTTTATTGCGGCTTCTGGCCCTCGGGTCGGATCGCCGGGCGAATCCCCTTGATATCTTCCACCAGCGCCCTCAGAATTTCGGCCACGCTCCATGCCTGGGCTATGCATCCGCGAGGCTGCTGGGGCGCATCGCCATCGAAGATTTCAGAAATCTGACCGAGTCCGCCATCGGAAAGATGATCTCGCAGCGCTGCCAGCCATTCGATCGCCTGGCGGCGAGCCGCGTCGCTGCCTGCATTTACCTTTATATATGCGGTAATGAATGGCCCCAGCAGCCACGGCCAAACCGTGCCCTGGTGATAGGCTCCGTCGCGTTCGAATGGACCACCTGTGTATCGACCGCGATACTGGGGATCGCTCGCCGCCAGGGTGCGCAGCCCGTATGGAGTCAGCAGGTGCTGCTGAACTTTCTCAACCACAGACCGGGCGCGCTCAGGCGGCAACGCGCTGTGTGGAAGGCTGACGGCAAAAATCTGGTTTGGACGGATCGACGGATCTACGGTCTCACTGCTCACCACGTCGTACAAGCAACCAGTGTCTTCGTTCCAGAACAGTCGATTGAAGCTACTGTTTGCAACTGCCGCCATTACGCAGTACCGCGTTTGATTGGACTCGTCCGCAAATTGCCGCGCCAGATCTTCTATTATGCAAAGCGCGTTGTACCAAAGCGCCTGAATTTCGACTGGTTTGCCCCGTCGCGGAGTTACCACCCAGTCTCCGACCTTGGCGTCCATCCAAGTGAGCTGGACACCTTGCTCGCCCGACGAAAGCAAGCCGTCCGCATCCACCTTGATTCCGTAGCGCGTGCCGCGAACATGCCAGTCAATAATGTCCACGAACACGGGGTAGAGTTCGCCCCGTACAAAATCCAGATCGCCTGTGTGCGCGAGGTAGGCGCGGGCCGTTTCAAAAAACCACAGCGTGGCATCGACCGTGTTGTATTCGGGTGTCTCGCCGGCGTCAGGGAAACGGTTCGGCAACATGCCGCGATCAACGTGCTTCGCGAAGGTCCGCAGTATGCTACGCGCGACTTCGTGTTTTCCAGTCGTTAGTGTCAGACCGGGCAGAGCGATCATCGTGTCGCGCCCCCAGTCGCTGAACCAGTGATATCCGGCGATGATGGTCTTTTGGTCTCCACGGGAAACGATGAACTGGTCGGCTGCAGCGACTAAACTTCTCACGAAACTATCGTCAACTGGAGATGCCATTTCAATATCGCGACGGCGAGTCGTCTCCGCCTGTCTATACTTCGGCACTCGGGCAACGTCGCGCTGATCTGTCGAGGCGATGACCGATGCGGCTCCTTCCAGTGGCAGGTCAAATCGCAAGAGGAAGGGGCTGAATAGGTCCTCAGTAAAATCAAGACCACGTTCGCGCTCCACATCGTATTCAAAGTTACGATACCAATCGCCAGTTTGTCGCAGCTCAACGGCGTTGTGCGCCAGGTGCAGAGAAGGGAGGCCCTGGTAAGGAGTGATACTCACCGATCCTGACCGCTCTTCGATCTTGGGATTGATCGCTCCATTCTCGTGAGTCGTGCCGTGATAGTCGCGGAAAGCGATCAGCGGCCTGAGTTCAAGCCACAATCGCTTCGATGGTTCTGGATGATGGTTCTTTTTCAGTTCGTATTGCACGACGGTACTGTTCTCGCCAGAAATCATGAAGACAGTTTTCTCGATTTCGACTCCGTCGACTTCGTAAGTGAACACGGGGAATGGATCGAGGCGGAACTGCTTGAGATATCGGAACCCTCGTGGGTGAATGACGCCCGGGTAGCGGTTCGCCGACAGGTCAAATTGCTGCCCGTCGATGAAGAGCGTTTCCTCAAGTTTGGCAAGGAGCACAAACCGTCCGACCGGCGGTTTCGTGGCCGCCACCAGCAAACCGTGATAGCGCCGCGTGTTCAAACCGATGATCGTGGACGAAGCAAACCCGCCGATCCCGTTGGTTTCAAGCCATTCGCGACGTAACCCGAATTCGAGGTTGCTGCATGTTTCCTGTCCGAATTGAACCATAGATGTTTTCAACGTCGTGTACGACGGCCCGAACGTGATTTGCGGATTGGCTCTGTTGATAGCGATTCAGAACTCCGCCACTTGGCAAAAGACTTTGATGGCTCCGCTCGGCGCCGTCAGTTTCTCGAAGAGCTGTTGATAGTTGTCCAGCCCCTTCACAGGATCGGTGAGCAACCTACCAAGCCAGCTCGGATATTGCGCCTCAGCTTGTGCCATGTCACGCACGCCAAGTTCAAAGTACTCGCGGTTGGCGTTGACTGTACCCACCATAACTTTGTTCCCGAGCACGAACTCCAGGTTAATTTGGTCTGCTGGCACCTGGATCATATTGTTTCCGCCCGTTACGCTGGAGAGCACAAGAACGCCGTTCTTTCCGAGAGCGCGCATGCTGTCGAACACGACCGTGGAATTACCGGTAGCTTCGAAGATGATGTCGAATGGTCCGTACTGTTTGGACCCATCGAGAATTGAAATTTCTTTCGTCGAAAAGTAGCGCGCGCCCAGCTCTTCGATTAGTTCAGAATTCAGATAAGGTTTGGGAGTCCGCCCAAATGTTGTGACATCCAGGCCCCGCAGCCGCAACACCAGCGTGGCCAGCAATCCGATCGTGCCCGCGCCCATGACCGCGGCTTTGCGCGGACGCCATACCCTGAGGCGCCGCTGGATTTCATACGCCTGGTAAATTCCCTTCTCGGCGACCGTCAGAGGTTCGAGCAGGACTCCAACCTGCTTCAGGCCTTGCGGAATCTTGACGATAAACTCGGCATCGTCAACGTAGTACTCGGTCAGGAAACCGTGCAGCAAATTGATGCCGCGCTCGTAGTAGGTATCGTCGGTGGTCATGTCATTGGTGCCGATCAGGTCATAGATGCTCTTGCCCGGCCGCCGCACGGTGGCCACAACGTAGTCGCCAGGCTTCAGCTCGGTGACCTTCGAACCCACAGCTTCCACCTTCCCAAAACCTTCGTGACCGGTCACCAGGAAGTCGTATCCCGGGGGTGCCGCTCCATACTCGGCAGCATTGATTTCTTTGTCCGTGCCGTCTACACCGACCCGAAGAACTTTCACCAGCACTCCGCGTCCATTAGAAACCTGGTCCAGCGACGGCTTTGGCAGTTCCGCCAAGTGGGCGCTGTTTGGTTTACCTGGAAATACGCTAATCGCTTTCATTGGATCTCTCCCGCTGTCAGTCTGCCGCTTGTCGAGCTGCCGCTGATTCCGTCTTCTTACGTTGGTGCGACTCGCCGCTTTGCTGCATTAACTTAGTGACGATGCCCGTCCATCCGGTCTGGTGGCTCGCTCCTACTCCAGCCCCTGAGTCACCGTGGAAGTATTCGTGGAATAGAACCAGGTCCCGCCAGTGCGCATCTGTGCGAAACTTTTCGATATCCCCAAACACCGGCCGGCGGCCGTTTTCATCGCGAAGAAAAATGCTCGTCATACGGCGCGATAGTTCTCTCGCGACTTCCCACAGGGTCAGCATCGCTCCTGATCCGGTTGGAAACTCAATCTTGAAGTCATCGCCGAGGTAATAATGAAACTTTTGCAGCGACTCCACGAGCAAGTAGTTCAACGGGAACCAGATCGGACCGCGCCAGTTCGAGTTGCCGCCGAATAAGCCAGTGGATGACTCGCCAGGATCGTAGTCCACGCGGTGTTCCATGCCGTGAACGTCGAGCTTGTAAGGATTGCCCCGATGGAACTGTGACAGCGCCCGAATGCCATAGGGTGAAAGAAATTCCCGCTCGTCTAACATGAATTTCAGCACGCCGCGGAGTTTGTCCTGGTCTACTATGGATAACAATCTCCGCTCGCCCATCCCTTCGGTGCGCATGCACGCCACGTTTCCCGTAAGATCGGGACGGTTGTCGATGAACCATTCGAGGCGCCGTTTGAAATCGGGCAGCTTGTCCAGAACCTCGGGCTCCAGGGTTTCCACCGCGAACAGCGGAATCAACCCGACCATGGAGCGGATCTTCATGGGGAAGTGCGTGCCGTCCGGCAGCTTGAGCACGTCATAAAAGAAGCCGTCTTCCTCATGCCATAGTCCCATGCCGTCGTGCCCGCGATGGCTCATGGCGTCGGCAATGTAGACAAAGTGTTCCCAGAACTTGCTGGCTACATCTTCATAACAGGACTCTTCTGCCGCCAGTTCCAGCGCGATAGCCAACAAGTTCAACGTGTACATCGCCATCCAGCTGGTTCCATCGGATTGCTCGATGTAGCCACCAGTGGGCAGTGGTGCACTACGGTCGAAAACGCCGATGTTGTCGAGGCCCAGGAATCCGCCTTGGAAGATATTCATGCCCTCGGCATCTTTACGGTTCACCCACCAGGTGAAGTTGAGCATGAGCTTGTGGAAGACACGCTGCAGGAATGCCCGGTCACCCTTGCCCTTGCGTTTTTTGTCGATCTTGTAAACGCGCCACGCAGCCCACGCGTGAACTGGCGGGTTTACATCGCCGAACGCCCACTCGTAAGCAGGGATCTGTCCGTTGGGATGCATGTACCATTCCCGCAGCATCAACGTGAGCTGTTCTTTCGCGAAGTCTGGATCAACGAGCGCGAGCGGGATGCAGTGAAATGCCAAGTCCCAGGCCGCATACCACGGGTATTCCCACTTGTCGGGCATGGAGATTACATCCGAGTTGTACAGGTGAGTCCACTCGTGGTTGCGCCCGTGGAGACGCTCGACGGGCGGGGAAGGATTGCCTGGGTCGCCTTGCAGCCAATCTCTGACTATGTAGTGATAAAACTGCTTCGACCAAAGCATTCCTGCAAAGCCTTGACGCATGACGTTCTGTGCATCGGTGGATAAATCGTGCGGAATGACTGTGGCGTAGAACTCATCGGCCTCGCGCTGGCGCATCGCAAACATATAGTCGAAGTCGGCGAAGGCGCTCTTGCCTTCGAAGTCAGAGTCGCTCAGTCGCAGTCGGACGACCGCGATCTCGCCAGCACCGAGCGTAAGTTTGTAGTGAGCTGCCGCCTTGGTGCCGGCAGGTCGAGGATTTACCGCTTCGTGAGTGCCGGACACGATGTAGTCGTTAAAGCTGTCTTTGACATAGGGAGTGCCGTTGTCGATTCCCCATAGGCGACGCGCATTGGTTTCGTTCTCGGTGAAGAGCAGTTCCGGCGAGCCTTCGCAATGCAGCCAGCGGTTGCCGGGCTGGTCATGATTAAGTTCAATGACTGGGTCGGGCGCCAGTCGCGCTTGATGCAACTCCGGACGGCGGCGCGAACTTCCCCACGACCAGGTGTTGCGGAACCACACCGTCGGCAACAGGCGCAGATTGGCCGGTTCCGGGCCACGGTTGGCTACCGTGATTTTGATCAGAATGTCCTCGGTGTCTGCCTTGGCGTATTCCACGAAGACATCAAAGTAGCGATTGTCGTCGAATATTCCGGTGTCGAGCAGTTCGAACTCCGGCTGGCTCTTGTCACGTCGCCGGTTCTCTTCCACAAGAAGCGTGTATGGGAACTCGGCCTGCGGATATTTGTACAGATACTTCATGTATGAATGCGTCGGGGTCGAATCGAGGTAGAAATAGCACTCCTTCACATCCTCGCCATGATTTCCCTGGTTTCCCGTCAATCCAAAAAGCCGTTCCTTCAGGATGGGATCGCGCTCGTTCCACAGCGCTACAGCAAAACAGATCATTTGCCGCCGATCGCTGATGCCCGCCAGCCCATCTTCGTTCCAACGATAGGCGCGTGAACGGGCGTGATCGTGCGGCAAGTGCTCCCAGGCATTGCCATGCGGGCTATAGTCTTCGCGGACCGTGCCCCAAGCGCGCTCGCTAAGATAAGGCCCCCATCGCTTCCAGTGCTTCTTGCGCGCTCCGGACTCTGATAATCGGATTTCTTCCTGCGTCATGAGAATGTTCCGTCCTTGCTCCTACTTTTCCTCGATTTCGATTGCGTGGCCGTCGGGGTCGCGCACCAGAAATGCTTTCTTGAATCCAATCTGCTCCATTTGATCCGCAACCACCGCGGAAGAAACCATGCTCACGTTGTGGGATTTCAATTCGCGGGCGGCATTCTCTGCGCTGTGTGTGATCAGAATTGTATGACGGTGGACGATGTCATTCGCGTGTTCATCGGGAGGAAAGGGCCGGCCATCCCGTGGCGCGAAGTACTCCAGCAATTCAATGCCGGGTCCGCTCGTCCCTCGCAGAGCTGTTATTCGCAAATGGGCGCCAAACACGTTATTCAAATGCTCCTGCTCAGTCCCGTAATTCTCGCTCTCGCCCGCTACGCGCATCCCAAGCAGGTCGTGGTAAAACTTTATACTTGCGTCTGTATTCCACACCACAATCGCAGTGTGATCGATGCCGAGGAACAGTCGATTGCTCGGGTGGTGCCATTTTTCGGCGCCTTTATCCGCGGGAAACTGAAGAATCTCGACGGGATGCTCATCCGGGTCCTTGAAATAGAACGCCGAAATCCCCGCCGCGTTCTTATTCCAGTCGGGAAGTCTCTGTGGACCGGAAGAAGCATATTCCACTTTGTTCTGTCGCAACCGGGCATACGCTTTGTCCATGTCACTGACGATGATCGCGATGTGCTGAAACCAGCGGTCGTTACTGCGCGAATCCACTGGGATCGGCCTGCCTTTCGGCGCCAGATATTCGGTGAGTTCGATGAATTCGTCGCCGAGCCTCATACGTACGACGCGCATTCGCAATCCGAATACGCTTTCGAGATGCTCGTAGTTGTCGCCTGCGACTTCATCGTCAGATACCTTCTCGAACGTCAAAACCTTGGAATAGAAGTCCACCGCGCGGTCCATGTCGGAGACCGTGATTCCGATTGCGTCTATGCCATCCACAAGAGGCGATGGTTGCTGCGCCTGGAACTGGGGAACAGCTAGAACCAGCAGCAGCAACCAAACTGCCCACGCGCTGCGTAACCGATGTGGTCGAAGAACTGGTTTCATGTGCCGATTTACCCGCGAACTGCGACGTTTCGTTCC
>JGI26340J50214_10000159_pt1 | contig 23737 bp, 19 predicted proteins | sample BogFormECP12_OM2_FD_50214 | JGI IMG/M metagenome (IMG submission 50214)
CAGGATGTCGCCGAACAGGTTAGTCGTCACGATCACGTCGAACTGCCACGGATCGAGCACGAGCTGCATCGCGCAAGCATCGACGATGCGGTCGTTCATCTCGATGCGGCCTTCGTACTCCTTGGCGACGACCAGCGGCGGGCTCGCAAGGTAGTTCGCGCGTACATTGGGATGCACGCGGCCCTCGAAGTTGACATTTCCCTTCTGATAATCGACTTGGCCGTTTACATAATCGCGGTCGAATGCTGCCCCATTTTCTGCCTTAAGGGAGGCAATCATCGTATCGTAGGCGGCGTGCAACAGGGTGTTGGGCGGCGCGGCTACGTCCTTCTGCTGCAGGATCGCGTTGAAGTCGTCGATGACCGGTATGTGGGACACCACCATCAGATGCGCGTAGTCGCGCAGATGAGCAGTTGTGGCCTTCTTTTCAGCGAGCCTGCCCGAATCGACCTGGAAGGGTGCGCCGAGATTTGCCTGGGCGATAAAGTTGTAATCGACGACGCTCAAGGAAGGTGACGCAGGAGTTGCAGCTAGCGTGCCGGCGTTCTGCGCTTTGGCGATGTCGACCGTTGCACCAAACAGCAGAAGCGTTAGGGCAACACTCCACCGTGCAATGTGATTCATAAGAGGGCCTCCGCTCGTCTACACAGGGATGTTTGTGGATGCGGCTCCATTCGGCCCCGCCCAAACCGATCGGCCGCATCCCTCCGCCTGGACCACATTTCCCGCCATTCCTCGTTTCTCCTCTGTCTCAATAATGCCCTGCCGTTGGTCTGACCTTGCCTCTAAAGACCGTGTAGCTGATCACGGTGTAGATCAGCATCAGCGGGAAGACGAAGAGACCCTCTCCCCAAAACATGAAGGCGAGACTGGAATGGGGTGCGGCGGCTTCCTCAATGGTGATCGAAAATGGGATCATGTAGGGCCAGAACGAGATCGCCAGGGTGCCGAACGCGGCCGCGAAAATCAGCGCGACCATGTGGTATGGCACTTCATCCCGGCGACTCCGAACGCTCTCGGCCGCCACGAGCGCTGCGATGACACCGATCGCCGGGAAGAAAAACAGATATGGCCGCTCGAGCCATCGGTGCATGACCCGAAGATTTTCGGCCAGGGCGTATACGAAGACGATGACCAGGAAGGCGAGCAATCCAGCCGACAGGTAAGGGATCAGACGATAGGCCTCCTCTCGGACGTCGCCCTCGCATTTCCTGACCAGCCAGCAAGCACCGAGCAGGGAATAGCCGAGACATAAGCCGATGCCGCAGAGGACTGCAAAAGCACTGAACCAGCCGAATTCGCCTCCCGTGTATTGACCGTTGGTGATCGGCAACCCCTCCACTAGGGCGCCGACGGTCATGCCTTGCATGAATGCAGCGACCAGAGACCCTCCAGCAAAACTGGCGTCCCAGATCCACCGCATCCGCTCGGTCTTGTAGCGATATTCGAATGCCACGCCGCGCAGGATCAGGCCCGCCAGCATCAGCAACAGCGGCAGATAAAACGCAGAGAAAAGCGTCGCATAGACAGCCGGAAAGGCGCCCCAGAGGATTACTCCGGCCACGACGAGCCACGTCTCGTTGCCGTCCCAGATCGGGGCGACCGCGCTCAACATCGCATGCCGTCTCGCTTCGTCGCCGGTCCGACCGAAGAGAATGCCGACCCCGAGATCGAACCCGTCGAGCAGAACGTAGAGCAGTAGGCTGACAGCTAGTATGGCCACCCAGAACATGACCACGGCTATTCTCCTGAAGCGATGTGACGAGCGGCCGGTGTCAGGTGGTGCTCGTCCACGACCGACATCGGGCGATTGGGAATTGCGGCGGCGGGCGGCAGAACCAGATGTCCTTCTGGTCCGGTGCGCAGCAGCCGATAGATGTAGTAGGTTCCGAACGCGAAAATGAAGGTGTAGGCGACGCAATAAACAGCCAGCGAAGTTGCTGCCGTGCGGGCGGTCAGGAACGGCGTCATCGCATCGGCGGTCCGCAAAACGCCGTAGACCACCCAGGGCTGGCGCCCGACCTCGGCCGTGACCCAGCCGCTCAATATCGCGATGAAGGGCAGTGGAAAGCTGAGAAACGTGGCCCAGAGCAGCAGCCGGTTCCGCTCGATGCGCTCTGTGTGGATCAAATATGAGCCGACCCAGGCGACCAGCAGCATGACCAGCCAGCAGCCAACCATGATGCGGAAGCTGAAGAATGGGATCACCACCGGTGGCCAATTCTCCGGCGGGATGCTCTCAAGCCCCACCTCTCCCGCCGAGAGGCTGTCCGAGTCGATCAGGCTCCCTAACGGAGGAGGCAGCGTAATCGCGAACAGGTTTCGGTGGTTCTCGACATCCGGCCAGGCGAGCAGCACCTCTGAAGCCGGCTTCTCGTCGTGCCACCGGGCCTCGATCGCTGCCATTTTCGCCGGCTGGTGGTGAACGACATATTCCCCGTTGAGATGTCCGAAGAGCAGCTGGAGCGGCAAGAGCACGGCGGCGAAGTACAACCCCATTCGCAGCATAATGCGCGCCTCGGCGGAAAAGATCCCGCGCAGCAGGTACCACGCCCCGGTCGCGGCGGCGCAAAAGGCGCCGACGAGATACGCTGCAATGAGCATGTGCGGAAACCGCACCCACAGTACCGGGCTGAACAGGATTTCGAACCAGTCATTCGGAGCAAATTGCCCGTTCTCCATCACATAGCCGACGGGGACTTGCATCCAGCTGTTATTGGCCATGATCCAGTACGCCGAGAGCGAGGTGCCAAGCGCCACCATTGCCGTCGAAAACAAATAGAACCACGGCGGGACGCGAGGGCGGCCGAACAACAGGATCCCGAAAAAGCTCGCTTCTAGGAAAAAGGCAACGAACGTTTCGTAGGAGAGAAGCACGCCCTGGATCGGCCCGGTCATCCGAGCGTGAACGCTCCAGTTCGTGCCGATTTGGAACGCCATGACAATCCCGGAGACGACACCGAGCCCGAACGCGACGCCGAAGATCTTGAGCCAGAACTCAAAGATCAGACGGTAGACCGGACGCCCAGTCCACAGACGCAGCGCTTCGAGCACGGTGAGCCACGCCGCCAGCCCGATCGTGAAAGACGGGAAGATGATGTGGAAAGCAATAGTCGATCCGAACTGAATCCGGGACAGCAGAAGCGCCGTGAGGTCCATTGGTATTTCCTCACCAGTATCGTGTGATCCGCTCGGGATGGGTGAACACCTCGAACCCGTCGTCGCGTGCGATGCCCACGAGGGTGAGGCCCGTTGACTCTGCAGTACGGACGGCCAAAGCCGTCGGCGCGGAAACCCCCACGATGATAGCCGCCCCCATCATGCCGGCTTTTTGCACGAGCTCGATGGAAATCCGGCTCGATAGCACAATGACGCCTTCAGCAGCCGACCGGTCGGCGCTCAGCAAGGCGCCCGCCAATTTGTCGAGCGCATTGTGCCGTCCCACGTCTTCGCGGAGAACCAGGTTCTGATCCGGCCGCCAAAACGCTGCGGCATGCACCGCCCTAGTCTGCATGTTCAACGCCTGTCTCGCCGGCAGTGCCGCCACTGCGTCTTCGATGTCCTGCCGGGTCACCTGCAAGTCACAACCCGCCATCGGTATTGCGCGATTGGCTTCGGCCAAACTCTCCAGCCCGCACATCCCGCATCCGGCTGGTCCAACAAAGCGGCGGCGCCTTGCCGCAAACGCATCGGACCGATCCCCCGTCAGCCACATTCGCAGTACGATTCCGTCGACAACACTGACGACGTCCAGGTCCGCTATTTCAGCCGCTGCAGTTATAATTCCTTCGGTGAGAGTGAAGCCGAGCGCAAAATCCTCGAGATCATCGGGTGTCGCCATCAAGATCGCATGTGTCGCACCGTCATAGCTGAAGGCGACCGGGACCTCCTCAGCCAAGGTGCGTTCCCCGATCAGCGTGGAGCCATTGCGCCACGCTTGCCGTGGGACGCGCTGCGCCGGCGGCGGCACGACATGCGAGGCCTCTAACGCAAACATTCTCATCTTCCGGGATTGAGCTGCGGCGGCTCTGGACGAACCAAGACCGGGATCGACTTTGCCGCCGGCGTCCCGCTCTTCAGATCATGATAGGCGAGCGGCAATAACGGATTGGTCTCAGGATAATAGGCGCCGATCGATCCCACCGGGATATTGTGAGGTTTCGCCCAGAACCCACCCACGACGCGCCGTTTGCCGTCCTCGGCAAGCGACTCGATCTCGACCATGTCGCCCTCCGTGATGCCCCTTGCCTGCATGTCAGCTTCATTCATAAACACCACCATGCGGCCGCCGAACACGCCGCGATACCGGTCGTCGAGACTGTAAATCGTCGTATTGTACTGATCGTGGCTCCTGAGCGTCGCAAGCCGAAGCATTGCAGGGTCAGAGACGGGACAGTCTTCTTCGACCCCTGGAAACATCAGAAAGTTGGCGCGGCCCGTACCCGTGTTCCAGATCCGCTGGCGTGGCGGATTGGTCAAGTGAAAGCCACCCGGGTGACGGATCTTCTGATTAAAATCGGCAAACAGGTCCGGAAACACCGCTTCGATCTTGTCACGGATCCGGTTGTAGTCAGCGACATAAAAGTCCCAGTCGATGCCGCAATCGGGCAACGTGGCTTTCGCCATGCCGCAGACGATCGCGACCTCCGACTTCAGATGCTCGCTTGGCGGTGTAACGAGACCGGATGAGGCATGCACCATCGACATGCTGTCTTCGACGGTGATCGACTGCCGTCCGCCAGCCTGCATGTCGATATCGCTCCGCGCCAGGCAAGGAAGGATCAGCGCTTCTTCGCCATGAACCAGATGGCCTCGGTTAAGCTTGGTGTTGATGCCGACGGTGAGCCGCAACCGGCGCATCGCCGACTCAGCTACTGTCCAGTCCGGAACGGCTCTGACGAAGTTGCCGCCGTGCCCGATAAACACCTCGGCGCGCCCATCCACCATCGCCTGTACGGCATTGACGACATTGTGACCCTGAGCGTGCGGCGGCTCGAAGCCGAACGCCTTCTTGAGCTGATCCAGTAATGCCGGCTTTGGCTTTTCGTCGATGCCCATCGTGCGATCGCCTTGCACGTTCGAATGGCCACGCACCGGGCAGATCCCCGCCCCCGGCTTCCCGAAATTGCCGCGCAGCAGCAACAGATTCACGATCTGCTGGACGTTTGCAGTGCCGAGCCGGTGTTGGGTGATCCCCATGCCGTAGACGGCGATAACGGCGCGTGCCCGCATATAGACGGCCGCCACCCGCTCCAGCTGCTCGCGGGGCAGGCCGCAGACGCGCAATATGTCTTCCCATTTTGTCTGGTGGAGATCGTTGGCGAATATTTCGAAGCCATGTGTGTGCTGGGCGATGAAATCGAGATCGAGCACTGGTTCGGCGCCGCTGCGAAGCGCGTCGTCATGCGCCTCCAGCACCGACTTCATCACGCCCTTGAGGGCGGCGACATCGCCGCCGATGCCGACCTGACAATACTCGCTGGCAATCCTGGTCTCGCCGAACGTCGCCATCTCGATCGGATCCTGCGGCGCCGCAAAGCGCTCGAGTGCGCGTTCCCGCAGCGGGTTGAACACGACGATCGGCACCTTGCGGCGCGACGCGCTGTGCAACTCGGTCAGCATCCGCGGGCTGTTGGTGCCCGGGTTCTGCCCGAGGATGAAAATCGCTTCGGCATGTGCGAAGTCGTCGAGCAGCACGGTCCCTTTGCCGATCCCAATGCTTTCGGGAAGACCGACGCTGGTCGGCTCATGGCACATATTCGAACAATCGGGAAAATTGTTCGTACCGAAGCGACGTGCGAACAGCTGGTACATGAACGCCGCTTCGTTCGAGGTGCGTCCCGAGGTATAAAACTCGGCCTCGTTCGGGTCGTTGAGGGCGTTGAGTTCGCGGCCGATCAGTGCGAACGCCTCGTCCCAGCCGACCGGCACATAATGGTCGGTCGCGAGATCGTAGCGCATCGGCTCGGTCAGACGCCCCTGCTCTTCCAGCCAATAGTCACTTTCCTGTTCCAGTTCACGGACAGTGTGGGCCGCAAAGAACTCGCGCGTTACGCGGCGCTTGGTCAGCTCCCAAGTGACGGCCTTGGCGCCATTCTCGCAGAACTCGAAGGAACTCGTGTGCCGCGGATCAGGCCAGGCGCAACCGGGGCAGTCGAAGCCATCCGGCTGGTTCATCGACAGCAGTGCCCTGGAGCCTTTGAGCTCGACGCTCTGCTCGCGCAGCGCTCTCGCCGTCGCGTGCAACGCACCCCAGCCGCCGGCCGGCGCATCGTACGGTGCGAACACAGGCTTGNCGGCAGGCTCCTGCTGAGGTTCGGTCGGAACGGAAGGAGGAGGAGATTGGTCGGTCATGATCGCTCCATAGCCAATCGAAATACTGTCTCTCCGCCCTTGGACCTCCCAGAACGGCCCGTCATTGGGCGCGCGCGATCTCGTCGTGAGTCGACACGGGGGCCATCGCCTCGAATACGCCGTCGCGTCGGACGAGCGCATGGAAGAGCGCCGCCGCGACATGCAAAAGGACCAGGGCAAAGAACACGAAAGCAAAGTAGAAGTGCGCGTTCCAGAGCAGCGTATGCAGGCTGTCGNTCTGCGGCAGGATCGCTGGAAGGTGCACGCCTCCAAACATCACGATCGGGTAGGCAGCCGCCGACAGCATTCCCCAACCGATCAACGGCATGCCGATCATCAGGACATAGAACGCGTAATGCGACAGATGGGCCGCGAGCTTCATCGGCTCCGGCAGGTCGGCCGGCAGCGACGGCGTACCGTAGCGCAAGCGCACCGCCAAGCGGACCAGTGNCAGCACCAGAATTGCNATGCCAAGCGGTTTGTGAATTGAAACGAGCGTCAGGTATTTCGGCTTGACGGTAGACAACATGCCCACGCCGATGAACAGCATGGCCAAGATGCAGATCGCCATCAGCCAATGCAGCAGGCGCTGGAGCGGGGTGAAGCGTTGACGGTCCCCGATCATCGCTTGGCCTCCGTTGCAGTTCGGGGATAGTCCGCGGCCTCCGCCGTACGAAGGTCGTACGACTTCGCGTAGGCGGCCGACCGAGCGGCCGGGAACGGGTCGTCCGACGTCCGCATACCGGAAGGCAGGACGGTCGGATCGAAGTTGATGTCGCGGCACGGACCGTCCCGTTCGGCTTCTATCTGCTGGACAATGAGCGTGCCGACCTCAATGGCGCGACGGTCTTCCGGCCAAGCCTTGCTCGGATCGGCGGTTGGATCGCCCGGGTCGGCGACGCTCACCACCATGGTCCAGTGCTGCGGCCCGCCGCGGACCCGCTCGGCGATCTCTTGCTCGAGGAAGTCAGGGCCACGCTTCGCGAGATCCTCCTGCGAGATCGGGACCGGTTGCGCCGCCGGCAGCAGCGACCATCGCACCGTCTTCTCGGCGCCAGAACTGTCGGCGAAGACGAAGCTATTGAGACTGTTGAACCGCTCTTCGGCGTAGCTGCCGGTCCACGGGGCGCTCTTGGCCCAGGCGCCGAACGCCGCAATCTCAGGATGCGCGCCAGCGAATGTCTTCATCGCGTCCGGGTCTTTGCTCGCCGAGGCGATCAACAGCTCGTAAAAGGCTTGCGGCGTCGAGACCGGGAAGAATGGGGAGTCGATCATGGCGCTGCGCCATACCTCTCCGTCCGGCGTCGAGATCTGAAGTCCCATGCCCCGCACCCGGACCGTCGCATCCGGCGCGTTCGCGTCGGCAGTGGCGAGATTGAAGCGTCCAAGGACAGGATACTGGCCGCGGGTGAAGACCTGAGCTTTTGAGAGCACCGACCCGGCGCCATTCGCTTCGAACACGCCGGTGAAGCAGATGCCCTTGGCATGGTTTCGGCGATGACCGAGCGCCACGCCGGTGGGAGGCGCCAGCGCAGCAACCATCTTCTCCGGCGTGAGGCGCTGCGGCGAGAACCATCCCGCCGTGTAGGCGAAGGCAGCGGCGCCGCCAGCGATGACAACGGCGATCAGCACCAGGGATCCAAACACGGAGCGCGCAGGCGATTGACTGGGCTGGGCCATTCAACCCTCCCTGTTGCGCTCGACGAGCGTTCGAGCGAATTTACCACTCCTGTGCATCATGTTGGCCCCTTGACCATTCTGATAATAGCGCTGTGAGCTCCATTGGAATTGGCCGCTAGCGCCACAAATTTGTTCGCGCGAGGTCGATTAGCTCGTCGCCACGTCCGCTCATCACGGCCCTCACCATGTAAAGCGTGAAGCCTTTCGCCATCTCCAAGGTGACCGCGGGGGGCATGGCGAGCTCGGTCCGGTTCACGACGGCATCGATCAGGACCGGCCCGTTGTGGGCCAAGGCCGCAGCGATGCCCGCCTCGACCTCGCCCGGGTCCTCGAGCCTGATCCCGCGGACGCCAGCGGCTTCCGCCATTTCCGCGAAGTTCGGGTTCTTGAACTCGGTGCCAAATGGGAGAAAACCGGTGGATTTCTGCTCGAGCTCGATGAACCCGAGAGCGCCGTTGTTGAATACGACCACCTTCACCGGCAGGCCGAGCTGCACGAGGCTGAGGAAGTCCCCCATCAGCATCGTAAAACCGCCATCGCCCGACAGCGAGATCACCTGGCGGCCGGGGAATGCCGCCTGGGCGCCGATCGCCTGGGCCATCGCATTGGCCATCGAACCGTGCCAGAAGGAGCCAATCAGCCGCCGCTTGCCGTTCATCGCCAGATAGCGCGCGGCCCAAACCGTTGGCAGGCCGACGTCGCAGGTGAAGACGGCGTCAGCTGCTGCGTGATCGCTGATCGCCTTCGCGATCTGCTGTGGATGGATCAGCTTTCGGCCGGGCGTGCCGACGGCCAGATCGTCGAGCGCCTTGCGCGCTTTGGCGTAGTGCTCGCGCGCCCGCGTGAGATGCGACCCGTCCCATTTCTGCTTCAACAGCGGCAGCAGCCCCGCGAGCGTCGCTTTTACGTCGCCGACCACGCCGAGATCGACCGGGGCGCGGCGTCCGATGTTTTCTGCCCTGATATCGACTTGAGCAATACGCACACCGTTTCCTTGCGGATAGAATTGGCGATACGGAAAATCGGTGCCGAGCATCAAGAGGGCATCGCAGTCGAGCATCGCGTAATAGCCGGACGAAAATCCGATCAGCCCGGTCATGCCGACATCGAAGGGGTTGTCCCACTCGACATGTTCCTTGCCGCGCAGCGCGTGCACCATCGGTGCCTTGAGCCGCTCGGCGAGCGCCAGCAGCTCGTTATGCGCACCGGCACACCCCGAGCCGCACAGTATCGTGACACGGCTCTGGTCGTTGAGCAGCTCCGCCAGGCGGTCGAGATCCCTCTTCGCCGGCGTCACCACCGGCGCCGCCGGCAGCAAGCCCGCGGCCTTGGGCGGGGGCGCATCGGACGCGGGTTGCAGCGCGATATCGCCCGGAATCACTAGTACCGACACGCCGCGCTTGCCGACCGCCTCACGTATCGCAACATCGAGCGAGCGCGGCATCTGGTTGGCGCCGGAGATCAGCTCGCAATAGTGGCTGCACTCTTTGAACAGCGTTTGCGGGTGCGTTTCTTGGAAATATCCGGCGCCGATCTCGGCGGAAGGGATCTGCGCAGCGATGGCGAGCACCGGCACGCGCGATCTGTGACAATCGAACAGGCCGTTGATCAGGTGCAGGTTGCCCGGTCCGCAGCTCCCGGCACAGACGACGAGCTCACCCGTCAGATGCGCCTCCGCACCCGCCGCGAAGGCGGCAACTTCCTCGTGCCTGACATGCAGCCACTCGATCTTGCCCTGACGCCTGATCGAGTCGGTCAGCCCGTTCAGGCTGTCGCCGACAACGCCGTAGATGCGCTTGACACCGGCCGCGGCGAGGATTTCCGCGAACTGATCAGCTACAGTTCTTGCCATGCATAGCTCCCATCAGCATTTCCGGAACGCTTGTGTCGATTATCCCCCTCTCCGCAAAAAATCGCAGGTCAGGCGCACACGCTGGGGATCAGGACCCGTTAAGAATATGGCGTACCGCAAACCGGCCCAGTAAATTTAGGTAAATCCGGGTAAACTTTGGTTGGATTGCACACAAGAGCCGATCCCGTCGCTAACGCCTGCCCGATCGGGGAGGGAGCGCGCGCGGGGCAAATGACCCTCGCAAACGCCAAGGCGCCCGAAGTTCTACAATTGATCCGCCGATCGTCTGGACCTGTGGCTCGAGCTCCGACTGGGTATGCCTGACCGAGGCAGGAGCCTTGGCAACACCAGGATCGCCTATCTGGCTTGCGTCCAGGTTTCGCACAATCCCAATACGCAGGTGCTGGAGGGATGGCCTTCGCGCTCCCTAGGCCAGGGCCGGCCTTTGGCCTCGATTCCGTTGCGGGTCAGCCGAGCGCCGAGCGCCGGAACAAGCACCGTGAACATCCCATAAGGACGCCCTGGAATCGCATTGGGCTGAGTATGGACCAAGAACGGTTCGCCCATCTGATACCAGGTAAGCGCAATCTCTTCACGGCGGGCTTCCGGACGTTCTGTCCAGAAATCACGCACCGCGAGGTCGCTGGCGATGGAATGGCCGTCGTTGGGTTTGGACAACCGGGAGGTGGCGCTAGGACAAGCGATCCGGCTGCCCCGGCTGAGGATCGGCGACGACGCTGCGGCCCTCCGCATCAGTCCACTCAAAATGGCGTGAAGACGCTGTCAAAATAGGAGCGATCGTCTGAGGGCGCATTTCGAGCGCGGGCAACTCGTTTCTCATCGCCGCTGTTGTCCGGCCGCGAAGCCTTGCTGGAAGGCCTGATCCTGGGCCTGCCGGGACCGATCGACAAGCAGTCCGCCGAGCAGGCCCGCACCGGCGCCGATGCCGGCGCCGAGCCCGGCATTGCCGCCGATCGCGCCAATTACCGCGCCGCCGCCGGCGCCGATGGCCGTGCCGGTAAGCGCGCGTTGCTGAGTTGGTGTCATGTCGGCGCAGGCGATCACCGGCAAAGCGAGAGCGGCGAGTACCAGATACTTCTTCATGATATCCCCCGAATGAGGTCGATCAGTGCGATGACGGGCACGGATAGCGTTCGCTCAGAAACCGAAACAACCCGTCGGTGGCCGTTTGGGTCATGCGATCCGGCGCGGACCGCGCCCAACTGACGAATTCGCTCATCCCCTGCGTTCGCGTCGGCGGTGGGTTTGGCAGACAGAACAGCTTTGCTCCGCGAAAAGCGGTCATGTTCAGCATCTCTACCGTGACCGCACCCTGCATATAGCCTTCGCAAAAGTTGAGGGCCGCCGTCCCGACGCCGTTGTCGGGCGTTGCACTGCAAAGCTCGATCAGATCGCTCGTCGACTTGGCATCGAAATTTGCTTCTGTTGCGGCGTGTGCGGCACTTGGTGCGAGCAATACCAGTGTCGCCGTCGCGATCCATCCTTTGAACGTCATGGTTCCCCTCTGCGTAAGACGTAACCCAAAAGCCATCACAGCCGAGCCGCGAACCTTAGAACGAACCGACCCACGATCCGAGTGCTATCACCACTGCGAGCGCGATGATCGGCCCGACAATGACGGCCATGACAATATCAAGATAGCTCTCGCGATGGGTAGAGCCGCACACCGCGAGCAGGGTCACCACGGCGCCGTTCTGCGGCAGGCTGTCGAGCGTGCCGGCGCTCATCACAGCGATGCGATGCAACAGCGCCGGATCGATGCCGTGCGCGGCAGCAAGGCGCATGTATGTCGCGCCCAGCGCGTCGAGCGCAATCGTCAATCCGCCCGAGGCGGAGCCGGTCAGAGCGGAGAGCAAATTGGTTGCCACCGCCAGCGAGACGAGAGGACCGCCCTCGATCGACAGCACCCACTCGCGCACAATGGCGAACGCCGGAACGGCTGCGACCACCGCGCCAAAGCCGACAAGGCTGGCGACGCTCAACATCGGCAGAACCGACGCGTTGGCGCCCGAATCCATTGTCTCGCGCACCCCGGGCAGGCGCCGCCAATTGACGACGACGACAGTGAGAATCGCAGTCATCAGAGCACTCACCACCGACCACACTCCGCCCACGGCGGCGAGCGACGTCGCGCCAAACTGCTCCTTGGCCAGGAACGATACGTCGAGGCCTGGGAGAATGACCAACGTCATCAGAACATTGACGCTCACCACCACGAGGAGCGGCAAAGCCGCCAAGCCGATCGGCGGCGCCGCTCGGGCCGGGTGACCACGATCGACCTCAGGGGGATCGAACTCGTGCGAAGTGGTGGCTCGCTGGCGCACGGTTTCGTCTTCGACCGCCGCGTCGACCGGAATGGGGGAGCCCAAGCCAAATCCTTCGCCCATGCGGCGGGCCGCGGCAGCGGCGCGCCCCAGCCACCATAAGCCGAAGGCGAGCATGATCGCGGAAGCAATGATCCCGAGACCGGGTGCTGCCAACGGCGTCGTGCCAAAGAACGGCATCGGGATCGCATTTTGGATGGCTGGCGTTCCGGGCAATGCCGACATCGTGAAAGTCGAGGTACCCAAAGCGACCGTGGCGGGAATTAGGCGATTGGGAATCTCCGCAGTGCGGAACACGGCCTGCGCCATCGGCACCAGCACAAAGATCGCGACAAAGAGGCTGACGCCGCCGTAAGTGACCAGCGCGCCGGCAAGCACGACAGTAAGGATTGCGCGCTGCGGCCCCAGCTTCTCTGTCATGAAACTGGCGATCGCGGCGACCGAACCGCTGTCCTCCATCAGCTTGCCGAACAGCGCCCCAAGCAAGAACAACGGGAAAAACTGCGCGATAAAGCGCGACGCGTTGTCCATGAAGGTCTGCGTCCAGTAGGGGAGCGTCGGCCCTCCCGCGAAAGCGGCGGCGATCAGGGCCGCCCCGGGTGCCAGCAGCAGGATGCTCCAGCCCCGATACGCCAGCCAGACGAGGAGCCCCAAGCCGAGCAGGATACCGAACAGTCCCATCCGTCAAACGCTCTTCAGCAGCCTCGATGTCGTAGGAGGAGCGCTGTCCAGGTCCGCGCCATGTACCTGGAGCATCCGACCCAAAGTACCCCGGTAAAGGCACCATGCGCCCCGCCACGTTGCGCCCGCAAAGCCGACGGACGCCTTGCTCCCTTCGGTTGGTATCGGATCGTCCCTGCTAGAGTATGGAACACAGTGGGGGGAGGGCAAGCCCGTCCCGTCACGATGCGCAACCCGCTATTCGGCCCCGAGATACCTCCCGACCAACTCCCGCCACCAGGAGGAGCGCGTCGTGTCCTCCAACGCGATGTTCAGCTCCCGGCGCAGCGGGCTGCCAAAGGGAAGGGCGATCGCATAGCTTAGCGGATCGAGATCGAGACCCAGCACCTGCAGCTCGTTCGGGTTATCCTGCCGCACCAGCCATGCCAGGATCGGCTTGTCATAGACCACAGCGTCCAGCTGGCCCGCCGCTACGGCTCGTAGCCCGTCCTCGATCGTGGCGAAGTCCTGATGGTGGATCCCCGCGCGATCGAGGTAGCCGACCGCCGCCGCATCGCGCACCGTCCCGACGCGGACATGGTGCAAATCGGCGGCGTCGCGTACCAGCCCCGACAATTCTCGCGCCGTCAGATGGCTCGTGATGGCCGCGGTGAACATCGCGATCAACGCCACCGAGGCCGCCGTCCACGCCCCGCCCAGCAGGCGTCCGGGCCGCGTCCTCGGGGATACAGAGGGGTGGGCCTTGGCCATCGTTTGGGTCGACCAGCTGATGGAGCAGACCAAGCCATCGACCGGCGGGCCACCGAATTCCACCGTTCGGCGCCGCTCCAGCAGCCAGACGATCACGCTAACCAACAGCACTACCGCGACGATTCCGAGGACAACCGAGAGGAAGCGGATGGAGAGGAAGCTTGCCGCGACGCCGGTCCAGTCCAATGATGCACGCAGCGGGACCGCCACGCCAAGACCCGTCACGAAATAGGGCAGGGAGAAATCCACCTCGCGCAGGCGCTCGGCGGTGACTGTAAGAGCCCCGCCCGAGGCATCCAGCGCACCGTCGGCGAGACCTTTGAGCAGCCCCTCCTGCGTCGTCTCCTCGAAGCGGTAGCGAAGTCTGAGCTGCTCGGCCAAGTGCCGCCAGAGCTCGACGCTGATCCCGGTCCAGATGCCGTCCGGGGTCTTCAGGGCGAAGGGGGGCGCTAGCCGCAGCCCCAGCACCAGTTCCCGGTCGTGTGCCGACGCCTCCGGTCCGGCGGCCATACCACCGGGGGGCCCGGCCAGCGTCGAGGCGAGTATCACCACACCTATCGCCAAACGGCGCAACTCCGTCATTCTTAGCCTTCTCCGTTTCGCGATGCCGTTGGCGGGCCTTTGATCGCGATGTCCCCCCGGGAGCCGCGCCGCAGAACCGCCGGAAATCCGCGCCGCGCTGTCGCGATACCGGAACGTGCTCGAGGGCGTCTGTCGCCAAGCCCACGCGCTCCCGCGGCTTGCTCGGCAATCGAAGAAAAAGCCTCTGACCGGCGCGTGTGCGAAAGCGACTGTCGCCCACCGGCATCATCCGGCGGCCTCTTTGTTGGCAGCGCCGCGCGCGGCGCCCTCCGGCAGATGCGCGGGCTTAAGGCTCTCGTCATAAATCCAGGAAAGGTCGAGGGTATTGCGGACCCCAAGATCGTCATAATGCTGCGCCAGCCAGTCCTGCGCCGCCTTTCTACCGCAATCCCGGAGATGCGTGAGAAAGGCCCATTCGGCATTGACCTTGCTGGAAACGCCGAGCTCGAGCATCGTCTTCGCGTCGTGGATCGCATGGACGTGCACGTCGCGGAAGCGCTCGCGCTCGAGGTTCTCATAGTGGATGATTTCCCAGAGGAAGGCGAGCGAGCGGAGCTCTTTGAGCAGGCTGGTATTGAATGTGATCTCGTTCAATCGGTTCTGAATGTCTCGTGCCGATTGCGGAATATCCGGGCGGTAGAACGGGTTGATCTGGATCAAGACGATGTCGCCGGCATCGCATTCGTCGACGAGCGGGAAGAGGGCCGGATTACCCATGTAACCGCCATCCCAATAAGCCTCTCCGTCGATTTCGACGGCTTTGAACATGAATGGCAGACAAGCCGACGCCATGACGCAGTCGAGCCGAATCTCGGGTTGCCGGAAAATCTTCGGCTTGCCGGTGCGGACATTGGTCGCTGCCAGAAAAACTTTGAGCCCCTTCGCGTCGTTGACCGCGTCGAAGTCGACGCACTTACCGACGACGTCGCGCAAGGGGTTGAAGTTCATCGGATTGGTATCATAAGGCGAAAAGATCCGTGAAAGATGGTCCATCAAAATATAGGCCGGCGAGGTGTCGAGGCTCCAATTCCCCATGAACTTGTCGAAGATGGATCGGCGGATAGGGCTGTGTCGCGCCGCGGCGCTGGTAGCCGACCAGAATTTTTCGAGGCATTTGCGCGCTTCGGCTGGGCCACCGCGCGCCATGCCGTCTGCGAGTGCAACCGCGTTCATGGCGCCGGCGCTGGTGCCGCTGACGGCCTCGATGCGAATTCGCTCGTCCGCTAGGAGCTGGTCGAGCACACCCCAGGTGAAAGCGCCATGTGAGCCGCCGCCCTGCAAGGCAAGTTTGATCGTCTTTTTAGGCTGTGCCTTCATCCAACATCTCCAAATCCAGGCTCGGCGCCGCGAGCCGAGCGCCGTGGCGACCGCGCTCTCGCCGAGTTCTCGAATGTTCGGGGCTTCGCCGCTGACATGGCCCCGAAAACTAGTCTAACGACCTCGAACGCGGTTGTCTTGGGCTCGACGTCCCAAGACTGGACTGGCCGTTCCAATCGATATTCGTCGTTACGCCGCGTCGGAGCAGCCGGGGGTATCCTGACGACGCGCGGCAGGGTCGGGCCTTAGCTGGGCCCAGTCGGATTTCCCCTGTCAGCAGGGGAAAAACGTCTTTCAGCGTCCAAAAAGCGTCCTCTCAACGTCGAAAATGTATTGCGAAACAGTCACTTAGATCCGATTTTGCCGAGGCTGCCGGCAGCGGGGGTTCCGCGCGCCAAAACCGGGCCGGCAGCGGATTGGCAGCGGAATTTGGTACGCGCCTCTTTGGAGGATGTTACTTGCCTCTTTTTTATACATATTTCGCATTGGACTCTATTTAACAATTGATATTATCTCATCCATTCCCCATATAGGTGCAAACCCGACATCGGCAAGGGAGGGACAGCATCGGGGTCCAACAACGTGAAGGAGTGATATCGCCGGGTTTCCGCCGGGATGACGGAAAGCGATGGGATGGAGGGAGAACTATCCGATCCAGGCTTATGCTCTAAGATCAGTGCCCGATCGGGCACGGCGTTACACTTGTACCGCCTGACGGCGCTGGGACGTGACCCTCCCAAAATATAATTGACAAGGACTCAACTTACCGGCGTACTGGCTCGCAAAATCCGTCCCCGAAGGGGCTCGTCGGCTTGGGCTGACCGGGGCCACGATGCCTTCGGCGAGGAGGCGCAGAAGAGACAATGACACCGGACAACTTCTCGACCCATTCTGTTAGCCTGCGGGATCAGCTCGAAGCCTGGCGGGAGTGGTTTGAACCTGTCCTCGACGTCCTTCCCAAGCATGCGACCGGCGACGAATTTACGGCCGAGATGCATATGTGGAAGCTGGGCGGCTTGGCGATGAGCCGAACCATCGCACCGCCCGTCAACGTCGTGCGAGCGAAGAGCAACCTCAGGCGCGATCCGGTCGATCACTGGGTTATTAGCTATTGCGCGCGGGGAGCGCACTTCGCCCAGACGGCGGGTACAGAGATTGAAGTTCCCGCGAAGGTGCCATTCCTGTGGTCGTTGGGGCAGGAATTCATGCACGAACGGACCCATGTCGACCGGGTCCAGTTCTTCCTGGCACGCGACGCGTTCCGGGATATCGCGCCGCTGCTCGATGGGGCCCTCGGGTCGATCCTGGACACGCCTCTCGGACATCTGCTCGGTGATTACATGATGGCCCTCGAGCGACGGTTGTCAGTCGTGACGGAGGCCGATCTACCCCGCCTTACGACCGCGGTTGGCGCAATGGTCGCCGCGGCAGTCGCCCCGTCGGCCGATCGCGTCGCCATCGCCAGGCGGCAAATCGATGTGGGCCGCAAGGAGCGGGTGCGACAGGCCGTCGGCCGGCACCTGCGGACGCCGACTTTCGGGCCGACGATTCTGTGCCGGCTTGTCGGAATGTCTCGATCCAACCTTTATCGGCTGTTCGAAGACACAGGAGGCGTGGCCCGGTACATTCAGCGTGAGCGGTTGCTCGAAGCTCATGCGGTGCTGACCGACCCCGCGACCAGAAAGTCGATCTCGGCGATCGCCGAAGATTTGTGTTTCGCGGATGCCTCCAGTTTCAGCCGTACCTTCAAACGGGAGTTCGGCCACAGCCCGGGCGAGGTGCGGTCGGCGGCGGTCGCCGGGCTGGCGTCGCCCGCGATGCTTCTCGGCAGCGTACCATCGCAAGGCGACGATTTCAGCGCACTCCTTCGGGGATTCTAGCGTATAGGGCTCGTCGCTCGGCTGCGGACGACGCCCACACGAAGGAATGATAGACTCGGTTTAGCCAGTGTTCGGCCCAGCTAGCGCCCTTCAGGTGCTAACAATGGTCCGTACGTTGAAGCGCGCCCTATTTCCATTGCTGCTGTCGGCGGCACTCTTAGTCGGGCTTTGTCGGGGGAGCCTGGCGCAGGTGATGCTGATTTAGAAGCGCCGGGTTTGGCGCCTTTTCCCGCTACTTTGGCCCGCGGCGCCACGCTATTTCAGAGTGTCCGCATCTTCGACGGTAAAGGTGACGCGCTCGGCTCCCTCAGATGAGTGAGGACTGTGTCGGTAAAAATGGGCGGCGCGAGGCGGTCAGTCCATCCAACTGACATGCGCCGCCACAGCCTAGGGGAAGGTGCACCCAGGTCTGTATTCGCCGGCCGATTAGCCAGTTGTTACCGCGGCGAAATTCGATGTCTGCGACTTCCAGCCTCGGGCGGCGCACGACCGCCGGACTACACTCCGGGTCTCCGCCTCGCTCCGGTCAGTGGCGCGAGCCGGTCGAGCGGGCTGGTCAGGGTGCGGATAGTGGTGTTGGCGACGCGCGTGAAAATGGCCGTGGTGTCGAGCTTGGCATGGCCAAGAAGCACCTGGATGACGCGGATATCGGTGTCCTGTTTCAGCAGATGCGTGGCAAAGTTGTACCGTAGCGTGTGTGGTGAAACCTCTTTGATTGGGGATATCAATAGCTTAAGTGATTAATCTGGCACTATAGTAGGATCTGCTGGGGCGCGAACGCCGACGTGGAACCGCGAACTGTGGATGTCAGGCCGCCTCGGCGATGGAGGCTGCGCGACTGGTCGCGTCGCACTTCCCTGGACTATAGTGTCAGCCCAAAATCCGGGACCGGGATTCGATCATGTCCCCATCGCCGAGGCGTGTGTGGCGCGCGGCCAGAGTACCATGCGTGGTGGGAGCCGCACTTTTTCTGCCATGCAATGTCTGGGCAGGCTCGGCCCGGGACTACCTGAACGCGCCGATCGACAGCTGGCTCGCCTTCTACAACGCGGGTTACGCCGCCTCAGTGACGCCGGAGGACGGACTGGATGTAACGGCACGAATCCGCACGAACGTGGTTTCGCAATCCGTCATCCTGACGCGGACCATGGATTACTGGGGGCGCACGGGCGGCGTATCGATCGTGCTGCCGTACCTCTTCGTGGAATCGAGTTCCGGCTCCGATCGCACCGCAGTCCACGGTGTCTCAGACGTTGGTTTCCTTTGGCAGATGAACATCTTCGGCGGACCTGCCCTATCTCGCGAGGCGTTCGCCAGCTTCGTCCCGCAGACCTTCGCGAGCTTTCACCTGTTCGTTGGAACACCGCTCGGTGAGTATGAACCTCGCCGTGCGCTCAACCCTTCGGCAAACCGGTGGACCCTGCGGCCGACTGTCAATTTTAGCTATACGCCGGACAGCGGCTGGACGTGGCTCGAGACCTACGTGTCGGCTGCGGCTTTCACCCCGAACGACGCGTTCCAGGCTGGTGGTGCGAGCCGCCTGACGCAAAGTCCGCTATTCGTCGTGGAAGGTCATGCGAGCCGCAACATCACCCCTCGCACCTGGCTGTCGGCGGACGCCTATTACAACGCCGGAGGAGAAACGAGCATCGACGGGGTGCCTCAGGGCAACGCCGCCAACACGCTGCGACTGGGCGCCGGCATCGGCGCGAGTCTCTGGCCAGGCGGTGACATGGTGTTGAATGCCGAATCCGTCGTCGCCAAGCCGGAAAGCGAGCCGTACGCATGGGGCGTCAGGCTCACCCTACGGCAGTTCTGGTAGGCGTGTGCTGCACCTCGCCCGTCAGGACGGCCGGGCGAAGGTGATGTTGTCGGCGATGACGGCGTTCGGACCGATCGGCACCAGACGCGGGTTCGGCAGGTTCAAACTGCGGAAGGTTATCTTGTCGCGCCAGACCTTCCGCAGGAAGTCTTCAAAGACCTGGATCGTGAGCTGCTCGCCTGGACAGCGGCGATAACCGAAGCCGAATGGCGCAAACCCCGCGTAGTCGCAGACCGGCAGCGGCTTGCCGTCGACCACGCCGAACACCGTGCCAAACGCGCTATTCGCCAGGGCTGCGTTACGGCCGTCGTTGACCTTCATCGCCGTGAGATCGAACGGGCATTTGGCGAAGCCGATCTGCTTGCTCTTCGCCTCGTCAACCTGAGCGCTGGTCGGCACATCGCGGTAACGGCCCGGGTCGAATTGCTGCGGATTGGTCCAGTGCCGGGGATCGAAGCTGGTCGAGGTATGCGGCGATATGATGTAGCCGCTTCGTTCGTAAGGCAGCCCGAATCTAACAGAGGGCGATACGCTGTCGCCGTAGTTGTCGCTCGAACCCGCCTGCCTCGTATCCATGATCGAGGAAATGCTTCCGCCATTCGGCGAGATCGTGCGGAATAGCTCCATGACGAACATCTCGAGCGGCGTGTAGGGCGCGCCGTTCGCGGCATCCGGATTCCCCGTCATCGTCTTTTCGAACGCGGTACGAACGGCGGGATCACCGCCATCCTGACTGAGGCGCGACATGATGCCGAAAAGCGTGTTGCCCCATTGGCTGAACGCGACAAAGTTATGGAAGCACTCGAACACGACGTCCTTCTTGCTGAAATGCGTGCCGTCGCCGGCGTTCTTCAGCCAGTACCAGGCAATTGTTTTCTTCGGGTTGGCGATGCGCGCGTTCGCGATGTCGTCCAGCCGCTCGTCAATCCAGGTCTTGAGAGAGTGCAGCAGCGCCCGCACCGTCATGTAGTTGTCATACACGATTGGCTGCGTCGGGTCGCGGAATGCCAGAACGGTGTTGAAGCTCTCTCCGATCGTACGGACCTGCGGAGGAATTGCCTCACCCTTCACCCCGAGGTGCAGGTCCCAGTAAATGTCCCAGTAGTAATCGAGATAGTGCCGCATGAACGGCCTGCCGGAGAATTTCGGGTCGAGCAGCCCATCAAAAAAGGCGACTGTCTTGTCGCCATACATCGGGCGGTACAGATCGGGCGTGACTGCGGACATGTAGATCCGCTTGCGAAGGTTGTTGTCGCCACGCTTCTCCAAGCCCTGGAGGAACACGGTCACACCCTCCTCCGGCGAGGGCTTCCAGTCCTGATAGATCAACCCCCAGAGATCGTGGGGCAGGGCGTTCTCCTTGGTCAGCGTCACGTCGATCATCGGCAGCGCGGGACGCTCGCCCTCATAGATGCTGGTGAGGAAGAATGGGACGACGGCGTTCTCCACATAGGTCCGGTCGAAGTGCGCCGGGATGGAGGCGCGGAACCGGGCCAGTGCCGTGGCAAGATCCGGAGATGCGGAGCTGGCCGCCGGGGTATCAGCGGCAAAAGCGGCGCCGGGAAAAAAGCCGGCCGCGCTCGCAGCGGCACCAGCCAGAACCGTCCGTCGTTCCATTTGAATACTCCCTTGCACGTTAAGCTACCAGCTTCCCGCAAACGCATCGGGGACTGCAATAGGCCGAAGTACGTGCGGGCCCCGAGACGGGAGCTGGGGAGGAGACGCGTTAGCGCCTCTGGCCCATAAACATCATCAGGAACTGGAATAGGTTCACGAAGTTGATATAGAGGCTTAGCGCGCCGAAAATGGCGACCTTCTCGGCCATCTCGGAACCCCAAGCCTCGGTATACTGCTGCTTGATCTTCTGGGTGTCGTAGGCGATCAGGCCCGAGAAGATCAGGACGCCGGCGGCCGAGATGACGAAGCTCATCGTGCCCGACGGCCAAATCATGTTGACGAGGCTGGCCAGGATCAGGCCGATCACGCCCATGAACAGGAACTTGCCCACCGCCGTCAGGTCGCGCTTGGTCGTGTAGCCGTAGAGGCTCAACGCGCCGAAGGCGGCGGCCGTGACGAAGAAGGTGCGCGCGACCGAAGCGCCGGTGTAGCGGAACAACAGTAGCGACAGGCTGACACCCATCAATGCCGTGACGGCCCAGTAGACGGCCTGCACCGCCGTCACGCTCATCTGCGCGGCGCGGAACGAGGTCAGCAACAAGAGGCCGAGCGGCGCGAAGATCGCGATCCATCCCAGCATGTTCAGGCCGACGACACGGCCCGCCTGAACCTCGAAGAACAGGCTCGCCAGCTGGGCCGAGCTGAACAGGCCGAAGGCCACGATGCCCGACAGCGCGAGCCCCGAAGCCATGTAGTTGTAGACGCGCACCATATGGGTGCGCAGGCCGATATCGAACGACGCCTGGTCGGCAATCGTGCCGGGGCGATTGAAGGTTCCGAAGTTGAGATTCACCATTTGGTCTCTAGCCTCCTCGGGTCTTCGCAGTGGCGCCAAAAGCCGCTTGTTTGACCCCCGCCCATTGTACAAACCTTGCTGGCCGGCACATCAGCCTGGAATCCCACGACTGTTCCCAGTGTCCCAATTGTTGGGGGCCTGCCTTGCACTCTACTGAACACCCTAGCGGGCCATCCCGGCCCGCACATCACCTCGGCCTCAATGTCCACACGATCGGAACCAGTTGACGCACGCGGGCCGCGATACCTTGGACAAGACGAGTTGAACCCAGTTACGCACCGAAAGGCTGCGGAGCGGCCTGATTGACGCGTTACGAGTGCGGAACAAACGTCCAATCACTCTCGGTATAGCTCGTCTCTTGTTCGCCAATTGATTCGAGGGGCAGCGGAGTTGCATCCGCCTCCTATGAGAAGCAGGACCACTATCCGCTGTGGCTAGCGTTTGTCGACCGACATCCAGTTGCGCTTGATCAGCTGAAGAATGGCAATGAGAATGATCGCGCCGACAGTTGCGGCGATGATCGACCCGATCAGCCCGCCAACCGAAATGCCAAGCCAACCGCCGATTTCGGCGCCGATAACGCCGACGACGATGTCGCCAAGGAGGCCAAAGCCGCCGCTACGCATAATCAGCCCGGCGAGAGAGCCGGCGACGGCACCGATCAAAAGAAAGATGAAGAGACCCGTGAGCGTCATTTGATGCCTTCCGATGGCGCCCCACCTTAGATTCTTATGGAGTGAGGCCCTTGAGAGCCTTCAATCGTCGAGCGATATTATATCCCACGACGGAGTTTGCGAGGTGGCTTCGAGACGCTCCTTCAGAGTTCAGTTAGCGCGCTCGACCTGTCCGTTGCTGGCCAATACAAACGAGGGCAGACCTCTACACAAAGGTGACTTTGCCCGTGGCAAGATCGACGTCGGCGCCGCTCTCGCCCGGTTCCGCAACTCCATCCGGCAGCCTGTCATATGAAGCCGCCCGAGCGGACATTAATCCCGCTGGGGTGGCCGCGGCGGCGGCAAGAAAAGCTCGTCTTTCCATCTCTAGGTCGCTCCCAAGATCGTGATCGCTGACATGGCGTCCCCTCACGGACGCATTAGATCAGAGTAAGCCCTTATTGATAGGGCGCGAAAGCTTCGCCGACCGTGCCGGCGCCCTTCTCCGATCGCAAGGCGAAGCCAAGCAGCAGGCGCGCCTTGAGGCCGGACAGGTAAGCCGGCGGGCACGAGATTGCGGGCGATCAGATCGATCTCCCAACCTGGATAGCGATAGGTGCGTCTCAAGACCGGGCCAACCATTTGGCGCTTTTCGCTGCCCGCAGCGTCTATCGGGGTCGAAACGTGTTGTCAACGCAGCCCAAAGCGGCGAACAATCACGCTTACAGTCCGGGAAGCCGGAAAATGTCGGCTCAGGGAGCCAAAGGTCGCGCCATCGGAAGGCATCAAATGACGTTCACGGGTCTCATCATCTTTCTGTTGATCGGCGCTGTCGCCGGCTGGCTCGCCGGGCGGATTATGCATGGCGGATTCGGCCTCCTTGGCGACATCGTCGTTGGCATTATCGGCGCCGAAATCGGCGGTTGGCTGTTCGGCGTCCTTGGCATCGCGGTTGGCTCGCTGATCGGATCGATCATCGCCGCAACCGTCGGCGCGATCATCCTGATTGCCGTTCTCCGGCTGATCAAGCGGGCGTAGCGACGAGCCCGGCGCTCGTGCGAGAGCAGCATGGAGCTGCGGTCGACATTGATGTGAAGCTCACGCGGCTAGGTGTCGTTGAGTCGGCGATGAGCGAGCATGATCCCGCCTAGCCTCAAGCACCAAGCTGGCCTTCCACGATGATCTGCTGCGGATGCAGCAGCCTTAGGTGCCGGTCGGCTCCCACGGCTAAAGTATGGATGTAAAAGTAGCTATCGAGGTCGTCGGTCGCCTCCATGACCGGAGATGGCGCCGAAACAATCAAAAGCCCCGCACATTCCCCGATCCAGTCGATATGCCGGTGACCATG
>JGI26340J50214_10000165_pt1 | contig 23408 bp, 23 predicted proteins | sample BogFormECP12_OM2_FD_50214 | JGI IMG/M metagenome (IMG submission 50214)
GCCGTCGCTGCACTGGCTCGCGCATCTCGCGGCCCGTATTGACGGCCTGCCAGTCGCCCTGCTGCTCGCTGTGCGCAGCGGCCCGGACGAGCCAGGGATGCTGGACGAGCTGCGTGCCTGCCCGGCGTGCACGCCGCTGCGGCTGCGGCCGCTCGGCCGCGAGGCGACCGCCACCTTCATGCGGGAGCGGCTCGGTGAACAAACGGGTCCGGAGCTGTGCCAGGCGTGTCACACCCGCACCGGCGGGAACCCGTTCCTGCTCGAATCCCTGGCCGCCGCACTGTGCGCGGCGAGCCCCCGGGGTGGATTGGCGCACGTACAGAGCCTGGCGCCAGAGCCGGTCGCCCGGGCGGTGCTGCGGCGGATCCGCCAGCTCGGCGAGGGCGCGGGCCGCCTGACCCGGGCCCTGGCGGTCCTCGGCGGCCCGGCACCGCTCCGGCACGGTGCCGCGCTGGCGGGCCAGGACATGCCCGATGCCGCCCGGCTTGCCGACACCCTACGGGCAGCTGACTTGCTGGCACCCGGGTCCATGCTCGAGTTCGCCCATCCCATCGTGCGGACGGCGGTCTATGAATCCATACCGGCGAGCGAGCGGGCCCTGGCTCATGCGGAAGCGGCCGGGCTACTCGAACACGACGGCGCCGACGCGGAACGCATCGCCCTGCACCTGCTGCGCAGCGAACCGGGCGGCAGCGCGCAGGTAGTGGCGCTGTTGCGGGCAGCCGCCGAGGCGGCCAAAAGCCGCGGCGCCCCGGGCACGGCAACGCGCTACCTGCACCGGGCACTGGACGAGCCCCCCGATCCGGCGATCAAGCCAGCCCTGCTGCTTGAGCTGGGGCTTGCCCTCGCGGGTGAACGCAGTCCCGCCGCCGCTCCCGCCCTGAAAGAGGCGGTCGAGCTCACCACAACACCTCAGGACCACGCGACCGCCGCGCTGCTCAGCGCGCGCGTCCTTGGCATCTGGGGCCACCACGACACCGTCGCCGTCATCTGCCGCGACGCGCTCGCTGGGCGCGACAGCACGGCGGCGGTAGCCGACAGCTTGGAGGCAGAGCTTTTCGCGAACGCCTGGATCAACGCCGCGGCCACCGGGGAGGCGCGGGCCCGGGCGCAGGGCCGCCTGGCCGATCCGGGAACATCCAGCGCCTGGTGCGTTTACGACGCCTTGTGCGCCACCGCCGCTGCCCAGCCTGCCGGCGATGCCCTAACCCGCCTGGCTCCCGCGCTTCCCTCCGGCCTGCGCGATATCCCTCCCGACTCCCTCATCGCCGTCTACGCCTTGCTCGTCCTGATCTGGAACGAGGAGCTTGCCGCCGCCGGTAGCATCTGCGACGCGGTCCTCTCCGCCGCCCGAGGGCGGGGTTCCATGAGCATGGTCGCTCATGCCAGCTGCCTGCGATCGATGATCATGCGGCGGCTGGGGCAGCTCGACGCCGCTGCCGCCGACGGCAAGCTGGCGCTGGATTTCAAGCTCGCGACCTCCCCGCCGCTGGCCATCGCCTGGGCCGCCGCGTTCTGCATCGACGCGCTCACGTGCCTCGGCCGCCTCGACCAAGCCGATGCGATCGCCGCAGCCGCCGCTGACCTTGACCCACCCGCCGGGTGGATCCACACCCTTCTCTTCCTGCAGGCCCGGGGCGCCCTCCGGATCGCGCAGCGCCGCCCCGGTGAGGCACTCGGTGACCTGCTCGCGGCGGCCGAAGGCTGGCATGCACTCGGCATTGACAATCCCGCCATTGCATCCTGGCGCACCGACGCCGTCGCCGCGCATATGGCGCTCGGCCACTCGCAGGAGGCGGCAGCACTCGCCGATGAGCAACTCGCGCTGGCCCGGAAAGTCGGCACGCCGGCAAGACTCGGCATCGCGCTCCGGGCGCACGCCGCGGCAGCCGTCGGGCAGCGTTCCGCGCAGTCCCCGGCCGAAGAGTCCCTGGCCGAGGCGATCAGCCTGCTGGAAACAACCCCAGCCCGGTACGAACTCGCGCTCGCGCTCGCCGACCTCGGCGCCTGCCTGCGCCGGTCAGGCCGCCGTTCCGAAGCCCGCGTCCCGCTGCGCCGCGCCCTCGACCTCGCCCAGCGCACCGGTGCCGTGCCGCTTGCCGAGCAGACCAGGCGGGAGCTGCTCGCGACTGGCGCCCGCCCCCGGCGTACCGCCCTCACCGGCCCGGACGCGCTCACCAGCGCCGAACGGCGGGTGGCCGGCCTCGCCGCAGACGGCCTGTCTAACCGGCAGATCGCCCAGCACCTGTTCATCACCTTGCCCACCGTCGAATCCCACCTGCGACATGCCTTCCAAAAACTCGGCATCACCTCACGGACCAGCTTGTCCGCCCAACTGGCCAGTGAGCTACCCGCCCCATCCGGGCTGCCGGTCCGGATACCTGCGAGGAAATCGCCCACCTCCGAGGCGGAGCCACCTGCCTAGTACTGGCTTCCCTGAGCGGAGCAGCCATCAAAGCGAACCGGAGCAGTGCGGCTGCCGCGCAGAACTGTGTCTTCTGCGCATAGCCAGCTACGCCAATCGCACAGCTGTCAGCCGTGCGTAATCGGCGATCAGGTCGTTTACGCCCTGAAGAAGCCGTAACACTGCGTCACACGTGCTGGTTACGGCCAACACGCAAGATCCGCCGTTATCTCAAGTCCGGCAGCCCTTCGGCGTTCACAAGTCGAGACGTACAGATCAGGATGGTCGGCGCGTTCTCGAGTGCGGCCTTACTATGGCCGGTCAAGGCTCGAAGCGGTCAGCAAGCACCGATGGCTCTGGCAGGCGGTAGCGGTGGCAGCGTGCGGGAGACTGTACGCTTGTGAGCCCGTGCGCGCGCCGCACCGGCGTGCGGCCTCGGGGTGGGTCCTCACGGGAGCAGGCCCTCGGCGAGCCGTGCCGCGACGCCTTCGGTGTGGGCAATTCGCTGCGCCATTTGTGCGGCCGATCTCCGATACGCCGGATCGTCAATCAGGGCGGTGATCGCGGCGGCGATGCCGGCGGGATCGGAGTCTGCCGCGAGGATGCGGCCCGCCCCTACCGCTTCGACCCGGTCGGCGTTGAGGCCTTGCTCGCGCCCTTGCGGCAGGCACAGCAGCGCAACGGAATGGGCCAGCGCGGCCATGATGGTGCTCAGGCCGCCATGGCTGATGACCAGGGACGCGTGGGGCAGTACCGCCGCGTGCGGCAGGTAGTCGCGGACCGTGACGTTCGGCGGCGCGGCCACATCATCAGGCGACACGACACCACCCAACGTCAGTAGGCCCTGGACAGGAAGTTCGGCAAGTGCCTGCAAAACCGGGGCAAGGGCCTGGCGCTGCCGCTGGCGCGTGGTGCCGAAACTGACCAGCACAAGCGGGTCCGGAGACTCCGGCAGCCAAGGCAGATCCCCGGCGGGTCCGCCAAGGCCGGGCAGGAAGACCGGGCCCGTGTAGGTGGTGTTCGCCGGGCAGCCGCCCGCGCCGAAGTCAAATCCCGGCGGCACCAGCACCAGCACGGCGGCTGCCCGCGCCAGCAAGCTGGCAGGCGCCGGTCCATCGACTGCCGCCAGGCCCAGCCCGGCGCGCGGCCCCGGGCTGACGACGAACTGGCCCCACTGGTCGACAAACGGGCGGTACAGCACGTGAACCAGGACCGCAGTCGGCACGCCGACATGCTCGGCTGCCGCCAGCGCCGCGCCCATCATGCAGTCGACCACCAGCACATCCGCCAGCTCGCGCCGGGCCTCTGCCACAACGTCGGCCACCACGCCGTCACCGTTGAGGAGCGTGCCCAACAGGTTGATGTCGTCCTCCAGGGCGACATCTTCCGGCCAGGCCGGAACCGAGGCGTAGGGCACGAAGCGAAGGCCCGCGGCGCTCACCTCGCCGGCGGCAGATCGCGGTCCCAGCACGCGCACATCATGGCCGGCCCGGCTCAGCTGGTATCCCAGGGCGACCGCCGGCGGCACATTGCCGCCGCCCTCCCAGGTCACGATCAGAAAGCGGCCAGCTCCCCGCATCGCACCCTCCGTCCTGCTGGCGGGGCTCGACACGTGCAGCCACGCGGCCGGCAGCGGCGCAGGGCGCGAACAGGCACTCCATCCGGCCGCGCCCTGGGCCAGTCATCCGGCCCCCCGGCCAGCCAGCCAGCCCCGCCGAGTCGCACCAGCCCGCCTGCCTCAGCGTACAGGGACTCGATGACGTCGGCGTACTTGGCGGCGATCGGTGCGCGTTTGAGTTTCATGGTGGGGGTGATCTCCTCGCCGCCCGGCGCCCAGAACACCTCCAGCACACCGGCCGCGCCAGGATCGCCTCGCGCCCAGAATTGGCAGATCTGCGACCCAGGCCTGAATCAATCCCGCCCATGACGATGCGCGCCGAGTCGGCGATCCGCGGGGACTATGGATCTAACGGTGTTTCCGGTCCGATCACGCCAGGCGTGATGGCCTCGCAGGAGGGCTGCCGTGATGTCGGCGACACCCGTGCCGGTGCCGGGCTGTCCTGGTGGGCGAGGGGCGGCAGCGCAGCGGCGGCACTGGTTCCCCTCTGCAGCTGGCTCCAGGCAGTTTCGCGCTCTTGTGCATAACGGCTCAGGGTGCCGGCGTCCCGGCGCCGCGCTGGTCCTGGACGATGGCGACGGCCTGCCGCTGGGTGAGCCGGGAGCCGGCCGAGAACGCTTGATCGAACTGGCCCGGGCCCAGTCTGTGGCGCGCCTGGGCTACCAGATCGGCCTCCACCCGCCGCAGATGCGGCCACGCCGGCTGGCCGACCCGCCGGCGCAGGCCGTCGGCCGCGCCTTCCAGCAGCGCCGCCCGTTAGGCGCATCCGAACGGCCATTCTGTCCGCCAGAATGTGCCGGTACTCACGATGGGGTCTGCAGGGCTATGGCTGAGGCCTTCCACCGGTGATGCTGCTGAGATAACCAACATCTGTGCAGGGCCCGGCCATCGTCGGGTTTGTCATGCATCGGATCGAGCCTAGTCTGCCCGCAACTGGTTCCGGCGGGTGATGGCTCAGGCCGACGCGCCGCCGCTGTACTGGTCCGACGACGTCGAGGACGCCGACTGGGCGGGCGCGGTGGCAGATCCGGCGGTGGTGGCCGACGGCTGGCGCGCCTGGCACGAGGAGGTCGCCTTCGCGGAGCAGTTCGTCGTCGGCTCGCCCGACCTCGCCGTCCGCAGCCCTATGCAAGACGGCGCCCGCCACGTGGTGACCGTGTCCGGGTCGATGTTCTGCCTGGTCTACGGGCTTTCCAACGCCGCGAGCCACAGCTGGCACACCCCGTCGACGTGGGGCTTCCTGGCCGCAGGGGTCGTGCTGCTCGCTGCGTTCGCGGCCTGGCAGTTCCGCGCGGCGCATCCGCTGCTGCCGCCGCGGCTGGTGCTGGACCGCAACCGCGGCGGGGCTTACCTGGCGGTGCTGGTGATCGGGGCCGGCATGTTCGGCATCTTCTTGTTCCTCACCTACTACCTGCAGACCACCCTCGGGTACTCCCCGGTGGCCACCGGCGTCGCATTCCTGCCGACGATCGCCATGATCATGGTCTTCTCCCAGGTCTCCAACATCGTCCTGATGCCGCGCACCGGGCCCAAGCCGCTGGTCGGGATCGGCATGCTGATCGCGGCGGCCGGGATGGCGTGGCTGACCCGGATCGGCGTGCACTCCGGGTACGCCGCCACCGTGCTCGGGCCGCTGCTGGTCACCGGAGCGGGCATCGGCTTGTCCATGCCGCCGTCGATGAACACCGGAACCTTCGGCGTGACGCCGGACGACGCCGGCGTGGCCTCCGCCACCCTCAACGTCGGCCAGCAGCTCGGCGGGTCCATCGGCACCGCCCTGCTCAACACCATCGCCACCAGCGCGGCCGCGAGCTACCTCGCCAGCCACCTCAGCCCCGCGATCGCCGCCTCGCCGCAAGCCGGCACAGCACTCCAGGCGGCGGCCGTGCACGGCTACACGACCGCCTTCTGGTGGACGGCCGGCCTGTTCGCCGCCGACGGTATCGTCTGCGGGTCCTTGCTCCGCCGCGGACCGCTGGTCCGGCAGGCTGAGGCCGCTCCGGTCGGCGTCAAGGCACCGCAGCACGAGTCTGCCCTACCGGCACGACCCTGACGAAATGCGACCTTGCTGCCAAAAGCCTTACCAGCCCGCAGCGGAGGATGCGCTTAGCGTCGTTCCGCCCGGATACCGAGGTATGCGGATACCCGACTCCAGCGCCGCAATGGGCCCCCTCCACCCGGGAGCGGTGAGGCTTGCAGGCGGGGTGTCACTTGCCGGGGCCGCTGACCATCCCGATCGCCAAGACGATCAAACCGGTCGATACCAGCACCAGCATGGTGATCGCCGCGGCGGGGCCTCAGATCCAGGGTGGCCAGGCAGAGACCGGTCAGCACGCCGTCGCGGCGCAGCACGTGGAGCAGTTCCACGGTCTCGTACGGGTTGCCGCGCGTATGCGGCTCGATCGCCTCGGCCAGAGGCGCCGCGGTGGCCGAGGCCACGTGCAGCATCTCGCCCACCCTGGTGACCAGGCCGGGCACGCGTCGGTCGTGCGCGTCGCCGCCGAGGAGCGAGACGACCGCCTCTGCCTCTCAGTTCGCGACGACGGCGGGGGCGGCGCCGATCCCGCCCGCGGCTCGGGCCTGATCGGGCTGAAGGACCGTATCGAGGCGTTGGGCGGCACGTTCTCCGTGCACAGCCCGGCGGGCGGCGGCACGACGGTGTCCTGCGAGCTTCCGGTCGTGGCCGGCAGCGGGCAGCCGGATGCGGGTCCCGGCGAGTAGCCGATGGCGACGGATGCTTCCGGCTGAGGCGGACGTGACGATCACCGGCATCCGGATGCCACCGGGGCATGCCACTGAGAGCCCGGAGGCGGCGAGGGTGATACGCGAGGAACTGCCCGGCACGGCCATCATCGTGCTGTCCGCGGACGTCGAGGTCAACGAGGCGATGGACCTGCCGTTCGGCGGGCGGTACACCGGCTACCTGCTGAAGACCCAGGTGACCGACGTGACGGAGATTATCGACACGGCCGGGCGGATCACCGCAGGGTGTCCCGGTGGCGGACCCTGACCTTCGCGCTGACGCTGTCGAGGCGCTCCGATTTGATGATCTGTGCTGACTGACTGCCCCAGCGCGGCGAGTTCCCTCCCGCTCATACTCGGCAGGGAGGATTGCGCGAATTGCGACTAATTGGTCGCAGATTGCTCGTTACATTCTGTTACAGTATCGTCACCGCCGCCTCGAATCGGCAAGGACCGCTGGGCCACGGAGGCGGCATCCGCGTCCTCAGCGAGGGCGATCAGAGACGTGCGTGTAGCCGCGCATCAGGCGCGTGCCGGAGTGGCCGAGCCTCTCCTGACCGCCGCCGGGGCGATGCTCTCGTCGAGCGCGGATATGGCCGCGGAGTGCCTCAGGGCGTGCTTATCCCTGGGCTGCGGTGAGCTCCCGCTGCGCCTGCTCGTCGAGCGTGACGTTGGCGGCGGCGAGGTTCTCCTCCAGGTGCGGCACCGAGGAGGTGCCGGGTATCAGCAGGACGTTGGGCGCCAGGCTCAGGGTCCAGGCGAGCGCGATCTGGGCCGGGGTGGCACCGAGCCGTCCGGCGGTGGCCCGGACGCCCGGATTGCCCAGCACCGGATTGTCCCGTGCGAAGGCCGAGCCCAGCGGGAAGAACGGCACGAACGCTATCCCCCGCGCGGCGCACTCCTGCAGGACGGGCATCGAGGAACGGTCGGCCAGGTTCAGCGGATTCTGCACGCACGCGATCGGGGTGCGCTCCAGCGCGCGCCGCAGCCGCTCCAGGGTGACGTTGCTCAGCCCGACGCCCCCGATCAGGCCATCCTCGCGAGCCTGGATCATGGCGGCAAGCTGATCGTCGAACCGCCGGTCCGGCTCGTCCCCCATCACCCGCAGGTTCACCGCGGCCAGCTGCCCGACGCCGAGGCTGCGCAGGTTGTCCTCGATACCGGCGCGCAGCTGATCAGGGTCGCTGTAGGGCAGCCATCCCCCGGCCTGGTCACGGCGTGCGCCGACCTTGCTGACCAGCGCGAGGTTGTCCGGGTAGGGGNGCAACGCCTCGCGGATGAGCTCGTTGGCGACGCCGGGCCCGTAGTACTGCGCGGTGTCAATGTGATCCACGCCCAGCTCCACGGCGCGGCGCAGCACCGTCAGCGCCTCGCCGCGGTCACGCGGCGGCCCCCAGACACCCGGGCCGGGCAGCTGCATGGCGCCGAAGCCGATGCGAGAGACCGAGAAATCACCCAGAGCGTAGCTGTCCACGGCACCCACCCTAGCGGGCGCCGCAGTCTCGCAGGCCTGGCCGAGCAGGCCGAGGAGCAGTGGAGGCACGCAGGCGGCAAGCTAGCGCACCGCACCCTTCCAAGCTAGAACTCCGCCCCGCGATGTATAAAGGCCGAAGCCGGCGGCAGCGAGCTGGCGCGATCTCCTTGCCTATGCCCTTGCTGGCGCCGGTGACCAGTGCAGCCGAGTTCTCCATGACGCCGCAGGTACCCGCCAAGCCTGCCCGGTGGCAGGCTGCGGCCGCGTTCCAACCGGTCCGCCTGCCCAACTTCGCCGAACGCACGGTCGCACGGCGTAACCCAGTCACCAACGCCAGGCGCGCATCGCCGCCGTTCGGTGCGGTTTCGTAGCTGCCACCGGGGCGGACGATCGGCGGACAGATGCGGACGCTATGTTCCCGTCTGGGCAGTCGCCAGGTGGCCTTAACCGTGGTTGGGAAGGTTGCATCGTTGCCATGTGGTTAGGCGAGCCAGGATGGAGGCCTCTACCGGGTGAGGGCGGTGAGGAGCTGCTCGCGAGTGGGCTGGGTGACGGGCGGCCCGGCGCCGTGCCGCCTGAGCGTTTCCTGCGTACACGCTATGACGTCTGGGTCGGTGTAGACCTCCTCGGGCGGGCAGATCATCCCGTTGATCGTCCAGAACGCGCGGAAGGCGATCGGGTCGTAGGGCGCGGCCGCGCGCAGCTGGGAATAGGTGACCCGGCCGGGAGTCTGGGATGGCGGCGGGGCTGGCGCGCCGAAGACGGTGTGCCGCATCATCGCCAGCCGGCCGGCGTCGATCGTGGCCTGATCCTGGTAGAAGGGCACCACGTGCGCGCCGACGAGGCGGTCCAGGGCGAGGGCCTGCGCGGCGGGATCGGCGGGGTGCTCGGCGATGGTGTCGGCCAGGTCCGCGGCGCCGGTCAGGGCCAGGGCCAGGCCGCGGCCGAGGGTCGGGTTGGTGGTGCAGACTGAGTCGCCGATCGCGTGCAGGCCGGTGGCGACGGGAGTCCCGCCGGCCGCGAGGCGGCGCAGGGTGTTGTGCAGCCCGGCCATCGGGAACACGCCGGTGATCGGGTCCATCACCTCCAGCCAGGCCGCGTAGGTGGGGATGGTCCGCAGGACGGCGGTGAACACCTGCGGGTCCCGGGCCGTCCGGAACCGGTGGTCGGCGGCCAGCGGCGCCACCACCAGCTGTACCGCGCCGTTGTCGCCGCCCCATTTGCCGGCCAGGAACTCATCCAGCGCCATGACGATCCGCGTGACTAGCGGGGCGGGCAGGCCGTCGCCCGGGCGCACCCGGTAGTGGCGGCTGAAATAGGCGATCCCGCACTCTGCCCGCCAGGTGGCGGTGGCCCGAGCGCCGGCCTGGGTCAGCCAGTCATCGACCGGCGAGCGGCGGCCGGTGGCATCGATGACCAGGTCCGCGGCCACCTCACCGTGGTCGGTGCGCACGCCGGTCACATGCGGCGGCCGGCCGCCCGCCCGGCCGGGGGCGGTGAGCAGCCCAGTGACTTTCACCCCGAACCGGACCGTGACCCGCGGCTCGGCCGCCGCGGCCCGCTGCAGCACCCAGTCGACGGTGGACCGCCTGGTCATCATCGGGGTCAGCTGCTCATCCCCCGGGCGGGCCGCGGTATCCGCCAGCGAGTCCGGCATCTGGGTCCGCAGCGGAGCTTCGGCCACCCCGGCGGCCAGCAGCCCCGCATACACATCGGGCAGCCGCTCGATCAGCAGCTGACGGCACCGGGCCATGACGAGATGCGGCTGGACGATCTGCGGCGCCGCAGGGCGAAACGCTACCGCGGCAGCAGATTCCACGTCCGGGGGGGTCTGGAGGCAGTCCCGCTCGAGGACCAGGACCTGGTGCCCCGCCCGCGCCAGCAGCAGCCCGGCGAACAGGCCTGCGGCACTGCCCCCCGCAATGGCGATATCCAACGCGTTCCCCTCCCGGCGGCCCCGCCATCCCTCCGAATGGAGTCGACACCAGGGTAAAACGATGGCAGCCCGGCCAGTCAAGGAGAACCCGAGGCCGCCAGGGAGGCCAGCCAACCTCGAACCCCTGGCCGACTGGCTGCGGCGACCGCACACGCAACCGTTATGTACCGGATCAAGCCCCTTCAGTCCAGGCCGTTCGAGGCGTGCCGAAATGGGCGTTCTGCGGCGCGGTGCGGGGTCCTGCTTAGGATGGATACGGGCGCTGGCGGCGCCTCGGGACGAGCGCAGCTGTGATCACGCCAAGCGCGCGGTGCTGACACGGCCTTCCGCTCGCGCGGGGCGGCCGGGAGTGCTGCCAGCACCACGGTGCCGGTCAATGGCCGGAGCGGTGCTGCGGGCTGGGGCGTGGCCGGCGGTCGCGGGCATCAGCGGCGTGGCGGTCGTGGTGGGCGGCTGCGGGGCCGCGTTCCCGGCCGCCGCCACCGCGCTGCTCCCGGTCTGCTTCGCGCTGCTCGCCGCGGCCGCGGCGTTCACCCTGGACGAGCCGGCCAGCCTGGTCGTCGACGTGACGCCGACCGGGCCCGCCCGGCGCACCGCGATCCGCGCCGTGGCGTTGCTGGCGCCGCTCGCCGCCGGCGCGCTGGTGCTGCTGGCGGCGGCCCTGCGGGGACTGGCGCTGCCCTGGGCGGCGGCCGGCCTGGCGCTGGCCGGCAACGTGCTGCTCGGCTTTGCCGCCGCGTGCGTGGCCCGGACCCGGACCGGGGAACCGGGCGCGGCGGCCGGCGCCGCCGTCGTGCTGGTGCTGATGGCGCCCGGCCTCGTGCCGCAGGTCGCGCGCTGGGTCCGCACGTTCCCGGCGCCCGGCGCGGGCGGCCCGTCCTCGGATCACGTGTGGTGGCCGTCCTCGCGGTGTGCGCGGTGGCCATCGCCATTTCGACCGGTGGCCGCAGGCTGCCCCGGTGGAGGGCTAGAGGCGCAATCCCTCGACTTCCGGGGGCGGTACGGCCTTGACTGTCATCAGCAACAGCGTGGAGATCCGCTGCACGCCGGAAGAAGCATTCGACTACCTCTCCGACCACCGGAACGAGCTGGAATGGAATCCCGGCATCGAGTCGATCGACAAACTCACCGACGGCCCGGTCGGCCTAGGCACCAAGTACCTGGCGAAGTGGAAGAGCGCCCCGAAGGCCGTCGAGGTCGAGACGATCGCCTATGACCGGCCGCACGGCTGGACGGTCCACAACGGCGGCCCCGTCGAGGTCACCGTCACCATCCGGCTCCAGCCCACCGCGGAAGGCACGCTGCTGTTCTCCGACTTCGACGCCCGGCCGCACGGCTGGTTCCGGCTCATCTTCCCGCTGTTCCTCATAAAGATCCGCAAGGAGGAGGCGGCAAACATGACTCACCTGAAAGCCGCTCTCGAACGCCGCGCGGCCGCGGACCAGGCCAGCTAGCCATGCGCCGCCTCACCACACGACCAGACCGCGCGCCCGTGACGGGCCCGGCAGCCTGGTTCATCCGGTTCGTCGGGGTGGACGGCGTCATCGGCCCCTTGGGATTCGGCGGTTTCACGATTCCCGCGATCATCAGCGTCGCTCAAGGGCGCGGCATCATCTACGTCTGGGGGAACCCGACCTACGGCGATGGCCCTTTTGAGCGGATCGGCGTACCGACCACCGTGCCGCTGCTGGTTGGCTTCCTCGCGGCCTGCCTGGTACAGCTCGTCGGCGCTGGCCTGCTGATATGGCTGCGCCCGTCAGGATTCATCGTCATGCCCGCCGGGATGCTGCTCAGCGCGATCTTCTGGTGGGGGTTCGATCTCCCGCTCGCGTGCCTGGGCGCAGGCCCGGATCTCGCGTTCTTGGCCGCGGCGTGGCCGGTATACACAAGAGCTTCACGCAAGCTGGTTCGACGCGCCAATCGAATTCCTCACTGTAACCAGCACGAGACGCCAGCCAGCCGGAAGGGCACTTGGTCTGCCTTAATTTAAGACAACCATCGAAGGGGAGCCATGTACGCTCACGAACCTCCGCCGCCCGCGCAGATGATCCTGCTCCTGGGCGGGTTCCGGATCTCCCAGGCACTGTATGCCGCCGCGGTGCTGGGGGTCGCCGATCAGCTCGCGGCAGGCCCGGCACCGGCGGATGTCCTTGCCGAACATACCGGCGCGCACGCGCCGTCGCTGCACCGGCTGCTCCGCACGCTGGCCAGCGTCGGCGTGTTCACCGAACCCGAGCCCGGCGTCTTCGCCCTGGCCCCGCTCGGGCAGACGCTGACCAGCAGCCAGCCCGGCTCGATGCGCGACGTGGCCATCATGTTCATGGAAACGCACTACGCGCCGTTCGGCGACCTCCTCCACACCATCCGCACCGGCGAGCCCGCCGCCGAACACTACTACGGCAAGCCGTTCTTCAGCTGGCTGTCGGACCGCCCCGAGCAGGCCGGCCGGTACACCGCCGCGATGGCCAACCTGACCGGCGGGTTCAAGACCGCTGCGATAGCGTCCTTGCCGCTGGATGGCATCAAGATGATCGTGGACGTCGGCGGAGCCGACGGCACCGTGCTCGCCGCCATCCTGACAGCACATCCCCAGCTGCGCGGGGTGCTGTTCGACCTTCCCCACGTCATCTCCGACGGGCCCAGGACACTGGCTCGCCACGGCGTCGAGGACCGGGCCGAATGCGCAGGCGGCGACTTCCTCGCATCGGTACCGCCCGGCGGGGACGCCTACCTTCTCTCCCTCGTCCTGCACGACTGGCCCGATGACCAGGCCCGGCACATCCTGGCCAACGTCGCCGCCGCCGGCGGCAGCGGCGCCCGGCTGCTGGTGCTCGACTTCGTGGTGCCGCCCGGCGAGGCCCCGCACATGGCCAAGATCTCCGACCTGAACATGCTCGCCATGATGGGCGGCAAGGAGCGCACCGACACCGAATGGCGTGANNNCCNGACGGNCNNGGGNTTNGCNGGCATCGGAATACGCCAGACCNGCACACCATTNTCANTCNTCCAGGCAATAGCGCAATAGCGCAATAGCGCGCCACGCAGGGCTGGTAAGCGCCGAGGTACCTGGGCAGACGTCACCTGCATGACGATCCGGCGCACTATGAACGTAGTTAGAATGACAACTATCGTAGTGAAGTACACTATGATAGTAGTATCGCTGTCATGGCTAACCGCCGCGACGCGCTGCTTGATGCCGCGATCGACGTGGTCGGACAGTCAGGTATCCACGGGCTCACTCACCGCGCCGTGGATGTCGCGGCGGGCTTGCCGGGCGGGTCGGCGTCCAATCACTTCCGCACCCGGGACGCGCTGCTGAATGCGGTCGCCGAGCGGTTCGCCGCCCGCGAGCGAGCCAACTGGGAGCAGATCGCCGTCGAAATCTACCCGGCGACGCCAGCAGAACTAGCACAGGCACTGGCCAGGTTCGCCCAGGACGCCGCGGGCCCGGACCGGACGCTGGCCCTCGCCAGGTACGCGATCTTGGTCGAGGCGGCGAACTGCCCGCCGCTGCAGGACCAGCTGACCGCCACCGGCAAGCGGGTCAACGCGTGGTTCACCAACTGGGTACGCATCGCCGGGTCCGCTGACCCCGGCCGCGACGCGCCCATCATCATGAACCACTGGACCGGCATCGTCCTGCACCAGCTCGCCAGCCCCGACCCGGCCTTCAACCCGCTCCCGCAGATCTCGGCGCTGGTGACCGCCCTGATCCGGCCCCAGCCCGCGGAGGCACCAGCATGACCGCCCACCCGGTCAGCCCCATCCTCCTGGACCGCAGCCAGGCCTGGCAGGTGATCGACGCTCAGCGCCTGGGCCTGGCCGGCCTGCTCGATGACCTGTCCGGGCACGAGTGGCAGCAGCCCTCACTCTGCGGCGGGTGGACCGTCCGCGACGTGGCCGCGCACCTGACCCTGCAGCAACTCGGCGCCCGCGCCGCGATCGCGATGATGCTCCGGTACCGGGGCGACACCGACCGCGCCATCCGCGAGTGCGCCTGCCAGCGCGCCGCAGCCCTGTCAACCGGGCAGATCATCGCCGCCATCCGCGCCATGACCGGGTCGCGGCGGCACAACTTCGGCGTCACCTACCGGGAAACGCTGATCGACATCCTCGTCCACGCCCAGGACATCGCCATCCCCCTCGGCCGCCGCCACCCCATGCCACCCGAGGCCGCAGCTGCCGCCGTCACCCGGATCTGGACCATGCGCTGGCCGCCGCCATTCCCGGCCAGCCGCACCATGCAGCAGTTCCGGATCACCGCCACCGACACCGCCTGGGCCGCTGGCCACGGCCTGCAGATCCAGGCCCCGATCAGCGCCATCCTCCTGCTATCCGCCGGGCGCCTTGCCGCCTTGCCGCAGCTGGCCGGTGACGGCGCCGCCGAACTCACCGCCCGCCTTCGTCGCCGCAGCAGCGCGCGCAGAACCGGATAATCGGCATGCGGGCATGCGCACTGCCGAGACCGCTGCGGTCGCGTGCGTATTCGGCGGTCTGGCGCGTATCTCCGCGAGTCAACTCCGTCGGTTTCCGGCGGGTGGCAACATAGTGTGATCGGCTGAATCAGCGACGCTGCCGCGGGCGCACCCATCGCGCTGGCTGACCGGTCGCTTCGGCGAAGGGCTAGGCAGGACATCAGCCATACCGGGATCGGCGACCGCGGTCAGGGATGACCCTGATGCCGTCGGGGGTGCACATCAGGGTGCGAACCGGGGCTGATCCCAATCGACGGCGGCCGCGGCCGGCGGCAGGCTTGAAGCATGAACACAGCCACCGCGGGATGCCGGACAGCGTGAGCCCGGCGGCACCGGCGGCACGGTCTCGTACGGTGATGGCTTGCACCACGGTTCCCTTCTGCGACGAATTCAGATTCTGACGCGCCCCTCTGGGACGCCTGGCGCGCCATCGCTTCGGCGACCACTGCACCCCGATCGCCGCTCCCACGCCGACGCAGACGTGCCAGATCACCCCGCGGGTGCGCTTGAGCTCACCGCGGTTATCGGCCAGCGCTGGCTTGATCAGATCGTGCCCGCCCGCCCGCTTGCCTGAAACCGCCCCGACCGAATGCTGCGCTGCTAACACTGGCAGGGGCCCATGCGCCACAGCATCGGAAGCCCGCCGAGCAAGGCCGGCAGGCAGCCGAACAACGCTCAGACCTGGTCGATCTTCGTTCCAACCCAGTTCCAAGCACCAGCACCGACAGTCGCGCATAGTCGGCAGGTCGCTCACGCACGGGATTGGCTGTCACGCTGCGTTACGCTCCCTGGTTGCGGTTAACGTGCGAGATCCGCCCAATGTATCGTCAGGGGTCAAGATCGACTAATAGCTGACACCGTGCATAACAGTCGTTCTGGTCCAGTCGTCGGGGTTCCGGTATTCGGTCCGCAGGTCAGGGCGCGACGCGGAACTCACCATCAGTTCCGCCCGTGGACGCGGTAGCCAGCTGCGAAGACGCAGGCCGCACCGGGCTGGTGCGGGCCCGGGTACCTGTTCATCACGCGGGTAGCTTCCGGGCAGAGGCCAGGGCGGTCAGTCAGCCCGTTCGGTGCGGCAGCCTGGCTTGCGTGGCCCGGCCCCCGGGATGCCATCTGCCGGCGGTGACGCCTGGCACGCGCAGCCTCCGGTCCCCGAAGTCGTTTACTCGGCCCATGATGGAAACAAGGGTCCGGTCGTCCACTAGGGCCAGTGCAGGACGCAGCACGATCGCCGAGAAGACGTCTGTGCCGTAGATGATCCCGCAGGCAAGCACGGACGTCGCGATGAGCACCTGGCCGAGCGCTGTCACGTCGTGCTCTCGGTATCTCCGAGGTTGAACGCGGGAATCATGCCGATCTGCTGGAAGAGGTCGAGGAGGTTGAGCTCGTCCCAGTGCTCCGCGAACTCGCCGTTCTCGGTCCGCCAGATGTCGATGGAACGCATCTCGATCGGGTTCCCGGTCGGAGGCATTCCGTAGAAGGGACCAGCGTGAGTGCCTCGGTAGGTGAATCGTCCAACGACGCGATCTCCGGCCACCACTAGATCGTCCATTGTCGCTTCGATGTCTGGAAATGCCGTGAAGAAACTGGACCAGAAGGCGCGGTTGGCTTCTCGTCCGTCTTCCACGAACGGGTTGTGGTTGACGTAGTCGACCGCTACAAAGCCGTCGACGGCATCGGGATCGTGGTCGTTCAACCCCTTCAGGTAACGCGCTGCAAGCGTGCGTCCATCAGTTTGGCTGTCTGTCATGGTGGTTCTCCTTTTGATTGCCGGAAACCGAGGCCCGGCCGTTACCAGGGCCTCTCCGATGGTTGCTGGCGTCACGCAACTGGTGCTCGCGAGGGCGAGCCGGATCGAGGCGCTTCGGGATCTTCCGGTAAGGACCGGGAATGCTATCAATGCTAGCATTTCTAGCGTTGATAGTCAAGATGCTAGTTCTTCTAGCAGTGCTAGGATTGGGGCGTGACCAGTCAGGAACGCCGGGACCGCGAGCGAGCCCAGCGGCGCCAGGTCATCGTCAACGCCGCTCGCGAGCTGGCTGAGGCGGAAGGCTGGGAATCCGTAACCACCCGCCGACTGGCCGATCGCATCGAATACAGCCAGCCGGTCCTCTATAGCCACTTCGAGGGGAAAGTCGCGATCGTGAGCGCGGTGGCCCTCGAGGGGTTCGGCGAACTGTCCGCCACCTTGCACAACGCCCGCAAGACGGCCGGCTCGCCCGACGCCGAGCCGCGAGCGGTCGGCAGCGCTTACATGGAGTTTGCGCGAGCGAACCCCGCCCTCTACCAGGCCATGTTCACCCTGACGGTCGATCTGACGTTCGCGCAATCCGGCACGCCTGCCCCGTTGCACGCGGGCTTTGCCGAGCTACGTGAGGCGCTGGCGCCGCTGGCTGGCGACCGCGACCTAGAAACGTTCACCGAAGTCGCCTGGAGCGCTCTTCATGGCCTGGCGACACTCTCCCAGGCCGGCAGGCTGCGCCCAGACTTCTACGACCAGCGCCTGACCATGATTGTCGATCAGCTCGGAACAGGACGTGGCTGCGAGCCAGTTCTTCGAGGCTCCTCGGGTCGTTCGGAACCCGGACATGAACAAGTGGACGAGGCCGATCAGCACGAGCGCCGACACTAGACCAGCAGGTCAGACCCGCATACGGGATTCTGGCACGACACAAGTTACTTCGTCGCCGTACCCACCCGGGCTGGCATCGGTTCCGATATCGGTCAGCTGACGGATGTCTCTGGCTACAACTTGCAGCAGCATTTGTCACGCAATCGGCATTGGTATTTCACTACCTGCTCAGACCTTTCCCCAGGAGCAGCCATGCAGGACGCCCTCATACCGGGCGGGGAGGCGGGCCGCCCCGCCGGCGTGGCTCGCGAGGGCGCCGGCGCGGGTCCTGATGAGCCACACCGGCCGTGCAGGCGATGTGGTGCGCTCTTGCCCGCGCACTACCTGACCTGCCCGCTTCTCCGGCTGCCGGGAACGCCGGAGCCGGCCCAGTGAGACCGCGCCGGCGAGCCCGCCACTCCCGCCCCGTCATCGAGCTCGCTCCTGGAGAGGCTCGCACCGCGTACCTAGCCTGCCGCGACGCTGAGGCCTTTCGCCGCTGGCACGCCTGCAGCCCATGTGCCCAGTGCCGTTCCGCCGAGACCGGAGCATGCGCCCGGCACGCCCGGGACCCGAACCTAGCCGGTGGCTACGCCCGGCTGCACGGCCGGCTCGGCGGCCATTTCCCGAACCCGGGCAATGGGGGCTGCTGGGATGAGCGGTGACCATGCGGATGAGGACCTGATGACGCGCCGCCAGGTGGCGTTCTTGTTCCGGGTGACCTCGCAGGCCGTGGTGCGGCTGGCGCGACGCGGGCGGCTGACCGAGGTCCGCAACTGTGACGGCAAGCCGCGGTACCGGCGCGCTGAGGTCGAGGAACTGTTCCGGAGCAGCTTCAGGGGAAGAGAGTCACCGGGCACCGGCCCGGGCCCGGCCGGGGAGCAGGCGGGGCGGCAGGAGATCCCGCCGCTGGAGCCTGCCGGGGACATGGCCGCGGACGGCGTCTTCGGGTCGGGTGAGGAGCTCGGACAGTTCCTCGCGCACCTCTGCGCTGCCCGCCACGCCGGCCTCGCCTGACCAGCGGCTTTCCTCGTGCCCGCATCTCGCCGTTCCCAGCCTGGTTCGCCGGTCCGGCCTCGCCGAGGCTCTCGCCCGGCAACCACGCCGGGCCGCCGGCCTAGCCCGAACGCGGCCTGAACACGTTGCGAACCCGGTGGAGCTCATTGCGCGGCTGCCGGCCGCTGACCTGCTGCTGACTCAGGCCGGGAAACTGCGCGGTACGACGGAAGATGAGATGACCAGGCCGGCAAATGCAAAAGTCCCGGCGGTGCCTGTCAGTGGCGGCTACGGGAAACCCTCCGGCCGGCCGGGCGGGGATATCGGCGCATCCTGGCGTATTACGCGAATGCAAGGCCAGATGCACGTTCATTCGCTGCGTGCGTAGATCTTGGACCGGCATGCTGGGAGGCGCCAGGTAAGCAGAGCGGGCTGCTGCCGGTGGCGCATGGCACTGTGGTGCGAGAAGTGGAGGCTGTGTTTGGTGTCTAGCCATTCCGTATGGCCTCTATCTAGAGCGGACTATCGGGTGGCTAGTCAGATAAGTCTATCTTCGCCTGAACGCGCTGCGTAATGCCGCCGGCCTGTACCTGAATGGTGACTGGCAGATCACCTCATACCTGCCCGAAGGGGATTGCCGGTGGCTTGCAGGCGGATGCGCGGAGCGGCAACCCTCTGCGCGGTCGCGGCGCTGGCGGCGGGCTGCCCGGGGGTGACGGCCGCGGTTCCCGCGGCGCCTGAGCTGAGGGCCCTCAACGTGGCCGCGGTCGCCGGTGTGATGCGGCAACTCCTCAGACCCCGGGTCCGATGGTACGCCGGTGCTTCCGGGGAACCGTGATGGTGTCGCTGTGGCAGTTCCTGATTGCACCGCCCGCCGGAGCCTGTCGAGAAAGGAGAAGCCGGGAAATGCGCAATACCTGGGTGCGCTCCGTGCGTACCGCCTGGGGGCGCGCCATGCTTTCCGCCTGGAGCTGAGGCACCCCTTTATCGCATATCCAGCGCGATTCTGAGGAGGAGGAATCATGCGCGTCAACTGGAGCTGAGTAGCGCACCATGTCCGGCCGGCCCGACCCGAGAGGAATTCGCGATGCGCGACACGTGGACGTGACCGATTTCCCTGACCCGGCTCTTTAATACCCGGCGCCCCGCCTTGAACCCGCCCGGGGCGGGGCGTATCCGTCGGGTTCGCGACGTTTCTTCCCCCGGGCTCAGGAAGGACGAAGCTGACGCTGACGGGCATGAGCCGGCCTGCGAAAACCCCGGGAGGGTCACCGTGAAGGGCGCTGCTCCGCCGCGCGCCACATTCCGCGATGTGTTCGCGGTCCGCGAGTTCCGGGCCGTGTGGTTCGCCGAGATCCTTTCCGTAGCGGGTGACCGCCTGGCCCTGGTCGCTCTCACCTTGCTGGTCTATGACCGGACGCGGTCGCCGCTGCTCACCGCCCTGGCCTACGCCAGCGGGTACCTGCCGTGGATCATCGGCGGGCTGTTCCTCGCCGGCTTGGCGGACCGCTACCCGCGCCGCGCGGTGATGGTCACCTGTGACATGGCCCGCGCGGTCCTGGTGACGGCGATGGTGATACCGGGCGTGCCGGTCCTGGGCCTGGCCGCGCTGCTGTTCGCCACTACGGCGTTCGCGCCCGCGTTCGATTCCTGCCGCGCGGCCATCACCCCGGGCATCTTGCCGGGTGAGCTCTACCCGCTGGGCGCGTCGGTCACCCAGGCCACCTTCCTCGCTGCCCAGATGGCCGGCGTGGCCGTAGCAGGCGCGGCCGTCGAGGTGACCGGCGCCCGGCCCGCGCTGGCCGTCGACGCGGTCACGTTCGTGCTGTCCGGCGTGCTGATCGGGTTCGGCACCAGGGCCAGGCCAGCGGCGGCCAAGCCGGGAACCGCCTCGCCGTGGGCGCGGACGCGGGACGGCTGTAGGCAGGTCTTCGGCGAACAGCGGCTGCGGACCGTGGTGCTGTTCGGCTGGCTGGCCGTCTTCTACACCGTCCCGGAGGGAATTGCCGCCCCGTACGCGGCCGGACTCGGCGGCGGACCCGCCGCGACCGGCCTGGTGCTGGCGTCCACGGCGTTCGGCACGATGATCGGCACGCCGTTGTTCACCCGGTTCGTCCGGCCGCGGGCCCGAGCCAGCCTGATGGGGCCGCTGGCCGTGCTGACGTGCGCGGCGCTGGTCCTGACGGCCCTGCGCCCGGATCTTGCGGTCTCGCTGGTGATCTTCTCGCTGTCGGCGCTGTTCGGCATCTACCAGATCGCGGCCAACACCGAGTTTGTTGCCAGGGTGCCGGACGAACGGCGCGCCCAGGCCGTCGGCATCGCCAGCACGGGGATAGTCGTCGGCCAGGGAGCCGGTTTCATCGCGGCCGGCGGTGGTCATCGCCCTGTGGGGCGGGGCCGGGGCGGTTGCTGCCGTGGCGCTGGCACTGCGGTGGCGGCAGCTGTCACCACCTGGCGGCCGCCAGGCCGCCGGACAGCCCGCTGCCCACGCCGTGACGAGGGCGCCGGGCCTGCGCGGCCGGCGTGCCGCCCGGGCAGAGTCAGTTACTTTATGCCATCATGTGGTGACACAGTGTAGGATCCTAGGTCTGGAAGCCCGGGCGCCAGACGGCATGAGAGGAGGGAACGCGATGCGTGGTGATACCTGGACCTGACTGGCGTCCCTCATGTCAGTGCTGTCAGCAAGACGTGCCCCCGCCGTTCCCTATCCTGTCCCCGCTCGAAAGTAGGATTCGGCCGGTGACCTGCAGGTCTTCAGTGCGCTAGGCGGCGCGTGCATATTCGTTGATCAAGCCGTTGAGGACGGTTTTCAGCGGACTGCAACGTCGCGGGCTGGCACATCGCCGAGGCCCAGGAAGCCGCTCGGGGTAGCGGCGCTGGCCGGACGCTGCGCGCGGTGTCGGCCACAAGGTCGGGCCCGCACGCTCCCAATAGCGGCGGGTGTCGATGGTCAGCCCGCACACCTCCGCGGCCTGGCCGATTGACAGGCCCTCAGCAGGGACAGGGGTTGGGTTTCTCGGATGTAGGTTGCTGGGCACGCAGCAACTATGAACCCTGGAGCGCGCTCCAGGAACATCGTTTAACCAGTGAGGAGTTTTCATGGCTACCGTCACCGCACTGCTGGATCTAAGGATCAAGCCGGAATCAGTCGCCGAGGCCAAGGAGACAGTCGAGAGCGTGCTGGTCGCCACCCGCGCGTTCCCCGGTTGCCTCGGAGTCGACGTCCTTGTGGACACTGAGGACGAGGCCCATCTGCTGCTGATCGAGAAGTGGGAGTCCATTGAACATGATCAGGCGTACCGCGACTGGCGCGCGACGGACGCCGGAGCGTCCGCACTCTCGACCATCGTCGCGTCGCGGAGCCTCACACGATTCGTTGCCGCATAGGCCGGAAGGAAAGCGATGAAGCAGGCGAGGCTCGGCCGTTTGGATGTCGCGCGCATCGGCTTCGGGGCGATGGGGATGTCGGCGTACTACACGGGGCGAGGGAGGATGACGAGCAGTCGATCCGGACGATCCACCGGGCCTTCGACCTCGGCGTGACCCTGATCGAGACCGCCGAGGTCTACGGCCCCTACCTTAACGAGGAGCTCGTCGGGCGGGCGCTGACCGGCCGCCGCGACGAGGTGGTGCTCGCGACGAAGTTCGGCCAGCTCAGCCATCGCGGCGAGACGGACACGCAGCACATCGACCTGGCAGACCTCGAGAAGGTCCGCCACCTGGACAGTACGCCCGCGAACATCCGCCTGGCCGTCGAGGGCTCGCTGCAGCGCCTCGGGACGGACCGCATCGACCTTTATTCAGCTGACCGACGCCCCGGCCGGGAGCGGGCGAGCCGGAGCGGGGCTCTCAAGCTGCATCGCCCTCGGTGGCCGTGCCCGGCGGTAACGCTTGGCGAGAACGACGCCGCCAATCGCGGCTGCGAAGCAAGACGCGCCGCCTACCGCCAAGCCGATTCGCGGATCGGTCAGGGCGATGATCCAGCCGATCGCAGGGCCGCCGACCGGCGTCGTTCCCTGGAAGGCGACCTGCCAGAGCGCGATTACCCGTCCGCGCATGCTCGGCTCGGCGCTGAGCTGGATGGTGGAATTGCCGATCGCGATGAAGGAGACGCTCGCCCAGCCCACGAACAGCAGCGCGGCGTAGGCGAGGCCGAGGAATGGTGCGAAGGCACAGACACCGATGGCCGCCCCGAAGCCCACCGAAGCGATGATCATCGGGCGTAGTCCGGTCCGCCCCCGCGCGGCGGTGAACAGGCCACCGATGACAGCGCCGATCCCCATGGCCGCGGTCATGAAGCCGTACGCTTCCGCGCCGCCGTGGAACGACCGCTCGGCAAGAACAGGAAGCGAGACAGAGAACTCATAAGCGAACAGCCCGACGAGGCCCATCATCGCGAGCGGGATGGCGATTGTTGGAGTGCGCGCCGCGTACCGCAGGCCCTCGCGCAACTGCCCGCTGGCTCGTCCGGACGGCGGGCTCGGCCGCAGGGCGGGCCGGTCCATGATCAGCAGGGAGGTGACGACGGCCGCGAAGCTCGCCGCGTTCAGCAGGAAGCAGACCCCGATGCCGACCGTAGCGATGAGGACGCCCCCGATGGCGGGCCCGACAGCACGGGCGGCGTTCACCGTCACCGAGTTCAGCGTGATGGCATTGCGCAGCTCGTCTTCGCCGACCATTTCCCTGACGAAAGCCTGCCGCGCGGAGTTCTCGAAGGCGTTGTTCAGTCCGAGGACGACGGCCAGCAGGCAGATCTCCCAGAAGCGGGCCGAGCCGAACACGACAAGCAGCCCGAGCATCAGGGCCTGGAACCCCATGGCGATCTGCAGCGCGATCATGAGCCGCCGCTTGTCCACCCGGTCGGCGATGACGCCGCCATAAGGACCGAGGAGCAGGACCGGCAGAGCCTGCAGCGCGACGGTCAGGCCCAGGTCGGTACTTGAGTGGGTAAGGGTCAACACGAGCCAGGACTGCGCCGTCATCTGCATCCAGGTGCCGACCATAGATATCGACTGGCCCGTGAAGTACAGGCGGTAATTCGGGACTTTCAGCGAGGAAAAAGTCTTTCCCCAGAACGCTCCGGCCTTACTCTTCAAGCTCTCATCCCCACAGCAGCCAGCTCATTAGTTAGTTAGCACAACAAACGATAAAG
>JGI26340J50214_10000167_pt1 | contig 23305 bp, 23 predicted proteins | sample BogFormECP12_OM2_FD_50214 | JGI IMG/M metagenome (IMG submission 50214)
TCCTGGGTCAGCCAGGGCTCGCCGGTGCGCTTCTTGAAGCGCTCGATGAAGTCCTCCTGGCCTTTCAGCGGCCAGTTGGCGACGCTGAACAACAAGCCTTCAAGCAGCTCGGCGTCGATCGTCTTGAGCAATTCCGGTGCGCCGAACGGCGCCCCATTGCCGACAAGCGGCAGCTTGCCGCGGGCCAGCTTGAACTCGTCGAGCTTTTCGAGCACCTGCTTGCAATCCGGCATGGCTGAAGTCAGCAGCAGCAAGAAGTCGGGTTTCGCCGACCGCACCTTTTCAACCAGCGGCGTCGCGTCCGACAGCGGCGGCGTATAGACCTCATCGACTACCGGCTTGAGCCCAGCCTTCTCGAAGCCGCCGTCGCGCAGCGGCTTGGCGAAGCTGACGGGCGAGGCGGTGTTGTCCATGATCAGGCCGACGGTTCTCGGTCGCTTGCCGGTAGCGGTCTGTGCCAAGTCAAGAGCCTTCGGTATGGTCTCGGCCGCCTGATGGTCGGCGGTCGGTGAGGTCTGGAAAATGAATTTGAAGCCGCGATTGGTGATCGCGTCCGAATAGCTGAGCGTCAGCCACGGCAGCTGCGCCCGCTCGGTCACCTCGGTCACCGATAGGGTGAACGAGCTGAGCCACGCGCCGAAGCCGCCAATCAGATCGGGCTGATCCGCCAGCAGGCGCTGCGCGGCATTCTTGGCCTTCTCGGTGCTGTCGCCAGCATCGGCGACGACGAGCTCGAACTTGGCGCCGCCAAGGCTTTTGATGCCGCCGGCCGTGTTGATGTCGTCGATCGCCATCTCGGCGCCCATGCGCAGCAGCTGTCCCTGCCGCGCCCACGGGCCCGACAGCGGCGCGACCATCGCCATCTTGACCGATTGCACTTGTGCCCGCGCCGAGATCGCCGGCATGGCCAGCGCGCCGGCGGTCAGGGCGAGGCCCTTGGCTACCGAGCGCCGCGTCAGTGTCTTGTGCGTCATCCGTTTACGACTCCCAATCAAGCGCAGCTTAGCTGCAACACAAGGCGGCCACCGTCATTTGGCGGCCACTCTAACCTGCTCGACCCATTTCTTGCCCAGATAGGCCTCGATCACGCTCCGGTCGCGGACCACCGCTTCCGGCTTGCCAGCGGCGATCAGCCTGCCGTGATCGAGCACCGAGAAATGATCGACGAGCTGCACCATCGCCTGCATCGTGTGCTCGATGATAAGCACCGTAATGCCGTCGTCGCGCAACTGCCGGATCACCCCGAGGATGCCGTCGAGATCGTCGTGACCGAGCCCGGCCAGCGTTTCGTCGAGCAGCATCAGCCGCGGGTGCGGCACCAGGGCGCGCGCCAGCTCCATCAAGCGCAATTCCCGCGTCGTCAGACCGCCGGCGATGGCGTTGCCGCGGTCGCTGAGGCGGACCCGGTCGAGCGCGGCGAGCGCCATCCGCTCGGCGGCCGCGTCGTTGGCGGCGCCGACATACGCGCCGACGATGACGTTTTCGAGCACCGTCATGCGCGGAAAGGCGCGCACGACCTGAAAGGTGCGGCCGATGCCGCGCCGGCACACCTGGTTCGGCCGCAGTCCCATCAGCGGCGCGCCGGCAAACTCGATCGTGCCACTGTCAGGCGAGAGGAACCCATTGATCACGTTGAACAGGGTCGTCTTGCCGGCGCCGTTCGGGCCGATGATGCCGTAGAGCCCGCCTTTCGGCACCGCCAGGTCGACCCCATCGAGCGCGCGCAACCCGCCGAACGAGATGCCGACTCCCCGCAACACCAGAATGTCGGATGCCGTAGCGGCGCGCGGCCGCGGCGCAATCGGAACCGGCGCCGGCGCCTCGCGCGGCGCCACGGGCGAGGCGGGCTTGCGCCGCGACAGGCGATCGAGCACGCGCCAATAGACACCTTCTGGGGCGAGGAGAATGATCAGGATGATCGCGATCCCGTATACGACGCCCTGAATGCCCGGCAGCTTGTCGCCGAGCTCGGCGTTCAGCCCCTCGGCCAGTGGCACCAGCACCGCGGCGCCGATCAGCGGGCCCCACAGGCTCCCCACCCCGCCGAACAGCGCGAGGATCAGCGCCTGCGCCGAAACCAGCATGCCAAACACGCTCTCCGGCGTGACGACGAATTGCACCACCGCGTAAAGCCCGCCCGCCGTCGCGGCGACGGCGCCGCTCAGCATCAGCGCCAGCATCTTCCAGCGCCAGGTATTGATGCCGGCCGCCTCGGCCGCCGGCTCGTTCTGCTTGATCGCCGTCAGCGCCATGCCGAAACGCGAATTCTCGACCGTCAGCGATATCAGCAGCGTCGCCACCAAGAGGCCGAGCGCCAGCAGGACGTAGATGCGGGGATCGCTGAACTGCATATAGGCCGCTGCCGACTCCCGCTTCATCGGCAGGGTCAGCTCCTGATAGCCAAGCCACTGAAAGACATAAAGGGTTGCCAGCGGGTAGGCGAGCATCGCCAGCGCGAAATAGTGCCCGCGCAGCCGGAACGTCGGAAAGCCAATGACGGCGGCGGCAACCGCTCCGACGATGGCGCAAAAGGGGATCGCCACCCAAGGCGTCAGGTTGAGATCGATCATCCCGAGCGCGACAGTATAGGCGCCCAGCCCCCAAAACGCCGCGTGGCCGAACGAGAAATAGCCACTGTAACCGCTCAGCAGATTCCAGGCGAGCGACAGCACCGCCCACAGCAGAACCTGGGTGAGGATAAGCTGGTAATAGGCGCTCTTCAGGACTAGTGCCAACAGGACGACGAACACGGCGACGCCGAGGATCGCCCAGCGGTGCCGGTTAACCTGGGCTCGCGTTCTCATGTCCGCTCGCTGGCGCGGCCGAACATTCCTTGCGGCCGCAGGAAGATGATCAGGAGGAAAACGACGAAGATCGCGGTGTTCTGCAGCTGGTACGGCAGCACCAGGGTCGACATCTGCTGGACGATGCCGATCACCAGGCCACCCCAGAACGCGCCGAGAATGCTGCCGAGGCCGCCCAGCACGACCCCCGCATACATGACGATCACGAAATCAAAGCCGACATAGGGTTGAAACGATTGCGCGGTTGCCACCAGCCCGCCAGCCACCGCGGTGATCCCGACCCCGAGGCTCCAGGCGATGCGGTGGGCGCGGTCGACGTCGATGCCCATGTAAATTGCGGCTTGGCTGTTGTCCGCGGCGGCGCGCAGCCCCTTGCCGAGGCGGGTATGGCCGAGGAACAGGTAGACTGCCGCGGCCGACGCGACCGCCACCACGAAGCTGACGCAGCGCCCCTGGTTGAGCAGGATATCGCCGATCTCCCAAGACGAGCGCGACAGCGGGGTGCGGATGCCGGTTGGCGTCGAGCCGAAGACGATGAGGCCGCCATTCTGCAGGATTAGCGATAGGCCCAGCGTCACGATGATCTGCCCGTACGCGCCAGCTCCCTCGATCTGGGCGACATCGGCGCCGGTGACGCGCGCGACGACAAAGCGGTGCAGCACCCATCCAAGGGCGAAGACAATCGGGCCGGCGAGAAGGGCCGCCACGATCGGGCCGGCATTGGGGCCTAGAAAGGTTAGGATTCCGAACCCGGTCGTCAGGTAGAAGGCGGCATACATGCCGACCATCAGAAAATCGCCCTGGGCGAAATTGATCACGCGCATCGAACCGAAGATGATGCCCAGTCCAACGCACATCAGGGCATACGTGCTGCCGACCAGGATGCCGGCGCTCAGCGCCTGGAGAAAATCGACGGAGGAAAACGGCATCAGGGGTATGTCGGCGCAATATTCATCGGTTTCCTCCGGCCGGGACGATAGGCGGAGCACCCCGCGGGAGTCATTGGTTTTCTGTTGCCGATCGCTTGAGGTTTGGCCGGTCGCCACGGGCTGTGCTACGCCCGCAGGGCGAGGTGAATTGGGTGGTGGGCACCGTAATGTTGGCGGTGGACAACCTTTCGGTCAGCTACGGCGGGCTCGCGGCGCTGCGCGGGCTCTCGCTCAGCGTTGCCGAAGGTCAATTTGTCGCGATCGTCGGGCCCAACGGCGCGGGCAAAACGACCCTGTTCAAGGCGATCTCGGGAACGGTACGCCCGGGTTCCGGAACGATCATGTACGAGGGCCGCGACCTGCTCGCAGTCAAGCCGGCGGAGCGTGCCCACCTCGGCATCGCGCACGTGCCGGAAGGCCGGCAGGTGTTCGCTGCGCTGACGGTGCTCGAGAATCTCGAGATGGGTGCCTATTCCACCCGCGGGCGCGGCGNATGGCAGCGCAACCTCGACCGGATTTTTAGCCTGTTTCCNGTGCTGGCCGAGCGCCGCCGCCAGCTCGCTGGAACATTGTCGGGCGGCGAGCAGCAGATGCTGGCGATCGGCCGCGGGATCGCATCGGCGCCCCGGCTGCTGCTCCTAGATGAGCCGTCGATGGGGTTGGCGCCGACGATTGCCGATCAGATATTCGACAGCATCGCGGCGCTTCACCGCGAGGATCGCGTGACATTGGTTCTTGTCGAGCAGCGTGTCGCTGAGGCTCTCGAATCGTGCGACTACGGTTATGTGTTGGAGACCGGCCGGGTCGTGCTTGAGGGAGCGCATCAGGCGCTGGTAGCGGACGATCGGGTTCGACGCGCCTATCTCGGAATGTAGTCCGGCGAAAAGCCGCATTCAGGGCCGGCGGCGGCGGCAGATGCCGGTGATCCCAGTAAATGAGCCTTTGATGACGGCCGGATCACTTCCGCCGCCGGCGTGATGCTGCTTGATCAGGCGGAGCGTCGGCTGGCCATCGTCGAGAAACGCCTCCGCGACGGCGACCTGCTTGGTTAAGCAACGGTCCGCCCTGGCGCGTCCCGACTACGATAGCGGACATTCGAACATCGCCTGCTTACGACCCACCACGGTCATCCAAGCCGCAATAGGCAGCGCTCTCGGATGACGGTGACACGGGTGGAGAGGATCGTGGCGAGCCGGCGAGTCTGGCTCATGTCGCCTCGCCCGCCGCCAAGCGCAGGCCCGACAGCAACAGCTCGCGGTGCTCTGGGTTCCGCAGGTAGCTGGCGTCCGGTATCACGCGAGGTGTGATAGCCCGCAGCCGCTCGACGATCTCTCGCGCGTCGTCGAGCCGACCCATATGCGCGTAGCAGGCGGCGAGATATTGATACGGCTGCGGGAAGCTCGGATCCTCCTGGATCGCGAGGAGTAGCTTCGGCATTGCCTCATCGAAGCGCCGGCTGAAGAAATGCGCGTAGCCTACTACAAAGAGCGACGGGCCGATGCGCGCGCGGGGACTGAGGCGCAGCGAAGCTTCGGCATGCTCGATCGCGATGTCGGGCTGGCCCGCCCAATTCCTGAGGGCGCCGCTGAGAAGCCAGCCGCGGGCGTAGTTCGGGTTGAGCGCCAGTGCGCCGTCCACCAACGCCATCATGGCGCCGATGTCCTCGCCGAAATAGGCCAGGGCGAGGGCGGTATTCGCCAGGATGCCCGGGTCGTCGCCAGCGACTTGCAGGGCTCGCCTCGCGAAATCGGCGCCTTTCAGAGCGTCCGCCTTCCGATCTTCGCTCCGATCGTCCATAAGCATCCGCTGACAGCAGACCGCAGCGTAGGCGAGTGCCGGCCCGTAACGCGGATCGCGCGCGATCGCCTGCTCAACCAGACGGAGCGCCTCGGGGATTTGCCTTGCCGACGACCGGGCCATCGCAGAAGCGCGCAGATAGAGGTCGTAGGCGGAGAGATCGGCGGTCGGGCGGCCGGCCGAACGGGCGGTCTCGGCAGCCTGTAATGCCGGCTCGATGACGCCGGCGACGCTCGACGCCACCTTGTCCTGAAGCTCGAAGACATCTTCGAGCGAGCCGTCGAACCGATCGGCCCAGAGATGCGTGCCGGTCGTGGTATCAATTAGCTGGCCGGTGATCCGCACCCGATTGCCAGCCTTGCGTACCGAGCCTTCGAGCACGTACCGCACGCCGAGCTCCCGTCCGACCTGCTTCACATCGAAGGGTTGTCCTTTGTAGGTGAAGCTCGAATTGCGGGCGATGACGAAGAGCCAGCGGATGCGGGAGAGCGCGGTGATGATCTCCTCGACCATGCCGTCGACGAAATATTCCTGCTCTGGATCGCCGCTCATATTGGCGAAGGGCAGCACCGCGATCGACGGCTTGTCGGGTAGGGCGAGCGCCGGGCTAGCAGGATCGGGCATCTTCTTTTCCTCCGCCAGCACGCGGAAGACGTGGATCGGCTGAGCGATGTTTTTGAGCGCCTGTTCGCCGAGATCCTCGACCGGGAAATCGAGCTTACCGCGGGTCTGGGTGATGACCGTGCGCGAGATGCAAATGCCGCCGGGCTCGGCCATCGCCTCCAGCCGCGCCGCGATGTTGACCCCGTCGCCGAAGATGTCGTCGCCATCGATGATGATGTCGCCGAGATTGACCCCGATGCGGAAGTCGATGCGGGTCTCGGCCGGGTCGGCCGCGGGGCGCTCGGCCATTGTTGCCTGCCACGCGGTTGCGCAGCGCATCGCATCGACGACGCTGGCGAATTCGACCAGCATCCCGTCGCCCGTGGTCTTGACGATCCGGCCGTTGTGTTGCGCGATGGCGGGGTCGATCAGCTCGGCGCGCAGCGCCTTCAGCCGCCGTAACGTGCCCTCCTCGTCGGCCCCCATCAGCCGCGAATAGCCGCCGACATCGGCGGAGAGGATCGCGGCGAGGCGGCGGGTGGCGGTCATGTCCCCATGGCGAGCCGCAGGCCCGAGAGGTACAGCTCGCGGTGCTCTGCGTTTCGCAGGTGGCTGGTGCCCGGCATCATGACAGGGGTGATGGCGCGCAGCCCGCGGTCGATCTCTTGAGGCTCTGGTCGCCCATGTCGTTGAACGCCAAATCGAGCCTGTTGCCGATATGGTCGCGGACTGTACCCGACACGCAAACACCACCCGGTTCGGCCAGAGCCTCCAACCGGGCGGCGACATTCACACCGTCACCGTGGATGTCGCCGTCCTCGACGATCACATCGCCGAGATTGACCCCGACCCGGAATACGATCCTCTGATCCTCGGACGTCCCCGCATTGCGCTCGGCCACCCCACGCTGGACGGCGACTGCATAGGCGACGGCCTCAACGACGCTCGGGAATTCGATGAGGATGCCATCACCGGTTGTCTTGACGATGCGGCCCTTGTGTTCGGCAATCTTGGGGTCGATGAGTTCGCGGCGATGGGTTCGGAGCCTTGCGAGAGTGCCGGCTTCGTCCTGACCCAAGAGGCGGCTATATCCGGCGACGTCGGCGGCGAGAATGGCCGCGAGCCGGCGTTCGACCTGCTCTCCGCTCAGTGCTTCCTCCCGGGAAGGCTACCCGTTTCTCAGTCTGCGCCTCCGATGGAAGATGATCAATCGGACGCAACCGTGCGCATCAGCAGTCAAGACGGACAACGGGTAATCAACCGCGCCCCTCGGTGATTTTGCGACTGGCAACGAACGGCAGGTTTCCACCCGAAGCAGCCGCTCGCCGATCCGTGTCCGTCTCGGATCTCTGGGCGACCTTCGATATCGAGGGCGTCTGGCAGATCGCCTTCTCTTGCTCGGGGTCGGCCTGTCCGCCACCGCACTGCTCCTCTCCCGGTGGGGCCCGCTCGGCGCTCTCGGCCTGCTGTTTACCCCCGGCGCCATGGTGCTGGCACAGAGCGCGCTGGCGCTGCCGATCGTGACCGCACTCGTGCATGCCGCGGCGGCCGATTTATGGGCCGATTACGGCGCCGCACTCGAGGTCGACAGGGCCACTCGCCTGCGGGCTGTTCCTCACCTGCTCGCGATGGCGCGGCTCCAGCTGGTCACCACCGTCCTCGCCGGGTTCGGCCGGACGGTCTGGAGGTCGGGGCCATCCTGATCGTCGGCGGCAATATCGCCGGCTACACGCGGACAATGACGACGGCGATCGTGCTCGAGACCAGCAAGGGCAATCTGTCGCTCGGCCTCGGCCTCGTCCTGATCGGGATCAGCATCGCCGTCAGCGCCACGATCTTCGCCTACGGTGCCAAGGGAGGACGGTGGTGGTGAGACGCAAGCTGGCCGCGGCGATGCTGATCGGTTCCGCTCTATTCGCCGGCGAACCGAGCCGCGCCGACGAGGCGATCGTGCTCGCCTCGACCACGTCGGTCGAGAATTCGGGTCTGCTCGCGCACATCCTGCCCGAATTCACCAGAGAGACCGGCATCTCGGTGCGCGTCCTCGCCCAGGGCACCGGCCAGGCGCTGGCGACGACGGCGCATGGCGATGCCGATCTGGTCCTGGTGCACGATCCGGAGGCCGAGGCTGAGTTCATCGCCCAGGGGCACGGCATCGAGCGCCGGCAGATCGCCTGGAACGATTTCATCGTGGTCGGTCCGCGCGCGTATCCGGCGCATGTCGCCGGCGGCCATGACGCGGTCGCGGCGTTCTCGGCGATCGCCGCCGCCGGCGCCCCGTTCATGTCGCGCGGCGACAAGAGCGGCACCGACGCCCTCGAACACCGCCTGTGGCGCGCGGCCGGGATCGACCCGGCCCAGGCCGGCGGCGGGTCGTGGTACCGCGACATCGGCGGCGGCATGGGTGCCGCACTCAACACCGCATCGGCGATGGGCGCCTATACATTGTCCGATCGCGGCACCTGGCTCAGCTTCGGCAACAAGGGCGGGCTCACCGTGCTGGTCGAAGGCGATCCGCGCCTGCTGAACCGTTACGACGTGATCCTGCTCGATCCACAGAAGCACCCCGAGGCCAAGCAAACAAGCAAATACCGGCCCGCCGCTTTGCCGACTGGCTTTCGGCGGAAGGCCAAGCAGCGATCGGCGCCTACGAGCTCAATGACGAGCAGCTGTTCCATCCTTCGGCCGCCGCGCCGAAATGACGCTCGACGGACGATCGCCGCCGCGCTTGGCACCGCAGCGTTGGTTCCCGCCAGTCTCCATCAGAGTTGGGCTTAGTGTTCCGCTCACGCCGGCTGCTTCAATACGGTCGTCTCGATTGGCAGCTTTCGCAGGCGCTTGCCAGTCGCAGCAAAGGTCGCGTTGGTGACCGCGGGCACAATACCCGCGGGTCCATGACCGCCCCCGACAGGATATGAGCGCCGATCTCCGCCCCTTCTCGATCACGCAGACGCCGATCTCCCGGTCGGGCTGCGCCGCCAGCTGCTTGAGCCGGATCGCCGCGGCGATGCACGCCGGGCCGCCGCCGACGATCAGCACGTCGAATTCCATCGCTTCGCACTGCATCGTTCAGCCGCTCACTCGTATATCTGCATCAGAACCGCACCCTGATCCCGATACTGGCGGTGTTGACGGACGAGCTGTACTTGCCGACCAATGTTCCCGATGTCGGCGAGGTCGTCTGGTTGATTGTTGCGCTTGGAAGGAACAAATGCGAGTAGGCCACCTGCAGATCGACGTTGCCGAAGGCGGCATAGGTCAGACCGACACCGATGCCATACCGGTTATTGTCCGGCACCCGTGACGTCCGGTTCGCGTCTGTCACTGGCGACTCGTCGTAGAACAGGCCAGCCTGCAGCCGCAACTTGTCAGTTGTCTGATAGCTGGAGCCGATGCTGACGAAGGCGGTGTCGTGCCAATTCTCTGGAATGACGGTCGGCGGCGTACCGTTCTGCGGCGTAAACGTTACGTTCTGGAACAGCGACCAGTGTGTCCATTGCAAATCCGACATCACCGCCCATTGCTGGTCGATCTCGTGATAAAAGCCGACGGTGAGGCTATCTGGCAATGTGGCGCTCGTATTGCCCGTCGTGCTCTGCGCCCCGATCGCGGCCGCGACGACCGGGATCGTCAAGGGCGGCGAGATCGCCTGGGTGACGGTGATGTTCTGCTTGATTCGCGAGCGGTAGTCGACGCCGATGCGGGTGGATGGGTCGAACTGATACAACCCTCCGATGTTGAAGCCCGCCGACCATTCCTGCCCGTGCAGGTCCGCGGCGCCGTCCCCCAGCGGGCCGAAGTTGAGCGCCTGCGTCAGTGGGCGTACAATCAATCGAGCACCGGGCCGGCCCCGATCGAGAAATGGTCGTCGATGCGATAAGCGGCGGAGGCCGACACCGTGACGTCCGTGACGGCCGTCGCGAGCGCCTGATAGCGGCCAACGAAATCGTTCGCATAAGTTGTGCGCAGACCGAACGGCGCAGTGACCGAGAAGCCGAACTTCAGGTCGGCCGAGTAATTGTAGACACCGAACCCTGCGGGGTCCGCGGCGGCCTGGATGTCGTTGCCGGCGGTCGTTCCGGCGACCGGCGCGCCATTGAGCATGTTGGTGCCGGAAAAGTTCACCCTCGGAAAGATTCCGTTCAGGCTGCCGTCGACCTCGCTCTGGTCCAGCCGAACCATGCCGGCCGGGTTACTGTAAGCGGTGCTGGCATCATAGGCCTTCGCCGTTTCGCCGGCGAAGCCGTTTGCCATCCAGTCCGTCGCACCCTCGCGCAGCGCGAAGCCCGAGGCGACAGCCGCTCCGCTCCCGTACAAGATCGCCAGCGCCCCAATGGCCGCCGCCGAAACCCACCGCCACCGCACGACTATCATGGCTCGTCCCCGCATAGGAATGCGGCAGGAGCCGGTCAAAACTGCTCCTCCGCCAATGCCAATGCGGTGGAGGCGCCGCTTTTGACCGCAGCCAGCAGGGCGTTTGCCTTGGGCAGGATCTGCTCGGCATAGAACCTTGCGGTCGCGATCTTTGCCCGGCAGAAATCCTCGTCTGTGCCCGAGCCTATGCGCGATCTCGCGGCGAGCGCGGCGCGCGCCATCTGCCAGCCGCCACAGACGTAGCCGGTCAGCATCATATAGGTTACAGAGGCGCCCAGTGCCGCATCAGGATCCTCGCCAATCGTTTGCAGCATCCATTGCGTGGCCTGCTCCAAGGCCTGGATGCCCACCGCCAGGTTCTCGCGGATTGCCGGGAAATCGACGTTATCGGAACCGCCGAGCTGGCCCTCTACGGCACGCATCTCACCGATCAGCGCGGCCATTGCCCAGCCGTTATCGGACGGCAACTTGCGCCCCACCAGATCGCCCGCCTGAATTCCGGTGGTTCCCTCGTAGATCGTGGCGATGCGCGCGTCGCGCAGGTATTGGGCGGCGCCGGTCTCCTCAATGTATCCCATGCCGCCAAAGACCTGGACACCGAGCGAGGCGATTTCCACGCCGAGCTCGGTGCACCAGCCCTTGAGCACCGGGGTCAGCAGGTCCACCCGCCCCTGGTGGCGTTGGCGTTCCGCCGCGTCGGGGTGCTTGTGCGCGAGATCGCCGTCTGCCGTCAGCACATACCCGAAGGCGCGCATCGCCTCGATCTGCGACTTCATCGTCAGCAGCATGCGCCGCACATCGGGGTGATGAATAATCGTTACCCGGTCGCCGCTCCGCTGCCCCACCGGCCGGCCCTGGACACGCTCCTTGGCGTAGTCGCGCGCTGCCTGGTAGGCACGCTCGGCGATTCCGAGGCCCTGCAACCCGACCTTCTGCCGGGCTTCGTTCATCATCGTGAACATGTGCGGCAGGCCCTCGTTCTCCCGGCCCACCAGGTAGCCGATGGCACCTTCCTTCTCACCAAAGCTCATAACGCAAGTGGGACTAGCGTGGATGCCGAGCTTGTGCTCGATCGACGCGCACACGACATCGTTGCGCTCCGCCAGTGAGCCGTCGGGGCCGACCAGGAATTTGGGCACCAGAAACAATGAGATCCCCCGTGTGCCCTCCGGCGCATCGGGAAGGCGGGCGAGCACCAGGTGCACGACGTTCTCGGTCATGTCGTGATCGCCCCAGGTGATGAAGATCTTCTGGCCGGAAATCCGGTAGTGGTCGCCGTCGGGTGCGGCCTTGGTCCGGACCGCCGCCAAGTCGGAACCGGCTTGCGGTTCGGTCAGATTCATCGTGCCCGACCATTCGCCGCTGACGAGCTTCGGCAGATAGCGGGTCTTCAGCTCGTCGGAAGCGTGCGCCTTGATCGCCTCCATCGCCCCGGCGGTAAGCAGAGGGCAAAGCGCGAATGACATGTTGGCCGAGTTCCATATTTCCACGGCCGCCGCGGCCACCAGCCCCGGCAGACCCTGTCCGCCATATTCGGGATCGCCGCCGAGGCCGTTCCAGCCGTTGTCGACGAACCGGCGGTACGCTGCGCCAAAGCCGTCGGCCGCGACTACACCGTCCTTGGTCAAGGACGCGCCCCGCTCGTCACCTGGCTTGTTCAGCGGCGCGAGCACCTCGCTGGCGAGCCTCGCCGCCTCCTCGAGCACCGCCTCGGCCAATTCTGGCGTCACTTCCTCGTAGCCTGGCAAAGCGGCAAGGTTCTTCAGGCCGGCCAATTCGTTGATCACGAACCGCATGTCCTGCAGCGGTGCACGATACGCCGTCATAGGGTAGCTCCTCCTAAATCATGCTTCGTATTTGATGATCCTCCGGCAGAGCGCGGAGAGGGAGATGCGTCTCATGTACCTGCCCGCTGTCGTCCAGCAGCATGAGTTTTTTCCCGGGCTCCACTCGCTCCCAGATCTGTTCCAGGACAGGCAAAAACTCGCTATTGACCAGGATGACATCGTCTTCGGCGTGATTGATCGTGCAGAGGATTTGTTCCGGAGACAGCCGGACGTTGATGGTGTGCAGTACCGCCCCCATCATCGGCACGGCGAAGAAACATTCCAGATAGCGGGTGCTGTCCCAATCCATTACACCGACCGTGTCGCCCGGCCTGACACCCAGGCCGGCGAGGGCCGAGGCCAGCCGTCCCACCCGCTCGCCGAACTCGCGGTAGGCCATTCGTCTGTTGTCGGCATACACGATCTCCTGCTCCGGAGCCCGGGTCACCCCTGACTTCAACAGTTCCTTTATCAGCAGTGGGTAGCCATACGCCGACGCCGTCCGCCCGATAGGTTTGCCGATCATTAGACTTCCTCCCTCCTGTGCCGCCAGCCGGCTCACCCCTGGTTCGGCCGTGCTGGTTCTTAAAGCGGGCTTCGGCCGGTTTGTCACGAATCTCCTCTGCTCATATTTTTTACACGGCCAGCGCTTGGCGAGTCTGTCGCGGGGCGCCGGGCCGGCTTTAACCTCGATCAAGTGGAAGATATTTGTTTCGGTCCCCCGGGGGATCGAGCGATTCAATTTGGGGGCCCCAACGGGACGCGGACGGCGGAGCCGCGCTCGACATGCGTCGGGAGGCGCCGCGCCGCTTGGCTGCCTGGAACCAAATGATTATCGGCAACAGCCGCAACTTCTCACGACCAAGGTCCTGCCGCCACGAGGTGCGGCAGGGCAAGGCGGGTGCGGGGTTTGGCAAGACCCCTCTGGCAGTCGCTCGGGCAGAGCTATTCCAGCTGGCTGGGAGTTCAGTCGCCTGGCTTGCTCTCGTTGCCGACGACGACGAGCCTGCACGATTTCTCCGCTAGGTATCCCATGCGTTGCGCCGCGCTTGCGATGGCGTTGGCGAGGCAACAATCAATCTGATCTCGGACATATCCTTGGCCCCCCCGATACGATCACTTCCACCAGGATCAACGGGCCGGGTGACATTGAGCATGAGGTCGAATGAGGTCTATTTGTTTTCGATGATTACCACAGCGTAAGAGATCCAGAGATACGTGATGCGGTATCGTATTTGTTGANAAATGCCCCTGCCCAATTTCAATGGGTCCTGACCACGGGCTGAGATCCTCCCGTATTGGCTCTCGCCATAGATGTGGCGATGAACTTCTCGCTGATCCTGGTGCCAGACCTGAGCACCCTTCCTCGGGAACACGGTCTTCACGCTCAAGAGCCATGCCATTTCAGGAGGCTTGAGCAATCCTAACTTCCCGCGTAAGACAGATGGTCTATGTCATACGGGAAATGACAACTAAGATTGCTTGCCGACACCGAGCCGCCCACCGTTCTGGCGGCGTATTCTCGAGTATCGTTCGAGCGAGGTTGACATGGAGTTGCGACTGATTTCGCCAGGCAGAAACCCGCCCACCGATCTCCATGCAGTGATCGAGATCCCGCTCGGCGGTGTCCCGGTCAAATACGAGATGGACAAGGAATCGGGTGCGCTCTTCGTCGACCGCTTCCTCCATACCGCGATGTTCTATCCAGGCAATTACGGGTTCATCCCGCAGACGCTTTCGGATGATGGCGATCCCTGCGACGTACTGGTGATTAGCCAGTTTCCGGTGGTGCCGGGTGCGGTCATCCGCTGCCGGCCGGTCGGTGCCTTGGTGATGGAGGACGAGCACGGAGGGGACGAGAAGATCGTTGCCGTTCCGGTCGATGATCTCAACCCCTTCTATGCCGGGATCCGCAGCTACCGCGACCTGCCGCCGGTGATGTGCGAGCAGATCGCCCATTTCTTCCAGCATTACAAGGATCTGGAGAAAGGAAAGTGGGTCTCGGTAGGCAGCTGGCTCGATACCGAGGCGGCCGAGGAGCTGGTGACGGAAGCGATCGAGCGCGCGCAGATCAAGGCTTGAGATTTTTCGGTGCGGCAATGGCCCGTTCGAAGCAGCTGCGCCAAAACGTCTTCTTGAAGGTGGCTTGATAGGTTTGCCGCCCGACCAGATCACGGGCGCTGAGCGGAAGGCATGGGTTAGGCGATCTGGCTGCCGGCCAACCGGGTGTTGCAGCAAAAGATCGCCGTGGAATAGATGCCTACCGGCAGACAGTCGCAGCTCCTCGCCACCAGATTCTGCCGCCCCGCGGCGCGCCGAAGCTGATAGAGTGGCCCCGGTTGCTCGGCCTGATCGCGCAGCTTGGAGGAGAAGCAGCTCACCGTGATCAAGGCGGCTGCGGGCTTCCCGGCGGGCACCCTTCACTCCCGGCAGCAAGGCGCCGCGCGTCTGGCCGTGTCGGCGCGAACCAGAAACGTACGGGATCGTGATCACCGACTGCGCGCCAGTCTCGTCCAGTGGCTGCAGCGCGAAGACCGGGTAACGTGGCGCCAGATCGTTGAACGACTCCACCGCCGATCCCTTCGGGACCGGGAAGAAGCGCTGGACCTCGCCGGCGAAGCGGTCGAGATATGCCTTGAGAATGGGTGGACGCATGTCGGGTGGAAGCTCGCGCGCATGGTAGCGGCGGCGGCGCATCGCACGGACGAGCGTGACCTCACCCGCCGTCCGAGCATTGCGCACCCAATTGGAGTTGCCGCGGGCGCAGACCAGGTAGCGCTGCCCTTCGAGATCGAGCGGATCCACCGGCAGCGAGATCGTCCGGCCGCTCTTTCGCCCTCGGACTTCGAGTACGTAGAAGTGGCCCCGGATCAGGCCAACCCATACGAGAAACACGAGCGTACGTCCCAGGATGCGCTCGAGGGCGTCCGGCCTGAGATAGTCTGAAGCATTCATCTTTCGCGCGATTCCGAGGGGCCGTCGCCGAAGGATCCCAATCCGTTGATCCCGTCACGTGGCGGGTTGTGAACCCGACCAAGCTTTTTTGGCCTGACGGAGACACGATAGCGCCCGCGGGTTGCCGCGATAGGCTGGCGGCTATCGCACACGCGCGACCGGCTGGTCCCGTGCAGCATGTTCACCGACGCGCNGCTCCCGCAAGTTTGACCCTCGGGCCGAGCTGGAGCCCGTTCACTCGACGCTCGCGATGTCGTATAGCCGATGCAGTCGTTCGGAAAACCAAGTGGTCAGCCGGTTCGCCGGCACCTCCTGGGCAAGCTCGGTCGAGGCGGTCAGTTGACCCGCGGCTTGACGCTGCGCCAATGCGCGGCAGAGCCCCTGAGAGACTTCCGCGCGTGCTTCCAGAATCGGCGAGAGGTCGTCTTTTTCCAGCTCGTACACCGTGGCGGGGATCAGCGCGCTGATCTTTGCCGTAGCGGGAGCTCCGGTCAGCATCCCGATTTCGCCGTAGTGGTCGCCCGGCCCAATCCGCATCAGCTCGATCTCGCCTTCGCTTTCCTCGCGCGTAAACGACAGGACGCCGGTACCGACGATGAACAGCGAGTGCAGCACCGTTCCCGGTTCGACCAATGTCTCGCCCTGGTCGTAGGATTTCTGCTTGAGCTTGGCCGCGATTGCCTTGCGCTCTTCGGTCGTCAAGCTCGCGAATATGGCGACTAGCTCGAGCAGCCTTTCGCGACCCGTCGTCAATTTCGGGGAGGCTTGATCCCCGTTAACCGGCTCAGGCTGATTCTGAGCCGTGGCCAAGTCGATNCCGGCGGCGGCGAGGTGGCGGAAAATCAGATCGAATAATTGGTTCTGCGCGCGCGTCGACGAAGCCAGCTCCTCGACGAAGAAGGTTATTTCGAATTCGGTGCAGGTGGCATTGATCGACTTTATCGTGACGCTCGGGGCCGGCGTCGCGACGATCAGCCGACAGTTCAGGATGGCGTGCTCGAGGATTTCGGTACCGGTCGCGGGCGGCGTCTTGGCGTCGAGCTGAACGGTGATCGTCACCCCATGAATCCCGGAGGGAGAGCTGACGTTGACGATCTTCGACTTGGCGATCGTGCTGTTGGGAACGATCGCGAGATCGCGCTTCCCGGTCAGGACATGCGTCGCGCGCCAATTCAGTTCGATGACCCGGCCATCGNTTCCGCCTTCGAGACTGATCCAGTCGCCCGGTCGGTAGGGTCGGCTAAAACTCAGCACAACGCCGGAAAACACGTCGCCCAAGGTGCTCTGGAGTGCGAGGCCGAGAATGATCGCGACCGCACCCGAGGTCGCGAGCAGGCCCTGGATCGGGAGATCGAAAACATAGGCGATGATAGCGAAGGCGGCGATAAGATAAATCAGCCCGGCGATCAAGTCCTGGATCAGCTTGCCCTCGCGCGGTCGATGTTCGACGATAACGAAGGCGCGCAGAAAGCCGACCAGGAACCAGGCTGCGAATAGCCACCAAGCGACTTTGAGGGCGCCATGGACCGCATCGAGAAACGGCGAGCCGGTCAACCGCAGCGGCTGGTAGGGGACGATATCCGCTCTCACCAGAACCACAGTCAAAAGAATCAAGGTGATGACGCGGATGACAGCCCGCACGATGGGATAGTTCTTGAATAGAAAATGCGCAGCCAGCCCGCCGAGCACCATCAGACCGAAAGCAACAACGAGGGAGTCGTGCTCGGCCTCCATTAAAACCGAAAAATCGATCATCCTGATCCTTCCCTCGTATACGCCGTCCGCCGCAGATTTATAGCAGCAGGTCTTCAACCGGCAACGCCGAGGAGGATGAGAGCCTCCAGCAGCGCGAAGGACGACGCCGCGGTGAACCGGAAATCCCCGAAGCGCGCGACCGCCCTCGACGCGTTAGGGCGTCCGCGGCTCCGGGGGTCGGCGGGGCATCGGCCGGCAGCAAGCCGAACCGGTAGGTCAGGCTCGCCACGAAATTGTTCGTGTTGGCGCCCGNGCGATAGTGGAGGGCCGAATTGGGAACCCGAATGTCGATTCGGTCGTCGCCAGATAGCGGTAGTCGAGGTCGAGGGTGAGAACAGGGCTGATGTCATAACGCAAGCCGCCGATCGCCTGATANGCGAATTGCCAGCTGCTGTCGTTGAACACCAGTCCGCGGCTGGGNACCTTGAGGCCGTCGAAGACGTTCATTGCGCCGATGCCGACGCCNATATGCGGCATTATCGGCCAGCCGGTCGAGAAGTCGTAAAGGACGTTGGTCATTATCGAATTGGTATGTCGGTTGCCGCTGACCCCATTCGAGCTATCGGGAGACGGCGCGCGTTCTCGGCCTGCCGATCGGCACGGTGATGTCGCGGCTGTCACGGGGTCGGGAGCACCTACGCCAATATTTGAACGGGGATCACATCTACAGCCGAAAGCGGGCCATGACAGTCACCTGACCCGCTATTCGAAATTTGGTCAAGGCTGGTCCCAGCCAAAAGGTCGTAACTTTCTGCTTCTCGGGGGGGATGGGATAGGTGTCCCATGAACGGCCATCCTATCCACCAGGGCCATCACGAGACCGTCAAGCGCCTGCGGCGCGCCGAAGGTCACTTGCGCAGCATCATCGGCATGATCGAAACGCAGCGGCCGTGCCTCCTCGTCGCCCAGCAATTGCACGCGGTCGAGAAGGCCATTGCGCAAACCAAGAAGACGTTGATCCACGACCATATCGAGAACTGCCTGGAGCAGACGGTCGGCCCGTTGGCGCGCGAACAGCGCGCGCCCGGTCGAAGAGTTCAAGGCGACCACAAAGTATCTCTGAGGGTTGTCGGCCATGGGCTCGCTAACAGACCTGCTGCAACCGGGCGCGGCAGCCGGCTGGCTGCTGCTGCCGAGCGCCCTGGTGCTCGGCGTCCTACACGGCTTGGAGCCGGGACACAGCAAGACCATGATGAGCGCCTTCATCATCGCCGTCCGGGGTACCGGAGCTCAGGCGGTGCTCCTGGGGCTCGCGGCGACCATCTCGCACACCTCGGTAGTGTGGGTTTTGGCCCTGATCGGCGTGCATTTCGCCAGCCAATATAATAGCGCCGTTGCAGCGCCCTATTGCCAAATGGCGTCGGCATTCCTGATTATCGTTATCGCTCTGTGGATGCTCGGGCGGACCGGGCAAGAGCAACTGCGGCTGCGCGCCGCAGTGCATCAGCATGCCCATCGTCATGACCATGGTCAGCATCACTCACATCGGGACGCCCATGTGCTGGCCCATGCCGACAAGATCCGGCGCCGGTTTGTTTCCGGGAATGTGACGACGGGTCAGATCGTCATGTTCGGGCTCTCCGGCGGGCTGATCCCGTGCTCGGCTGCGATCGCAGTGCTGGCGCTGTGCCTTCAGGTAAATCATATCTGGCTCGGGATCGCGTTGGTCTTGTGCTTCAGCATCGGACTCGCGATCACACTGATTGCGGCAGGAATGACCGCGGCACTAGGAATGCCATCTCTCGCGCCGCTGGCCGGGTTTGGGCGAGCTTGCCGACGCCCTATGTCTCCGGCATCGTCATGATCGGCTTAGGAATCTACGTCGATCGGCGGAGCTGGATGAGCGTTCCGACCGCCCTCTGACGGTTCTCGCCATGCCTCACACGAAGCCGAGTCCGCCCAATACTCCCGCTGCCGCCAGAATCCACAGCGGATTGAGGCGCGTCCCTAGCATCATCCCTATCGCAGCGGCAGTAACCAACGCACTCTGCCACCCGATATCCGCGGCTCGGGCCATCACATAGCCGCCGGCGATGACGAGCCCGATCGTCAACGGCGCAAGGCCGCGGCGTACCACCTGCTGCCACGGCCGATCGCGGAACCGGTCCCACAGGCGGTAGGCGCTGTAATAGATCAGGCAGGGCGGTCCGAAGGTCACGAGCGCACTGATGATACCGCCCGATATTCCGCCCACCTTCAACCCGACAAAACTCATCATCCAGGATCATGTTGGGCCCGGGGCACGACTTGCGAGATTGCGAAAAAATCGGCGAACTCCCGGTCGGTCACCCAGCCGTTGGCCGTGACGAAGTTATGAACATCCGGGAGAACCGTCGGGANCCCGCCAAAGCTGATCGACGAGAGCAGCGCGAGATGCGCGGCCAGTGCAATAGATGCAGATGGGCTTTTCATCAGGCTCTCGCGCTTGCGATACCGGCGACGGCGATGCTGATCGCCGCCAAGCCGAGCAAAACGACGAGCAGCGGCAGCTTGACGAACGCCATGCCGGTGAAGGCAAGGGCGGCAAAGAGCAACGCCGTCCGTCGACTACGGTGCGGCATCAGCAGCCGGATCCCGGTCGCCATCATCAGACCGGTTGCCGCGGCGGAAAGCCCGCCTAGAATGTTCTGCAGCACCGCGAGGTGAGCGAAGTGAAGGTAGAGGCCACCAAGCGACAACCCGATTGCCCAAGGTATCAGAATGAAACCCGCAACGGCGGCCACCGCTCCGAACACCCCGCGGAGCTTCGATCCGACACGAGTCGTTATGCCGACGATATTCGGTCCCGGCATGAACTGGCGTAGGGTTTAGATTTCGGCGAACTCCTGATCGTTCACCCATCGTTGTCGTTCAACGACGACGCGTCGCGCCCAGACGAGCCCACCGCCGAACCCGAGAAGAGAGACCCTGAGGAAGCCGACAAACAGCGCTCCAAGCGTGACCCGCCCGGGATAACTCGCGCGTCCACCGGACCCTTGCGGGTAAATAGGGTTCAGGTCAGATAGGAATGAATGATTTCGATCAGCTCCTCGGCGGCATCGGCTTTGAGCGGATCGGCCTCGCCATCGGCCGGCGATAGATATTCCCGCACGTGTTCCTCCAGCACCTCGGCCATCAGCCCGTTGATCGCGCCGCGCGCTGCGGTGATGCGCTGGAGCACGTCCGAACAGCTCGCCTCGCCGGTAAGCGCGCGTTCGATCGCATCGACCTGACCGCGCAGCCGGCGCACTCGATTGACCAACCCCCGCTTGTCACGGCGCGGGCGTGGTGTTGAACCGTCTTCGTTCGTATGGCTCATCTGTCTGATCTCGAAGAGCTCTCCCGATGCGATGTTACACGGATCGCAGTCATTTCGTCGAATTGGGCATCGACAGGATCACCCTCGCTGATACGGATGTGGGTATAAATGGGCTTGGCGCTCAGCGGAGCGGCGATATGAGGGGAATGTCTCATAAAATCGAAATTGGGAAGAGGCTTCGCCGCAGATACCATGGATGGTATTAATCTATGAACCGCGCCGTGCAGCTGGCAGTCACCGTCATTATCGGCACCGCACCGCTCGCGGTGGCTCGAGTGGGGATAGAGCATACCCAACACCGACCCTGAGCTATGCGCCCCCAGCCCGCCCGGCGCTTCCATGTGCGCACTCTTTCCGGAAGCCATTCTCGGTCTCCCGCCCTCCTCGCCCTGGCGGCGATCGGCTTTCTGTGCTGGCCAATGATGTGCGGTGCCCAAATGATCGGTCCGACGCCGCAACCTCAAGGCATACCCGTCACCCCGGAACAGGCGGAGCAGGTGGAGCCGGAGAACTGGGCCATCCACGGTCAGGCAACGATTACCTGGTTGCTGCAACCTGCCTTCCGGTCGCCGTATCAGGGGCCCCATAGCCTCAGCCCTGCCGCCAACGGCAGGGAAACGATCGATGCGACGCTCTATGCCGGTGTCCGGCCGTGGCCGGGTGCTGAAATTTGGATCAATCCGGAGGTCGACCAAGGGTTTGGGCTCAGCGGCACCTTTGGCGCCGCGGGATACCCCAGCGGCGAAGCCTTCAAACTAGGCAAGGCGGAGCCTTATGTTCTGATCCAGCGCGGGTTTCTTCGCCAGACCGTAGATTTGGGCGGAGAGACTGAAAAGCTCGAACCCGACCTNAACCAGCTCGGCGGCACTCAGACCGCCAACCGCCTAGTGTTTACGATTGGCAAATACTCGATCGTCGATATCTTCGACACCAACACCTATGCACACGACCCGCGCAACGACTTTCTGAACTGGTCGATCATCGACCAGGGTGCGTTCGACTATGCGGCGAACCCGTGGGGCTACACTTACGGCGCCGCGGGCGAATGGTACCAGGACTGGTGGGCCGTCAGGGCCGGCGTGTTCGATCTGTCGCAAGCGCCGAACTCGATCGCGCTGTCCAACGGCTTCGGCCAAGGGCAATTCGTGGCCGAGCTGGAGGAGAGGCATCGGCTGCGGGATCAGCCGGGCAAGCTCAAGCTCCTCTATTGGCTCACCCGCGGCAATCTCGGAACCTATCTCGACGCGATCTCGCTGGGCGAGGCTACCGGTACAACGCCGTCGACCGGTGCCGTCCGAAGTTTTCGCACCAAGGATGGTGTCGGGCTCAATCTCGAACAGCAGCTCGCCGTCGATTTTGGCGTCTTTGCTCGCGCCAGCATTTCCCAAGGCGCCGTGGAGGAGGTCGATTTCACCGACATCAACCAGTCGATCTCGGCGGGTCTCTCGCTGACCGGCTCGCGCTGGGGGCGGCCCGACGACACGGTCGGATTGGCCGGCGCAGCCAATCGGATCTCGCATCAGGGCAAACTGTATCTCGCCGCCGGCGGTCTGGGCGGGATCATCGGCGACGGCCAATTGCCGAATGCTGGCCCCGAGCAGATCCTCGAAACATACTACCGGATCGCTATATCTGGCTTCGCCCACTTCACGGCCGGCTACCAGTTCATCAACAATCCGGCTTACAACCGCGACCGCGGTCCCGTATCGGTTTTCTCCCTTCAGCTTCACCTACAGTACTGATCGGCCCATTCATCTGGCGGCATCGACCGCCTGTGATCAGCTATTCGCCAACCCGGCGTAATCGATTGGGGCCTAAGCGCCGCGGATCGTGCTNGCGACGGTACCTTTGACGCTGAGCATAATTATGAGGGTGCATATGGAACCGATCGGCGGACTCGGCACGCTTTGCGCCGGGCATTAAAGCTTTGGAAATGGCTCCGATATCGACATTTCCCCCATTGACAACCCGGCGGAAGGAGCATACCTGGCACGGTATCTTTGGGCATCTCGCTCAAAGGTGTGCGTTCAACAGCAACCGAACGATGGAACCTCGATCTAGCAACACTCCCGCGGAGCCTCCCAGTCGCCTCGTCGCGACCGGCTTTTCGGGCCACCCGCCCCGGGTGATACGACGGGGTCCCTCGATCGGGCCACTATTGCGATCGCAATAGAGGTCCGCCGCTAGGGGCAGCCCGCCGCTCCGCCCGGGTCGGTACGTCACCAACCTGGGAATGGAGGGATCAGACATGGCTGCCCTGGTAAGGCACGACGCCGCCATAGAGGTGGTGTTTCCCCGCGATGATACAGAGATCCGGGCGGATGCGGCAGAAATCGCCCGCCTTTACGACGCCCTCGATTACGTCAGCGAAAAAGACAATCCGCGCACAGCGCGCCTGTTCGCCTGCGGGCGAAGCAAGATCGCGCAAAAGCTGATCGAAGAGGCCGGCGAAATCGCTCTCGCTGCAGCGCGTCACCGTTCGCGCAGTGTCGTCCGCGAGAGCGCCGATCTTATCTACCAGCTGGTCGTGCTGTGGCACGAATGCGGCATCGCCCCGGATGAAATCTGGGCCGAGATGCGCTGCCGCGCCGACAAGCTCGGCATCGCCGAAAAACTGCCGAAATCGCCCGGTCGCCGCGCGGCGGCCGAGTGCGGTCAATGAGGAGGGCAGCGATGTCCTCCGTCGGCGAATTCGTCACGGCAGAGCTCCGCACCGCTGTGCTCGACGATGCCCATATCGGCCACATCAACGGTGCGCTCGGGACGATCCTGCAGGGCGACGTGGCTCCGCGGACCGGCTGGCTTGCCAAGCTGAAGACATTGCTGGCGATCATCGGACCGGGTCTGATTGTCATGGTCGGCGACAACGACGCCGGCGCCTTCGGCACCTATACGCAAGCCGGCCAGGACTACGGCACGACCCTCTTATGGACGCTCGGGTTGCTGATCCCCGTGCTGTATGTC